>Ga0315285_10000669_pt1 | contig 35702 bp, 41 predicted proteins | sample YL17G09_36_MG_FD_203698 | JGI IMG/M metagenome (GOLD analysis project Ga0315285, IMG submission 203698) | Sediment microbial communities from Yellowstone Lake, YNP, Wyoming, USA - YL17G09_36 | ecosystem: Environmental > Aquatic > Freshwater > Lake > Sediment | place: USA: Wyoming | collected...
CCCTGCCCCCTGCCCCGGCCCCCGGCCCCCGGCCCCCGGCCCCCGGCCCCCGGCCCCCGGCCCGGGCTCGATCCCTAACTCGACCCCTCTTTTTCCTCCAGCAAAAAAATTTCAAAGCTCCGGGCCCCCCTTTCGGAAAGGCCTGGAAAACGCCGCCTATTTTTCCGAAAGAGCCCAAGAGAAACCCTCTCCATCTTCCACCGAGAAACAGATCCCACGTAACGGGAGAAACCCGTATCTCCGCAACGAAGAATACTCGCACGCACAAAAACCACGGGAGAAACGCCGGTCGAAAAACCGCGTTTTTTCAACCAGGCGCCGACAAGGACATATTCCGCCCCGACTCCCCCCGCGTATTTATCCGCCGCATCCTCGGGCAGACCCCACTCCGGACACCAGATCGCATATTCCATTTTTCTTTCCTCCTCCAGGGAAAAGGCAGCTTACGCAAAGCGTTATACGTTCCCGTCTCGGCTAACCTCCGTCACTTTGAACCCTTTTTGAAGGAAACCGCGCTTGATATTTTCCCATTCCCTGCCGATGGTCCACCTTAATATCGGCGCTGCGGAAACGACTTTGCCGTTTTCCACGGTTATACCGGCGCAGTAATACGGCGAAGTTATTTGATAAAGAATCACCATCGTTATCCCCCTTTCTCCTTCTCGTTTGCCTTAACCGTCGTCACAAAAGACATGATCGAAGATCGCACTCTCGGCAGGTTTCCGCCGATTTCAGAATCCTTTTTGTCTTTCAAAAACTCATAATCGCCCCCCACTAACTCAAAAAATCCTTCAATCGCATCCTCGATTCCGTCGCCATAGCTGGCGATAAGCCCTTTCTGCCACCAAAGCGATACTTGCTTCTCAAATCGCGGAAACACGCTACTTGTCACCTCCAAAATGACTCCAAGATCTTTACTCAAACAAAGGTTTTCCGAAATCTTCGTGCCCTTCCTAAAAATTAGTCGCGCCTTAAACATCGCTCGTCCCCTCGTCTTCCTCCACTGCCCCAAGGCCGTAATCGGCCACCCCCACCCAAGACGTACCGTCCTCATCCTCGACCTCATGACTAAATACGTTTGCGACTCGCTCTCGAATCTCTCCCCAGCAAATCTCCTCTACCTCATCGGGCCAGCCCTCCAAAGTCGCGATATCTCGATCCCGCGCCAAACATTTTTCGGCACGAGCCCTGGCTAGATCCTCCGTTTCGTGAACCTCGAACCCGTCTTCCGTATCAAAACTAAACCAGCGATTCATCGGTCGCCTCCTTTTCCTTGGCGTGAGACTCCTCCAACTTTTCCCTTTTGCTTTTATCTGGATGCTCACTCATTCCAGGTCTTGCGTTGAGCATACCCTTGCAGTCTCCGCCAAACATAAAAACTGGGCTTGCCGACCGACCCGTCGCGCCTTACGATTTGCTCCCATCCGGCCGACTTTGACGGGTAAGTAATCATGTGCTTCTGCTCCACATACTCGTATTGCTCGTCGTCTCGCTCGTACTCGCCCGGAGTTCCGAGTTCATCGTTGCCCTTTCGCCGCAAGTCACAGGCAGCGTTGTGCGTGATGACCCACTGGCACAAGTCGCGGATTTCCTCTGCCGTCACGTTGCCCAGCAGGCAGGCGTCCGCTTCCCACGCCTCGGCGCAGTTGCCTAAGTCGCGGGCAATCCGTCCTATCCGCCCGGGGCGCTCAATGCTCTCCTCCTCGTCTTCCTCCACTGCCCCAAGGCCGTAATCAACCATCTCGTCGCAATCCGTCGGAACATCGTCGTCGTCCGTAACTTCATGCCTCCATGTTTCCGCGACTCGCTCTCGAATCTCTCCCCAGCAAATCCCTTCCACTTCCTCGGGCCACCCTTCCGTAGTCGCGATATCTCGATCCCGCGCCAAACATTTTTCGGCACGGGCCCTGGCTAGATCCTCCGTTTCGTGCCGCTCGAATCCATCTTCCGGATCAAAACTAAAAAATCGTTTCATCGCTTACCCCCTATCTCCTTTCCTCTACTGCCGCCAAACGACAAATCAACCTACCCAACCGGCCGATGCTTGTCGCACGTTCTCCGTCCTCCCGTATCCGTCATAATAAACCATTTTTGCAGTTCCCAACATCCCGGTTCGTCGCACACGCGAACCACGGTATCAATTTCCAGACACCGAGGACATCCCGACAATAAATGATTCTTGACGAACGGATTAGAGCCACGTAAAACTTGGTCCCACAATCCTTTCCACCCGCAAAAAGAGCATATGTGCTTATCGGGTTCGAGATTTTTCGCCTTTTTCGCCATTTTCTCTCCTAATCCACTTTTTTTCCCAATCTACAAACGTCCAGAGTTTCTTGGGCCATTTTGGCCGCATAGTCAAGTCCGGCCTTCATTCGCGGATGGATGGGACGAAATCCATCGGCGTCCTCTCCCGGCTCTCCAACCAGGTCGGCTACAGGGTCCTTACACGTAGTGGCATTCTTCAGGTTTGCAATCGCTTCCAATCCAAAAACCAATCGTCGAACCACGGAGTCCAAGTCGCCTTCAAACCAGATTTTCCCGCGTGAAACGACTATCCGTTCCTGCGAATTATCCATCTTTTTCTCCTAATCCACTTTTCGCCAAACCCGTATTTCCAACTCCCCTTCCTCTTTCCCGGACCTTCTTTCCGTCGAACAAAGCACGGCCCGCCGAATCCTGTCCCTCGCCAAAGCGACGTACTCGGCGTTTATTTCGACCAATACGTCGCCCGAAATTATTTCCCAGGAAAACACGTACTCTCCTTTTTTTCCGACGGCATATCGGGCTTTTCGCAGGATTTCAAGACAAAAATCAGTATGAGAAGAACCAGCAACAGAACCCCCGGAAGCAAGGGAGACGTAGTATCCAAATCATTACCGTAATGCCTCTTAAAACGACTCATCTTTCATTCCTTTTTTTTGCTCGCCTATCTCGGCAAAAAATCGAATATACCCGCATCCCTGAAAGAAGAACCCTCGAAATCGCGATGCAAATCACGGGGGTCCTTCGTTTTTTTGTCCCATTCCCGAAACGAAACCGTCACGAAGAAACGACATTCCGCTCCCGAAGTAGCCGCAGTCACGAAAAGGACTTCCGCCTTCCTCTCCAAAGTCGCTCCGTACTTTCCGTCGTGCTCCGTTCCCCACGTCAAAGTGGGAACTTCCAGTAAAAACCTCTCCAATCTTTGAAGACCCGCTATCGCGAAAACCCTAATATCGCACCCGTCGAACGAAGAAGACATCGCATTACTCCCTTCTATTTCGAAGCATTTTTTCGTTTTTTTACGTCACCCGTTTGCCCCAACAAAGATCGCCACCCGTACACGGCGATTAAGCAACTGTGAGTCAACCCGGAATGCGGCTTTCGGCATCGCGGAAGAATAAAGGAAAAATTCGGAAACATGCCCTGGGCGACGGCCGCTTCCGTTCCTTTCATTTGGCCTTCCATAGTCCACTTCTTCCAAGTCTGAGGAGACGGCCTTTGCACGGGGATCCCCAAACCGAAGCAAAGACCGGTCAATTGCCCCGTTCCGTACCCGAAAGAAAAAGCGCCGACGGGCCCTTCCCCGGGCATAACTCCGACCTTTTCCACGTACACGGTCAACTCGGTAATGTCCCGAAACGCAATCAAGAAAGCGCTAATCGAATTCAAATCCAAAGACCTTCTTTTTTTTCCTTTACCCGTCGCTTCGAATATCGGCATGGGTATCGCGGACGCCAAACGCCCTTCCGTCAACGCGGAAATACCTCCCGTAAATCCCGGATCTATACCAATGACGCTAATCGGTTTCGCTTGCATCGTCTTCCCCTCCCTCTCTTTCCTCTCCCTCGCTTTCCTCCGCGACGATCCGATATTTCAGACGAAAAGAAACATCGTCAAGAATCTCGAAATTTCCCAGTACGTCCTTTATTACCCATCCATTCATGGGGATAACCGCCCGCACTTCGGGATTTTTTTCGTCCATTACCGTATACTTGCTCGTCAATACCAAAGATCTATCCTTACCCACCTTCGGTGAAACTCTACACGTGGCTCCGGTCAAACGAACTATCTCGAAAAAATTAACGCCTCCCCATTGAATAATTTCGGAACGGCAAGACAACACGGCCTCGAAGGAAGACATTTTCCGATTCCTTTCTAAATCTCGCACCGCCCCGTCGCTTGTAACCAGCGAACGAATTTTTCCTTCTTCAACACGTAACTCCGCAATCCGGAATTCGGATCGCAAAAAACCTCCGCAGGCATTCCCTTTTCCACCCAAGCGTACATCGTGCAGTAGGGAACGCCTATGATTTTCCCGAAAACGCCCATCATCCCGTTGTCCGGAAGTCTGGCAAGAACCTCCGCTCCGATACGTACTCTCGGTCTTCCGGCCTTTTTGTTTTTAGGCGTATCCATGTAACTCCTCCGCAGACAAGACGCAAAAATGCACGTAAATTTCGGGATTATTTCCTAAACCCCCTATCTCCAAATCGGGCTCGATCTTCTCTTCGCTATCGGAAGGCACGGGCACGAATAAAAAAAGAATCGTCCTACTCCTCATTTCAAGAAAACGCTCCCTCGTAACGATCCCCCAAAAAGGAATCTTCCGGCTTTCGGAAAACTTGCGTAAATGTTCCTCCAAAACCACGTTATCCGCCAAGTACAACCCCGTTTGACCGATCCGCGAATGCTGATTAAACCGATACCGCCAACCGGCTTCCCCGGGAAATCCGACTTTCTTTCCCTTCACGGGAATGCGCCCTTCGACGCACCGCAAGAAAACCGGATAATCGCGGGGACACGGGCCCCCGAACAAAACGAGCATGTTCCGTTTCCTCCTAAAATTCCATTTCCGAAAAATCCAAATCTCCCTTTCCGCCGGCCGGACGTTCAAGCACGAAGTACTCCAGCCCTACTGCGGCAAATTCCGATTTGCGCGTCACGTAATCCGCAGCCTCGATATCGCTGCCGAAATCGACGGCGACCTTATTCACGGCCACGCCCAACGTTTTTTCGTCACCGTCGATTTTCCAACAGAAGTTAATGCCGTCGTACATGAATCCGTTCTTCGAAAAGATATTATTTTCAACGTCGGAAAAACTTCCGGAAGATACGCTCGCCCCGGGAACGTTCAAAACGATCCCGGAAGGATCGGCCGTCGGCACTCCCTCCGCCAGCCTAGCCAACAACGCTTGCTTGTCCGTCGCCATCCTCTCGGGGGACAAGATTTTCCTGAATTCCAAAAAGAGTTTCACCGAAAGAATCCTCCTTGAAAAGTTTCGCGAAAGATCGCCCTTCGATCCCGTCCGAAAACGAGAAAGGCCAAGAGTCGCAAGGCGAACAAGAAAACGAGGGAACGTACTTAAACGCCTTTGAAAAAACGCTTTCCCGAAAAGTCTCGTAAGAAGCGCGAATAAATCCGGCCGACAAATCCGCCGGAACCTCGAAAACCGCCCTATCTCCGTCAAAACAAACGGGAACGGCGGAATGCTTCTTTCCCGTCCGGCCGAGATCGCGCCATAAGCTGCAAACCAAATTTCCGAAAGAAGAGCGCAACAACACGGAAACGGCCCTATACTCCTTGTCGAGAGGAACCACGACTTTTCGACCGCAAATATCCCGAAAAATACTTCCCTTCGCAATATCCGACCTAATGCGCGTCCGCATCCCGGGAATGCCGAAAAAATCGTCAAATTTTCCCTTAGCCGCGAAATGGTCAAAATTAAGACTCGCTCCGGCGGACGCCAAATTTTTCTTCAGCACGGCCATTCCGAACCCGTCTATAACCTGCTTCGCCAAACAACTAAAAATCGTTTCTCCGTCGTTTCCTAAATGCAGCTTATCGGAAATCTCTCCCCAAACGTCGCTAACGCCCATATTTATCTCCGGTTTCCCGGTCAATCTGGCCAATATCGCCAAATTTAAATTAGGCAATAGACAACCGGCAAAAACGAAACCCTTGCGCGGACGAAACAATCCCTTTACCATATCGGTAAGAGGAACCTCCTCCCTAAAATCCGGCCTGACAAAACGCACTTCTCCTCCCCTTCCGAAAACTTGCGACAAAAACGACGGATGAAAAACGACTCCTCCGTCGGAACCTTCGGACGAAAACCTTTCCGGAGCCCTTTTCGGAGAAAAAGAATTCAAAAAATTCTTATAAAAGAAATAAGGAAACACGTGCTTGCCGACCGGATGTTTCCGAATCATAAAAAGCGTTTCCCAAGAAACCCTAAACTTGACTTCTCCGAACATTTCCGAAGGAGGATTGCCCATCCCCTGCGAATACAAATAACGCAATAACTCCTGATCGTCCCGGAAATTGATATCCACCCCCGCAAGAAGCGACTGCAAATCCCGCTCCCTCGCGAACAACCGCTTTTCCGCCAATGCGATACGCCTCTCGTACTCGTTTCCTTGAGGACCCCTATCGTCCGTCAACAATCCCCGATTTTCGGCCTCCGCAGCCAGCAAGGAAACCTCCAAATAAAGATCGTGAAACTTCAACGTCGTCGAAGACATATCGCGAATCCAGACGCAAAAAAGAGCCATAGCGTACCGCACGTCGTCGCAAGCGTAAGGTGCCAACAATTCCACGGGAATTTCCCCGTAATCCTCCGTTTTGCGTGCGGCAAGAGCGGCCTTAATCGCCTCCTCGGAATTAGTCTCGATTTGAAAATGCGCACGGACTAAATCCTTAAGCTTTCCGGACTTAAAAACCCCATTGCATTCGATTGAATGCAATAGCCACGTATCGACCACGCGGCTTTGGGAAATATCCAAACCCGCCCTCAGCAAAAAACCGAGATCAAATTTTCCGTTGTGGAAAATCAACGTCTTCCCCTTGAGCGAGGGATTTAAAAACTTGAAAAATTCGGCGTGATCGCAATCCTTTAACGTTACCCATCCGGCATCGCCGGACATATTGGCCAACGCCAACCCGTAAATACCGTGCAACCGAGACGCGGAAACGCACCCGGGCTTTTGCGCATGCCCGTAAGTTTCAATATCCAAAGCCAAGAAAGAACCTTCCTTAGCCAAATCGTAAAGTCCGCGATTATCGCCCGTCAAATCGCGCCACGTTCCCGCTTTCCCAAGACATTCCGGCTTCCACATGTCGCGCCCCTTTAAAAAGCTCCGGGCCCCCTTTCGGAAAGGCCCGGAGAACGCCGCCTATGCTGACGGTTTCACCTTGGCAATAGCCTCATCGTGCCTTTGCTTCAAAGCATCAAGCTCTTTTTGCTGCTCCTTTCTCAAAAGCTCCAACTTCCCGTCCTCGATTCTCTGCCTCAACAAACCCACGGCTGCGTCCAACTTCACCAAAAATTCTCCGCCGCGCCCGCAGAGGACTTCCAATACCGCGTTATATCGCGATTGCAAAAGCATCGCGCTCATGTGCTGCGCATCCAAACGGGGACCGGGCTCCTCCGGCTGAAATAACACGCTTTCCGCCAAACGCTCCAACCCTTTTCGCTCATACTCCAAGAAAGAGAGACGACCTTCGGGGTTCTCCAAAAACCCCTGCTTCAGGACCATCACGTAAACTTCCATCGTCGCCATGTTCCTGGCCATGCTCAACTTTTCCTCGTCGGACATGCTTCTTTGGAGCTTATCCGGCAACCCAACCACCATTTTTTGAACCTTATCGGCCACCGTGTGCAACGGGATCATTGCTTTCTCCTTTTATTTGGAATCAAAAACTTACTTACCCTTACCCTTGCCCTTACCCCGCCTCGTCCTCGTCCTCCTCCTCCTCGTCGTCGTCAACTTCGTACTCTTCCTCCTCCAAATCCTCCAAGTCTTCCTCGTCGTCTTCCTCTTCCTCCTCGTCCTCATCCTCCTCGTCGTCTTCCTCTTCCTCCTCGTCCTCATCCTCCTCGTCTTCCTCTTCTTCCTTCACCTTTTCCTTCGCCTTGTCCTTCGCCTTTTCCTTCTCCTTCTCCTTCTCCTTCTCCTTCTCCTTCTCCTTCTCCTTCTCCTTCTCCTTCTTTTCCCGGCCCATGCTGTTCTCCTTTTCCGGGGCCAAAAAATCTAACCGCACACGTACTTTTCCCTCTTTCGCCAACTTTCGCGACAAATCTCCACATCCACAGGCAAAGGCAAATCTACCACAGGGATAACCTCCATGATTTTCGCCACGGCCGGTGCCAATTCGCCGACGAATTTCTCGGGCATTTCGCCGACAATTTCGTCATGCACCGTCAAAATCAGTTGCAAAGGCCATCCGTTCCGCTTTATCTCGCAATAAATCCGAACCAAGGCATACCGCATAATATCCCCTCCAAGACCCTGGATATACGCATTCAACGCCTTGTACGCGGCATCGGGAGGAATAGATACCCATCGCCCAAACGGATTCCTGATATACCCCTGCTGAGCCGCCGTTCGGGAACAATCGTCAATAAGCCTTTTCAGACCGGGCCGAGCGGAATATATTTTATTGATTAACCCCCGCACTTCCTCGACCGTCACGGAATGCCCCAAATAAACCAAAAGACCGCGTAGAGACTTGACGCCCATACCGTACAAAAGCCCGAAATTAACCGTTTTCGCCACGGATCGCGAAAAACCGATAATTCCGGCAGTCTCCTCGTGATAATCCAAATCCGGATTTTGTCGATATTTTTCCATCAAATCACGATCACGGGACGCAAACGCGGCCAACCGATATTCCAAACTCTTATAGTCCCAGCATACCAAAATTTTCCCGGGAGAAGGTACGAAAAGATCGCGAATTCGTCTATTTGCGGCTTCTTCGTCGTGAATCTCGAAAAACCTCTCGAAAGCGGCCTGGTCATGAGTTCCTTTTTCCGTAGCTTGATTTTGAAGATTGGGAGCACTCGCCGCAAGTCTCCCGGTTTTGGTTCCCGTTTGATTAAATTGGCCGTGAACTCGACCCGTCGAATCGGCCCGAGAAAGCAGATTTTCCACGAAAGTAGTCATAATAAACGTAAGCCCGTGCCACTCGTAAAAGGCTTTCATAAACTCGAAAGCCCTGTGGTTTCCGGCCGTTTTATATTCCTGTAGATACCGCAACACGGCGGCGGAATTAAAGCAGGGGCGCTTGGTCGATTCCCAAGCTTTTTCCGTGAACTGATCCCCCTTTTGCTTACCCTTGCACTTTCCGCCCGGTTTTTCTTTTCCTTTTTCCGGCAAAGTCCAATACCGTATCTTTCCTCCGCAGTTTTCCAAACTCTTCCGAAATAACGTCCAACGACTCGGAGACGAACAGTTACCGGACAAATCCCACATTTTTTGCATAGCCCCTTCGGCGACACCCATCCCTTCTTCCAGCATCTTAACCGCTTTTTTCGTATCCACCAAAACCCCGTAGCTTTCCATGTCGGCCAACACTCGAACTAACTCCATCTCATTTTTCCATAACTCCTTAAAACCCCAAGTCGGAAGCCCGAAATTTTTTCCTTCGTGCTTGCCTGTTTGTACGGCAGCGCCAGCCGCCGCGCATAAACTTCTTTCGGCCTTAATATCTTCCATGGCGTAAGGCCCCAAAATTTCAATGGGCACAAGAGAATAATTTAGACTTTTGTCTCTGCTTCCCTTTTTGCCGCCTAGATTAACCTTCGGTTGACTTTTAGCCAAGTATTTTTCAAGAATTTCCCAAGACTCCCTTTTCTCGTTCTTCAAAAATTTAGCGGATAAGGATTCCAAGGAATACGTATGCAACGACGAGTTTATGCAATGCCAAATAACCATGGTGTCCACAAGAGATCCGCCTATGCCTAAACCCTCGGCCGACATCATCTTCAACTCGAATTTTAAATTATGGCCTATCCATACCCTCGTCGAATCTTCCAAAAAAGGACGTAAAAAATTAAAGACCGTTCTTGACTCCAAATTTTTATACCCTTCTTTTGAAACGATACCGGCATGGCGAATCGGCAAATAGTACTCGCCGACGTGGGCGCCCTCCCGATACGCTCCAAGAGCGACGCCACAAATGCGAGCGCCAAACTCGGCGCATAAGCCGGAAGTCTCGACATCCAATACCCATGCCTTTTCGGAGGCCATGAGACTTCCCAATACCGCTAAAGAATTTTCGTCTTGTACAATTTTTCCCATACCCTAATCCTTAGCCAACACTGCCTGGGCCAACAAAACCGGCAAATCTTCCCTCTTTTCCGTCGTCGGGTCAAACGGCTTTCTCCGAACGGCCGCCAATCGCTTCATCAATTCCTCGTCCGGAAACTTTTTTAAATCGTCCGTCAAGATCTGCAAGAAAACCGGGCCCTCGCAAGTCGGCACGAAAGGAGGTTTTCCGCTCGGAACGGACAAAGGAAGAGGCGAACAAGCGGGTTTTACGCTCAGAGCATCCAAAGGAAGAGGCGAACAAGCGGGTTTTACGGCCGACGGCAAAGAAAGGGAGAACTCGTCTTCCTCTTTGACGGAAGAAGACGGAACCGTAACCGGAGACACGTCGGCAGGACCAAATAAGTCCGGTGTTTCTCCCGTCTCCCCGGTCTCGCAACCCTTGTCTTTCCTCGGACGACCCCTCTTCTTGCCTTCTCCTCCGCCCGTTGCCGCTTGCTCCTGGGCTTTGAGCCTCCCCCTCTTCTTGCCCTCCCCCCCGCCCGTGACCGCCTGGCTCTGAGCATGGGCCTGGACCGGCGCAATTTTTTGCTGACCCTGCGCCGAAATTTGCAGCACAGCCGCTTGCATGTCTTCCTTGACGTTTCCCTCGGGCATCATAAAAAAGCTCACCGACGAATCCGGGTTTTCATTTACCTGAAAGTATTTCAACTTTATCCCTTTTTCCCGAATAAACTTCAAATCCTCGGCATCGGCTTCCACTTCGCCGGCGAAAGCGCAGCACATGCACCGATACGCCGGTTTCTCGCCCGGCAGCAAAGCGATAACCACTTCCTTCCCCTTACACTCGTCACAGGGGAATTCCCCGCTCTTGAAGCGAAAATACTCCTGAGCGCACGCTTCCACCACCTTCAGCGGAAATTTGACAAACCCGCCCGTCGAAGTCTTGCAGGCTATTTCCGTGTGATCCCATTCCTTCGAAAAGCAAAGTAACGCCACCCTCGTCCCGTCGGACAAATCAAAGACACTCTGCACGGGAGACCCGCAACCACTATCCTGTCCCATTTCTTTCTCCTCTCTCGCCTCCATGTAAACCCCCCTATTCTCCCCATTCCGTTCCGCCCTTATCCGCCGCATCCGTTCTCTCTGCGCCAACAGCTTCAACCAAGGCACACCTTCGCCAAAACCACCCATCTTCGCTTCCGTAGGAATCCTCCCCCTGCCCCGCCCTTTCTTTTGTCCCGAACGCCACCCTCTCCGAAAGCTGACCTTAAAAATTTCTTCCTCGGGCTCCGGCTCACCCCTCTCCTTCCTTTTTTTCTTCCGCCGGAACTCCTGCACCCTTCGGAGATTCAGCACTTTCCTGAGAAACTCCCCTTTAGGGGGCTCAGGACCCCAGTCCACGTGCGGCATACGCGAAAGCCTCCCCAAAACCGGAAAAAACAACGCATCCAAAAGGATACCCCGTTTCCCAAAAAAAAGCAAATCAAAAAGTGAAATTTAATTTTTTTTGTTGTCCTGAAAAAACTAAACTAGATAAAAAACTATTTCAGCAAAACCCGTTGCAGCCCCTGCTACGTGAGCACAATTCGCGAAACGGCCAATTTGTGCTATTGTGCTAGCGCATTACAAAAGAATTGTGCTCTTTATTTTTTTTGTATTTACGCAAAGTATAAAAAAAGTGTAATGTTCGTGTATTTGTGCTATATTTGTGCTACCACGTGAAAAACGCTGCACATATGCTAATTCGACACAATTTTAATAGCACAAAACCCCGAAAACATTACATTCACTTGTGCAATTGATTTCTTGGCTTTTGTGCTATTATTTTTTGAGCACAATTCTTTTTTTAAGTCCTTACGCAGTAAGGGTTTATATTAATATCTTCGCAAAACATTACATTTCGGACCATTACATCACTTTTGACACCCCCCCCTCCGCCAAATAGGAAAAAAAGTTAAGTGTGCCACGGAAGGTAAAAAATCCTCTTCCTATATAATATATAACTTATATAGATATATATATATAGGTGTTTTTGCTATTTTTTTGCGTATTTTTTTTTACTCTTTGTATTTTTTCTGTACATCCGGGGGAACACAGTTTTTTTTTCTATTTGGCCGAGGGGGGGGTGTCAAAAGTGGTGTAACGCTCCGAAGTGTAATGGCCAGCGCAGACATTTAATATAAACCCTTACCGCGTAAGGACTTAAAAAAGTTACAATTCTCAAAAAAAATAGTGGCACAAAAGCGCCGGAATTATTTGCACAAGTGAATGTAATGTTTTCGGGTTTTTGTGCTATTTTTTATGGAAAAAAGCCAATTAACACGTGTGCATGTAATGCTTGGAAGCATTACATGCTTCGGAGGGGGTAAAAAACTAGAAAATCAGGTGAAAAAAAACTAGAATATGTTGTAACCGGTGAGACTTTCGGGGTTGAAGCGGAATCCTTCCTTAATTCTTTTTCCTGGGAAGTATTTATTGCTTGCCGAAAGTTTCAGAGATTTTACTTCGGATAGCACCGTTTTTCCTTGGCCGCCTTGGTACAGATCATGGATGTCTGCGACCAAGACGTTTTTATGCACGGGTGTATCTCCACTTTTTTGCAGGTACTCGCGATAAGCGGGGTACGCCGTGCTCAGGTCCAAACACGCGGAAATGGAATGTTCAAAGTCTTCCGATTCCAAGGGGGGATCAAAAATGGGCACTCCGTCGGCAATCATGTCCCTCACCAGGTGGTGGCGTCTGCGGATCAGATCGCACATGATCCGCAAGAAATCGAATAGGACGTGCCTTTCGTGCTGAGGCTCTCCGATGCTTTGGGGGGCCGTTCGGGGCTCGCCAGGGTCCTCCGTGCGCATCTGTGGGGCGAAATCTACGGTCTCGTGTCTTTGCAAATGGAAGAATTCCCGTTTTGCTATCCACCGCAGGTACGGTTCCGTCAAAATTTCGACCGGATTGCCCGGGCTCAGGAAAATTTTGCCTAGTTCCGGGTCCAAGCTCGAAAAAAAATCTTTGAGGAATCTGATTCCGCAGCAGTAGGCCGCAAAATTATGGGAGATCCTTTCCTTTTCGTGGCCCATTTTGTCTTGGAAAACTTTTTCAAAGTGCTGTTTGAAATCAAGATAGTGTTGATAGTGCGCATGCGTATCGGAGTTCAGGGCAAACTGAAAAATGTGCGGCCCGAGGACGCGAAAGTCGGTTCTTTGGATGCGAAGCCAAGTATTTTTTGCTTGGGGATTGCTTACGTCGTATCCCGTGGAGTCGGCGACCATCATGCGCGTCACGAGGGCGATTTCTTCCGTTGCCGCTTCGTGTTCTCCCATGATGATAAACGGGGCGTTAATGAAATAGCTGATCAATCGCTGATCATATGTGCCCTTTAAGTCGATTTCGCCCGAATAGCCTTTGCGGCACCACATTCGGATTCTTTCGCAGCATTGCTTGTCTCCGAACGTGGATTCCTTGAATTCGTCGAATAGCACGGGGAACCAGTTAAAAAAATGAAAAAGTTTTTGACATGCAAAATCGGTCGTCTTGATTCCGAAGGACGATTGCCCGCTTTCGCCCATCCATCCCAGGACGCTAAGAAGTTTGGGGACGGTGAAAGATTTTCCCGTCGAAGGTTTCCCTCTGACGTTCAGGGAAGGGATAGGAAAATTCGGAATTTTCAAATCCGTTTGGAACATGGGCTTTAGTACGGCCGCTCCGGCTATGCCCATTACCGCGTAAACGAGGGATGGTTTGTGGCAAGTGACGAACGGCAACAGCTTTTCATTCAGGATTTCTTTTATTCGTTCGAGGGGAATCGCTTCTTTTCCGAATTGGCTTACGAGATCATGTCCGACGGAAGGATTGTAAAAAGGCTGATGCTCGATTCCTTCTTTAGTTATTCGGAAATTCGGAAGATAAAATTTCCCCGTATGATAGGTGATTTTTACTCCGATTTCTTCTTGTGCGTCAACGTCCGAAATGAAATTCCGCAGAAGATGGTGTTTAAGGTGTCCGAGGATGTTTTCCGCTCCCGTGAGTATGCAAACTCGGAAAGGTAACGATTTTTTTAGTTCTTTCCAGGAATCGAGAGCGTTCGCCCGTATCGTGGTTTTGTGAATCAACGGTTCGGATCCGTTTTCGCAGGGAAATTTTATTTCCGTTTCGAGAAACGATTCTCCGGTGATTCCGCCTTCGCATTGATTAAGCACGCGCAAGGTTATTATTGAGCAATTTAAAACCTTAAAGACGGCTTGACTCGGAGATCGAAAAAATGTTTCGTTTCCGTCTTCGAAAATGGGCGACTCCAAGGCTTTCTGGAGTTTTTGCTCTATGGCCGCTTGGTGCTGTTTTACGGCGTTTTCCAGAGAGAGGTCAAAATAGCCTTCGTGTTTTTCGGTTCGATTGAGGCCGAGATCCGGGCGAAACCAAAATTCCCGGATCGCTTCGACCGAAAAATTCATTTTTAGCAGAAGACGAAGCAAACGAAAATCGAATGCGCTTGCGGATTTGTCTTCCATTTTTAGGGCGAATGCGATTTCGTCTATGTCTTTTGGAATTAAGCCTTCGAATCCCGCTATACAGTATTTTCGCCAAAACTTGCTGTGTTTTGGAAATTTAAGATTATCGGGGTGTGGGACAGCATCCAAGACGCCGCTTTTAAAATCTGCCGCTTTGGCTTTGACGGCCAATGCCGCGTCGTGCCCTTCCCTCGATATCTCGGCCGCTTTGACGGCAAAGGCCGCGCTAATTCCTTCTTGGCGGATTTTCTCCAGAAGGAGAGCCACTTTTTGCGACAAATCAAGTTCTTCGCCCGGCATTTTTTTTGCCGTTTCCTTGATTTTGGCGAGAAATTCCTTCGTTCCGTTAGGAATTTGGGCAATCCGTTCTTTCGTGAATCTCGGGTTGCCCAAGAAAAAATTCGGCACGCTTTCCCATGATCCGGGGCGCACGATGATGCAGGGAGGCGAATCTCCGTTAAACCAAAATTTCTGGTTTAAAAATCCGGGCAATCGCATAATCCGAGTGCAATCGTGGGTATTGCCTTTGCCTTTGCATCCGAATTTTACGATAAGCTCCTGGTTCAGGGTTTCCCCTTCTTCCGTGGGCAGAGGCTCTTCAAGCATGAAAAAGGCTTGAAATCCGTGTCCGGAATGCGTTACGATGGGATGAATTCCGATAAAATTAAGGAAACTTATTTGCGAAAGTCGGTCTTCTTCCGAGTATTCGCGAGTAATGTCCAAATCCAGGTTTATGCAGAAGACGGCGGGAATGTTGTCCTTGCGGTTCTCGTCGGATATACCGGAGTTGGATCTGGGATTTACGCCGAAATAAATGTTGGCGGGACCTCCTTCGGCGTTGTAAAAGGAAAGATCCCTAAAAAGCGATTCTCTCCAAATTTTCGCGAAAAGGCGTTTAGGGATGTTTCTGTTATAGAGGGTTACCGCCTTGATTTTTTTCTTAGTTTGTCCTTCCACGGGCGGAAGGTTTTTTATTACTCGGAAGTTTAAAAAAAGATCCTCCGGGACATTCCCGAACACGTGACGGAGGAACCAGACGGTCATGTCCCGGAGGTTGTTGGCGTCGCTCACCTTGCTTTTCTCCCTTGGCCGCTCGATTAACTAAAACGGCACTTCATCCGCCGGAAAAGGACTTTTTTCGCTCTGTACGGGATCGCCCCACAGGTTGACTACCTGTTTTTTTGGAGGCGAAGCCGGCGGGGATGCCTGCGCGGGAGGCGAAGCCTGAGCGGGAGGGGGCGTTGGGGAGGGGGAAGAGTGCGGCGATTCTTCGGCCGTTTTCATCTTTTCTTCGGTCTCCGCACCTTCTCCTCCTTCCATTGCGGCGGCCGTCGTTTCGAAATACTGATCCAATTCAAGGGCCGTTTGCCGGAGCTTTTCCAAGCTGGGAAGATTTTTTTCCGGCGTCCATCCGCAACCCTCGAACACCAGCTCAAAGTTTTCGTCCTTGCGCTCCTTCGTCGGGCAAAGACGGAATAGCAGCGAAAACAGGGGAAGCCCCGGATTCTGAAGCCCCCTCGTGATCGCTTGCGTGAGCTTTCGTCCGACCGGAAGAAAAGTGCGTTTGAAACTCAAAAGCATCGGTTCTTTGGGGTGCGTGGCGAGAACCACGTAAAAATTCATGTATTGGGTTACGGACGGAGGCAGGGTTTTTCCTTCCGCCGATTTTCGAAACGTCAATCCATCGTCCGCCAAGATCCTGGGATCGTTTGGATTGTCCGTCCGAAAGTCGATTTTTCCTTCTCCCGGTTTTCCGATCCACTTGATGTACGTGGTTTTCCGAAAGAGCACGGCGAAAATCGTATCCGGCGCGATTACTTCGCCCGAGACCGAGAGAAAATAGGAGCCCAAAGGCATTGTCTTTGCTTGGGCGCTCATTCGTTGAACGACTTTCAGGATGTTCAGGCCCACATCGCTCGGCGACATGGGGCCCAAATCGCCTTTAAATTCCTCCCGTGTCCATGTCTGGAGGTACGCGGGAACTTGCGCTTGGGGCTGGGGCACTAATGGGCTATTCACGGCATGCACTCCTTTCCGAGGGTCCGAAAAGACTACGCCGATCCGCACGCACGGATCGAGACGGTTTCCATCGTGTGCGTCGAAAACATTTCCGGCGGAACCGGCAAATTGGCTTCTTTTTGCTTCGCGACCCAGCTACTTAGGGTCGAAGGGTGTACCTCGAATTGCAAAACTTCCTTTCCGGATAAAGCGACCAATTCGGCGTTGAAGGCTAAAAGTTTTGCCTGAGCTTCCGTCGATAGTCGCCCGAACTCGAAGACTTCCTTGAGAATCGTCGGGCATCGTTGAAATAAATAATTTATCGCGGCCATGCGGTTTTCGATATTCATGGTTGCGTGTTCTCGGAACGTCGGAGTAAAAGTGCGCGAACGTTTGTCCGGGAATCGGGTATCCGCCACGGTAAGCTTGTCGATGCTTTCCGTTAAACACGCCTCGTGAAACGCCTTGGCCGAAGAAGCCAGCAATTTATTTATTATTGTTATCCTTTCCTCATAGGCATCTTTTAATTCCTTGAGGAAAAAGTATTTTACGGCCTTTTCGGCCGCGTTTCCCGTTTGCGGCGGTGGAACGGGACCTTCTTCGCCTTGCTCTGCCATGCGTCCCCCTTTCTCCTTCCTTAGAAGGAAAAAATTAGGTCTTCCAGCTTGATCTCCTCCCTGAGCGAATCCAGTATTCGCCCTTCCACGGTATCCCTGGTCACCAAATCCACGATGGTTACCGGAGAGGTTTGGGTTATTCTGTGTTGGCGGTCAACGGCCTGTTTTCGCACGTCGGGCTTATACCAGTTGGTGATGAAAATTTGGTTTTTGCTAAATTCGAGGTTCAGTCCGAACCCGGCCACTTCGGGATTAGCGACTAGGACCGCTTGTCCTTGCGCATCCCTGAAGTTTTCGAGGGCTTTCGTTCTGTCGTCGGAGGATACGCCCCCGTGTATTTGAAACGCGGTGATTTCCCGCGTTTCGAGAAATTCCATGAGTTTAGCGATTTGAAAACGGAAAGGGCTCCAAAGAATCGTTTTTTCGTCGCCGATTTCTTCAAGCAAATGCTGGGTTTCCTCGAACTTCGGTTGTCTATCGAAAATTTTTATGGTTTTATCGGGCATAATCAGGAATCCGTTGGCGACTTGGTGCAGTTTTCCCGTTATGGAATTGGTTAGGAATTCCGCGTTGAATTGGACTCGTTCTTTTTGGCCTTTTCCGGCGGCCAGGATTTCCGCGTATGCGTCCGCTTGATCCGAGTGCATTTCGCAGCTTCTCTTCAGAAAAATTTTCGGAGGGATGTCTTTCGCCACGTCGTCTTTTTTCAAAACGAAAGAGTGCCTTCGCGAAATCCTTTTCAGGTCTTCCAATTTCGTTTCGTTAAAAGCGTGTTTCGTGAATTGTTGAATAACTCGTCCTTTTCCGTGTCGTCGGACTAAATGCGGGTAGTTTTCCTCTTTGCAAAATTTGACGGTTCCGTCTCCGAAGCGTACTTTAAAGATGCGCGTCGAGCGGAGGAATTCCGTTTGGAAGTGCATCAAGGAGTTGTGGCCGCTGCCTCCTTTGTACATCAGTTCGTAGAAGCTGAAGTATCCTTCGGGCGATTTGGTGCTGGGCGTGCCCGATAAACAGACGATTCGGCCGGGGAATCCGTCGGCTAGGCGGTGGGCCGCTTTGGTTCGTGCGGTTTCCATGTTTTTGATTTTGCTGCACTCGTCGAAGATCATCATGGAGAAGCCGGCCCCTTTGAGGCCGTCTATCGAGGTGGTTAAGCCCTCGTAGGAAGTCAAAAAAAAGAGGGGGCCTCCGTCGGGGGGATCTCGATAAAGGGAGAGTCGTTGAATTTTGTCTTTGCGCTTGGTCCCATGAAGGATGACCACTTCCGGGCGTATGTTGGGCAAAACGTGTTTCCGGATCTCTTCTTCCCATGTAAAAAAAACTGACACGGGGCATGCGATCAAGAACCGGTTTTGCTTTTGCGAGAATAGATGAAGTGCAGCAAATAAAGTGATGTAGGTTTTACCTAAGCCCATGTCCAGCCACAGACAGGTGTTTGAAAGCAGGATACGCTTCATTGCCAAGATTTGATAGAGTCCCTTGGGGCGGAATCGGATACCTGGGGGGAGGGAAAATTTTTCGAAGCCTTCGCGGCGGATAAATTCTTCGGATTGCGGATCTCGGTATCGCAGATTGCCCAACGAGGAGGCGACCGCCCACCACTTATAGAGGGGGGTATCCGGAATTTTGAAGGTACGACCGGATGGGGTTTGGAGGAAAAAATCGGAATTTCTGTTAAAAACTTCGGAAAAATCGTTGACGTGAGAAAGCCCCGTGGTAGTATCCACTGTAAGATGCACCTTTTTTTAGGGCCTGCCCACACAGGCCCTTGCCTCTTAGCGCCCCCTTCCTCCGGGGGCGCTTTTTTTCGGTTTCGGAGGTTCTCCGGACCCGAAGCACCGATTATGCGATTTTTTTTTCGAAATTCAATGGTAAAAAACCGGAAAACTGGTAAAATTTTTCTAAGTTGGGAGGAAAGGGCATCTTTTTGGGGGAAAATCGGATGGATGAAGCTTTTAGGGACCTGGATTTGACGTTGCCTGGGGCGTCCGGGACGGCGGGTTTGCCGAATCGACCGCCGATTTTGGTGCAAAATCCCCCGGAAAGTGCGGGGCGCGTGTTGATTCCGTCGAGAGGAGAGAGCATGGGGCCGACCAACATTCCGGAGGCGAGGATTACGTTCGCCGTGCCGAGTAATCACCCGTCGCATCCCCTGTTTGCGGCAAAAAACCGGGAAGAAAAACCGGGATTTGCTACGCCGGAGAAGGATAGGGGGTGCGTCGAATTCTTGGAGCAGGTTTCGGCTCGCCCCGAGGAGTACGCCGGGTACTCGGTGACGGTGAGTCGGCGAGGGCCCATGCAGTTTGACGGAGAAGATTTGCCACGGGGGCCTATCTGGACGGGTAATCCGGCAAGTTTCCGGGAAATCCGAGAGTACGCTCTGGAAAAACATGGAGGGGGCGACTTCGCCTTGGAAATACGGAACGGCGAAGGAAAACTTGTGCATTCCATGGGTTTTTCGTGGTCCACCCAGAACCACGCGCCAAAGGTGCCGATTGAGGGAAGGCCCTTTGCGACGAGGCCGGCCGGTCTTCAGTATTGGCATAGGGAGCAGGCGGAGAAAGAAAGGGAAAGGGACGTGGACTACAACGAGGGGTATGCTTTCGGCGGATCCCGATTCGGGTCTTCCGGAGGAGGCGCACGCGCTTTGGGGGCCCTTGGGGGATCGCCGGCGGATAACTCCTTGATGGGAATCCGGAAAAGCATCGAGGAGATACGGGCTCTGGACAGTCTGGAGGAGGCGAAACGGGAGTTGGAGGAAAACAGGAAGCGTCGCCATAAAAGGGGAGAGGGTGAGGACGATAAAAAAATCGACGGCCTGCGCGAAGAGGTTCGCCGAGTGCAGGAGGAGGGGAAAGCGACCCTTCAGCAGCTTATGCTGAGTTTCAAGGAGTCGCTTCTTCTCGCGATGCAGCAGGGAAAATCGAATGGGGACGGTCCCGCTGTTTTAATCGAGGCCATGAAATCGCAGGGGACGATGATGCAGGCAATGTTGGCAACGATGGCTTCGTCGGGAGCGGCTAGAACGGGCGGAATGGAAGACTTTTTGAAGGCCCAGGTCGCGACTCAATCTGAATTTTATAAAACCATGATGGAAATGACCCGCCTCGCTTCCGAGAAGTCGGACAAGATGGCCGACCGCGTTTTATCGAAACAGCTTGGTTCGGGCGACGAAAAGCTCGCTAACTGGAAAGAGGGCATCGAATTTATGATGAAAATGCAGGAAGGGCTGCAAGGAAATGACGATGACGGGTACGATCCCGAGGCCGGGTTTATGGGCAACCTCGGGGGTCTGTTGTTTTCAGGTATAAAGGGTCTCATCAAGGGCGGTGGAGGAGGCCTGGGGCAAGTCCTGGCCCAGACTGCCGCCGGCCGTGCCGATCCGCCGCCGGTCGAAGTTTTGCCCTCGGCTCCCGTGTTTGGGGCGAATCGGGCTTTCAATGCGCCGAAACCTGTTTCCGCTTTGCCCATGGTGCGGACGGTGGGCGGTGCGGGCGAGGACTTTTCCGTGAGGTCCGTTGATAACGGCGAGGGTGTGCGCGTTGTGCCCTTTGTGGAATCCGTTCCTCCGTCCGTTTCTCCGAATCCCGTTTATGCCGAAGTCTACCGCCAGGGAGAAGAGGCGAATAACGGAGGAAAAGCGATTTTGGACGATATGCTGAATAGGGCTTTTCAGGAGATGCAGAAAAAGGTGCCGGGATTCGGCTGGGCGGAGAGCGCTTCTTCGTTGCCGGAAGATGTGGTGAGGGGAGTCTTGGCCGCTCGCACTTTTGAAGATGCGTCGCGGATTTTGTTTGCGGCTTGCGATCCGACCGTTTATCGAAAATTCACGGATGCCCTTAAAACTCCGGAAAGGGAATTTGCTTTGGAATACCTGCGGGGAGGAGTGAAGAAATTGCGGGAAGTGCTGTCTGCGAGGGTGGTGCAATGAGCCCGGAAGACCAAGCGAAGGCGACGACTTTGGTTCAAATGCTGGTCGCGCAGCTTGGACCGATGCTTGTGCAGGTTCTGGGTCCCGCTTTATCCCAGGCGATAGGAAGAGGGGTTGGCCCGGAAATGGCCAGAACCGTGGCTCAAAGTCTGGGGCCCCAACTGGTGCAGGCGATGCAATCGCCGTTGTCGGTTGAAAAGGTGAATCCCGATACCGATGAATTGGAACCCGTGCAAACTACGTTTCCTCAAATCTTAGTGGATTTGACGGACGCTCTTTTGGATTTAGTCGATATTTTGGAAGAGAAAGAAATCAAGCCCAAGGCCAAGAGCAAAAAACGGGCGGGATAGGTGCAAAAGGAATTTCGCTGTTCTAATCCGCGATGTCCTTCGCAGAGCGGATCTCCGAGATTCGTCGGCAGCATCAAGTTGTCATATTTGAGTCCGGGGGCGACCGGGAGGATGTTTCTCAGCCTTTTTTGTCCCTTGTGCAGAGAAAAATTGGAATTCGAGATAAAAATCTTCAAAAATCGCGATTTTCCTCTTCCAAAAAAGGAAAAAAAGGGTAAAACGGGTTTCGGCGAGGATTTATTTGGTGCTTGAACCGGTTTTTTGCTTGCGGAGGGTCCGATCATGGTGTAGGATGAATCGGAATGAGGAGCGGTCCTCCTTGGGAGATTCGTCTCCCGAACCGGATTAGATGGAATCCGGAGACCGGGCCTGCCGGAGCGGGTGGGCCACGAAGACCCCTAGTAGAGGGTCAAGGACATACCAGAGTATTGGGCTGCCCGTGTGGCCTGGACTACGCTCTCTCTCCAGTCCTTTGCCTGCCAACCACGTGCGAACGTGGATTCCCGGGGGCTACCTTGGGACGGCGGCGACTATCTCCAAAATGCGGGATCTGGTGACGCAGGGCAAGCGGGACTTTCGGGTCCGCAAAGCCTTGGGTCGGATTGTTCGGGGTTGTCCCAGCAAGGATTATCATTGCTACGCAAAGGCTATTCACGCCTTTTGCCGGGACGAGATCAGGTACGTTTTCGATCCTCAAAATGTCGAGTTGGTCGAGAGTCCTTGGTCGATTCTGGAAAGCGGAATCGCCGACTGCGACTCGATTTGCGTTTTGGCCGCCGCTCTTTACGAGCAGGCCGGCTTTCCGACAAGATTCGTGACGATCAAGGCGGACGGCAAGAAGCCGGACACCTTTTCGCATGTGTTCGTCGAAGTGAAAGTCCCCGGCAAGGGCTGGATGGGGTCGGATTGCACTCAGCCGGGGCGGGATTTCGGGTGGAGTCCTCCGGCTTCCTATCCTCGCAAGGAATGGCCTGGGTCGAAAGACCCAAAGGAAGATCACGAGGGGGATGAAATGGCCGGTCTTCGCGATTACATCCCTGGGAGGCAGTACGCAAGGGGATATCAGGCGGGATCCGAGTGGAATTTTCGAGAGGAGCCGGACTCTTTGGTTGAGGTTTCGCAGGACGATTTGGAGGTAGCGCCTCTCCACGAGGGAAAAGCTCCGAGTCTGGCCTTGGAATCCGATTTCTTTTTCGCTTCGCAAGCGCCGGAAAAATTTCGGAGCGTCGAGGATAAAAATCTTTCCGGATTGGGCGACGTGGGCATCGAGATCAAAAGCGCCAAGGGAAAACTCTATCTCGGTTTGGCTTTGATTGGGCTGGGCTTGCTGTCTTTTTGGAGGCGATAGGAATGGATAAGGCCGACTTGGAAGTCGGTTATCTGGCCATTCTGAACGGAGAAGCGGCCAAGAGCCTAAATGCGGCCAAGGCGAGGTACTCCGTCTTGAAGGCGGAGGTCGATTCCCTCGAAATCAAAATTCGCGGAGAGCAGGACCCTCAGAAGAAGGGATTGGCCGCGCAAAGTCTTGAGATAGCGCAAGCGGAATTGGGAAATCTGAAGGGGCTGGTGAATCGGGCGGTCGCGGAGTATACCTCTGCGGCCGAAAGCGTCAAAAGCTGGTCCGTCGGGATGTTTTCGCCCGAAGAGGTTTCCGGCTTGGCCGCTTTGCCGTTGGTGGGAGTGGCTTTGGCTCTTGTGGCCGCCGGCGTGGCCGTGGCTGCCGTTTACGCCCTTTCCGATTTGGTGAGGGCGATTCGCGGCCAGGAGATCAAGACCAAGGGTTTCATCGAGCAAACGGCCGATTTGCTTGGGCAGGGCAAGGGCGTCTTGGTTGAAATGAGGCAGTGGATTCCTATTCTTCTGGGGCTCGCGGCCTTGGGGGGCGGGATCTACTTTCTTTCCAAAAGACGCGGAAGGGGTTCCGAAGCGGTTTCGGCGTCTTCTTCCGTTTCTCTTCCAGCTTTGACGGGGGCTTGAAATGCGACGAGGAAGAAACCCCGAATTGCTGGTCGTGGACAATCCGCGTCGGAGCGGGAAAAAAAGAGGAGTTGGAACCATGCAAAGGAAAAGGTCCGCCAGTCCCCTCACCGTGCTGTACGCCGGAAAGGATTATTCCTATCGGGGGCTGGTCAAGAAGTTGCACGGCGTTCGAGCCGCCGCCAAGGTTTGGCGAAAAGCGCCCAAGAGGCATCGACGGCAGTCCGTCCGATGGGGTCGGAAGTCTCGTGCGGGGTCCGGGTGGCGCATGCCGCAGTATGCGCCGAATCATCCGCTGAAGGTGCGGGTTCGCGGGCGCAAGTACACGTACCGAAATCTTTTGAAGAAGTTCGGTCGCTCTCAAACGGAAAAACAGTGGCGTCGGCCGAAATTTCTCAACCGGAAAAAGCGCTTTTTTCGTTCCCGAGACCGCTTCGGCAGGTTCCGAAGAGGTCGCTAAATACAATCGGGAAATCGCTCTCTTGGGAGGGGGCGGAGGCGGGAAAGGAGTTTTGCGTCGTGCTGCGGAGAGGCGAAAAAAACTTGTCGGGCAAAATCCCGATGAAGGGTTCGTCTCTCTTTTGGATCGAGTGCGAAAAGATCCGAAAGGACGGAAAGCTCTTGCTCGGTATAAAAAATTTTGGGGTTTGTCCCACCCCACCGAGATTAAAACTTTGGAAATCCCGGGGCCCAGAAATAAGACCGTTTTTCTGGTCGGGATGGGTCGGTCACCACAAGTCAATTTGGCGAATGGAAATAGCAAGGGTGCCGTCAGGAAAAGGGTCAGGGGAAAATTTCTCGCGGCGACCGATGCCGAAGGAAAACGCATTTTCATGTTGTCCGGTCGGTCTTCGAAAGATTCGAAGGCAAGAACGAAGTTTGTCGGATATGCTCCGGAGACGCACTATATTCCTACGGATAAGATGGAAAATGCAGGGACTTTTAAGAAAGGGAGGTATTGGGTGCATAAGCACGACGATGATGGAGGCGCGTGGCCCGTCGTGAAGAAAGATCAAGCCGGAAACTTTGTTTACGAACCCGGGACGTACAGGGTCAAGGATTGGATCTACCGATAGGAGGCAACCACATGCAGGTCGTTTTACTGAATCCCCCGAAAGGGGCGCGTCGGCGGAAACTTTCGATGAGGCGAAGGCGTCGTTCCCGAAACACGAAATGGGCTCCGGAATTCGCCGAATCTCCGGCGAGCTTGAATCCTCGAAAGCGTCGGCGGAAACTTTCGATGAGGCGAAGGCGTCGTTCCCGAAACACGAAATGGGCTCCGGAATTCGCCGAATCTCCGGCGAGCTTGAATCCTCGGAGGGGCGTGTCTCGCGGGCGCGGTCGCTCTCGGCGTCGCAATCCGTACTGGGTTCCGCGATACGCCATGAATCCGGCGGGCGCCTTGCGTTCGGTCGTTTCCGGATTTTCGCCTCGGACACTTATGGAGGCTTTGCCTCTTGCGGCGGGCGGCCTTGGAAACAATTTGTTGACGGGCTTCGCTGCGCGGACATTGCCGATACCCGAATTTTTGAAGTCGTCTCCGGGCAACGTGCTTTTGTCTATCGTCGGCGCCGGACTTCTCGGAGGCGGCGTCGGGATGGTGGATAAAAGCGTCGGGGCGAAGGTTCTTCTCGGCGGTCTGGTGGACGCCCTGAAGAAGGGAGCCGATTGGTTCCTGGTGCGGATGAACATCATTTCGGGCTTGGGTTGCGGTCCCGCTTGCATGGCGGACTACCTTTCGGTCGGGGATGCGGCGGGTGCGAGACCCCTCGGCAATTACTTGACCGTCAACGACGTAAACGCGCTCTCCCCGGTGGGAGTCCCTGGAGGACTTTCCACGGATCAGACGGTGGAGCAAGAGTTGGCCGGGTGATTCTCCCGGCCGGGGATAATTTTTTGGAGGACAGGACATGGCGAAGAGACGGAAAAGCAGGAGCCGTCGGAAAAATGCCGGTTTCAGCCGGGTTCGGCGTCGGGCTGCGGCAATGAAGGGCTGGAGGCGGCGGAGTCGGAGCCGGAATCGGCGTCGTTCTCGGAATTCCTGGGTCAATAACGCGGCAGGGCACGCGGCGGCGGCCAAAAAGGGTTGGCGTCATCGCAGACGAAAATCCAAGCGCACGTGGGCCCAGAAAATGTGGGCGGCCAGGACGGGTGCCGTTCCCGTGCGCGGGCGTCGTCGGCGCAAGGCTGCGAATCGCGGTCGGCGGAGGCATTACCGACGGCATCGCCGGAATCCGAGTACGCCGATTCAGGCGTTGATGTCCGGTTTTTCCAAGAATAGCCTCATGGACGCCGCGACCATCGCGGCGGGCATGGTGGCTCAGCCTCAAGTCAAGAAGCTGGTCGTCGGCGCTCTTCCCCTCGGAGCTTTTTTCGAAGACGAAGACCAAATCGGGTCCGTCGTGACCGGGATTGCGTTGGCCGGCCTGTTGGGCTTTGGCGTCGGCATGGTAAACAAGCAGATCGGGACCAAGGTGGCTCTCGGAGGCGTGTTGGCCGAGGTTCAGAGGGCCGTGAACAAGTGGGTTCTTCCTGCCGTTGGTCTCAAGATGTCCGGGTTGGAAGACTACCTGTCGGTCGGAGACGCGGCCGGTGCGCGTTCCCTTGGCGATTACCTGTCCATCGGAGACGCAGCCGGTGCGCGTCCTCTCGGGGATATGGTGATCGGCGAGGAGTTGGCGGGAATGTAGTGCAGGCTTTCGACGGTCGGTCCTCGGGGATCGTTCGTTTTGAAAGCTTGGGGTGAACGAAATCGCGGCGAATAGGTCCGTTCGGTTTCGTTTTAGGAGGATGTAAACATGTTGGGTCAAGTCCCCATGATGCAGCAGGGCGCGGGAGCGGGGGGGTACGCTTTTCCGGCCAATTACCCTTACGCCTTCTCGTCTCCTCTGCCGAGTGCCATTCTGAGGCCTTTGCAGCAGCCTCTGTACGACACGGAAAATCTGCCCGTCGGTCTTGCTCCTGCGCAAGAAATCGCGTTCTTTCAGAGGCAGCTTGGGCAGACGATGGCGTTGATCCCCGCCGGTGCTGCCAAGACCGAGTCCGAAACCAATTTGACGCAGCCCGGGCAACTCCCGAATCCGCAGGAGTTCAGCGTGTTCGGGTTCAACATGTCGGTTCCGGCCGGCGTCGTTTTGGCCGACTTTTTGGTCATTTACTTGGCGTCCGTGTTCCAGTTCCTCTACACGGGTAACCGGATCTACTTGCAGGTTCCGGCCAACCGGATTCCGGCCGGCGTTGCGGCCGAAGGGTTCGCGGGTGCTGCCGGAGGTACCACGATTCACCAGGGCGTCGGCCACGTGTCGAACTTCTACAAGTTCACCATCGGCCGATCCGCCCTTCGGATCAGGCCCACCGAGGCTTTCCAGGTCAGGTTGCGTTGGCCTTTGGGTGCGATCACGGCCTCGGCGATCACTCGGATTCAGGTTTTCATTCTGGGTTTGACGTGGAACGCTCTGTAAGCTAGACTCAAGGGAAAAGGGAGGGGATTTTGGGTTTCCCTCCCTTTTCCCTACATTTTTATCGTTCGGTCGAGGTCAGTGCCTCCGGATCGAAAGGACGTTTCCGTGATTCCCACTTGGAGAGTCGCCAAAAACGGCGATATTTACCTCAATCAGATTCGTCGTTACGTAAGATCGAAAATTCTCGTTCCTCCGGTTTTGCAAAATCCCGTGGCGATTGCCGCCGCTCCCGGCGTCGGTCAGTTTTCCTTTAGTCCTCCGATAATTTTCGAAGCCAGTCAGTCCGGAGTCTGCGAAGTTTTTTCCATGATGGGCCAAGACCTCGGGACGGTTCCCGAAGTGTATCAACGACTCTTGGTGCGCATCGAGGATACCGTTTGGCGTCGAATTCTGATGAATCGCGACGTGCCCTTGGTGCATGTCGTCGGAACGGGGCAACAGCCCTATTTTCTAAACGAGGCGATTTTTCTCGAAGGGCAGCAAACCCTTAAGTGGACATTGGCTAATCCGATGGTCGGAGCGGGGACGATAGTGTCTTTGGCTTTGGAGGGTCGTTCGTTTCAAAACTCTTCCCTTATTTACGAGCAGGTTTCCAAGTATATCGAGGAAAACAGGGACAAAAAAAGGTTTCTTACGCCTTATTGGCTGACTTTGGATCAAAATATGACGTTGCCCGCCGGAGGGACCGTCACCGGGTTTTTCACCGTGACGAGGGACATTTTCTTCTTGGGGATGCAGTTGATGGGCCACGCTATTTTTAGCGCGGCTCCGCCTGCTCCCGTTGGAAATGTCCAGGAAGTGTTCGAATTCCAGCTTTTCGACGCCAAGACCGATAGGCCCTTGGTCAATTCGGGGCAATTCGTCACGTGGAACACGGGTTTCGGCAACGCCAATTTTCCTTTTCCGTTGCCCGAAGCGTGGCTCATGGAACCAAATACCATGGCCCGGATCGTCGTTCGGAATTTGCTGACGAATAAGCCGGTTGACGTGTTTCTCACCATTGCGGGAGTCGCTTGCTATTCAGGGGATTTCCCCCAATTCGTGGACGGGATCGAGGGAACCGGTATGGCTCCTATGCGCATGGGCGCTCCTTAAGGGGGATAGGAAATGGGTTTTCGCGACGTAGAAAAGTTTTTCATTTGGGACTCGTCCGCGAAGAGGTATAGAATCCAGGCTTGGCGTCGGGAGATATTGCCTTCCTGGATGTACTTCACGGAGAACGATCTCGTCGGAGACAAGATCATTCTCGGGGCGGCTACGGCCCCTCCCGTGCATTACACGCAGCCCTACTATTCCATGGAAGGAGCCGACGGAAATTTAGGTACTCCGTTTTTGGCGAGGGGGATCGTTTTCGAGGATTCCGTTGACGGAACGGCGGTCGCCGATTTCGCGGTGACGATCAAGGAAACCGGCGAAGCGCGGACTTTTATGAACAATCCGATCCACATTCGCTGTTTGGCAGGGACAGCGCAGCAACCGGCGATTTTGCGGGAACCTCTTTTGATATCGAGTAAGCACGTTTTGCAAGTGGACGTGCGGAAATTTTCGGTCGGCGCTACGGCCATGAGGATGTATCTGCTAGGCGCTCAATACTATCCTTGGGCTCCGGAGTTTTTGCGAAGACCGGAAGCGTCGCGGATAATCCGGGAAACCATTCGCAAGTGGAATGAACGACGAAAATACGTCGTTCCGTACTGGTTTACGACGGAAGTGGTTCCGGTACCGATTCTCGGGGGAGCGACCGTCGATGTCATAGCCAAAGTCGGCGACGACGGCCCGTTGGAGATTTTCGGCATTACTTCCGTTTCCACCGGGAATTATCAATTGGCCGTTCGCGAAATGCGAAAATTTCAGACGATAATGAACGGAACCGTGACCGTCGCCAACGGTCTCGGAACCAACCTGTTTCCGATGGCGTTTTCCACCCCGTGGCTGGTTCCGGAAGGAACTCGGGTACAATGCAGGATTACCGATCTTTCGGGCGCTCCGAACAACGTTTATTTGTGTTTTTTCGGCCGGAAGATCTACGCTCCTTTCAGGGACGTTAAGGACGTTTTGAATGAAACGGAAGTCCCGACCATGGCGGATGAGCCGACTCCTATGGTGCCGGCTCCCTTGGGCTAAAGGAAGAAGGAAATGCCGAAAGTAAAAACTTTGATCGAAAGCCCGAACGGGAGCGTGATCGGCGTTAATAAAAAGAGGCTTTTGGAAGTTCCTTATTACCTCTTGCCGAATCCCCCTTTCAACTCCGTGGCAATGGCCGCCAACCAGGGGTCTTTGCCTACGCCCATGACCCTTTCGGGCGAGGGCCCCGTGCAGATCTTGGGATCGACGGCGCAAAGAACCGGAGTCTGCCGCGTCTTTATTTCTCTGCAAGACGGCGATTCGACGCAGGCTTTGATGAATGGGTCCATTCACGTAGATACGATTTTCGGGGGCTTCGGTCCCGGTTTGACTCGGCCTTACTTTTGGCCCGAGGCATTGTACTTGGACGAAGGTCGTTCCCTTATTTTGACGGCATCGGACATTTCCGGATCGGCCAACGCCATTCGACCGTGTTTTCTGTGTTCCCGATATTTAGGATGGGAGTCCGATCCGGGTCTCGTGCGGATTCGGAACCGAATGGAAGGAAAACAATATCTTTCGAGGCCGTTTTTTTACACGTTTAACTCGGGCCCGATTACCTTGCCCGGAGGAGCGGCCGGAGTCGGGGAGATCGACATCGGTCAGGATCATCATTTCGAGATGTTTCAGCTTTCGGCCGTTTCGACCGGAGCTTTCAGCATGAATATCGTGGACGCCAACAAGGGCGAAAGTCTCGTGGTCGCTCCTCAAGAGACTTGGTACAACATCAATAGTCCTTTGTTCGTCGGAAACAATTTTTTTCCGTTTCGGCTGCATGAGCCCGTTTTTTTCGAGGCTAGGTCGAAGATCAACGTGAATCTTTTTAACTTGACTCAGGCGGAAAATAGGATCGACTTGACTTTGGGCGGAAGAATTCTCGCTTTGAAGAAGTGGATTTAACGGGGGAACGGGCAATGGCTGGACTTGCGGGGTGGCCGGGCGGTAAACGCTTGTCGGGGAATTCCCGTCTCGGCGATTATCCGTCTCTTTTGCCGCACAGGGTGCTGTTTACCAAGGGCGGAGCCGAGATAGGGCCTTTGGGGCCCATAGATTCGCCCGTCGTGACGAAGGACGATCCGACCGATATTAACGGGTGGCTCAGGCTTATTTATTATGCCATTTTACATTCCGCTCCGAGGATGGCCTTGGAATGGAAAAAGCGGTTCAACATTACTCCAAGGGAAGCGATTTCCTTTTTGTCTCCGGGGCAATTGATTCTCGCTCCCGGCGCTTCCGGTCTCGTTACGGCCATAACGGTCAATCCGCGTTTCGCGGGTTTCGTGAATTTTATCGGAGTGAGTTGTGATCCGATTGGCGGAATGGCTTTGGTGAATTGGTCATTGCGCGTGGGTGCCGACATCGCGAATGCAATCGTGCATCCGGGATTCAATAATTTGGTTTTTGACGCCAATACTACGCAAATTCCTCTTCCTTTCGTTTTCGAGTTGACCCAGGGGAAAGTATTGTCCCTGGAGGCCGTAAATAACAACCTTGGGCCGATAACTCTCGGCGGGATGTTCGCCGGATGGACGGAGCAATTGGACGATTACAAGGAATTCGGAGCGATTCCTAGTACGTCCATCCAATAGGGGGCGACGGAGCATGTCCTATATTCCCTTTTTTCGGTATGCCTCCGTTGGAGTAGGGGGAGTTACCGTCGATTTCACCGGCGTAGGCGTCATGGGCGCGGCTATGCTGATTAACAAGAGCCCGGGTTCCGTCTGGTTTAATTTTACGCCGACTCCTCCGGCCGCTTCGTTCGGCAACGGAAGGAAACAGCTTGCGCAGAACGAGTCGGTGAATTTGGACAACATCAGATACACTTCGATAAGTCTTCGGGCCGCAGCCGGTGCGTCGGACGTGGAGATCATCGCGTTAATACGGCCGGGACCGTCGCAAGGGGAGTTATAGGGGAATGGCGAAACTTTTGGTATTCAAGGTCGGCAATCAGCCTCATAAGGGCTGGAAGGACGGGATGCTTGTCACCGTTTTGGACGAGCAGCCGTTGTCTTCGCACATGAAAAAAGTGTTTGCCGTGATCCGCGTTTCCGATTTGACGGCGCAACGGGTCTGGGAGTCCGCAGCGCAGGAAGACGACGACGAGTATCCAACGAAGATAAGCGTCAAACTGAGCGTGTTGGCGCAAAAACTCGGGGATTCCGGTCTCGAAGAACGGTGGAGATCCAAGGATTCGGTGGAGCCGGTCGAAGTCGGCGACGGCGTTTTGGATCTGAAAGATTTCGAGGAAACCAAAGGAAAGGTTTTCGAGGACGTTTCCGATGCGAACGTGGTTTCCACCGGAAATTACACGGTCGGAGTTCTTGGAGACTACGCAAATTTCGCGGCGGCGGCGGCGGACACGATTTCTTTGACCGGGAATATAACGTTTACGCAAATTTCCAACGTGACGGATGTCACTAATTCCGTTTGGGATGCCGTGGACCTTAACGGATTCTCCTTAAGACTGACGAACGCCTCTCCTCCGAACGGAGATCCGACGAGCGGTTGGGTTTGGTATAACGGCGTCGTCGTGAATTGCAGGCAGATACATTACAGTCCCCTCGTCGTGACGGGGGGCGGAGTTTTCGAGGTCGAGAAACTGAATATAAAACGAGCCGACGTAAACCAAGATCCGGCCAACGGCGTTTTCTACATGATTTCAAATCAGCTTTTTTCGGTAAACATTCACGATATTTGCGCGGATTATTCGCACGGGTACGTGCTCGGCCCGAACTGCGGAAGTTTTTTGGCGCGTATCGACGGACTCAATATCACCGTCCAAGTATGGAATTGCCAGGTAACCAGATTTTACGACGATAACGCGGGATTTAACGGTTTTGGATTTCGTCTTTCGTCTCCGTTGCAAACAGTTGAAAATTGCTCCGCATATGATTGCGGGATCGCTTTCGAGGGATTAAACGTCGCCTCGGTTTTTCGCAATTGCGCGGGTGTTTGGAGTCATACCCAGGCGGGAGTCCTCGCTCCCAGTTTTCAGGGGATCGCAAACGCGGTCGGTTCGGGAAACGCGGCCGACGATTTATCTTGCGCCGACTTGAATTGGGGAGTCGGTCTCGGGAACGTCACGGGGATCGTTCCGGCCAATAATTTCGTTTCCTTGGATCGGATGAATTTCGAGTTTTTGAAGTTGCTGGACACGGCTCCCATCGGGGCCGTGGGCGCTCTTCCTGTAATCGCCGGAAACGTTGCCGGAATTCGCGGGACGGCGAGACCTACGGTGGACGGAACCGCTTCGATTTCGGCGGATCAACTTTTTCGGTCGGGTTCTCCGGGGGACTATGATCCCTTATTTTACCACGTGGTTGTGCCGATTAACGGACTGGGTTTTACCATCTGTCCGACGCACATTATGGGTTTTTTGAGCATCGTCAACAAGGGACCGTTTCCCGTGTACTACGCTTTCGGGACGATTATCCCTCCGGCGTCCCTCGGTAACAACAGAAAGCAATTAGTCGCGAGAGAGGCCACCAATTATCACAATATCCGGTGGTGCTCCCTTTCGCTGATTTCCGTGGGCGGGAACAGCGATGTCGAAATAATTGCGATAATCAGGAGTTCGGGCGCTGGCGGAGTGTTCCGATAATGTCTTCGATAATTCCTCCGGGTGGTACGATAGGCGCAATCGTAAGCGCGGCGAATGTCGGCGGAGGAGCCGGAGTTTATCGCAACCAGGCTCCGGCCGGGAACTTGAATTTGCGCTCCCTCGTGGGCCTCGGAGCGATTACCGTAACGCAGCTTGCCGATACGATTACCATCGCGGGCGGCGGCGGACCTGGTGCCGGAGGATGCGCTTCCGCAGCTTCGGCCGGTTTTGCGGAAATGGCCGACTTTTTAAGCGCTCTTCAGCCGGTTACGGATACAGGTACCAGCGGATGCCCAAATTTCATTCCTCCGTCATTGCAGTGGTGCGGGCGGGTTAAGGTTTCGGATGCGCTTGCGTTTCAAGCCGGCCCAGGGCTGGCCCCTACGAATTGGAACACTATCGGATACCGTGCAATCGACTTGAATACTTCCAGGACGAATCCTAATTGTACTGCGCAAGGCGATTCGTCGATTTCCATCGGGCAGAACGGGTATACTAGTCCGGCGTCCGTAAACGCCATTCTTATCGGTAAAAATAACGTCATGGGGGTTTACAGCGCATGTCCCGATCTCGCCGTTGTCGGCAATTTTAATGCTCTTGGAGGCGTTTCGCAGCATGGATCGGTTATGGGTACGTATAATAGCCTTAACGGGGCGGGCGTGGGCGTAGGCGCGTTTAACTTCGGGATTGTCGGGTCGCGTAATTCGTTGCGCGGGTTTACCAACATTAACTCCTTAGTGGGCCATTACAACACCGTTCGCGACGCTACGAACTGCTTTCTTTTTGGGGACCACAACGGCGCGGGAATACCGCTCGGGAGACAAATTACAAAAATAAATTTGGTAGGGACCGGCAATACTAGTGAACATGATTACGCGAATTGTTTCGGATTTCAAAACTCCGTTCTTTCCGTCATAGCTCCGTTGGGCATGGTTCCTCATGCCACGTTGCTCGGCAGGCAGAATACGGCTCAGCCGGGATACCAGATAAGCGTTTTGGGAAGTCGAAACAGCGTAGGCTTAGCCGGGGTTACGGCCGGAGTGCGAGTGAACGTGATGGGAGCCTCGAATCGGGTCGGCTCCGCCCTTTTGGAAACTTTGGATACGTATAGGGTCACGTGTCTCGGAAATCTAAATTACCTTTCCAATTCCAGCAATCTCGCCGTGTTGGGCGATAGTAATACCGTCCCATTGAATAATCCCAATCGGGCCGTCGAAGGGGTTATGGTAGGCCATTACAACACTCTCGGTTCTCCTTCGCTGCGTACTTCGATTGTAGGTTCTCGTAGCTCCGCTACCGGAAATTCGTCTTTCGTCGGAGGAGCGTATGTCGTTTCGGGAGGGAACGAATCGGTAGCCATCGGATCGGCGATTGCCTTGGGAGCGGCAAGCCATTTCGGAGTGGTGCTCGGTTCGCACTTGACGGTTCCCGGAGGCGTAATTAACGCCGTGTGCGTCGGAAATTGGAGCGGGGTTTACGCCAATTTCGGAATTTCCGTCGGAACCTTGGTGACAAACAGCGCCATTAAAGGCATTGCCGTTGGGCACACCGTGAATGTTTACGGAGGGGCGGATGTCGCCGCCGTGGGAAATCGAAGCAGCGTTATCGGCGCTTCGGTAAAGTGTTCCGTTTTCGGGTTTTATAACCAGATATCGGCTTCCGACCGAGCGGCCGCCATCGGAAATTTGAACAGGGCCAACGGGATTTACGGGCAAGCGTTCGGCCTTTACAATTTCGCTAATGCGCATACGTCGGTGGCCTTGGGAATCGTCAATAATCGCAATGTCCCCGTGTTGAACGTTACGACCGGAGCTTTGACCGGAGTTCCTGCGCCTAGCGCGTCTATCGGCATAAACTCGGTCGCCGTCGGAATCGACAATCGCGCCGAAAGTCTTCGGGGCGTCGCCTTGGGCTTTTCAAACAGGGTTAACGGCATCGACGGACTCGCCGTCGGGAACGGAAGTATCGCTTCGGGGGTAGGCTCTTTGGCGGCGGGATGGAATGCCGTCGTTACGGGCAACAGTGCGATTGCGATAGGGCCTTATGCGCATGCTTACAGCCTTCATGGCATTGCGGTAGGCCTCGCTACCCTTGCATCGGGCCAGGGTAGCGTCGCCGTAGGGTATAACGCCGTAGCTTCGGGCGCCTTTGCATTCGCTGCGGCGGCGGGAGCCATCGTTACGGCTGCCTATGGGCTTGCGTTAGGGCTGTCGGCGCATGCTTACGGCATTTCGTGCGTTGCGATAGGTCGCCTCAGCGGTGCAACGGGTGCAAAGGGAGTCGCCTTGGGCGCTAACGCCGTCGCGTCGGGATCCGCATCCACTGCGTTGGGCGCTTACGCCGTCGCGTCGGGATCCGCATCCGCTGCGTTGGGCGCTTACGCCGTTAGCCGCATCGCTTATTCCGTTAATCTTGGGGGTCCCATTATCGTCCGAAAGGATAATGGGGAAATCGCCGGAATCGCTTTTCAAACGTTCAACGGCGCTTGCGACTTTTTGTTTACGAAGGAGGTGGATTTAAAAGCGCTTGCGGCTCAGACGATCAGCTTGCCCGCCGGATGTCATTTTTGGGTCGAGGAAGTCGGTCTTATTTTGACTACCTTGACGGGAACGGTTGTCACTCAACCGACGGTGCAATTCGGCATTTCGGGAACTCCGGCTAAATTCCTGGGTCCGACCTTATGCACCCTTCTGACGGCGACTTTCAAGAGGGAGAGATTTTCCACCCTTTTGGCGGACGACGGAGAAATAGCGCTTCGCGCCGAGGTTACCGTGATCGCCGCAGGAAGCGCCGATATTAAGGGTCGTTTCTACTTCAAGGGGGTTCTCGTCGAAGATGAATAATCTCGGGCAACACATGTACGTCGAGTCCCTCGAAGACATTATGGCCAGAAGGCAGGCCATTTCGGGGCGTCCGGCGGGGTGGACCCAGGGGGCATGGGATCGTTCGGAGTCTTTTCGGAAACGGGGAGAGGCCGAAGCGCAATTCAGGGGCGAAGGGCCCGTCGGAGGGGGTTGGTCTCCCGGGTACGGGGGTGCGGCAGTGTACGGCGCCCAGGATTGGTATTTGAAGCAGCAGACGCCGATGGCGGAGGATTTCGATT
>Ga0315285_10000671_pt1 | contig 35676 bp, 27 predicted proteins | sample YL17G09_36_MG_FD_203698 | JGI IMG/M metagenome (GOLD analysis project Ga0315285, IMG submission 203698) | Sediment microbial communities from Yellowstone Lake, YNP, Wyoming, USA - YL17G09_36 | ecosystem: Environmental > Aquatic > Freshwater > Lake > Sediment | place: USA: Wyoming | collected...
GATGCCGTAGACGAGTATGAGACGGGGCTGATGTCGTGGACGGGCCCGCATCAGGAGGCATTCTTCACCGCGTTGATGGAACACCTCGTCGAGGCGGTGGGGCCGCCGCAGAAGCCAACAGCAACCAACCAGGCCGCGCATGAGAATGCGGCGCATGAGAATGCGGCGCATGAGAATGCGGCGCATGAGAATGTGGCGCAGTCGGGAGAAACGGTGACGGCCAATGCAGGATGACCGGGACTTATTCGAAGATCGCGAGATGGAGGTGTGGGAATCCGAGCCGCCGGTGCGGGAGCGGGCGCCGGGCCTGTGGCTGCCGCTGCTGATCGCGCTGTCGGGCGTGATGTTCCTGGCGCTGTTGGCCATCTTGGACGCGCGGGCACAGGAGTGGCAGAGGTGGGGCGACGCGCTGCTGTACGCCGAGCCGCTGCCCATACCCGAAGACGAGCAGATCCTTCCCGTGATTCTGCGGCGGCTGCCCGAGCCGCGATCGCCGCTGCTGGACACGCTCGAGGAGACGTCGCAAGGCCGGGATGCGGTGGAAAAACTCCAACTGGACAAGGGGGAGTGGGTGGTGCTGCTTCCCGCCTCCGACGATACCCTGAAGGACCTGCTGGCCGACGGGCGGATACCTGCGCGGGGGCGGTTCGAGGCGCTGGCGGGCGATTTGGCCCACGGGACGTCGTTCGAGCTTGACGGCCACGAGTTTGAGGTGGTGGGCCGGCTCCAACGCGGCGTGGGCGGCCTCGCGTTCACGTTTGTCGTGCCCGACGACGAGACTTACCGGCCGCTGTTCGCGGCGGAGACGGGCGCAACAAACGGCTGGCTCGACCTGATCGGGCGGCAACGGTTGGCGGCGATGCCGACGGAGGAACTCGACCAGTTTCCGAAGTCGGTGGGGCCGATGACGCGGGCGGGCAAGGGCGTGCCGGCGGGGGTGGTTCTCGGGCTGGTGCTGGTGGCGCTTGGCGGATCCGTGACGTATTACAGGGTCTTTATGCGGTTGGCGGCTCGCGGCGTTCGGGGCGCACAGGGGATGCTCGAGGACGTGCGGGATCGGCCCGGCCTGTTCTGGGGCATGCACGTGCTGATGTACGGCGTGTTTTTCCTGATGATGCTGCTCGCGGTGAAATACCCGATCGCCACGATGCGCATCGAGCATTACGTCGGCGAGGAGTTGTCCGAAGGCAGCCTGCGGCACATTGGCGCGGCGTACGCCAGCAGGGACGTGATGCTGGCAGCGGTGGTGACGTTTGCCCACAACTATTTTTTGGCGACGCTCCTTTACACGATCGTGCTGTCGCTGGTTGTCCCGTTTGGCGGCGTGATCAAAAACCTGCTGACGTTCATGGTGGTGGGGTTTGCGATGTCGCCGCTGTGGCTGGGCGCGGCGTGGGGCATGTCGTTTCACTCGATCACGATGGCCGTCGAACTCGGCGCGTACATCGTGGCGTCTTTTGCGGTTGCGGTGCTGCCGATCCGGGCGGTGGAGGGTTTCTCGCGCGGAGAGTTCTGGCCGCAGTTGCGGCGGGGCCTTCAGACGGTATGGGGCGCGGCGCTGATTTCGGGTTCCATGCTGGCCTTTGCCGCCCTCTACGAGGCCGCGACCCTCATCCTGCTGACATGATTTTTCTTTGGCTGCTTTGTAGAAGCGGCGTCCCCACCGCTTCTCGTCGCGTCCATACGCACGCTTGGGTAATCGACATAGGCAGGCTCTCGCGAGCTTTCCCTGTCACACCACCGGGCGTACGGGTCCGTACCCGGCGGTTCGGCTGGTTAAGCGGCTTCATGAGTCGTCAGTCTCGGCAGTCCGAGCGCGTCGAAGCTGGCGTTTGGAAATGCGATGCTCAAGGCGGGGCTGCGGCTGATGTGCCAGGGTCCGTGGGGACTCCCGGCGGTTCGCGCCGCCAAGTCTTTGCCCGCCCCGTGCAGCCTGCTGCAGGTCAGCGCGCCGCGGGGCGGCGTGCCCGGCACGGCGTCGGTCGACACGTGCGCGATTGAACTGCCCCCCACGTTTTCGACCTATCTTGAAACGCGCACAGCCCGGTTCCGCGCGTGGTTCCGCCGGGCCAAACGAATCAGCGGCACGTTCGGCAGCGTGACGGTCTGGCGGCACGTCGAGGGCCGGCAGGCGCTGGGGCAGGAGAGATCCGTGGAGGAGATAGTGCAGTGGATTCAGCAGGTCCGGCCGCACACGTGGCAGGCAGGGCAACGGCAGTGGTACGGCAACTACGGGCCGGAATTCTGGGCCAGCCTTATCAAGAGTGCGATGGCGCACGACGCGCTGGACCTGGCGTTTCTGCTGGTGGATGGAAAGCCGGTGGCGTATACGTTCCGGCTGGTTTCCGGCCGGTACGCTCGGTCGTGCTGCACGGGCTACCATGACGGTTTTGCGCGGATGTCGCCGGGACTTCTCCTGATGACGCTGCTGGTCAAACATTCGATCGAAGAGACGGGGCTGATACAGATCGACATGGGCGGCTCGCGCCACTATCAAAAGACGCAACTGGCCAATTGCAGGGACTCAGGGTATGAAATAACCATCTACGGAAAGAGCTGGAAGGCCCTCGCCCTTTACGTTTGCAGGAAACAACGCGGGCGATGGCACCTGTTCCCGGACTGGGCATGAAAAAGCCCCGGGAGTGGTTCCCGGGGTCCGGGTCATCGCAGAAACCATTGTCGGCTTATAGGAATTGCGAGGTTACCGTGGCAAATCCCGCGCAAACAGGCGCCTCGCTCGGGTACTTGAGGAATTCCACGTGCCCGTCGAGGTACAGGACGTTACTGCCGCCCGGTACGTGGTTGTAGCCACGGGCGTCGGTGGCCAGCATGTCGTACATGATGAAGATCTCGCTCTGCGCCTTGGCGCTGGCCGCGGGGTTGTTGATGTCGGTGATTAGGAACCGCTCGATTCCTTCGCGCAGGCGGTAGATGGTATCGCCGCCGCCATTGCCGTAGGGAGACGTGCCGTTAACGTCACCGTCGGACATACTAACGGGATCCGGCGACGTGGTGAGCGGGCCTGCCAGCATGACAAACTGCAACGGAGCGGGGGTGCCATCCAGCTCGCCCTGGGGATCCGTGTCGTCGCACATGTCCAGCAAGTAGCCCAGGTAGGTGTAGCTGGTGTCGATCAGGCGCATTCCGCGCTCGGCACCGCCACACTCATAGCCGAACTCACTTTCGCCGGTCGCAGGGTTCATCAGATCATCCACGGACGCCTCGGCATCCGAGGGGCAGAAGATGATCTTCCCATCGGTGAGATATTCCGGGTAGATCGATGGGACGTACGGGCCCGCGGAAATCTCGCTGTCGGTCGTCCCGGTCACGGGGAACCCCGGGGCGTCGCAGTCATGCACGTCGCCCGCGTACAGGTGTATCCGCGGGAGCTTTTGGCCCTTGGACTCATTGGCGTACATCTTAAACACCAAGCCCCACTGCTTGAGGTTGTTGGCGCAACTGGCGCGGCGCGCCGCTTCCCGTGCCCGGGCAAGCGCCGGCAGCAAAATAGCCGCCAAAATGCCTATGATGGCAATAACAACCAACAACTCAATTAACGTAAACCCTTTTCTTCGCATGATGTGTGTCCTTTCTTACGCTTATGAAGGCTCGTCAAGCCTCGCCTGATCTCAACCGGATACGGCCTACCCTGGCCGCCCGGCGACTTCCACATCAGTATTCTACCCCTTTTCAACTGAAAAATAAACCATTTTTCTCCACGAAAAAAGATCGTGCTCGTCGGCTTCGGGAAGCCTCCGTAGAGTGGACGGAACCGGCTGAACCGGGCGCTGCACATGGCATACACGGAAAACCCCGGGAGTTGACCTCCCGGGGTTGGTGAACCGACTGCTTAACAAGCCGACGCGATCAATCGAATCCAACCGCGGAAACAGCTTCTGCAAACGCGGTGCTAACCGGCGCTTCGGCGGGGTATTTGAGGAATTCGACGTGGCCGTCCATGTACAGCACGTTGCTACCGCCGGGGATATGGTTGAACCCGCGCGTGGCCGTGGCGGTCAAGTCGAACATAATGAAGATCTCGCTTTGCGCTTTGGCACTGGCGGCGGGGTTGTTGATATCGGTAATCAGGAACCGCTCGATGCCCTCACGCAGACGGTAAAGCGTGTCGCCGTCCGCATTGCCGTTTGGCGACAACCCGCTTACGTCGTTGTCAGAGGCAGCAATCGGATCGGGAAAGCCACCGAGCAAGAGGTAGAACATGAGGAACTGAGTCGGTACCGTGTAGTCCCTGGTCTCTCCACTGAAGACTTGTGTGGGATTATCGTCGTTGCACCTGTCAAACATCCAGCCGAAATAGGCGTAACTGGTGTCAACCCGGCGCATGCCGCGCTCGGGGTCCCCGCACTCATAGACGAATTCATTCTCGCCAAACGGGCTGAGCAGGACATCGAAGTCCGCTTCGGCATCGGACGGGCAGATGAGGATCTTGGCATCCGACAGGTATTCGGGGTAGATGGACGGAACGTACGGACCCGCGGACAGTTCGCCCTCAGTTGTCCCGGTCACTGGGAACCCCGGCGTGTCGCAGTCGTGCACGTCGCCGGCATAGGCATGGATCCTCGGCAATTTGCCGCCCTTCGCTTCGTTGGCGTACATCTTGTAGATAAGCCCCCACTGCTTGAGGTTGTTTGCGCAACTGGCGCGCCGCGCCGCTTCCCGCGCCCTGGCAAGCGCCGGGAGCAAGATAGCGGCCAAAATCCCTATGATGGCGATCACTACAAGCAGTTCTATCAAGGTGAAACCTTTTCGCATGATAATACCCTCCCTCTCGGCGCCTGAGGCGCCGACACCGATGACTTAATTTGCCCACACCAGGCAACCGACTCCACAATGGCATAAGTGCCGTGTATTGTCAAGCGGATTTGTGGTCGTGTACAATCCTTCGAGTCACCGATATTGCACCTGCCGCCACCCGCGTCGCCTGGGCGCATAGGGACCAGTGCCCGGGTTGGGAGGTGTCGGCCGGCCGGCAGGGTCTGCTGGGTGGCGTTAGACATCGATGTCGGGATAAGAAAGTGAGAAAACTATGGGGTGCGGGAACGGGAATAGGATCGGAACCAGCGAGCCTTTTTGGAAGTTGCGCCGATCTGGTACATCAGGGCGTGTTCCGACAATGTGCTACCGATATGTTTGCACCCTTTTACGAGGACTTGCGGTAGAAGTGTGGCGGCCACGGCGGCCGTAGGCTTGTTAGAATCTTTGTTCGCGACATCTGGGCACGACGCGTGGATGTTGCCTCAGCGAACAAAGATTCTGAATGCGGCTTCTTAGCCGCCTTAGGGGCCCCTGCGCTTTTTTTGCCGGCAGACCCCAGACAAAGGCTCCGACCTGTGCTGTAATTCCACGGCCCGAAGAATGGCGTGGCATACAAATTGACGGGGCCGGGACAGCCGGTATATAGTTAATGGCTTCCTTCTGTGAGGCTTGGTATTACAAAATCAACGGGTCCGTGATGCGGGGCGGTTTTTGCGGGATGGTTGTGCCCAATGCAGAAAAAGTACGAGATAAGCGGCGGCAAGGTGGTGGAAACCTCCGGCGACGAGGCGACGTTGCTGGTGTTTGTCGGCCCGGACGATACCGAAAAGCGGTACCTGGTGGACCACTTGAAGATCGACGAGCACACGCTGCAGTCGGCGCTGGACCCGGACGAGTTGTCGCGGCTGGAGTTTGAGCCGGAGCATGTGGCGCTCATTCTGAAGCGGCCGAAGAATTACAGTGCGCTGGAGCATTTCCTGTTCCGTGTGACGTCGATGGGCCTGTTTTTGTTTGAGGACCGGCTGGTGGTTGTGGTGTCGGAGGGCGACCCGCTTTTCGAGGGCAAGCCGTTTGTGGCCGTTCACACGCTGATGGACGTTCTTCTCCGGCTGTTGTACCAGTCGATTTTCCATTTCCTGCAGCACCTGAAAGTCATCAACATGGTGTCGGAGGAGTTGGAGCAGAAAATCAACGCGTCGATGGAGAACCGGTATCTGTTGAACCTGTTCGCGCTGGAAAAGAGCCTGGTCTATTACCTGAACGCGATTCACACGAACGGGGTGCTGATTTCCAAACTCAAGAACAACGCCATAAAACTGAAAATCGCCAACGAGCAGATGGAATACCTCGACGACATCATCGTCGAGAACGATCAGTGTTACAAACTGGCCGAGATTTATTCGAACGTGCTCTCAAGCGTGATGGATGCGCGGGCTTCCATCGTCAACAACAATCTGAACGTGCTGATGAAGACGTTGAACATCATCACGATCGGCATTATGGTGCCGACGCTAGTGGTGAGTATCTTCTCGATGAACGTCGCCATACCCATGCAGCACATGGGCGCAGCTTTTTGGATCATCATGACGCTGGCCGTCAGCTCGGCCACAGCCGTGATGGCTTTCTGGCGTTACAAGAAGTTCTGGTGAGGGGGGCGGGTCAAGCCGGCCTTCGAGATCTCGAGCTCATGCTAAAACCACACCACAAAATGTACCTGGTCGGATTCCTGATCGATTTCGGGATCATGTCGTTTGTCGTGGCGCTGCCCTTTTACATTTTCCGGACGCTGGGCGGCGGTGCGGCGATGTCGGGCGCGTTTGGCGGGGCCCAGGGTGCGGCGTACGCGGTGATCTGCCTGGTTTCGGCGGGTTTCGTGCTCCGGGCGAAGAACGGGCTGAACTGGGCCATAACGGGCATCCTGCTGACCACGGTGTTCGTCTGCGCGGTTCCTTTCACGCGCAACGTGTGGGTGTGCGGGACGCTGAGCACCGCAGGGATAGGCAGCCTGGCGCTGGTGTGGCCGGCGCTGCATTCGTATGTGGGCGGCGAGCCGGACCGTGTGCTGCGGAGCCGGCGGATGAGCGCGTTCAACTTGTCGTGGAGCATGGGGTTTGCGTTGAGCCCATTGATTGCGGGCTGGCTGTTCGAGCGCGATTACCGGCTGCCGTTCGCGGTCGTGTTTGTGATGAACGCGGTCGTGCTGATGTTGCTGCGGTCGCTGCCGCACGAGCGGGATCATCACGCCCGGGAAACCTCCGAAGCCCTCGAAGCACACGCCGACGCCGACCGGGCCAGCGAACGGTTCCTGTACACCTCGTGGGTGGCGACGATGATGGGCAACTTCCTGGTCCAGGTGACGCGGACAGTGTTCCCCAAACGAATCGAAGACCTGGTTGCCACGGGTGACCTCCGTTTCCTGTTCGAGCCGTGGACATCGCCGGTGCTGCTCGAGCGGGCCGCGGAGAAGTTTTCGTGGCTGGCCTTTTCGCTCTCGCTGGTAGCGGCGTTGACGTTTCTGGTCATGGGGCGCAGGCAGGGGTGGCGGCATCGGACGGGATTGCTGTTTGCGCTGCAGGCCGGCGCCGCGGGCGCATTCTGGGTGCTGGGCAACACGCACAGTTTCGCCGTTATGGCTCTCTGCTTCGCGGTGGTCGGCGCGAACAGCGGGTTTGCGTTCTTCTCCTCTGTTTATTACAGCGTAGCCAACTGGCAGCAAAAACACCGGCGCACCGCCATCAACGAGGGCGCCGTCGGACTGGGAGGACTCACGGGGAGCATCCTGTTCGGCTGGCTTGCGGGCAAGTACGGGATCGAGATGCCATTCCACTACACGCCGCTTTTGATGGGCGCGGCCCTGGTACTCCAGGCGCTCCTGCTACAACGCCGGACCAATGATTTGAGATCTCAAATTTGAGATCTGAGATCTGAGATTGATCCGGGTCAGCCGAGCGCCTTGGCCTGGGAGTATTCGCGGTATCGGATGACGAGGCAACTCAGGGTGGTTAAATAGGGACAGTCACCGTTTATATTGTCGGGATACAAGTGCAGCAATAAAGCAATAAGAAATAGACGGAAATAAACGGTGACTGTCCCTATTTACCATCATGACCCTCTGCTTCGTCATTGTCGGGGCAAACAGCGGGTTCGCATTCTTTTCCTCCGTTTATTACAGCGTAGCCAACTGGCAGCAAAAACACCGGAGAACCGCCATCAACGAGGGCGCCGTCGGACTGGGAGGACTCACGGGGAGCATCCTGTTCGGCTGGCTGGCCGGCAAGTACGGCATGGAGATGCCGTTCCACTACACCCCGCTTTTGATGGGCGCGGCCCTGGTACTCCAGGCGCTCCTGCTACAACGCCGGACCGATGATTTGAGATCTCAAATTTGAGATCTGAAATTGATCCGTGGTCAGCCGAGCGCTTTTGCCTGTGAGTATTCGCGGTACCGGATGACGAGGCAGCTCAGGGAGAGAAAGGCGGCTATGATGCAGAGGAGTACGATTCCGCCTTTTGTGGCGCCGACGAGTAGTTGCTGTTTCTGGAACTCGGCGATGGCGAGCTTGATGACGACGTTCTGGCGTTGTGTTGCGAGTGCGGGCAGGAGTGCGTTGATGTATTTCTCGATGGTGAGGAAATCAATCGCGCCGGGGATGTAGCTTACGAGCCGCTGCCAGCCGAACAAGGCGGCAACACCGATAATGACGGGCCAGCGGGTAACCGCGCCCAGGAACGAGGTGAACGCCCCATACGCCGCGAGGGCCGCTACGTTCAGCAGGGCGTAGTGGACGAACAGCTTGAAGGTTTCGGGGCTCAGTCCGAACCCGCCGATCGAGGTGCACGCCGCGAACACCATCCCGACGGCGGCGTTGAGCAGCAGGCCCGTGAGCACGAGATATGCGGCAAATCTTCCCAGAATAATGGCGTTGCGCGGAATGGGCCGGGTGAGCAGGTACTGGATCGTCTGATTTTCGACTTCCTCGCCGACGAGCATCGTGCCGTAGAAAAGGGCCAGGAGCAGGACCATCCCCTTGAGGTAGATGATTTCGACCACGTGCACGAAAATCTTGTTGCCGTCTTCGGCGAACTCGCTGATCGAGAGAAACGCCAGCGACAGGGGGACAAACACCGGCAATAGGATGATGACGGTGATGAGGGCAATCCGCTTGCGCCGGAGCATCATTGTAAACGTAAGCGCGAAGACGGTCCGGAAATAGTAGAAGTACCCGGCGGGTTTGGCAGCATCTTCAGGCATGGCGGCTTTTCCTCGAGTTATCTCACCAGGTAATCGAAAACGGACTGGAGGTCATCGTCGGGGCAACGGATACCCGTGATGGCGGAATGGTCGTTTATTACAAGATCGTTGAGCTTTTGGTAGAAGGCATTTGGGTCTTTTGTGCGGACGGTGACGGCCCCGTCGGCGAATTCGACGCCGAGTGTGGCGGGTTCGGGTGCGAAAATGCTCGCGACCGCGTGGGGATCCCGGCACTCGACGGTAACGGCGTGGGGGTGCTCGTCGATGAGTTCGCGGATCTGCCGGATCTCGCCCTGGGCGAGCACGCACCCCTTATAAAGGAGCAGGACGTTGTTGGTGACGCGCTCGACTTCGTACAGGACGTGCGTCGAGAAGATGACGGTGCGGCCCTGCCTCCCCCACTCCTGGATCAGGTTGAACAGGTCTTCGCGGCCTTCTGGGTCGATGCCGGACATGGGTTCGTCGAGGAAGATCAGGTCGGAATCGGTGGCGAGTACCTGTGCGATCTTGGTTCGCTGGCGCATCCCGCGGGAGTAGTTGTTGATGGGCTCGTGCATCCGGTGGTCCATGTGGAGGAACGCCATGGCGTCTTCGGCGTGCGTTTTGGCGGGGCCGGGCCTGAGGCCGCGCAGCCTGCACATCCAGTACACGAACTCGAAGCCGGTCATGTTTTCGTAGAACTTCTCGGTTTCGGCGCAGTAGCCGATCCGGCGCATGATGCGCATGTTGTTGCGGGGCGATTCGCCGCAGATCGAGATGGTGCCGCGGCTGGGGGAGTACAGGCCGAGGCACAGCTTGATAAAGGTGGTTTTTCCGGCGCCGTTGGGGCCGAGCAGGCCGGTGACGCCGGGCTCGATGGTGACGTTGAGGTTGTTGACGGCGACGACTTCGCCGAACCATTTGGACACTCGTTGCGCGTCGATTACGGGCGTCATGTGGCGACCTCCGCGCGTTTGACTTTGCGGCAGATGGCCCAGAAGGCCACGAGGCAGACGACTACAATAAAGACGAAGGACCACTCCCAGGAAATGGGGGCCATGGGCCGGCGCACAGTGAACAGTTCCTCGCCGACGCGGTTAAGCGCGAGGGGAAACGCGAGCACGACGAGTTGAGGGTTGGCCCTGTGCAGGCTTTGCCCGATGATCAGGTTGGCGAACAGCACCATGAATACGCCGATGGCGGAGTAGCGCTCGCTGGAGAACAGGGCGGAACTGGCGAGCACGCCCAGCGCGCACGGCACCACCAGCAGCGTCGAGAACGCCATGATGGGCACGGGCAGCCAGTATGTATCGCGGATGGTTTGCATGCTGGGCGCAAGCAGGTTGTGGAGCAAGAGAAGGAAAATCGCGGGTACGGCGGTGAAGATCATGCCTATGATGATCAGCGTCATAGCTTTCCCGACCACATAGTCGCGCCAGGTGATCGCCTTCGAGAAATAGATGTCCATGAGGTTGTGGCGGAGGTCGTCGCAGATCATCCCCGCCCCGGCCAGAATGGTGGCGAGGAACACGATGGGCGCCTGGAGCCGGATAAAATCGAAGAACATGCCTTCGGTGATCTTGAGTGACATGACCGACTGGACCATCTGGGTGATCTGGTTGTTCTTGTTGGAGGCGAGGGTGTCGACGGCGACAATCTGGAGCACGCGCAACAGGACCTGCGGGTAACCCATCAGAAACATCAGCAGGAACGGCCGGCTCTTGGCGAGGACGCGAAACTCGTGCTTGACGATGGCCCACCATCGCCCGGAGGCGCGCACGGTCCCATCGAAGCTTCTGTAGGTCTGGTGGTAAATGGGCATTAATCTACTCTCCGTCAGTTGGCGGTGCTGAGTTCCGGTTCAACGGCGGCCTGTTCGCCGGGCACTTTTACAGCCCCATTTCGATCCGAGATAGCGTTGATAAAGACTTCTTCGAGGCTCTGGCGGACGGCCCTGAAATGCCGGACCTGCGTGCCGCATTCGCGCGCAATTTCGAATATGGTTCTCGGGGGCGTTGCGGCGGGGACGGTAAGGTTGATGGCGCCGGTTTGGAGCCTTCGCCAGGAATACCCGCGGCTCACGAGCGCGTCAAGAAATGCCTTTTCATTGTCTCGCACGCGGATTTCGATGCAGCCTTCCCGCGCCGTGGTCAGTTCGTCGAGCGGCCCGTCGATGGCAATCCGGCCTTTGCTTATCATGATGACCCGGTCGCAGACGTGCTCGACGTCGGGAAGGAGATGCGTGGACAGCAGGATGGTAATGCCGCGTTTTCGGCCAAGCTCCGCGATGAGGTCGAGCATTTCGATTCGGCCTTCGGGATCAAGCCCGGACGTGGGCTCGTCGAGCAGGAGCAATTGGGGGTCGTGAATGAGGGCCTGGGCAAACTTGACTCGCTGGCACATGCCGGTGCTGTAGGTTTCCATTTTCCGGTATCGGTTTTCGTCGACGCCGACGTAGTTGAGGACTTCGTGGGCGCGCTCCATGGCGTCGATGCGGTTCATGCCCGAGAGGCATCCGCAGTAAGTGAGGAACGACACCGCGCTTTCCTTGGGCTTGACGATCTCGCGTTCGGGCATGTAGCCGAGCCGCCGCCGGACATCGAGCGCCTTCTTGGGCATGGGCATGCCGAACATCGAGACGGTGCCGCTGTTGACCCGGACAAACCCCAGCAGGGCCTTCAGCAGCGTGCTCTTTCCGGCCCCGTTCGGGCCGAGCAGCCCCACCGACCCGCCGTCGATCGAGCAGTTGACGCCGCGGAGGGCGTCGGTGTCGCCATAGGAGATTTTGAGGTCGCGAATTTCGATCACGCGGCAATCCTTTCACCAAGCACCCGATTTCATAGATCCGGCGCCGTATGGAGTGCGGCAGCTTGCTGCCGCTTTTGAGATGCAAGGCTCCCGAATATGATGAACACCTCACTTATCAGGCAGGGCTTCTCTGCTGGAAAAGCGGCAGCAAGCTGCCGCACTCCATACGGTGCCGAGCATCTTCGCATATTTATGAATCGGAACACTAAGGAGCACCCACTTGCAGGTCGAGTTCGTTGAGCCTGCCCTGTTCGACTACGACCGGGCCGGAATGAACCAGGCTCACGCTTCCGGACATGATCTCGCCGAGGTTGGTGTAAATGATATCAAGCCGGTACTCGCCCTGGATCAGGTTGTCGATTCTGAAATATCCGTCGCGGTCGATTTGGGCCATGCCGGCGACGTACGTGGCCATCTCCGACGAGTCCTGGAACCAGCTTGCGGGGTTGGTGAGGTTAAGCGCGACGACATCCGCCGGCGCGCCGGGGAACAAGAGCAGTGCGAATCCCATGGTGCCGCCGGGCGGCGGCGGGGTGCACAGCACGGCGAGGGCCGTGTTGGTGGGCTCGCCAAAGTTGTAGACGTTGACCTGGCCCTGGACAATATCGATGCGGCCGTGGAGCGGCGCGAAACTCCCGCTGGCAAGATTGTCGAGCGATACCGCGGAACCCACATAGCTGCCCGCGGGCAGATTCTCGAACCGGTACTGGCCGCTGGAGTCGGCGCTGGTGACTTCCGTGACGCCGCTGCCAACGACCGTAACCATGGCGCCGGGTGTGAGCTGCCCGTTGAACGCCACATAACCCTGAAGGACGTTGCCGCGCTCAAGCCGGATCACCAGGTCGCTGACAACCTGCCTGTCGCCCAGTGTGATTGGGCCGTAAAGGGACGGCGCATAGCCTTCAAGCCGGACGCTGATGCTGTAGGTGCCGGCGCCGATGCGCTGGAACGAGAACTCGCCATCGGGGCCGGTCTGAACCGATCCCTGCCCGCCCACGTTGAACATTGGTATCGGTACGACGTCGCCCGCTTCGCTGAGCGCCACGACGGCCCCCGACGCGCTGCGGTTATCGGCCGTGACGACCCGGCCCGAAATCTGGCCGCCGGATTCGCTCACTTCGATCACGACGTCCGTAACCGATGCGCCCTGGCTGACCGACACGTTGGTCCTGCCGGGGGTGTACCCGGTGGCCCGGGCTTCGAGCGTATAGTCACCGGGTTTGACGGTGATTTCGAACCGGCCGTCGGGCGTAGAGAAACTCTGGCCGGCAATCGACTCCATAAGGGAAACGGGACTTCCGCCAGCGCCAAGGGCGCGCACGGAGAAGTATCCGGGGGGTTTGCCGGTTTCGCGGACGAGCACCACACCGCTTATGGTGGAGGCCCGTTCCAGAACAATATCCGTGGGCTCATCGTACTTGACGTTGGTGACCGTCTTCCGTTCATACCCGGGCCTGCTCGCCATCAGCAAATAGAACCCCGTGTTGATCTCGTAAAAGGCGTATTTGCCCTCGGCGTCCGTCCTGGTGTCTTTTGAAACGCTTTCATCAATGGTTTCCGCGCCGATTCCGCCCAGCTCGAGCCTCACGTCGGGTATCGGCGCGCCGTCGGTATCGGTAACGGCGCCGTAGATGGTCATGGTGCCTTTTTCCACGGGCGTCAATATAATGGTCAGCCCGACCACGTCGTTCTTGCCGTCGGAATGGAACGGTTCGCCGGTCGTCGTGTACTTGTAGCCGGTTTTGGTGCCGTAGATCTGGTAGTCGCCGACAGGAATGCTGGTGAACTTAAACGACCCGTCTTCGCCCGCCCTGGCATTCTCGAATGTCTGCGAGAACGTGAGTGGGCCAAGTAGGGCGGACGTCGCGGGCAGGCAGAACACCTCCGCCTCCGGAAGGGGCACGCGATCCGGATCGACAACGACACCGTACACGTCCGAGCCCCGCGCCACATAGATGTCTATCCGGGCCTCCCGCTGCGAAGAGGTGAGCAAAAACGCCTCGGTCAGTTGCGGCGCATTCTTCTCCGGAAACGCAAACAGCCTCCACTCTTTGTTGAGGGGTACGCCCACAATTTCATAATAGCCATCGCGGTCGGCGCCGCCCGAAATGGGTGTGGTTTGCTTGACGGCCATGTCGAGGACCTGCTTGATGATCGTCGTCGATTGACATAGCACGACGTCCGCGCCCCGGACCGGCTCGTTCTCGTACGTGAGAACGTAACCCCATACCAAGCCCGTAGGTTCGACAACAAAATCAACCCCGCGCACCTCCTCATCGTCCCGTTTGATGATGATTTCGCGCTCGATCGAACTGAGCGTTTTGGCCCCGCCAAATATCTCTCCAAGGTCGCCGAAATTACCCAAATCGAGCCGCCGCTGGTCGCGCAGGCCAATCATAACTCTATATGTGCCCGGAACCAGGCCCGTTACAGTGTACCGGCCATCTTCGTCTGACTCGTCGTGGGCATAGGCTTTCTCACCGTCGGCCCAGATGCCCATGTTATGGACCGGCTTTCCTGTTCCCGTTTCGGTGACGCGGCCGAAGATGCTGGCGCCGCGGCTCAGCGAGAAATCCAGCTTGTATTCTTTGGCGTCCGCGGACAATTCGACTTCTTTGACGTCCGCGCGCACGTAGCCATTGCACCAGGTGGTGAACGAGTACTTTGCAGGGACCGGCAGGCGCAGCGCGTACTTGCCTGTGAGAGTCGATTCGGTTCCCTTGTGCCCGTTGAAGTTGTCCCACTGTTGTTCATCGACGTTACGCCAATGAATAGAAGCCCCAATGTGCGCCTGCGGCACCGGTTTGCCGGTCTTGCCGTCTTTGACGATCCCCTGGACGATGCAGCCTTCGCCTTGTTCGATGACCGGCTCGTCATTCATCGCGAGCTGGATCTGTGGCACGTTGCGCCGCTGTCGCCGCGGGCCCTGCATGGGCGGGAGCTCATAGCTTTTGTTGGCGGGCTTGGCCTGATACGTGGTTTTTGAGGTAGGGGGAGGGGCTGGCTTCTCCGGGGCGAATACTATGGCCAGCAGCACGGTCACGATGGCGATTACGAAGATGGCCCCGAGGAAGTGGACGGTGGTCCATTCCTTTCTTGCTTTGCGCTGCGGCGCCGGCGAGCTACGCTTCATCACAAAACGCACAAGCCCCCTGACGTTGACTGTACGATTCTGGGTCGGGCGACTACTTTAATGTCAATAAACACTAGAATAGCTCATTTTGACGAAGATTTAAAATCTTTTCAATTACAGCCGGCACAAGCACAAACGGCTTTCGACACCTCCACCCTTTTGCCCATACCATAAACATAATGGCGTCGAACGGCCTGCATCGATCAGCCTTGCGCCAAGATACGGCCTGGCCTGGACGTGGATACGCCGCCAAAAAACAGGGGGGCGAAAACCGGAACCGGCTATTCGTAGGATTTTCGCAGCGAAGTGGTCAGGATGCCCAAAGACTCGCGGTATTTGGTTACGGTCCTACGGGCGATGTTGAGGCCTTGCTGCTTGAGCAGGTCGGCTATTTTCTGATCGCTGAGAGGCTTTGACTTGTCTTCGTCCTCGATGATCTTTTTGATCAAGGACTGGACGCTTTTGGAGGACTGGGCCTCGCCGGAGTCGTGCCGGAGGCCGGTCGAGAAGAAGAACTTGAGTTCAAACAACCCCTGGGGCGTCTGCATGTATTTTCCGCGTGTTCCGCGGCTGACGGTGGCCTCGTGGACGCCGACGCTGTCGGCGATCTCCTGGAGCGTGAGGGGCTTAATGTGCTCGATGCCTTTGTCGAGGAACTCTTCCTGCACGTCGACAATGGCTCGTGCGATTTTGTAAATAGTCTGCTGGCGCTGCTCGATGTTGCGGATCAACCAGCGGGCGGATTCGACTTTTTCCCGCAGATATTGCTTGTCTTTTTGATCGGTCTTTTTGTTTCTCGCCATCTGCTGGTATTCGGAGTTGATCTGGAGCCCGGGAATCCGGTCTTCGCTGAGCGTTACGACATACTTGCCGTCGACTTTTTCGACGTAGACGTCCGGGGTGACGTACTGCGGCAGATTGGTGTCGTATTCATAACCGGGCCAGGGGTTGAGCTTGGCGAGCATGTCTTTGAGCTCTTCGACACGCTCCGGCGTGATGCCCATGGCCTTGGCGATCTTCGGTATCTGGCGGCGTTCGAGCTCTTCAAGGTGATCGCGGACAAGCACGCGCAACTGCATTTCATTCGGGTACTCGACGTCGATCTGGAGCAGCAGACACTCGACCACGTCGCGCGCGCCCACGCCCGTCGGCTCGAACCGCTGAATGAGGCCCAGCACCCGCTCCGCTTCGGGCAGCGGCACCTGCAATTCGTTTGCGACTTCCTCGAGCGAGCCGGTGAAGTAGCCGCGGTCGTCGATGTCGCCGATGATGCGCTCGCCGAGCCGGTATGTCTTGTCATCGCTGATGGCGAGGCGCAACTGGGTGAGCAATTTTGAGCTGAACGATTCTTCCTTGGTGATGGAGTTCTCGTAGTACTGGCGGCGCGCGTCCGCGTCGGGGTTTCGTGAGAGGTCGCGGCCTTCCCGGTGCCGTGTGTCCCACTCCCACTTTCGCGCGTAATCGTCGAGGTCGAAATTTTCCTGAAAGGCCTCGCTTGCGTCGTCGCTTGTAGCGGGAGCCGGGGCCGGTTCAGGATCGGGCGCGGGCTCGACAGCGACCTGTTCGAGGACGGGATTGGACTCGAGCTCCTGCTGGATGTACTGCTCGAGCTCCAGCCCGGAGAGTTGCAGGATTTGGATGGCCTGCTGCATTTTTTGCGTGATCATCAGGCGCTGGGTTTGCGTCTGGACAATCCGCTGTTCCATCCCCATCATACTGAAAACGGTCTCCTCTCGAACTCTTCCGCAATTATATCAACTATATTGAAAATAAGCAATAAAATAGCGGTTTTTTTACAGGTGCGTGCGCTCTTGCGCGGCGTAGTCGGCGCGTAATCGGTTGCCGCGGAATCGGCCCCGTGCTATACTCGGGCCCGGCAACACTCCTGGGGCCACGCGTGTGAATGCGCGGAATATCGAGGAAGGACGGCGCGTGCTTCGATTCAGTCTACTCGGCAGCGGGAGCAGCGGCAACGCATTGTTCATCGCGGGGCCGTCTTCAAAAATCCTCATCGACGCCGGCCTGAGCCTTCGCCAGGTGCAGGCGCGCCTTGCCGAGATCGGAGAAGGCCTCGACGGGCTTCGGGCAATCTTCGTGACGCACGAACACAACGACCACGTGACCGGAATCGGGCCGCTCGCCCGCAAGTGTAACGCACCTGTTTTTGTAACGCAGAGGACCTACGAGCGATTCCCGCAAACGGTCGGACCGCTGCCGCGGGTGAGATTTTTCGAGTCGGGCGACGCGGTGAGCGTGGACGGGATGACGTTGACGAGCTTCAACGTGAGCCATGATGCGGTGGATCCAATTGGTTTTACGGTGGAATGCGAGGGCGTGAAGCTGGGCGTGGCGTCGGACCTCGGCCACGTCTCGTCGCTGGTGCGGACGCGCCTGGAGGGCTCGCACGGGCTGATTCTGGAGTCCAATTATTGCCCGCGGATGCTGTTGGCGGGCCCGTACCCGCCGATGCTTCAGCAGCGGATCCGGGGCCGGACGGGCCACCTTTCCAACCCGGACTGCAATTCGCTGCTGGCGAGCCTTCTGCACGACCGGCTGCGGGTGGTGGTGCTCGCGCATTTGAGCGACGAGAACAATCGCGTGGAGTTGGCGCTTAGCCTGGCGGCAGGCGTTCTTGGCGATCACCCGGCGCAGTTGCACGTGGCGCATCGCCACCGGCCGACGCCGCTGTTTGAATTGACGGTATGACCACGGCCGCGGCCTTTTTCCGGGGGGACGGCGCGGCCCGCACGATTGAACGGGCATCGCGCTGCGGCGGCATTCCCGTATGCATCCACGTGCCCCAGGGTTCCACATGGGTGAAGACGGCCGGAGCGGGATCGTGTTCGGCGTGTTCCTACGTGGCCTCGACGCCGGGAGGCAAAACCGCCTGCGACGATTGCCGTGGTGCCGCGGCTTCCGCGGCGGCCCGTTCGGGCATGGGAAGGCCGTTCATTTGCCACGCGGGCTTTGCCTGTTACTGCACGCCGGCGACGGGCGGCGCGGTGGTAACGTTCGGGCCGTACTGCCCGGCGGAACAGCCCGAATCGCTCGCGGCTGATTTTATGGCGAGCCTTGCCGCGCTGGGAGTGAAAGCCGGGAATCTTCCCGTGTCGTTGGCGGATGTGCGGCTTGTTCCGTCGTCGGCCGTGCCGGCCCTGGCGGCGTGGACGGTGGAAACGCTGGAAGCGCTGTGGGCGCGGGAACTGGCGGCGGAAGCCCGGAGCGATGAGGCGGCGGAGGAGCCGCGGGAAACGCCGCGGCATAGACGGGCCGCCAGACGTGCCGACGCCGATGCTTACGGCGCAGGGCCGATTGCGGCGGCCCTTGCCGGCGGCGCCCACGACAAGGCCCGGGCGCTGTTTCGGGCGGCGCTTTCCGAGGCGCCCGGCGGCAAGAAGACAGCCATTGGCGTAAAACGTGCGCGGGCGGTTGCGGCGGCGGCGGCCGTGCTCGAGTCGGCGGCGCGGGCTTCTTTGCCGGTGGAAACCTGCTGGGAACATTTCGGCCGGATGCTCGAGGAACTGCGGCAGGCGCGGAACGAGTTGCAGCTTGTCAACGCGGCGATGCGCGTCCTCGGGCGGATCAAGCGGGAGCGGCGGAAATCGGTTGCATCTCCGGCGGGACCGGAACGGTTTGCGGAACTGGGCGAAATCGTGGCCGCGCATCTCGAGTCGGGCATCACGCTAAAAGAAGTCGCCGGCCGGCTCGGACAGACACCCACCGCGATCACGCACCGGCTCCAGCGGAACTTCGGGATGTCGTACAGCGATTACGTCGGCCGGTTGAGGGTGGACAGGGCAAAAGAATTGCTCCGCCGGACCCGGCTGACGGTCGAGGCGGTGGGACGGCGGGTCGGCATCGAGGATGCCAGCAATTTCCGCAAATTATTTCGCAAGTTCGAGCCGATGTCGCCGCAGGAATATCGCGAGCGGTTCGGGGTGAAGAAATGAAGTTGTTTGAGCGGTGGCGGTCGTATTTGGCGGAGTGGTGGCTGCGGTTTCGGTGTCTGAGCGAGTTTTTGTGCGACAACTGCAGATACGATCACGCATCGGCGTGCCGGCACGGGCTGCGGCCGAACGCGGTCAAGTGCCCCGGTTACCGGCCCAACTGACAAGGCCGGAGCCGCCATGCCTCTATATGCGGGAAAGACGAATAATAATGGCTTTTACCCTGTATATACGTTCAGGGACCCCGACTTGCCCATGTTGGCTGCATCTGGAATGTACCAGCCGTAAAAATTACTTCTTGAGCTGGGGGATCTGATATTTTAGCGGAAGGCGCCGCCTTTGTTGGGGAAACCGGCGGCCTACAGCGAAGGGAGAATGCCATGAAGCGTAAGAATCTTTTCGACACGTCGGTGCTGGCGGTCCTTTTGGCGTTGTTATGCGCGGGCTCGGGGCTGCTTACGGGTTGCGGGCCCAAAGAGGAACAGCCTCCCGGGACCCAACCGGGTGCGCCGGAAAAACCCGCGGCCGAGGTTCTCCCCGTCGAGGAGCCGCTCGGGCCCGACGCGCCGCTGACCCTGCCCGTGCTGCGGCTGATGCCGGAATCCGCGGTTGTCGCGGCGGCCGTCCCTTCTGTCAGTTCGCTTTACGAAACCGCCACCACGCTCGCCAAGCGCTATGTGCCCCCCGAACAGGTGGACGCCACGGTGGCCGAGTGGACGTCAAAAGCCGCACAAGAGTTGGGTGTGCCGGAAGCCAAGACGCCCATGGAAATCGCCCTGCAGCGGGGTTTTGATCCGGATGCCCCGGTTGGAGTCTTTGCGGACATGGAGCAGCTAGCCGCGGCAGTCGAGAAAGCCGTCGCGGCAGTCGAAACACGCAAGGCGGAAACCCCGCCCCCGGCTCCCGAGGCCGCACCGGATGCTTCCACACCTCCAGCGGCGCCCGATGCCGCAACACCGCCCGAATCACCCGATGCGGTTTCTGAAGAACCGCCAGCGGTTCTTCCGGGTGAGCCGGACTTGGATGGCGTTTTTGAGAAGGAGTTTGAGGCGGCACTGCGTGAGCAGCCGCCGGCGTGGGTGGCGGTCTGGCGCGTGACGGACACCGCGGCAGCGGAGAAGTCCGTGAAAGAGTTTGGCGTGGAATACATGAAAACGGATGAACCGCTCAGCGAGGAGGAGACGCTGACGATCGAGGGCGTGGCCGTGCATTCGTTCGGGAACGGACGTTTCGCGTATGCGATTACGGGGGAGCGCCTGTTTGCCGGCTCTTCCGTGCCGATGCTTCAGGAGAGCCTGGCTCGGCTGCGTAAGCCGGCAAAGATCCGTTATGGGACGTCGGCGCTGCCGTCGTTGCGTCGGGACGAAACCGTAGTCCTCAGCCGAATGGACAAGCTGACGGGGTATGTCAAACGCTTGCTGCCCATTCTGGCGAAACTGCCGGAGAACTCGCCTTATACGCAGATGCAGCTCGATGCGGCGGAGACGTGGACAAAATACTACACGGGCGCAGACCCGGTGGTCCTGGCTTTGACGACATTCCCCGCGGAAGAGAACAAACCGCCCACGGTGATTGTCCGGAGCCTTGCGGATATTTCGCAGCACACGGGGCTGGCCGAGTTGCTCAGCGGCACCAAACCCTTGCGCCTTGCACCGTTGATGCCGGAGAATACGCAGTTGCTGATTGCCCAGCAAATGACGCCACAGACGAAAGAGGCGCTTCGGAAGCAATGGGTCGCAATGCTCCCGCCGGAAGCGCGCGCCGAGGGGGAAACACAGAATGCTCTGACGACGCTCAACCAGGCACTGGATCTGGTTGGTAACGAAGTGGCGCTGGGCGTGTTCCCGTCGGAAACCGGCCTGCCCGGCGTTCTTCTCCTGTTCGGGCTGGCAAACGCGGAACAGACAAAGACCTTAATAGACAGTTTTGCGCCGACGGCGGCCGGTGAAGAATACAACGGGGTGCAGATCCTCAACGTGGTCTACCCGATACCGATGGTGACGATCCGCCTTGCGTACGTGGACAACAACCTCGTGGTCGCTACGGATATCCCGGCAATGAAAAGCGTTATCGACCGGCTGCAGGGCAAGACGCCGCCTGCCCTGTTTGCGGCGCTCGATCCCCCCTTAGACCCCGCAATGCCGCGGCAGGGGCTGGTGATCATCAAATCGCAGTTGCTGACCGACGTGGTGGTGCCGCTGTCGGCCTTTGCCGGCGGCCTCGGCCAAGCGCAACAGCCCGTCGACACCGTAACCAAGGTGCTGCGGGAGTTGCGGGCAACCAACGAGGTAAAACAGAACCTTTATGAATCCAGCCTGACTGTCTATTTGAAATAGGCTGTCCTCAGCCAAAAGTGTTGCAGGTCGCACGGGCGGGGAGGTGGATGGTGATCGAGATCCAGTGCCCCAATTGCCAGAGAACACTGAAGGTCCCGGATAAGTATGTCGGGACGGAAGGCGCCTGCAATTATTGCGGCGGCAGGGTGCAGGTCCAGGTCAAACCGCAGCCGGCAACCGTGGCGCCACTCCCGGCGGAAGGTTCCGGCCTACTGCAGGCGCAGTTGGCGGAGGCGCGGGGGGAGATTGTGCGATTGTTGGAGGCGACAGAATCGGCGCGGCTGGTGCGGGAAAAAGCGGAAACCGAGCGCGACTCGGCGCTGTCGCGCATGGCCGAACTGGAGGCGGCCGCGGCACAGGCCGCGGAGCGCGAACGAAACCTGGCGTCAAAAGTCGAGCTGGACCGGGCGCAAACCGAGTTGGCTGAAACGCGCCAGCGGGCCGAATCGCTGGAGCGCGAGCTCGAAACCCAGCGCGAGAAGGCACGGCGGGCCGAGGCGCACCTGCGCGAGGTGCGAGGCCGGCTGGCGGCTGTTGTCGAGGACCTGTCGGGCGTGGGCGATCAACCCGCAGGCGTAAAGCCCCCTGCATCCGCAGATTTTACGCCGGCGGACGCGGCGGCCATCCTGGTGGGTGCCGGTGCCGGAAAAAAGAAGGCGCGCTGGGCTTGGCTGGTGGGCTGGCGGTAAGCTTGCTGGCCGTGGCGGCTGGACTGGGCGTATGGGGGCTTGCGCGCTAAGAGACGGTTAGCGTTGCGTAGTCGGCGCCGTAACAGTAGCCCGACTTCGCCAGAAGTCGCGACTTCGCCGAAGTCGGGTTATTTCCCGCGGGTCTTCTTGATCAACCGGTAGGCGTCGTTGAGGGCTCTCATGGCGTCGCCGTCGCCGCCGTGATCGGGATGGTGCAGTTTGGCTTTATTGCGGTAGGCGCGCTCGATCTCTTCCCATGGCGCCGTGGGAGAACAGCCGAAGAGTTTGTAGCACAAGTCGAGGTCGGCGGGAGAGGCGCCCGGGGGATCGACCCGCTCGCCGCGCAACTCGCGCAGCCCGCGGATGATGGCGGGCCAGATGCCGGTTGCGCTGAGCACGGCGATGATGAGCATCAACACCAGCAGTTCGTTGATGCCTAAGCCGCCAAACATTGTTGCCCAACCTCCTTATGTAAAAACATTTTCCCGCAAAACCCGCGGCAAGTCAATTCCGCTTGTGCTTGTCCAAGCGAAAGATATTGTCGACGTGCTCGCCGGTCGTATCTTTCTTGCGGGACTGGCGGCGGCTCTGCCAGTAGACGCGCTGGCGGTCGCGGAAGAACGGAATGAACTTCATATAGGCATAGCCCACGGCCATCCCGCCGAAATGGGTGGCCACGGACGTGGGGCTGCCGGGCGCGGCGTTGAGCAGGTTAATTCCAATAACAATCGCCACCAGCATTCGCGCGTTGATGGGCACCGGGATCGGAAACATGAAGAACTGGCGGTGCGGGTTGACCATTGCGAACGCGATTAGCACGCCCATCACGGCCCCGCTTGCGCCAATCACCGAAACATAACGCGCCTGAAGAAAAGGCAGGGCAAATTGGAGGGAAAGCGGCACAAACGTCGCCATCACGCCGAGCGCCCCGCACAAAAAATAGAAAAGGGTGAACTGGCGGGTCCCGAGCACCCGCTCGACGTCCGGGCCGAAAAAGTACAGCCACAGCATGTTGAAAAACAGGTGCATGAGGTTGGCGTGGAGAAACATATAGGTAAGGGGTTGCCAGACCATCCCCACCAGAAAGGAAACCGGCTGGAACGACAGGATCTGGGCGATCAGCCCGCCGGGCGGCGCGAATGCGCCGACCCCACCGAACGGCACGTCGAGCAACAGTTGCCCCGCGAACACGGCCGCGTTGAGCAGAATAAGGCGCTGTACGGCGCGCGTGATTCTGTAATCGTAGCCGCCGTAAGTTTTCTGTTCCGTGTAGTAGTAGCTGCTCATGTCAGGGAATTATTCTACATAAACCGGCGGCCCCAACCTAATTTCGGCAGTTGAAGAATTCACCCTTTTGGTGAAGCCTGTCAGGTGATAACTTGTCTGGCTATCCACACTTGACGAAACCAACTGCCGACATTAGGCCGATGGCATTTGTCGTTGTTCCGGCGCAGATCAGCCGACGTACTGGCCGAGCCCGCCGAGGGCGAAATGCGTGAACCGGCCGGCACGCTCGTACGGGTAGTAAATGAACCGGACTTTCCCGATGATGTTGTCCACGGGCTGGGCTTTTTCGGCCCATGCGTGGGCGTCTTCGCTGTTGTTGCGGTTGTCTCCGAGGAGAAAGACGCTGCCGTCGGACAGTTTGTACGGCGGCATGAGATAGTGCGGGGGCGCCTTGACGTAGGGCTCCGAAACATAGTGGCCGTTGACATACAACGCCCCGCCATCAACGGCGACGGTGTCGCCGCCGACCGCCACAATCCGCTTGACGATAAAGGCCCCTTTCTCTTCGGGGTCTTCGGTGACCACGACGTCTCCGCGCCGGTACTGGCGTGCCGTGAGCGTGATCAGGTGGTCGCCCGTCATCAGGGTGGGCTCCATGCTGGCGGAAGGAACCATGAAAAAGCTCATGTGCCGGAACCCGAACAGATAAATCACCGGGACCGACAGCACAATAAACGCGATATACCCGCTCTGCCGCCCGAAAAGGACAGTTTTCACGGCAGATTTGTTGGTGTTTTCACTCACAGAAAAACCTCCTGTACCTCACACTGAAAACGCGCACGGCGCAACGGTGGGGCCGGCGCGAAGCATGATCCTGCGCGGAACTACCGAGCAAAAATCCGCCCCTTATTCGGCATCGGCCGTTTTGGCGATTGCGCCGGCTCCTGCTGGATTTCCGCGAGGAGCTTTTTCGGCACGGGCTCGTCCGGTCTCAGTTTGATAGCTTCATTTAAACATTCCGCGGCTTTGGCTTTGTTTCCCTGGCGGATCCAGACGCGCCCCTCGTTAAGCCAGGTGAAAAACCGTTCCACATCCGTTCGCGCCAGGTTCCTCGCGGCCTCCCAGGCTTTTGCGGCCTTGAGCCAGTCGGGCCGGACGTCGAAGTTCTGCGCGGCGTAGAAATTGTTGGCGTAATCCTGTGCGAGTTCAAAATCGTCCGGTGCGACTTCGGTTGCCCTCTTGCTGAGTTTCATGGCCTCTTTGTAGACCCTGGGTTTTTTCCAATTGCGCAACTCCTGCACCTGGGGGAAGTAGAGCAGATAGGCCTGGGTGAGGTTGAACAGGTAATCGGGGTGGTCGGGATCAATGGCCAGCGCGCGATCGTACGCGTCGAAACCCAACTGGTACTGCCCGTTGTGGCAATAGTGGATGGCGAGGTTGTTCAGCGGCGCGCTGAATTGCGAGTCGAGCGACATCGCCAGGTTCCATTCTTTGACGGCCGTGACCTCATCGCCGAAGTAATCATACAGAAGCTCACCGTAGTAGTTATGTCCGCGCGCGTTTTTGGGATACTGCGTCACGAGGTATTCGTACGCCTGGCGGACGGTTTGAAGCCGGCCGGCGGCGCTTTTCCGCTTTTCAACGGCCTCGTCTTTCTTACGGGCCCGGGCAAGCTCCATAGCGGCTTCCAACTCGTCGCGTGCAGCAGGCACCAGTTGCTTGTCCAGGTCGCGCACGGCCTGGAGCAGCCCGGCCTCGTCTTTGATGGATTCGAGATGCTGCAGATCCGCCGGCAGTTGGGCGACCGCGGCCGCACATGCCGCAAAAATGCCTAACAGCACCGCTGTTGATTTCATGATGTGGCCAATCCTTTCACAGTGACATTGTACACGGACCTCACGGAACGTTGGGAAGCCGCAGGACATGCCGCGCATAGCTGCGCAGGACCTCCGCCACGGCGCTGGCCGACGTGACGTAGTCGCACGCCTCGTGCGGCGGGTTGCCGTTGAATGCGCCGGAGATGTGGCCTGCGCCTCTCCGTCCAAGTTCGGCGGAGAACGGCTCAAACAGTTCCGGCGTCGCCGCAAACCGGCCAATCCGCTTCAGCGCGTCGCAGTAGCACCCGATCCAGGTGGCGTCGACGCTGCCCGACCAGTATTTTGGCAACACTTTCACATCCATGCCGTCGCCGACGTAGCGGCTGTCTTCCGGAGAGAGTGTCCGCAACCCGAACGGCGTCAGCAGGTGTTTCTCGACGAGCCTGATAATAGACACGGGCTCGGCCGCGACAGAGTACGGCAGCCCGACCGCGAGAATCTGGCTTGATCGCAGCATTTCGTCGCGCCAGAAGCCGTCCAGCCTGACGGCGTCGGCCAGCCCGCTGCGCCGCTCGCACGCAAACGTCCTTCTCAAGGATTCAACCATTATTTGGGCGGATCTATGCCACTCGGCGCCGCGACGGCGGTCGTTTTGCCTCATCAGTTCGGACAGGATCATCTGGGCGTTGAACCACAGCGCGTTTGTTCCCAGCGGCAAGTGCGGCTGATACTGGGCGCCTTTTTCGTGCCCGACTTCGAGCAGCAGGTTCTCAGTGTGATGGACCTCGCCGTCGGACATGTAGTAATCGGCGATGCCGCACAGGAGCGGAAGCAGAATGTCGTAGACATAGTCGTCGTCGCGGGAGGATTTCCAATATCTCCATGCGGCGATGAACAGCCAGAGCGGCACGTCCGCGATATGCATCTGCCCGGCAACGGAGCGGGTGCAGAACCCCGAAGGCGCCTGCGTGCTTCCCCAGAGGGCGGCGAGTCTGTCGAGGTACTTGCGGGCGGTCTCGAACTGGCGCGGAACCAGAAAGAGGCCCGGAAATGCCAGCAGGCCCCGGTAGAGTTCGCATTCGCCCCAAGGCAGGCCCGGGTGGATGCCCGGCGAGCCATCAAGACGCTCGTAAACGAACGCGTCGGCCGCGGCCAGAAGCTGGCGGAAAAATGGGTCGTCTTGATGCTTGGGCGCGATGCAGACGGCCTGATCGCGGCGCGCCCGCTCGTTCTTGATGTACTCGCCTGCAATCTCGACAGGCCGCGGGCTCGGCGTCGAAAGCACCAGACACCGCGAGATGTTTGGGGGCAGGCCGATTTCGAGCGAGCCGGGGCTATAAAGGTCCTCGATGCAGTCGAGGTGGGCTTCCTGGTCGCGATGGTAGATAAACCCCCTGTACCACATGCCGACGGTTTCGATCTTGGCGTTGGGGTGGGCGATGAACAGGGTTGGGCCATCCGGAAACGGGCAGCATTCGATAAACTCGGTGGTGGCCTGCCAGTTGCTGGCGTTCCGGCCGCGTTCAAGCATGACGCTGTTGTGGTCGCGGAAGGCCAGTAGCGGCCGGACCGTGAGCGAGACCGGCCTGTCCCCGCCGATGAGTCTGTACACGATCACAACCGTATGCTCGCCGTGAATCATGACGAGTTGCTTTTCGAGTGTGGCACCGGCGGACCCTGCAAGCCCATCGAACCGGTATACCCACATCGGCCAGGGGTCGATGGTGAACGATTCAAGGGCTTCGTAGCCGGTTGGATGGATGGCGCCAAAATAGGCGTTGGTGGAAACGTCATAGGACCGGCCGAGATCGACGACCGCTTCCTGGAGGTTGGCAACCAGCACGATCCGCCCGTCGGTCTCCCCCGGGACGGACAGGACCGCGTGCTGCTTTCGCGTATTGGCGCCAATGATAGACGACGCGGCGACCCCGCCGACGCCGTCGGTCTGCACCCACTCGACGGCACTGGCCTTCTGATAGTCGCGCAAGTACGGGGGGCGGTACGTCTGCATTCAGTCCTGGTTCCTATTACGTGCCGTCGTAGGATTCGACGACGACAATCCCGCTGGCCGTGACGCGAAACCGTTTCGCATCTTCGTTGAGATCATAGCCTATCACGGCATTCTCCGGAATTTGGACATTTTTTTCGATAATGGCGCGGCGGATGTGGGCGTGGCGGCCAATGTTGCAGCCGTCCATCAGGATGCTTTCCTCGACGTGGCTGTAGCTGTGGACACGCACCCACGGCGATACCACGCTGTGCTTGACAATACCCCCGCTGATGATGACGCCGGGGCTGACTATCGAGTCTATCGCCACGCCAAACCGCCGCCCTTCGTGCGCGAACACAAACTTGGCCGGCGGCGCAACCGGGACGTACGTCCGCACCGGCCAGACACGGTCGTACAGGTTGAACAGCGGGTCCACCGATACCAGGTCCATGTTCGCTTCCCAGTACGCGTCGATGGTTCCAACGTCGCGCCAGTACTGGACTTCCTTGTGGGTGCCCTCCTTGTTCTCGTCGAGGAACTTGTAGGCGTAGACGCGGTGCGAATGGATCATCTGGGGGATGAGGTCCTTGCCGAAATCGTGCGCGGTATTTTTCTCGGCGTCTTCGAGGACCATCTGGCGCAGGACGCCCGTGTTGAATACATACACGCCCATCGAGACGCAGGCGCTGTCGGCTTTGTCCGGCATGGGCTTGGGGGTTTCAGGCTTTTCTTCGAACCCGACTACAAGCCCGGAGGAATCGGTTTCGAGGACGCCGAATCTCGAGGCTTCCGCAAGGGGCGTTTCGAGCGTGGCGATGGTGAGATCGGCCCCCGCTTGCCGGTGGAAATTCACCATCTTCATGTAGTCCATCTTGTAGATGTGGTCGCCGGACAGGATGAGGACTTCCTGGGGCTGTTCGCGGTCGATGAAATAGAGGTTCTGGTAGATGGCGTCGGCCGTGCCGAGAAACCAGTTGTTGTTGACGCGCTGCTGGGGCGGGATGGCTTCGATGAACTCGCCGAAATCCCGGCGGAATATGTTCCAAGCCGTCTGGATGTGCCGCGTCAGCGAGTGCGACTTGTACTGGACCAGCACGAGGATCTTCCTGCAGTTCGAATTCAGGCAGTTGGACAATGTGACGTCGATGATCCGGTAGATGCCGCCGAACGGAACCGCCGGTTTAGCCCGGTTGCGCGTCAACGGATGAAGCCGTTCGCCCGCACCGCCCGCCAAAAGCACGGCCAGCACTTTTTTCATTCGATGTCCTCCAACCCTGCGAAGGCTCTGCAGGGTGCGCCGTCCGCGCCCGGAATGTGCAGGGGCAGCACGATAAACTCGTAAATGCCCGGACGCAGCCCGCCCAGCCGCAGCCCTTCCACGCACGGTATATGCTTGCCGAGCAGGATCCGGTGGGTGTCATGCCCCTCTTGTTTGAACGGCGCAATAGACAAATAGTCGATCCCAACCAGCCGCACCTGTTCATCCACGAGCCGTTGCGCGGCGTCCGCGGCAAGGGCTACGAAATCTTCGCGAAACGGCCCGTCGTAGGGGATGTCGGAGTTGCGCGTCTTGAGCAGGATGCGCGGGGGAAGCGGATTGGCGCCGAGATCCGCCGCGGCGACAACCGAAACGTTGGGCAGGTCGAAAAGCGCGGCTTGCCCGAAAAAGATGGCGGGATCGATCTGGTCGAGCCGCGGGGCGTTGTCGTCGAAATGCCAGGGTGCGTCGATGTGGGTGCCCGTATGCGTGGCCATGCTCACGCGCGACGTGTTGCAACTGTCGCCTCTTGCCATTCGGCTCATCGGCGCGAATTCAAAAGGCGGGTCGCCCGGCCACACGGCCGTCTCTCGCCGCAACGGGATGCTGACGTCAATCCACTTGATGCCCATCACGAACTCCTGGCGGCATGTTCGAGCGCCACGGGGTCGAGCACGACCACTTTTCTGTTGGCCATGTGGAGGATGCCCTGTTCCCGGAGGTTGTGCAGAACGGCCGTCGTGGTCTCGCGGGTCGAGCCTACGAGGCTGGCGATTTCCTGATGGGTGATCCGGATCGCCCCGCGGTCGTTTTTGGACAAGCGGTGGTACAGCCTGAGAAGCCCCGACGCCACTCGGCTGCGCACCGTCTTGAAGACCGTCTCCTCGAGCACATGCTCGACCTCGACCACCCGCCTGCAAAGGATCTTCGCCAGCATCAACGTCACCTCATGCTCCTGCGCGACCACCCGGCGGAAGTCGTCCGCACGCATCAGGCACAGCACCGCACTGGTCATGGACTCGGCGTACGCCTCGCGCTTGCCTTTTTCGACCAGGCAGGCCTCGCCGAAAATGTCGCCCGGAAAAAGGTGCTGCATCGCCAGCTCACGCCCCTCGCCCGAAGCGCGTGTGATCTTGACCCTCCCCTCCCGCACCCAATAGACGTGATCCGACAAATCGTCCGGGAAGAAAATGATCTGCCGCGGCTCGTACTCCCGGTGATATACATAATTGGCTATGCGGGCAACCGTGGCCGGGTTCATCGTGCGAAAAAACGGCTCCTCGTTCAGAGACAGCGCCAGTTTCAGATGTTTTTCCATCGGCATAAGCCGCTTACCCCGCTTGCCTACATCCGGTGTCTATACTTATATCATATTTGACCTCCGCAGGCACTTCACCGCTCCCTGCCGCCTTCCAAGTGAAAGGCGCAACTGCTTGAAGGGCAATGATCGAAACGGGCAGTATACGGGGTATGGAAGTTCGACTTGCAGCAATCGTTATTCTTGCGGCGTTCGCATGTCCGGCTGCAGGGGGCGCCGATGCGGTCTTGTCAAACCCGCTGTTGACGGACCATCCCCTCCTTTTTGTGTCCCGGCCCCAATACAAGCCCGACCACCACAACACCGAAACGATGTTCCAGGTGGGCGAAATCAACACGGACAGTTTTGAGGGGGGCAGCGCGCTGAAAACGATCGACCTGTCGCGCGGAGGAGTTGTCAAAACGCTGATCGAGGCCCCGAACGGCATTGCGAGAGACCCCGAAGTCAGTTTTGACGGCCGCAAAATCCTCTTCTCGATGCGGCGCAATAAATCCGACGATTATCACATCTACGAGATAGACTCTGACGGCTCGGACCTCCGGCAGTTGACCTTCGCGCAGGGCATCACCGACATCGACCCAATCTATCTGCCGGACGGCGACATCGTGTTCTCATCCACGCGCGAACCCAAGTACTGCATGTGCAACCGCCACATCATGGCCAACCTGTACCGGATGGGGCCGGACGGCGCCAACATCCACCAGATCGGCAAGAACCCCCTGTTCGAAGGCCATGCCTCGTTGATGCCGGACGGGCGCATCTTGTACGACCGGTGGGAGTACGTCGACCGGAACTTCGGCAGCGCCCAGGGGTTATGGACGGCCAACCCCGATGGTACCAGCCACCTCGCCTATTGGGGCAACAACACCCACTCGCCGGGCGCCGTGCTGGATGCGCGGATCGTTCCGGCCACGCAACAGGCCGTCTGCACGTTCAGTTCGTGCCATGACCGCCCCTGGGGCGCCATCGCGCTGATTGACCGGCGTCTCGGCCTGGATGGCCGGCCCGGCGTGGTCAGGACCTGGCCCCCCTCGGCGATCGACCTCGTTGATCGCGGCGATTTTGACCAATTCATCAAAGTCCAGCCCAAATACGAAGACCCATACCCCCTTAGCGAGTCTTACTTCCTCTGCTCGCGGATGACGGGCCGCGGCGAGCAGATGGGCGTGTATCTGCTGGATCTGGCTGGAAACGAAACACTTGTGTATGCGGAAAAGGACGAGCGGCTCGGCTGTTTCGATCCAATGCCGCTGGCGGCGCGGGAACGTCCCCCTGTCGTACCCTCCCGCCGCACGTTCGAGAGGACCGGCGAGTTTTATGTGTCGGATGTCTATCGCGGGACGCATATGGCCGGAATCAAACGGGGGACGGTGAAATGGTTGCGCATGATCGAGACGCCCGAGAAACGGACTTGGACCCATCCGTCCTGGAACGGCCAGGGCCAGGAAGCCCCCGCCATGAATTGGCACGACTTCAACAACAAGCGCATCCTGGGCACGGCCCCGGTCGAGGAAGACGGGTCAGCTTATTTCACGGCGCCGGCGGACGCCTTCGTGTACTTCCAACTTCTGGACGAGAACGGGATGATGGTGCAGTCGATGCGGAGCGGCACGACGGTCCAGCCGGGGGAGCGCCAGGGTTGCATCGGCTGCCACGAAGGCCGCCTCGAGTCTGCGCCGCTCGCAACCACGCCGATGCCGATGGCGCTGCGCCGCGGGCCGAGTAAACTGGCCGACTGGTACGGGCCGCCCCGGACGTTCAGCTATCTGGCCGAAGTCCAGCCGGTTTTCGACAAGCATTGCGCGTCTTGCCACGATTTCGGCAAGAGAACGGGTGAAAAACTGCTGCTGTGCGGCGACAAGACGCTGACGTTCAACGTCTCTTATGAGGAATTGTGGCGGAAAAAGTATATCAAGGTGGTGGGTGCCGGGCCGCCGGAAATCGTTCAAGCCATGATCTGGGGGTCACACGCAAGCCCGTTGGCAAAGGAAGTGCTGAAAAGGTATAAAACCGGTAAACTCGACAAGGAAAGTTTCGACCGCATCGTCACGTGGATTGATCTCAACGCGCCGTACTACCCCGAGTACAGCACCGCCTATCCGAACAACCTGGCCGGGCGGTCGCCACTGACCGACTCCGAATTGAAACGCCTGGCGGAGCTTACGCGCGTGCCGTTTTCCGACCAGGCGGACCAGGCAAAAAGCCCGGGGCCGACCGTCACGTTCGACCGGCCGGAAAAAAGCCCGTGCCTCGATCGGTTTGACGGCCATGCGGGACCTCGGTATAAGGAGGCGGTGGCCACTATCGAGGCGGGAAAGCGCCGGCTCGCGGAACGGCCGCGCGGGGACGTGGCCGCTTTCCTGCCGTGCAAGGCTGACATAGCCCGCGAGGAAAAATACGCGGCGCGGCGCGCGGTGGAATTGCGGAACCGCGAGGCGATTCTGCGCGGGGAAAAAGTGTATGATGCGCCTCAAGGCACGGCTCTCGCTGCCCCGTGAGGCGCGGAATCAGTACGAGGAGATGGGTAATGCGGTACTTGGCTGTAGCGGCGTTGGTGGCCGCTGTGGTTGCACCGGAGGTTTGCCAAGCGCAGGACGCGCTCGCACAGGAGGCGCACGCCCCGGTATCGCTGGCGGTATCGGCTGACGGGTCGACCGTATACGTAGCCGAACATCTGGCCAAGCGCGTCGCCTTTTTCGATACGGCATCCGGAACCGTGCAGGGTGCGGTCGCCGTGGCCGAATGCCCGTGGGGGCTGGCCGTGTCGCCGGACGGGACACGCCTCTACGTAACCGGCGCCGCACCCGCCGGAAAAGTGTTTGTTATCGACCTTGGCTCAAAATCCGTGGTGCAGACATTCGACGCGGGGCACACGCCCGTCGCCTTCGCCGTCAGCCCCGATGGCTCGACCCTGTACGTCTGCAACCGGTTCGACAACTCCGTGGGCGTGTACGACTCGGCCGGCGGGGCCGCGCTGGGCAAGATTGGCGTGGTGCGCGAGCCGGTTGCGGCCGCACTGACGCCGGACGGGGCGCGGCTGGTCGTGGCGAACCTGTTGGCGGCGGGCGCCGCCGATGGCGATTACGTTTCGGCGCAGGTGAGCGTCCTGGACACGGCATCGCGCAGCGTATTTGCCTCCGTGCGGCTTCCCAACGGCAGCACGGGGTTGCGCGGCGTGTGTATCTCGCCGGACGGGGCGTTCGCCTACGTGACGCACATCCTGGGCCGGTACCAGTTGCCGACAACCCAACTCGAGCGCGGCTGGATGAACACCAACGCGATGTCGGTGATCGACGTCAAGGCCGGTACCCTGGTGAACACGGTGCTGCTGGACGACGTGGATCTCGGCGCGGCTAACCCGTGGGGCGTCGCGTGCACCGCTGACGGCAAGTACGTCTGCGTGGCGCACGCGGGGACGCACGAGATCAGTGTGATCGACCGGCCGGCGCTGCACGAGAAACTGACGAAAGCGGCGGCGGGCGAGCGCGTGAGCGACGTGTCGTCGTCGGCCGAAGACGTGCCCAATGATCTCGCCTTTTTGGTGGACATCCGGCGGCGCGTGCCGTTGAAGGGGAACGGGCCGCGGGGGATTGCCATAGCCGGCTCGAAAGTCTATGCGGCCGAATACTTCTCCGACAGCCTGGGCTGCCTCGACCTGACCTCGACGCGGGTTAATCCGGCGGTCTCGATACCGTTGGGCTCCGTTGGCGAGATGGCGGCGGTGTGGCGTGGCGAGATGCTGTTCAACGACGCGCAGATGTGCTTTCAGCACTGGCAAAGCTGCGCAAGCTGCCACCCCGACGCGCGGGCCGACGGGCTGAACTGGGACTTGCTGAACGACGGGATCGGGAACCCGAAAAACACCAAGAGCATGCTGTTGGCGCACCAGACGCCGCCCGTAATGTCGCGCGGCGTGCGGGACAAGGCGGAAACCGCCGTGCGGTCGGGAATGAAGTTCATCCAGTTCGCCGTGCGGCCGGAAGAGGATGCCGCGGCAATCGACGAGTATCTGAAATCGATGGCGTCGGTTCCGTCGCCTGTTGCGGCCGATGACGAGGCAACAAAACGGGGCGAGGCGGTGTTTAACAAAGCCGGATGCGCCAATTGCCATCCCACGCCACTCTACACGGACATGCAGAAGTACGAACTCGGCATGGGGTTGTATGGCGATGCGGGCCAGCCGTTTGATACGCCGACACTCGTCGAGGTGTGGCGCACGGCGCCCTATTTGCACGACGGCCGGGCCGCAACCATACGGGACATGCTGACGATCCATAACCCCGGCGACAAGCACGGGAAAACGTCTGATTTGACGGAGCAGGAGTTGAACGACCTGGCGCAGTTCGTCATGACGCGCTAACCGCAGTGAATCCCTGTTTAAAGTACCTATGAAGAAATCAGAAAAGACGAGGCGGAAACACTCACTTCAAAACTGCTCGAGCGAAAAACGGGGACTGACTCCCTTTTTTCGGCGGTTTGAAAAAAGGGTGTCTGTCCCCGCTTTTCGCCCGCTTTTCGCCCCGCTTTTCGCCCGCTTTTCGCTGGCAGCGGATTGGGGATTGGGATTTCTAAGTTTGGAAGGAAGTGATGGCTAAACAAGACAAGACGGCCGGCATCGAGCCTTACTCGCGAAAAACGGGGACTGACTCCCTTTTTTCGGCGGTTTGAAAAAAGGGTGTCTGTCCCCGCTTTTCGCTGGCAGCGGATTGGGGATTGGGATTTCTAAGTTTGGAAGGAAGTGATGGCTAAACAAGACAAGGTGGCCGGCATCGAGCGTTACTCGCGGCCGGGCGTGGACGTAGTGGCTGTGCGGGGTTCCCGCATAACCGAATATTTTCTGACGGCATCGCCGCAGGGGGGCGATCTGGAATCCATGTTTCCGGCGGCCGCGGAGGCGCTGCGCGAAACGGGCGCGGCGGTGGTGTCGCAGAATATTTTCGGCGTCTCGAACGAGGACGGGGCCGGCGCACAGATGCTGGGCGACTTCTTCAGCGCGGTCACCTGGCCCGTGACGTGGATTGAAGAGGGCTGCGAGGAAGAATCGGCCCGGGCCGCAATCCAGATTTGGGCAGTGGCCGGCGCCGACGTGACGCCGGTCGAGTTGCGCGGCGAGGTAGTCGGGAGCGTGTTCGAGAACGGCCACGCCCGCTATTGCCGCCTGGGCGGCCTCGCGCCGGAAGACACGGAAGCCGGCAATATGCAGCAGGCGCGGGCCGTGCTCGAGTTGATGGAAGAAGGCTTAAACGCGGCCGGCATGAATTTCAGCAACCTGATCCGCACGTGGTTTTACAACCACCGGATGCTCGATTGGTACGGCGAGTTCAACTCGGTCCGCACGCAGTTTTTTAAGGAGCGCGGCGTGTTTGACGGGTTGGTGCCGGCCAGCACCGGCGTCGGCGGCAGAAACGGCGCCGGGGCCGCGCTGATGGCCGAATGCCTGGCGTGCGTGCCGCTCACGGAAGGCGTCGAGGCGAGAACGGTGGCGTCGCCGCTGCAATGCCCCGCGCCGACCTACGGCAGTTCGTTCAGCCGGGCCGTCGAATTGTCCACGCCGGAAATGCGCCGGCTCTACGTTTCCGGGACGGCCAGCATCTCGCCGGACGGGCGCAGCATCTATGTCGGCGACGTTGAACGGCAGGTCGAGCGGACCATGGAGGTGGTCGAGGCCATCCTGAAATCGCGCGATATGGCCTGGGGCGACGTCACACGTGCTATCGCCTACTATAAGCAGGCGGCCGACTGCCCCTTGTTCGGGGGACATTGCCGGGGGTTGGAGTTGCCGGAGTTCCCCGTCGCCCTCGTCAAAAACGACATCTGCCGCGACGACCTCCTGTTCGAAATCGAGTTCGACGCCATAAAACCACGGTAGCAGCCAACTTCGCCAACGCCGACTTCGCCGAAGTCGGCCCGCTCCGCTCAGAGTAACCCGATCACCCGCACCGCCGATCGCCAAACCGGCCTGAAACCCAAAGTGACTTCCCCCATCGCGCCGGCATCAATTCGCCGCATTGACCGTTGAGGCCGACTTCGGCGAAGTCGGCCTTATAGTAGCCACGTTGGTTATCCACAGCCGACAGAGTGGGACCGGTTTTGAGCGGGTCCCGGTCGTCTGTTGGCTGTGGATAACCAACCGGCGCGTCCGGCAG
>Ga0315285_10000672_pt1 | contig 35666 bp, 20 predicted proteins | sample YL17G09_36_MG_FD_203698 | JGI IMG/M metagenome (GOLD analysis project Ga0315285, IMG submission 203698) | Sediment microbial communities from Yellowstone Lake, YNP, Wyoming, USA - YL17G09_36 | ecosystem: Environmental > Aquatic > Freshwater > Lake > Sediment | place: USA: Wyoming | collected...
CGGGAACGTTTTCATCCCGCGCAACAGCAGGTAACAGCAGTGCGGGTCGATCACACCGCCGATCGCCTTGTGCAGCGACCGGATCTCATCGATCAACTCCGCCGATCCAAGCACAGCCCCCGCCAGGATGTCGTTGTGCCCCGCAAGGTACTTTGTGCAACTGTGCATGACAAGATCAACCCCGAACTCCAGCGGCCGCTGGTTGAGCGGCGTGCTGAACGTGCTGTCGATCAGCGTCAGAACGTTGTGGTTCCTCGCGATTTTTACCAGCCGCGGCAGGTCGAATATGTTCAGGTAAGGATTGGTGGGCGACTCGCTGAAGATGAACCGGGTCCGTTTGTTGATGGCTTTTTCCAGCGCGACATAATCGCCGAACGGCACCACCGTACACCTCACCCCGAACCGCTGCAAGTAGCTGCTGCAAAACTCCAGCGTCTTTTTATAGGCGTCGTCCGTAATGACGATGTTGTCCCCGCTGCGGATCAGCGCCAGGATCGTCGTCACGATCGCGCTCATCCCCGAGCCGAACACGACACAATCTTCGCTGCCTTCCAACGAAGCCAGGCGCCGTTCCGCCACCTGGTCGGTCGGGTTGCCGTACCGGCCGTATTCAAACCGCGCCTTGCCATGCTTGGTGTAGGCCTCGATCTCTTTGCTGTCTTTGAACACAAACGTCGACGTCTGGACAATGGGTGTTGTGATGCTGTCGGCGTAGCGGGTCCGGTCTTCCCCCGCATGGATCGACTTGGTCGAAAATCCGGCATGATCGAGCCGGTCAGGCTGGGCTTGTTTCTTCTTCATGAACAATCCTTTCGTGCGTCAAAACTCCGGCCGGCAAAAAAGAAGACTGCCCCCGGACACTCGCCGCCCAGTATACAACATAAACAGCCGGGGGTGAAATCATGTTATTCAAAACTGTTATTCAAAACGGGGCTAAAGCGCCTGGTCGTTCAGCCGCAGGTCCCCCGATGGGTCCGCCAGCAGAAATCTTAGAAACCAATCCCCCCGATTGTTGATGACTTTCACAACGACCCGGTTCCAACCTTCCCGCAGCCCTATAGGCACGTATACAAAACCGCCGGGAGCGCCAAACGCCTGCGCCGATTCTGCCAACGTCCCGTTGACGTAGACCTGCGCAAAATTGTCCGCGTACACGACCGCGTGCGTGAGCCTTTCACTCGGGCTGAACACGGCGCACGCACTGTATGCTGCGGCAAGGTCGGCCGTGCCAAGGACGGCGTTATGGTTCACCAAGCCGTTGCCGCACGAGTCCGCGGCCCGCCATCCCGCGCCGCCTTCATACGTCCGCCCTCGCTCAAACCCGTCTTCCGGGCCGAATCGCTTGAAAAAGTTCGGATTCGCGCCAGCGGGGTCGCCCGGCAGTTTCGAGGTATCTATCGGCCCGAGTGGAAACGGCCCCGCCACCTGCCAGCGCGCCACATCGCGCCACGCATTTTGTGGATAAAGCGGTGCTACATTCACACGTTCCATCGGCATCGGCTCCGCCTGCAACCAATTCGCCTTGTAAAGCACCGAATGGCGGATGGCCGGGGGCGTTGGCAACCGCCCGGCCGGCACGCGGAACTGAAGCGGAACCGTCCGCGCTTGGCCCGGCGCCAACTCGGCCTCAACCATCGCGGGCGATTCGCATATCCAGCCGCTGGCATCCAGCGAGTCGATCTCGATGCGCACCGTGATCGGCTGGTCGACCGAATTGGTCAGGGCCATTTTTCCTTTTACCAAAACTTCCGCCGAACCGAGTCCTTTGGGCATGTCGGCGTCAAGCGTGACGGTTTGGTGGTTTATCGCGTGACGGAACCAAGCCGGGGCCGTTTCCGGCGCCCAGATGCCGCCTTCCGGCTCGATGACGGCATAGGAAACGCCGCTTTTCCCGACCTTCACGTGTGCAAACGCCTGAAAACAGCCGATCTCTTTCACGCCGCTGAGGCCGATTCCGCCGCCCGTCGCATTTTGTATAACCAGCAGGTTTTTACCGCGCTTCTCGGCGCACAGATAGTGTTCGTGGCCGGCCACCGCCGTATATGGGCGCGCGCCCAGCGCTGTTTCCAGCCGCGCCCAGTCCTTCACAAAGCGCGGGTCCGCCCACATCGGCTTGTGAAAAAACAGGAACGTATGCCGCACCCCCGCCTGCTCGCGCAGCGTATCCTCCGCGAACACCATCATCTTCTCCCACACCGGCCCGCGCCCATCGAACCGCTCCTCTTCGGTGTTCAGCACCAGGAACAAGCAGTCGCGGTACATAAACCGGAAATACGTCACGCCCAAATCGTCTTTCCAGAACTTATGACATTCTGTGTTGGCAATATCGTGGTTGCCCGGGATCAGGATCAGCGGCGCCCGAAGCCGCCGCGCGTGCTCGAGGTACTCCGCCCATTCCGTGTCCCATTGCGCCCGCTCTTCCATATGGCCCGGAATATGGTCGCCCGTCGTGATGACAAAACCCGGCGCAAGCAGGTTGATCCTGTCCACGGCTCGGTCGTAAATGGGCCACTTGCCTTCGCCGCCGCTGGTCTTGTCGCCGAGGATGGCGAAACTGAACGCGCCGCCGCCGTCCGTCCGCAGCGGCCCTCCCACTATCGGCATGCGCTCCGACGAAAGTTCCCGTTCCTGGCCCCCTGCCGGGAACAACGCAAACAGCACCGCCGCCACGATCACCGCAAAAACCCTGTTCCGCACGCCGACCTCCTTCTTCCCGGGCCGCATTATAACGCGCATCTGCGCCGCTGGCATCTGTGCCGCTGCAAGATCTATTACGTTTTTCAGAGGGTGGTTTGTAGAACCAGCGGTGGCCGTGCTGGTATATTGGCATTGACAGGATGTTTTGTTCTGAGGATTGTCTTATGAGACGTAAGTATTTTTGCGCGATCTGCGCGTGGGTCTACGACCCCGCGCTTGGCGATCCCGGCGGCAATGTCAAACCCGGCACCGCCTGGTCCGACGTGCCCGACGATTGGGAGTGCCCGTTGTGCGGGGTTGGTAAGGAACGGTTTTTCGTTATGTCCTGAACCCCAGCCGACCATTTGTCGCAGGCATAAAACCCGGAATCAAAATGCGTCCAGACTCTCATTGCAGGGGTGAGATCGCCCAGCACATGTTCTGCACCCATTCAAACGGAGATTGGGCTGCGCTGGAGCGCCTGCCAAATGCCTGAGACATCCGGCAAGGGTTTAAGCGTTATCATCGTTGGGGCGTCGGGGGATCTGGCGCGGAAAAAAATCATCCCCGCCCTGTTCGCCCTTTACTGCCAGGGTTACCTTCCCGACCGGTTCTGCATCATCGGGTTTGCCCGGAGCGCTTGGACCGACGAGGAATTCCGCGGAAGGATCGGGCCTCACCTCACCTGCCGTTACGTGCCCGGCGAGCGTTGCGCCGAACGTATGCGCGAGTTCCTGGGCCGCTGCCATTACGTCGCGGGCCAGTATGGGTCTGTCGACAGCTTTCTCGATCTTTTCCAATGCATGCGCCGGGTCGAGTGCGCGGCTCTGTCGGACCGGATCTTTTACATGTCCGTTCCGCCGTTCCTGTTCCTGGACGTTGCCCGAGCCATGGGAAACGCCGGGCTGTTAACCTGTGGAGAAGAGGCCTCATGGTCGCGCGTCATCATAGAAAAACCATTTGGCCACGACCGCGCATCATCTGACGAGTTGGTCGCGAGCATCGCCCAGGTCTTCTCTGAAGATCAGACGTACCGCATCGACCATTACCTCGGCAAAGAGGTGATCCAGAACCTGTTGGTGCTGCGGTTTGCCAACCTGGTGTTCGAGCCGATATGGAACTCGACCTTCATCGAAAGCGTCCGAATCTCCTGGAAGGAAGACATTGGCGTCGGTGGCCGCGGCGGGTATTTCAACCAGTACGGCATCATCCGCGACGTCATCCAGAACCACCTCGCCCAAATCCTGGCGCTCGTCGCCATGGAACCGCCCGCCTCATTCCGGTCCCAGGATGTAAGCGCCGCGAAGACCGCCCTGCTTAAAGCAGTGGCCCCCGCCGATGCCGCCATGTGGACCATCGGCCAGTACGACGGGTATCTCAAGGAGCCCGGCATACCCGAAGACTCGATCACGCCTACCTTCGCGGCCGGCACGCTGCGCATCAACAACGCGCGATGGAAAGGCATCCCGTTCCTCTTTGACGTCGGCAAGGGACTGGACGAACGCATGACCGAGATCCAAATCCAATTCCGCCAGACCCAGTGCTGCAAAGCCGTGGCAGATGCCGCGGGCCCGTTGCCGCCCAACGAACTCGTGATCCGGGTCCAACCGGATGAACTCATCCGGCTCGGAATCGTCAACAAAACGCCGGGGCTTGAAATGAAACTCGCCCAAACCTGGCTCGACCTGGCCTACAAGTCCGCGTTCGAGACGCCCATACCCGAAGCCTACGAATGCCTGCTCCTCGACATCATGCAAGGCGACCGCAGCCTGTTCATCACGCGCGAAGAACTCGCGGCCGCATGGGACATCTTCACGCCGCTCCTGCACGACCTCGAGGCGCGAAGAGTTGCGCCCGCCGTCTATCCTTTCGGAACACGCGGCGCACATCCGCCGCACGCCTTAACGGAGGAACAATGAAAGTCACCCGATTCACCAGCTTCGACGCCCTGTCGGTCGCCGCCGCGGCCCTGCTCATGCGCCACCTCCAGGCCGAGAGCAACAAACCGTTCGGCGTCATGCTTTCCGGCGGCAAAACGCCCATCGCCGCCTACAGGACCGTCCAGCGCGCCGGCATCCGCGCATCCAAATCGCTCCACATCCTGTTCAGCGATGAGCGCATGACGCCCCCGGATTCGCGTGAGAGCAATTTCGGCAACGCGTCCGGCATGATCGCGTCCCTGAAGATTCCTGAGCCCCGCGTGTTACGCGTCCACACCGAGTTGAAACTCGAGGCCGCCGCCGAACGGTACGACCGCGACCTTGCCGCATTTTTCAAGCGCGGCGGCCGAATTCCGCTCGGCCTGCTCGGTCTCGGCGCCGACGGCCACACCGCTTCCATGTTCACCATGGAAGACGTTCAGGCGCCCGCACGGAAAGGCGAGCTGAAATACGCACGCGCCGTCCACCGGTTCAACGGCTACGACCGCGTCACCGTCACCTCACACGTACTGGAACGGATCGAGCGCGCCGTATTTCTCGTCTCCGGCCCGGAAAAACAGGCGGTCGTCGCCCGCCTGCTTCAGTCGCCCGAAGCGCTCCCCGCCGGCGCCGCTGTTTCAAAAACGCCCCACGTCGAACTCTGGATGGCCGTGTAGTCTATTTCTTCCAATCGTCCCAAATGACCCGATGGTCCCATTATTTCTGTTGCAGCGCCAGATCGACTGTCCGGGCCTGCAAAGTCTGGCCATTTCTGGCGTAGACCAGGGCGTGTTTAATGCGGATGGCCGGCAACTTGTCGGCGACGCTCTCTGCACGCCAAGGTATCGTGGCGAGTTGGGCGGCACCGGCGAGAGATTCGGCGTTCAGGACGGCCATGAGAAGTTCACCCGATTGCAACAGCCGGATGACCGGCTGGCCGCGTTGTGGTCCTGCCGCCAACTCGCTTGGCCATTGGACACTGTTGGGCGGGTCCGGCGCCAACACCAGCGTCACGTTTTCCAAGACCACCTCTGGCCGTTTTTCCAGCCGCACAATAAATCTTCCTTCGTACGTTGAGTCCGCAACGTGCGTCTTGTCGACCGATTCGAGCGCAAGCCGGACCGTGCTGCGCGGCGTGTACAAGAAACCGCGGGGAAGCGCGCCTTGAAGGTCTCCCGACCGGCTTTGGATTCTCACGTGCGCCTGCCCGCCGCGGGGTTGGCTGAACGCGGGCGTCTCCGCGACCAGTTCCGTGGCATCGACCACCCTGACGCTCGGCGACGGCCGATCGGCAAACCACACCGCCGCGTCCGCGGGCAGGTTCCTGCCCGAGATGACGACGGTTGTCCCGCCTTCGGCGGGCCCTTGCGCCGGCTCGATGGCATGCAGCGCCGGGGCGCCGGCAGGCGGGGCGGGGGATTCATCGGCGCCGTCCTCGATGCCGTCGCCATCCGAATCGGAATTGAGGGGGTCGGTTTCTCCCTCGTCGCGCACTCCGTTCAGGTTTGCGTCTTCCATGCCGTCGGGAAGCCCGTCCTGGTCGGAGTCTCGTTCGAGGAAGTTAGTTTCGTTATGCTCGGTGATACCGTTTCCGTTGGCGTCTTCGAGGTCGTCTGGCAGGCCGTCGCTGTCCATATCCTGGTTTTCGAGGTATTTGTCCGCCCCAGCCAGCCAATTGAACAGGTCGCCCGCAAACAACTGCCCTTCTTGCGTGTCAATCACGTCCGTCTCGAGCACCGATTGGGAAGCGAGCGCGGCAATCCTCCCTCTGCCATAGGTGCGCGTCATGAACACGCACGCGTTGGCCGCTTCAGTTGGTGCTCCAGGCACTCGGACTGTGCCGGGGTCGTCGGTGTAGATGCCGCAGCCGCCTGTGATTTTGACTTGCGGCCAGTGGCGCGTCAGCCAATGGCCGCCGGCAACGGGGAACGTCCCTTCCACGAGGACTTCCGCATTGATCTGGATGCCGGCCGGCGCAAGCCACTGTGACAACTCCCGTTCGGCCCCTTCCGCCAGATGTCCGCCCAGAAACAGGAGCGCCCCGCCGTTCTGGATGTAGTCGAGGACGGCGCGCCGCGCAATCAGGCCCCGTGCGGCCGCTTCCGCGCTCAACACCACCACCGCGTACGTGTCCAGCGGTTCCTGAACGTTTCCGGCAATCTCTTTGTGCGAAAGATAGTGCGGAGGCCCCGCTAAAATGTCCGCCAACCCGCGCAGACCCCTCGGGTCGCTTTCGTCGCGAAACGACGCGGCGTCCCCATCCCCCCACACCCACAACACCCGCTGGACGTCCGTCGACTCTTCCGGCAGCAGGCGGACCTCGACCGCGGTCTCGGTTCCTTCGGCCGGCAGGCCGCGGGGCGAGGGCGCCAATTGCACATGCAGCAGGCCCCGCTCAATCGAGCCGGGCCTGTACCACGCGGGATCTACGCCCATATACACGTCACCGGGCCCAATCCCCGTTGTCGGGTGTATAACCAGCCACGGCATCGCCGCCCGGTCGTAATCAATCAACCACCGGCCCGCAGTCGGCGGCGGCAGGATCGGCAGCGCTTTCACCTCCTGCCCCACGGCCTCGCCCCGGAATGCAACCGACTGCGGCAATACGAGCCGGCCCGTTTTTGACGCGGCTGAATTCGCCCACACCCCATCGGGCACGAGCGCCGCGTCCGTGACGTGGCCCGTCTGGAGTTGGATCGTCGCCACGGCATCCGGCGCAGACGGGCTCAGCAGATGAACCCGCCCCGCCTCTCCGACCAGCAGCCCGTCGCGCGTCCAACGCAGCAGCCGCACCGGGCTCTTGAACGACCAGTCCGCGACTACCGCCCCGCGCTCGTCCCGGATCTGCACGCAATCATCGAGCGCAACCGCCGCGCCCGCGCCGTCCGGTTGGGCCGCCATTACAAACGATTCCGACACGCCGCTGAACGGCAGTTGGACCTCGGCCGCCAACCCGGTTTCCGTGAGCCGCGCCAGCGTAGCATAAGCAAAATCGCTCCCGCGCGGCCGCGTGGCCACCCAGCATGCGTTGGTTCCGGCGGCCTTGATCGGCTGCTCTCCGGGTTCGGCCACGCCGGGCAGCTCGATCGGATCGCCCCTGTGCGCCAGCGTGTCGGAGTCAAGCGCGTACAGCCACGACATCGCCTCGCCCGACCGCTCGCCGATGGCATACCCCGTGACCAGCACAAACAGTGTCCGGCTGTCTCTGCTGATCGCCAGGCCGCCGGGCGCCGTGCTCATCTGCTGCGCCTCGTCGGCAAGATTATCCAGTTCAGCCACTGTTTCCGCCCGCGGCACATCTACCACGACTGCGCCCACCGCGCAATTGTCCTGCCCAACATACAACACGGCGACACGATCGCCCGGCGGCACGGTGGTCATCCCCGCCGGCTCGCCCCCCACCGGCATGTGCACCCGCGCCGCGTCTGCCGCCACGGCATAAGGCGCAGCCCCCTCCTGGCCCGGAATCGCAAACGCATACAGTGCGCTCGACGACGGCCCCTTTTCCCCTGGCAGGTATCCGGCAACGGCGAGCACCTCGCCCGGTTTTCCGGTAGCCATGCAGGCGCTGACCGGCCGCCAGCCGCCGGCAAATGCCAACGTCGACGCGCCAAAAAACGCGCCCGCGCAAAAAGACGCATAGTAGCCGCCTTCGGGGCCGTCGGAACCGGTGCAGATCGAGGCCGCGCGCGCGTCCTGGGAAAACAACAGCGGGCCCGTGGCCGCCGGGCCGGGCATCATCTCGACGTCCGGCAATACCGCGCCGGTGGCGAAATCAACCGCTTGCAAGAAAACACCGGCTGGCTGCCGCGTGGCCGACTCGGCCGTTGTCGCCACGATTGCCTGGTCGGACCACGCGCTCCAGCACACGGTCAGCGCGGCCAGCAAACCCCAAACCAGGGTTGTCTTTTGCGGCAAATGGCTCATCGCACGCCATTATAGTAAATCCCGACACAAACACCCATCTGCAACCGGCGGCAGATCCCAAAGGCGGTCACCCTAAGCGAAGAAACCCTGTGCCAGCCCTTTTTCTGGGAGAAACTCAATCAAAGCCTGTCATCATAAACCCATCCCAAAGCCTGTCATCCTGAGCCCGCCCAGCCAGTGGCCAGCACGTTGTTGATGGACAACCCTTGAACGGGCGTGAGGATCCCCCCGCTCGAAGCCAGTCACACACCAACGTGAGGCAAAACTAACATCAAAGCCTGTCATCCTGAGCCTTGCCAGACACAAACTAATGCCGTTGTTTCAGTCGCATGATGACAAAGCGTGAGGATCCCCCCGCTCGGAAGCAGTGGCGTCCCAAAGGATATCTTTCCGAATCTTGGCCATGGGAGCAACACAACTTCGCACTTCGCACTTTGAACGGCTTAGCCTCTAGTTCGACGTTTTCTTCTCGGCCTGAATGGCCGGCAGCGCCTCGTTGACGGACCTGATGTGGATGTCACGCTGGGGAAAGGCGATTTCGATGCCGGCCTCCCTGAATTTCCGATCGATGGCCATGTTAAGCGCGTGGCGCAAGGACAACATGTAGTCCACGTTACCGCAGAACACCCGCAACTCGAAATCCAGAGAGCTCTCGCCAAACCCGTTGAACAAGACCAGGGGCTCGGGGTCTTTCAGTACGTTGGCATTTTCTGCGGCCGCTTCGTACAAGAGTCGCTCGGCCAACGTTGTATTAGAACCGTACGCGATGCCCACCTTGATCGTGACGCGGAGCACGGAGTCCGTCAGTGTCCAGTTGATCACCTGGCTGGTAATGAAATCTTTGTTCGGCACGACCAGTTCTTTGCGCTCGAAATCGACTATCGTGGTGGCGCGTGTGCGGATTCGGGCGACCGTTCCGCTGATTCCGCCGACTGTCACGATGTCGCCGACGCGGATCGGCCGCTCAAACAAAATGATGATGCCCGAGATGAAATTGGCAAAGATCTCCTGCAGGCCGAATCCCAGTCCGACGCCCAGCGCCGCCACAAGCCACTGGATTCTCGACCAGCCGATGCCGAAGTTGTGAAACGCCGCGCTGAACCCAACAATCGCGATCGCGTACCGGACTATCGTGGTGATGGCGTAACGCTCGCCTTTGAGATAGTGCATCCGCTGCAACACGGTCAGTTCGAGCAGGCCCGGCAGGTTGGCCGTGGCGATGACCGTCAGCACCGCAATCACGACGCCCGTCAGCACGTTCCCCAGCGTCACATTCATTGAAGGCCAGACGGCCACCTGGTTGAGAATTCCGAGCGCGGGCAATTCGTCCGTCCAGATGAACCACGTCATAATAAGAAACGCGAGCACGATTACACTGCGAACGATCCGGTGAGTCTGCACATCGACCCGCGCCAGGTCCACTTCATGGTTAAGCCTGGCGGCTTCGTCTCGCCCGGAAGTATCCTCGTCGGACTTCATCGCTTCCCGTTTTTTCCGCGCTTGGTCCATGGCCAGACTGCGCTTGGCCAGCAGGAGCCATCGCAGGATGATGCCGCGCACCACCACCAGCGCAAAAAACAGGATCGCCGTTTCGTACAGGCGCGCCGTCAAGCGGTAAACCGTGTAGAAGTAGCCGCTGAACACCAATGCCGCGAACACAATCGGCATCGCCACGAGCACTACGTACCACGCATACCGGAACCGGCTATCGGACTGGAACAGGTGGTTGTACAACTGGCGGACCGCGCCACGCCGCGGATGAAACAGCCGGTGCCCAAAGACGGTTACAGCCATCAGCATGGCCATGAACACGAGCCGGCCAAGCGATTCCCGACCAAACTCCTCGCCCTGCACGTCAAGTAACGCAAGCACGAAAATTGTGGCGCCGACTATCGGCATCAGCCAGACGAGGTTTCGCCGGATTCTGTCGACTTGCTGACTGGGCCAGGCGAAATAGGCGCAGAAAAGACCGTCGCTGCGCATCGACTGGCGGGCAAACTCGAGCGGGAACAGAACCAGCGCAAGGTTCTTCATCCCTTCACCCACCGCCCGCGCAAACGGTTCGGAAGCCGCGCCACCCGCCAGCCTGTGTCCCACCCACCAGGTCACGCCCAGTGCCGGCAACGCGAGCAAAAATGTGGCGGCGACCGCGTCGAGCGTGAGTTTGAACGAGGTGCAGGTGCTGGAAACAGCTTTTTCGCTGCCCGCGGCCATTTCAGCCGCCATCCGCCGTCGCAGCCATACGGCTCCAGCGATCGCGGCCAACAGCAGCCCCGCAAAATGAGGGTTCGCCGCCATTTCATGCCACAACCCTGCCGGTACCTGCCGCCAATGCCCCCACGCCAGCACCTCCCGCAGCGATTTCAGCGCCAATCCAAAATGGCTGCCGCTGAACGCGACACCGCTCCGGATCCACAGGACCCGCCCGTCGATGTACTTCGAAAACTCCTCCGCCGTCCTCACCAGCGCCCGCTCCGTGTTGTCCAAATCGACCAGGCGCTCAAAGTACGTGTCGTAATCGCGCAACAGCGCATCGAGCGTGTCGCGCTGAATCTGCAACAGGCTGCGCAGTACCTGCTCGACCCGGGCAAACTGCTCCGGCTTGGCCGTTTGCTGCTCCGAGGACAAGTACGACCGCAGGAGCGATTCTGTATCCTCGACCGCCAGTCGTTTTTCCTGCAGGTCGATCTGCTCCATCTGCACCGATGCGATCTCTTCCTGGCGGGCTCGCAGATTGGCCCGATGCTGCGCGAGGTTGGGCAGGTCTTCGCGGTAACGCCTCAACAGGAGGCCGATGCTGTTGTTCAGCCCGACCGCCTCCACCTTTTGAGACAGCCTTTCGAAATTGCCGGTAAGCTCCGCCTCCCGCTGTTTCATCTCTTGCAGGCTTGCCGCGGCCTTTTCCATTCGCTCAACAAGCCCGTCCGGCGCCGTCCGCTGCATGACAAGCGCCACGTCTTCCTTGGCCAGCCGCTCCGCTATCTGCCGGACCCGCGGGCTGGCCGCTTCCACAGCGCCAAGCGCCTCCCGCGCCTTCTCCACGGCTTCGACCACCTCCTGCTGCCGGCGCGCTCTGAGTGCTTCGCGCCACGCCTGCACGAGCAGATCCTGGCTCGAGATCTCGCGCACGGACTTGTAAAGCTCCAGCGTCAGCAACTGGCCGCGGACTTCGTAACTCTCCAGCTCTTTTTCATAGGCGGTAATCTCTTTTTCGATGGCCGCGCGCCTTGCCAAAGACAATGTCTGCCGCGCTTCAGTCAAAGGATCCGGTTCAAAAACAACGCCCTGCGACGATTCTGCTTGCAGGCGCGTGCGGGCTTCCGCCAGCAACTCGGGCAACTGCCGCCGCCGGTCCGTACGTTCAAACAGTTCCTTCTCGAGGGCCGCCTGCCGCGCACGGACCGACGCCAACTCGCTTTCCGCCCTCGCAACCAGACCTTCAATCAGTGCGGCCCCAGCACCCTTTGGCACGTCCGGCTTCAACTCCTCGGGCGGTTGCTGCAACGTCTCCTGCAGCCGCGCCACTTCCCCCGGTGCCGTCTGGATGGCCTGCTCGTACTTGGACGCCGTCGCCAACCATTCTTCGGCCGCCCGCAACTGGTCGAGCGCCCCGTTGTAGATCGTCGTCAACTGCTCACGCAGAGCCGCGTCGTACTCCCCCGAGGAGTGCACTTTTTGCAGTTGCGCCTGGACTTGCGCCACTGTAGGCGCGCTGTCCTCGGCACACGCCTGAAACGCGGCAAACGCAACCGCGATTCCAGCGGTCAACAGCCGGGGGAAACTTGGGGCGCGGTTTTTTCTCAGCGATTCTTGCATAGACCAATGGTAGTATCAGTTCAAACATACCACAAATTCAAACCGCACTGGCTTAAGAATTCAAGAATCTCCCGTTTATGATAGTAACCGCAGTGAAGGATCGCAAAAGCATGTTCTGCCGGGAGACCCACCAAAGTCGTCAGCCCGGAATGACTGCCGGGGCGAACAGCAAACCTGCACTGACGGTTGCCATGATGGGTACTTCGGGCAACTTTGGCGGGTTTCTTGACTGAATGCCCTTTTCCTCCAGTTTACAGCCTACAGCTTCCAGTCTCTTTATGGTACACTATCGCTCTATGGCCGAAAACGCGCACAAGCCGGTGATCGTGCAATCGGACAGGTCTGTCTTGCTGGAGGCGGATAACCCGGCTTTTGAAGACGCGCGCGATTGCCTGGCGTCATTTGCGGAACTGGTGAAGTCACCGGAGCATATTCACACCTACCGGATCACGCCGCTGTCGTTGTGGAACGCGGCCGCCGCCGGGATGACGTCTGCCGCCATCATTTTCGGCCTCACCCGGTTCAGCCGCTATGAAATTCCGCAAAACATCATCGCCGACATTGAAGATAATGTGGCGCGATATGGCCGGCTCAAGCTGTACAAGAACGAAAAAGGCCAGCTTCTCCTGCGGGCGGAAGATCCGCTGCTGGTGGCGGAACTGCTTAACCAGAAATCGCTGCAGCCGCTCGTAACGGGTTCGCCGGACGCAAACACCATCCTCGTCAATGCGGGCGATCGCGGCAACGTCAAATGCGCCCTGATCAAGATAGGGTACCCGGTCGAAGATCTCGCCGGATACATCGAAGGCGCGCCTCTGCCGCTTAAGTTGCGCAACCCCGCCATATCCGGCCTGCCGTTCACTTTGCGGAAGTACCAGGTGGAGTCGGTGTCGGCGTTCCACATGCGGGGATCGAACCACGGCGGCAGCGGAGTGGTGGTGCTGCCGTGCGGCGCGGGCAAAACCATGGTGGGCATGGGCGTCATGGACGCGCTGCAAACCCACACGCTCATCCTGACCACCAACACCATCGCACTCCGTCAATGGAAAAACGAACTGCTCGACAAGACAAGTCTGGCCGACAGTCAGATAGGCGAGTACAGCGGCGACCTCAAGGAAATCCGCCCCGTCACCATCGCCACCTATCAGATCCTCACGTACCGGAAAACCAAGGACAGCCCGTTTGTCCATTTCGACCTGTTCGACGCGGGCAACTGGGGCCTCATCATCTATGACGAAGTCCATCTGCTGCCGGCGCCAGTGTTCCGCGTGACGGCGAGCCTCCAGGCCCGCCGGCGGCTGGGCCTGACGGCGACGCTGGTCCGCGAAGACGCCCGCGAGGACGACGTGTTCAGCCTGATCGGGCCGAAGAAGTTCGATGTGCCCTGGAAGGTGCTGGAAAAACAGGGGTGGATCGCGCAGGCGGTGTGCACGGAACTGCGCGTAAGACTGCCCCAGGAAGAACGGTTCCGCTACGCCATCGCCGGCAAACGTGACAAGTTCCGAATCGCATCCACCAACCCCGTGAAAGATTCCATTGCCGAAGGCCTGATCGCGCGGCATAAAGACGACAACGTGCTCGTCATCGGCCAGTACCTCGATCAGCTCAAGGTCATGGCGAAGCGGTTCAAAGCACCCCTGATCACCGGCCGAACCCCCACTAAAGAGCGCGAAAACCTCTACAACGCATTCCGCAACGGCAAAGAAAAACTGCTGATCGTCTCGAAGGTGGCAAACTTTGCCATCGACCTGCCGGACGCCAACGTGGCCATACAAGTTTCGGGGACATTCGGGTCGCGCCAGGAGGAGGCGCAGCGGCTCGGCCGGATACTTCGGCCCAAGAGCGACCGGAGCGTGGCCCGGTTTTACTCGCTGGTGTCGCGCGACACGTGCGACCAGGACTACAGCGTCAAACGCCAGTTGTTCCTTACCGAACAGGGCTACCGCTACGAAATCATGAACGCCGAGGAGGCTTAGCCGTGGTGGCCGGGGGTGGTCCCACCGACGATTCAGCCACAGGTTTTACCGGGCCGGGCGCTGTGCGGCTTCTATGCGGCCCTCATGGGTCTGGACGCGCCGAGTGCATCGACTCCCTGATGCGGCGCCACTGCGGCCACGCGATCCTGCTCGTCCCCACCCGCAAACACGCCCAGCGCAGGCTCGAAAACATCATCCTGGGCGGCCATCTGCCGGGCCTTTGGGGCCGGGCGGTGTCGACGTTCGAAGACTTCGTTGTGGATCTGCTCCAGGCGGAAAGCAAACCGCCGGCGCGTGTCGGCGATTTCGAGCGGCGACTGCTCCTGCAGGACGCGCTGGCGCGCATCCGCGACAACCGGTCGTTTGCGGCCGTGGGCGCGGCGGCTGACACGCGTGGGTTCGTTTCGCAGATGCTGCGCGTGATCACGGAGATTAAACAGGCGGCGGTCGACCCGGATCATTTCAGGTCTTACGTCGCTGCGGCGCGCAATCCGAACTGGCTGGATCCCGTTGTGGCGGACGTGTACGAGGCCTACCAGCGGGCCTTGCTCGATGCGGGCGTCTACGACGTTCCCGGCATGTTCTGGGAGGCCGCGGTTGTCTGCCGCGACCATCGACCACGCCGCATGGAGAACGTGGACGTCCTGTTGCTGGACGGGTTTGACGATTTTACGCTGTCGGAATTCAATCTGCTCGCGTCGTTGCGTCCACACGTCAAGCTGCTGGTTTTCGGCCTCAACTGCGACACCGATCCCAACCGCAGCGACCTCTATGCCGACCCGTTGCGGACTGCCGGCCGGATCGAGCACGAGTTTGGCGCCGTGGTGGAGAACATCGAGGCGCCGGAGCCAAACACTTATGCAGAGTACGCGGCGGCCTCGATATTCTGGCGCGATCAGCCAATGCCGCCGCCCACAAACCTTCAACGCGACCTCGAGATCGTGCCTTGCCCAGACGTGATCGAGGAATTGGAGACTGTCTGCCGGCGGATAAAGAAACTGCTTATTGATGGCGCCGCGGCGCCTGGCGAAATCGCCGTTGTATATCCCGCTGTCGGCGCGCATGGCACGATGGTTCGCGCGGTGTTTGGTGAGTTTGGCATACCGGTTCGTGTACTCACCCCTCCACGGCTTTGGGAAAGCTCCGTGGCGGCGTTTGTGCTGGCGTTGCTTGAAGCCATGGACGAGTGGCAACGCGAGACGGTCGTGGACGTGCTCGTTTCGCCGTGGTACCTGCCGGGCCGCCCGCATGTGGGCGCGATTCCGTCGCTGGCCCGCGCCGCTTCGATTATGTCCGGCGCCGAAGAATGGCGGGCGCGGCTCGAGGTTCTGGCGGCTCGCATTAAGCGCGACGGGCAGAGCGGGACAAGCCTCGATCATACACCTGATGCGGCCGATGCGCTCCACGCGCTGATGGCGGCCGTGGATGTGTTGCGCGCTCACGACAAGGCTTTTCCACGGCAGGCGACGGCGCGCGAGTTTGTGGATGCGCTCAAACGGCTTCTGCAAGATTTGAAAGTATCGGAGGCGGTGCGGGTCTATCCGGCAGCGGAAATCAAGGCGCAGGAGGAGGCCGCGTTTGAAGCGCTGCTGCATTTGCTGGATGTCTGGCGGCACTGGAGCCGCGACATCGAACGCGTGCCGCGAGCGGCGTTTACGGCCGAGTTCCGCCGGGCGTTGCAGGAGGTCAGCTTTCATCCGCCGCAGCCACGGGACGCGGTGGTGTGCCTGGACGCGCAGGAAGTCCGGCATCTTCAGTTCGATTACGTCTTTTTCGCAGGAGTCAACGAGGGCGAACTTCCGGGGCCGCCGCATATCAGTGCCGTGTACTCGGAGCAAGACATCGAAAACCTGGCTCGGGCCGGCATCGAACTCGAGGGACGTTACACCCACATCGAACGGGAAATGCTGCGGTTCCATCACGTCCTGTGCAGCGCCCGCAAGAAACTCGTAATTTCATGGCGGACGCTCTCGCCGCGCGGCCAGGAAGATCACCCAAGCCCGTACATCAACGACCTGATCGAGCTGTTCCCAGGCGAATCCGTGCAGGCGCCGATGCCGCGATCAACAGATTTCGCGCCGCCGCTCGACGGCGCCTTCTCATGGCGCGACGTGCGCAACGCGGCGTTTTCGGCGCACAGCGCGGACGCGGCGGCGTTACGTCCGAAGTTTCCGCGCATCGAGTTGGCGGCGCAGATGGAAACGGCACGGCATGACACGTCATCGTTTGGCATTTACGACGGCATGCTCTCGGACGAGAAGATTCTGGAGCAATTGCGAACCGAATTCGGCCCCCAGCATGTCTTCAGCGTTAACCAGCTCGAAACCTACGCAGAATGCCCGTTTCGCTTCTTCGTCGAGCGCGTGCTTGGCATCGAGGAAGTTGAGGCGCCGACCGGCGAGTTCGATGCGATCGTCCGCGGCAACATTCTTCACGACGTGCTGCAGAAGTTCCACCTCAAACATCATCAGATGCCTGCCTGTCTTGTTCCGCCCGAAGAAGCGTTTGCAGAGCTCGATGAACTGATCGAAGAGGCGTTTCATCGTCACGCCTGGCGAAGTGTCAACTCCCCGCCAGCGGTGGTCGAGGTGGAAAAGCGGCACGCAAAAAACTTGCTGCTTCGGTACCTGCATAATGAACGCGTAAATCAAGAAATGCAGTGGAAGCCCACGTATTTTGAAGCGGCGTTCGGGAAAGCGTGCGGGGAAGCCCAGTGCTCCTTGCAGGCGCCGCAACCGTTCCGCCTGGATTTGGACGGCGGGCCGGTGTTCTTCGCCGGCCGCATCGACCGCATCGACGTGCATGACTCCAAAAAAGACACCGCGAGGATCATCGACTATAAGACGTCGCAGGTGCCGCAAGCCAAGGCCCTGAAGGAAGGGCGATCGCTGCAACTGGCCGTGTACGCGCTGTCACTCGAAAAACTGCTGATGCCGCAAAACCAGTGCGCAGAGGCCGTGTTCGTGTCGATTAGCAGGAAAGACCGCCGGCGCCTGTCGCGCGACGATACCTGGGGCCGGCCGGAAAATGTTTGCGCTACGATCGGGCGGTACGTTGAAGGCATACGGGCCGCTCGTTATGCGCCCGCCCCCGCCGATCCCGACAGTGCCTGTGCGTATTGTTCCGCCAGGCGCGTGTGCCGTTACGAGGCGGGCAGAATCGAGCGCAAGACGCAACAAGACCCGCCCGAGGAGCAAACCTGATGCGCGGCCCCGGCTTCGATCCCATCACGGCCAGCGGCGCGCGCTTGTGTGTGGATGCGGGCGCCGGCTCGGGCAAGACCACCGTCCTGATCGCCAGAATCCTGCACCTGCTCGAAAACAAGATGGCCGACCTCGATGAGATTGTCGCCATCACGTTTACAGACGCCGCTGCAGCCGAGATGAAGATGCGCCTGCGCCGCGAGTTCCGCAAAAAGGCCCCCGTTGACAATCCCGCCGAAATGACGCGGTGGCGCCAACTCGAGCGCCGCGCGGACACGGCCCGGCTGTCCACCATCCACTCGTTTTGCTCTGCACTGATTCGGGAGAACGCGCTGCGGGCGGGGTTAGACCCTGAATTCGCGGTTTTGGCGGAACCGGAATCGGTGCTGCTCTGCAACGACGTCATCGAGGAGACGCTCCACACGCTCCTGGAGCGGGAGGCAAAGCAGCATGATGGCGATGGGCCGGCGACGCGCGCGGCCGCCGAAATCGGATTTGCCCGGCTGGCCGGCGAACTTTACGCCATGCTCAACCGGCGCCGCCTGATGGGCCTGATTCAGGAAGCCGGCTTTCCGCATGAACCCGAGGCGCTCGCCCGCCACTGGCGCCAACTCGTTGAAGAAGCGCAACAGCGGCGCTTTTTAGCCCTGCGGCACTCGCGCCGGCTCACCTCTTTCCGCAGTCTGCTCGAAAGCCTGGGGGCCGCGTGCATCGACCCGGACGACGCCCGCGAGGCCGGCCGGCGGTGTCTCATCGAAGCCTTCGACCGCATCCAGCGAGCCGGCAACGCGAAAGAAATCGAGAATGGGATCCGCGGCATTCTCGAAATCAACTACCGGCGCACATCCAGGAAAAACTGGGACGAAACCGTGTTGGAACGTCTTAAGGGCGTTCAGAAGGAAATCAAACAGTTTGCCGAAAACCAACTTCCGCCGGAGAGTGCTCCTGAGATTGAAGCCAAGGCGGCAGCGCTCGCCGCCAATATCCGCCGCATTTACGAAAACCTCGCCGATGCCTACAAGCGCGGCAAGCTCGAACGTGCCAGCGCCGATTTTGACGATCTGATCCAGGCGGCATACGAGATGCTGCGCGACAACGACGAGATCCGAGCGCGTACCGCCAGGGGAATCAAGTTTCTCCTCATCGACGAGTTCCAGGACACGGACTCCTGGCAGTTGCAGATCGCCCGGCTACTCGCCGATCACCCAGAAGGGCCCGACCTGTTTGTTGTGGGCGACGCCAAGCAGTCGATTTACGATTTCCGCGGCGCCGAAGTCGAGGTGTTCCAAAATGAGAAGTGCGCCGCGCAGGTCACCTTCCTCGACAAGAATTACCGCACCCTGCCCGACGTGCTGGCGTTCATCAACGAGACGTTCCAGCGGTCGGGCTTGCTGAACGCTGTTGAACCCGATTACGCGCCGCTGACGCCTCACCGGCCCGCGCTCGGCGAGCCCCGCGTCGAGTTTCTGTTGCCGCCCAAGAAGGACAATAAGCCAGGCGTTGATGAGTACCGCAGCCGCGAAGCCGTGATGATTGCCGCGCGGCTCGACGAGATGATGCGAGGCCCGCGGCCCGCGGTGGTATGCGACCGCGATGGCGAGGGGCGCCCCGCCGGTTTTGGTGACGCGGCGATCCTGTTGCGCGCGATGTCGAGCGTTTACCTATACGAGGAGGCGCTGCGCCGGCGCGACATACCGTACCGTGTGATTGCCGGAAGGGGTTATTACGAGCGGCAGGAGATCATCGATCTCCGGAACCTTCTGGCGGTGCTGGTGGATCCTTGTGACGAGATGGCCCTGATCGGGTTTCTGCGCGGGCCGCTTGGGGGGGTGTCCGACGAGGCGCTTGTAACGCTCAGTGGCGGCCGCGGATTGCTGCAGGCGTTCAACTCAGCGGAAGTTCCGCCGGGCTTGGAGGAGAACTCGGCGCTCGAGCATGCGCGTACGCTGGTGGCCCGGTTGCGGGAAAGGGCTTGCATGCCGCTGCCCGCGTTTCTCCGTTATCTGCTCGACGAGACCGGGTTCGAGGCGATCGAGCTGAGCCAGTTCCTGGGCGCGCAGAAGGCGCACAATGTGCGCAAGGCGATCGATCTGGCGAACGACTTTGCCAGGACGCAGCCCGCCACGCTCGCCTCATTCCTGCGTTACCTCGACCAGGCCGCGCTCGACGATATCCGTGAAGGCGAGGCACCGATGCAGCCGGAAGGCGCCGGCGCGGTTACCCTCATGTCCATTCACAAGTCCAAAGGCCTCGAGTTTCCCATCGTGGTGGTGGCCGACCTTTCCCGCGAGCCAAAGAACCAGGATCGCGGCGCCGTCTTGCTTCACCGCCGCCTCGGAATGGGTGTGCGCGTGGCCGACAGCGGCGGCGACACAGCCAGCCCCGCCATCTGCCGCGCCATAAAAAACGAGCAAGCCGAAAAGGACGAGGCCGAGCAGGCCCGAATGCTCTACGTGGCGATGACGAGAGCGCGCGACTGGCTACTGCTGAGCGGATCGGCCGAGCCCGGAAAGCAGTCCTGGATGCAGACGTTCGATGAGCTCTACAGCGTCTGTGGTGCGGACGACGGCGTGGTTGTCCAAGGCTCGTCCGGGGGCTGGAGCGCCGTGGTGCGCCGCACGTGCCCCAGCGAAACAACGCGCTGGAACGTGGCGCCGCGGGCACATCAAGGCGGTGTCCACGAGGCCATGTGGAAAGAGTTGGCGCGTCGGGCGGGACCGGTTGACGCCATCGCCGCGACACGTAAAACGTTTTCCGTATCCGAAATACTGGACACCATTTTCAACACCCCCGACGAGGAAGAGCCGTGGGACGAAGAGCAATTTGAGCCCGACGCAGCGGCGCGAGAACGAATGTTCCGCGGCACGCTCGTCCACAGAATGTTCGAGCGGTGGGATTTCTCCGGCGAGGCGCCAATCGAAGCGGTCCTCGCGGATGAATGCCCGGATCCCGTGCGGCACAGTGTGTTTGAATCCATGCTCCGCGACATCGCGGCCAAGTTCAAGAAGTCGCAGTTGGCGCCGTGGTTCGCATCGTGCCCGATTCAGCGCGAGGTCCCGTTTTACCTCGATCTCGGCGGGGCGATTGTTCACGGCGTGATCGACGCCGTGCTGGAAGACGGGGCCGTCGTCGTGGATTACAAAACCGGCCAACCGCACGCCGATGCGACGGAACGCTATCAGTTCCAGTTGCGCCTTTACGCGGCAGCCGTCGGCCGGCTACTCGGCCGAACCCCGCGGCAGGGGATTCTCTACTACGCCGACCGCGGAGACATTCATGAAGTCGATGTCTCTCCGGAAGCCATTGCGGCCGTATTGCCCCGTGCGGCCGCGGCGGTTGCCGATTTGTGTAACAAGGGGAACCGGAGTGGCGGGCTGTGAGGCTGGCTCTACATTCGACGCGCGTAGCGTTGTCTTGCGTACTGGCTATAGCGTTCGCCGCACAGGCCGGGGCTGCCGTCGAACCCCAGCAAATAAAAAAAGGAATCTTTACTGTCGAATACTGGCTGGGCGACGAACAGGTTGCCCAGGATTCTCTTGATACGCTCGAACAAACGCTCTCTGACTTCGCCCAAAATCTTCCCGGCGGCGGCCAACCGATTACGGTGACCATCTGCAGGTCCCTTCGAGAGTTCCAGCACCGCGCCGGCCAGTACGGTCGTGCCTGGGTAGGCGGAATCAGCAGGACGCCCAGCGGGCAGATTGCCGTGAAGGCGCCCTACCTGCTCCCGCAACCGCGCGATTACGACGGGCTGCTGCGGCACGAACTGCTCCACGTCCTACTTGCGCGCAACGTACAGGAAGCATTCCTGCCCCGGTGGTTGAACGAAGGCATTGTGATGGTCCTTTCCAAAGAGAATCGCTGGGGATCGATGGCGAGGGTGGCCCGAATGTATGTTTCGGGCCGGCTCATCCCCTATTACAATCTGGATTTTGCGTTCCTGCCGCTGGGCGACGAAGTCCTCTCCGGCGACGCCTACGCCGAGACCCTCAGCATGACGCGATTCCTGATCGACCGGCTGGGCGAAAAAGGATTCTGGGGCCTCGTCCGCGCCATGCATCAAAAGCCGTTTGAAACGGCGCTGCTCGAGGCAACCGGGCTCAAACCGGGCCAGTTCCACGAGGCCTGGCGCGACTCCATGTGGATGCCGGCCATTGTTATCACGGCCACGTCGGCCTTTTCGGTCTTTGACATAATGGTCCTGATCGTAATTCTTGCGTGGTTTCGCAAGCGGCGGCGGAACCTCGCCATCTTGGAACAGTGGGACGAAGAAGAATGGGCAGAAGGAACATGGCAAAACGAGTACGTTTCTCCGGACCCGTGGACCGAAGAAGAAGAAGAATGAACGGTGGCTTTTGCAGCCCTTCCGTGAGTACAATCGTTTCTTGAGGTAGGCGACTTCGCCGAAGTCGGACTCGACAGTTGTTTCAAGCCCCTGGTTGGGTGGTGGAAAGACAGTGACGAAGAAGCTGGACCACGCCAAGAAGATCCGTGTGCTGCCGGGCCGCGCATTTCCAATTGGTTCCGCTGTTCGAGAAAGCGGGATCCGGTTTGCCGTCTTCAGCCGGCACGCAACACGGGTGTGGCTGGCCATTTTCGAGAAAGCCGATGACGAGGAACCCTCGTTTGAACTTGAGTACGACGGGGGCAGACACCGCGTCGGCGACGTCTGGAGCATGTATGTCGAGGGCCTATCGGCGGGTACGCTGTACGCCTACAGGATGGACGGCCCCTACGACCCGCTTCATGGCCACCGTTACGACCGAAGCCGGTTTCTGCTGGACCCCTACGCGAAAGCCTTTGTGGGGGACGTGGCGAGGGGCACCGCAAAATCGATCGCCGTCGGCGAAAAGCCCGATTGGGTCGACGACATCCAGCCCCGGGTGCCGTTCGACGAACTTATCATTTACGAGACACACGTCCGCGGCTCCACGATTCACCCCTCATCAAAGGCGCAATACCCGGGCACCTATCTGGGGTTGATCGAAAAGATCCCGCACTTTCAGGAGTTGGGCGTTACGGCAGTGGAACTCCTCCCGATTCACGAGTTCGGCGAGAGCCTGGATCTCGTCAACCCCCTCACCGGCGAGGAACTGACCAACTACTGGGGCTACAACTCGATTGGCTTTTTTGCCCCGTCCGGCAAGTATGCTACCAACACCAACGGCGACCAGATTGCGGAGTTCCGGCACATGGTGTCGAAGTTTCATGAGGCCGGGATTGAGATAATACTCGACGTCGTCGTCAATCACACGTTCGAAGGCAACGAGAAAGGCCCAACCATCTGTTTCCGCGGCATCGACAACGCCATTTATTACATGCTCGACGACGAGGGCCGATACCTCAACTATTCGGGTTGCGGCAACACCCTCAACTGCAACCACCCGCTGGTCCGCGATTTCATTCTGGACTGCCTGCGCTACTGGGTGACCGTCATGCACGTGGACGGATTCCGGTTTGACCTCGCCTCGATCCTCGGGCGCGACACCCGCGGGAGAATCGTCGAGAACGCCGGCCTCATCGAGCGGATCGCCGAGGACCCCGCCCTCCGCGATACCAAGCTGATCGCCGAAGCGTGGGACGCGGGCGGCGCGTACCAGGTGGGATCGTTCGGCGACATCCGCTGGGCCGAGTGGAACGGCAGGTACCGCGACGACGTGAGGAGGTTCTGGCGGGGCGACGAAAAAATCCGCGGCGCCTTTGCCACGCGCCTGTCGGGCAGCGCCGACCTCTACCAGTGCGCCGGCCGGACGCCTGGGCACAGCATCAACTTTGTCACGGCCCATGACGGATTCACCCTGCGCGACCTCGTCTCCTACAACGACAAGCACAACCTGGCCAACGGTGAAGACGATGCGGACGGCACGCCACTCGATTTCAGTTGGAACTGCGGCGCCGAAGGCGACACCAGCGACCCCGCCGTCCTCGCCCTCAGGACGCGGATGCAGAAGAATTACCTGGCCACGCTCTTTTTGAGCCTCGGTGTTCCGATGCTGCTCGGTGGCGACGAATTCGGCCGCACACAGAAAGGCAACAACAACGCCTACTGCCAGGACAACGACCTCTCGTGGTACAACTGGGAGCTTGTCGAGCAGAACAGCGATTTGTTTGATTTCTGCAAGAGGGTCATCCGGTTCCGCAAACAGAATCCCGCCTTCACGCGGTTGCACTATTTCGATGGGAAACCCGTGGGCGCCGGCGGGCAGCCGGACTTGGCTTGGTACGACTGCGCAGGCGAATCCATGGCCTGGGACGGCCCTGAACTGTGCCTGGCATGCCAAATCGACGGCTCGCAAAACCTCGGCTCAACGCTTTACCTGATGTTCAACCCCTCGCTGAACGATTGCGAGTTCAAGGCGCCGGAAGGCCGCTGGGTTGTGCGGCTCGACACGGCGCAAAACGCCCCGCTCGACCTCCCCGACTCCGCCGATGCCCCCACGCTCGCCGGCCCCTCGCCGGTTATCGTCGCCAGTAAATCGATGGTGGTGCTCGCGGCGCAATAGCTTTTCTAGCCTGAAGTTCCGGGGGAACGAGCGCATTGTGAGGCGCAAGTATAGGTAACGCTTGAGTTTGTATGGAAGGGCGGCGGCGTTTTATTTGTCACATTGTGCCCATGTAACTTGCGCTCGATCCTTCTCTGGAACTTCGGATTAAGGCGAAAAGTGACGAGGAGAAGCGGTTTCGGTTGGAGTGCGCCTACTCTTGTGGCGGTGTCTTCCCACTTTCGACGAGGTCGACGAATGTGTTTGCGACCAGGGGGTCGAATTGGGTGCCGGAGTGCCGTTTGAGTTGTTCGAGGATCTGCGGTGGGGAGAGTGCGGAACGGTACGCTCTGTCGCTGGCCATGGCGTCGTATGCGTCCGCGACGACTATCACCCGCGTCACCGGCGAGAGCTGGTCGCCGCGGAGGCCGTCAGGGTAGCCCGAACCGTCCATTCGTTCGTGGTGGCCGCGGACGAGTTGCCGGTGTTCGGGTCGGAGTACGCGCACCGGCATCAGCACTTCATACCCGACCAGAGGGTGACGGCGGATCGTTTCCCATTCCTCGGGTGTGGGTTCGCCGCGTTTGTTGAGGATGCCGTCTTTGATGCCGACTTTTCCGACGTCGTGGAGCGCGGCGCCGAGCCGGAGCACTTCAATGTCGGTTTCGGCCATGCCGAGCCGCCGCGCCGCCCAGACCGAATAATTGCGGACACGCTGGCTGTGGCCGTGCGTGTAGGCGTCTTTCGCCTCGAGCAGCAGCGCAATCGACTGGAGCGTCGACAGGTGCGCCTCTTCCACGCTCTTGATGAGCCGCGCGTTCTCGAGTGCGGCGGCCGCGTGGTTTGCGACAATGCTCAGGATTTTCAGGTCGCCTTCGGTGAACCGTGCGCCGTCTTTCTTGTCGGTGACGTTAAGTACGCCGAGTACGCGTGGTTCGATCGCGCTGAGCGGGGCGTCGTAGCCCGACGGCCATTTCTGTTCAAGCGGCACCGATACAAACGAGTCGCCCTGAAGACGCCGGCTGATTTGTTCGATGTCTGGGCTTTGGCAAATATCCTCCACGAGTAGTGGTTGCGCGGATTGAGCGACCATACCGCTGATCCCGCGGCCCATTTCGACGACGGTTTTCGCCGCTTCCGCTGGAAGTCCAATGCTGACGGCCACTTCCAGCGCTTTCCCGTCGGGCGTCGTGACCATGAGCGAGCCGCGGTGCGCGCCAACCCGCTCGAGTGCCGCCCGCAGAACAAAGTCGAGTAGGGCCTCTTCGTCCCTCATGCCGGCAATTTTTTCGCTGATGTTGAACAGTTCGTTGATTTCCCGCAGCCGCGCGTTCTCGTTTTCGAGCCGGTGCCGTTCGACCGCGTTGCTGACGGCAAGCTTTATCTCGCTGAGGCTGAAAGGCTTAAGTACGTAATCGTACGCGCCTTCTTTTACGGCGGCGCGCGCGGTTTCGAGTGTGGCAAAACCGGTCATCACGATGGGAATGACGGTAGGCGTGATTTTTCGTGCTTCTCGGATGAGTTCGATGCCGTCCATCTCGGGCATCATGATGTCGGTGAAGAGGATGACGAAATTGTTGTCTTGTTGGAGCAGGTTTAGTGCGTCGCGTGCGCTTCCGGCGGTTTCGACGGCATAGCCCTCTTCGGTGAGGATATCGACGAGTAGTGCCCGAATGACAATTTCGTCGTCAACTACCAGAATACTACCGTCTTTGGTCATTTGACCCCCAGGCAATCATCTTAGCTAATAATAACATAACCGGGCGTGGAAACATTGGTCTGGGCGGAAAATTTCTTGTTTTCTTCTGTCCGCAAATTCCGCACGCCTTACCGGTGCAATTCTAACTCTTTGCGGCAACTTAACTTATGGCGACCGCGAAAACCGACCATGCAACTCCTATTCTGTGAAAATGTTACTAGATTTCTGTTTTAGCTCTGGCCAGGGCCTCTGCGACCTGTTTTGGTGCGGTTCCGCCCGGAACGTTGCGGCGCTCGCAGATGGTGCGGGGTAGGAGTGCGGCGAGGACGTGCTCGTCAAACAAGGGTGAGAACTGGCGCAACTCGTCCAGCGATAGGTCGGTGAGGCGGCGGTTGGTTTTTGAACACTGGAGAACGATTTTTCCGACGATTTCGTGGGCCTGGCGGAATGGGACGCCTTTTTCGGCGAGCGCGTCGGCGAGTTCGGTGGCTTCCATGAATCCTTGTTGTGTGGCTTGGGCCATACGTTCGGTGTTGAGGGAGATGGAGGGGATCATGCGTGCGGCGACGGCCAGTGACAGTTGGAGTGTGTCGGAGGCGTCGAATGCGGCGATTTTGTCTTCCTGCATGTCGCGGTTGTAAGTGAGTGGGAGGGCTTTCATGATGGTGAGAAGGGAGACGAGTGAGGCGTATACGCGTCCGGTTTTTCCGCGGATGAGTTCGGGTGCGTCGGGGTTTTTCTTTTGTGGCATGATGCTGGAGCCGGTGGTGAATGCTTCGCCGATTTCGATGAAGGCGAATTCCTGGGATGACCAGAGGACCAATTCTTCGCAGAGGCGGCTGAGGTGCATCATGGCGATGGCGGCGTCGGCGCAGAACTCGATGAGGTAGTCGCGGTCGGCTACTGCATCCATACTATTGTGTGATAGAGAATCGAACCCGAGTTCGTTGGCGACGGCTTTTCGGTCGATGGGGTAGGTGGTGCCGGCGAGTGCGGCGGAACCGAGGGGGAGTACGTTGATGCGCGGTCGGAGTTGGGCAAAGCGCTGTCGGTCGCGGCTGAACATTTGGAAGTAGGCGAGCATGTGGTGGGGGAACATGACGGGCTGTGCGTGCTGCATGTGGGTGAATCCGGGCATGACGGCGTCGATGTTTCGCTCGGCGATGTCGATGAACGCGGCCTGGACGTCGCGCAGATGGGAGAGGATGGCGTCGACCTGGTCGCGCGCCCAGAGGCGGAGGTCTGTGGCGATTTGGTCGTTTCTGCTGCGGCCGGTGTGGAGGCGCTTGGCGGGGTCGCCGATTCGGGCGACGAGTGCGGCTTCGATGTTGGTGTGGACGTCTTCGAGCGCGGGGTCCCAGGTGAAGGAGCCGGCGGCGATTTCGGTGGCGATGGATTCGAGGCCGGTGATGATGCGTTGCACGTCTTCGGAGGGGATGATGTGTTGCGCTCCGAGCATGCGGGCGTGTGCGATGCTTGCGCGGATGTCCCACGGCGCGAGGCGGAAATCAAATGAGACGGATTCGCCCAGCGCGTCCATGAGTTCGTCGGGTTTTGATTCGAACCGCCCACCCCACAGTTTACCCATCCGTGATTCCTTCCATTTTGCCGTTAAGGGAGTTCCCCGCTCGCGGGGGTATCTTAGCAAAAAGCCGGAGAAGGAACTAAACGGACTGGAGGCCGGAGACTAATGGCATTCACTTAAGCTCGTTTAGAGTGCCCTTTTCACAACGCCAGGAGAACAGCTAAAGCTGTGTGAAAGACACGCTACAGCGCGCTGTTAAAAGGAATAGGCCCTTGCCACCCCGTCTAAAGACGGGTGTACAAAGGCCATTGGGCTAGTGTACTGAGTCAAAATTGAAGTTACTTACACACAAATCAAAAGAATACCAAAAAGAAGCGAAAAACGGGGACTGACCCGCTTCCGGCTGTTTGGAAGCGCCTTTTCGGCAGTTTGAAAAGCGTGTCTGTCCCCGCTTTTCGCGGTTCCAACACCATTCTGCCAGTTTTTCACCAGTTCCTCTGTCCCCGCTTTTCGCGCCCAAGAATAAGATGCCATTACCATGACTCACTACACTACAAGCTTCTGGCTCGGTAGCGAAGTGCGATCGCGCCCAAGAGGAAAATTGAACCGATAACAAGCACCGGGACATATCCGCGGCTTGTAGCCCTATTTTTTGCTTGTGTTTCGGCGTGTATTGCGGCTTCGCCGGATTCCCAGACGGCAGGGACCTCGGGCAGGTTTTTTTCCTTCATGGCCAGCACCGTTTCCTTTATCGCTTCCACACCCGTGGCATCCACGCTTGCAACTACATGTGACTTCCCCGATTTCGTAGATCATGTGTTTGCAGGCCAAAGACGTCCCAAAAATTGGATTCTGGTGTTCGAAGATGTTTCCAGCATATCCGAGATGTTTCCCGGCTTCTTTGATGAGGCGGCACTTCCGCAGGGCATAACCTTCCTCGGGCGATGTCCACACCGCAATGTGCCCCTCCGGCGTCTCTGATTCCAACACAAGGCACGGCCGCCCGTCCAATGTCTCCTCACGAACCGTCGTGTTCTCGGCAGTAAGAAGATCCGCAAGATGCTTCGTGCTGAACGGAAACGCGTACCCCAAGATTGGGCCGCCGTTGTCGCCGCGTGCGCGCTCGATCTCCAAGCGATTTGCTCCATCCTGAAAAACGGTTACCGTTTGCTCATCTGGACTGTCCGTCATTCGGCTTGATTGAAACAGGAGGCCATCCGTCTCTGGCTCAGCATAAAGCACTTGAAAAGGGCCATCTGGCCAATTCTCTTGCGGAAACGGCTTGCCCGTATCCCGGTGAACATGCGTTAGCCGTCCCAGTGTTTGTATTCGAGTCTCCCCATCCTTGAGGAGAACAAGGTCTCTCTTGACAGTGAGATCCGGCTTTTCAGCACCAAATTCTGTAGACTCAATTCCCAGAGATACGTGCCGCGACCATTGGTATGAGTCCTTAAACGCCTGCAGAATCGGCTTTGGGTCGAGAGATTGGGCTTCAACTGAGACATTGAACGTGATGAAGCCCCAAAAAAGAGCAGGTACGGCAAGGCGCCCAATAATAGCTTTCATTTTCATGCCCTCTTTTCCAGCGCTCGACGAGACACCACCCAAACCTCAGCAGCCCGTCGTCAGCGAGAAACCCGCAACGCCCCTCGAACAGAAGCACGAGGCCAACGCCGCAGACAAAAAAGTGTGCAGCCCCGAACACGTGGCCGATCCCATCAGCCACGAGGACGTCCGCCGGTTCGTCATCAACAACCTGAAAAAACTCGACGACGGCGAGCAGTTCAAAAAGATTTTCGGCTAACCCGCCGACAGAAGATTGTTGCAGAGCCCCGGGACGAAACCACGTCCCGGGGTTTTGGTTTTGCTGGCTCAACGTGCAGGAATCAGGTACAGTTGGGCTTGGGAAGTGAGCGGGACATCGAGTGCATAGTGACGGGGGTCAGGCTGAGTGACAGAAAAGGAGTCGCCGCTGGTGACCTCGTAGGCGTCTTCGCTTAGAGGGTAGCCGGGGTCGCGGATGCGCAAGCTCTCGCGGCCTTCGTGTGCGACGTTGTCCAGGCGGGGCAGGACGAACAGCAGGATGCCTTTGTCGCCGCAAAGTAGCGTCCGGATCAGGAAACCGTCAGGTTCATTCGATTCCAGCAGATCGACAGGATCCGAAAGGGCCAGCAGAGGACGCAACGGAGCCAGTTGCTCCAGGAGTTTACTGTTTGCCAGGGCATATGTGCCGCTGGGATCCTCAAACTTCGGCGGGGACAACTCAAACCCTTTGCTGCCTCCGGCGAGGATGGCATAGACCATGGTGCGCAGGCGTGCGATGCCATACGGAGGCGATGAAAGATCGTGAGCATTCGAAGGGAAAATCCAGGCGTAGGTGATGCCGGGCTGTGTCGCGTACCGGGTGTTCTCCACGCTTTCGAGCAGCGTCCGTACGTACTCGGCTGAGGCGCATTCGCCGCTGTAGGCCAATTGCGGCTCAATGTGGTTGCGTTCCATAATCTGGGCAAACTTTGCTGCCGCGTTGCCCGCCGTGTCTACATTACAGAACTTGATCGTCCGTAGCTTCCCACGCCACGCCGCGGCCGCAGCCACCGCTTTTTTTGCCGCGTCTCTGTCTGCGCCATGGGCGTGGGACAGGCACTCGATCGTGTCGGGCGCCTCAGTCGCGCCGCGCATCACCGTGTGTTCGGGCTTGAACATGCGCGCGCACACTTGCACGGACGCGCCCTCTGACGGAGTCAGCCGAACAACCACCTGCGGAACCTCAAACTCCGTCCCGAGCCCTACTGCACACTTGCCGCAAAGCAAGCTTTTCTTGCGGGCCGGAATCTCCACCGGCTGTGCAAGCGCAACGGAAGCGCCGTTTATGTCGGCAGCCGTAACGGTGCAGTTCGCGCCCCCCGCGTTGAGAACAAAAATGTACGCCTTCCCCTCTTCAGGCGCCAGGACGCAGTATGTTACGACAAGCCCCGGGTCGGCCTGCACCGAAAAAGGAGTCTCGGTGTCGGCGGCATTGAGCCGCATTGAAATTTCCCCCTGGGCAGGAAGGTTTGAGGCGGATTCGGCCGTTAGCCACGATGTTTGGCCGGGCGCCGCCATGTCGGGTTCGGCCATCGTCCAAACAGCTGTTACTAGACTGTCCCCTGCCTCAAATCTTATTTCCGGCTCGCGCAGGTCCAACGGTTCCTCTCCACAGTTGCGGATGAGCACCTTGCAGACGTTTTGCGGGAACTGGTACGCGCTGAGAATTTCAATGGAAGCAGGTCCCGCTGCGGCGTGTAAGAAAAGACTGCACGCGATCAGTAAGGTCATGCTTCCTCTTCCTATTCCAGTTCGCGCAGCCGCATTAGTACGCTTTTCGCTTCCTCGGCGCACGGAGACTGAGGGTAGCGATCGGCCAAGTCTTGGAAGTATGCCTGCGCGGTTTTCGAATCGCCTGCTCCAAGGGCGGTTTTGCCGAGCAGAAACAGGGCTTGTGCCGCCAGTTCGTTTTGAGGGTGGTTGAGCGCGAGTTGCTCGAGCGCCGCTTTGGCCTCGTCCGTGTTTCCCTGATCCAGATAGTTGATGCCTCGCAACAACAGGGCGGCCGGCAGGAGGGCCTCTCCTTCGGCAATGGCGACAAGTTTGTCTATTTGCTCCAGCGACTGCTTGCTTTCACGCGCCCGATAGAAAAGATCCGCCGAAATCAGCCGCAACCGCGCCTCGTTCCGCGGCGATTCTTCGCAGTAGGCCGCGTAAGCACTCGCCGCTTCGGCATAGGCGGCATTCTCCTCGACAAGCGTCTTGGAGAGTTCCTCGAGCACGCGCTCGCGCCACCATGGCTCGAGGCTCTTCTCGCGCCAAGCCGCCTCGAGCGCGTCGACCGCCGGCCGGACCTGGCCGTCTTGCAGGCGCCGCCTGGCAATCTGCAGCGCATAGCAGGCTCGAAGTTCACGCGGCAGCGCCGCCGACCCCTCCTGCGCCCATTCGAGGCACCGCTCGCGGCATTGCGTCAGCGCGCGCCTGGCTTTCAACGACGCTTTCAAGTCCAATGTTATTGTGTAGTCTTTTTCAGCGCCTACGAGAAAGACCGCGGTTCCATATAAGGCTTTGTCTTCAGGGGCAACTGCTGCGCCTTGGGCCATGGCTTGTTCAACCGCGGCAACCGCCGAATCCATATCGCCTGTCTGCAACGCCCTTCCCGCCTGGCGAACCAATGTTCGCGCGGATCCGTCCGAAGCTCCCTCGTTCCCGAGGGCAGCCAGAGCGTGCTGTTTGACGGGCGTCAGCACGGCATCCTCGCGGAACTCGCCCGGCATCAGCAACGGGTAGTACCAATCGCCGTTCTGCAGCCAATAGAGGCAGAGATTGTCGTAGAGCGGCTTGGCCCGCTTCGGGTCGGCTATCCACGCTTCCAGCCAGCATCGCGCCGCCACGGTCATCTCGCCCCTGTCCCGCGCACGGTCGCCTTTGAGGGTAAAGGCGAACCCGCTGACGCGCGTGCCGGGGTTGGCCGTGATGACGCCGTCGAGCAACGCCTCTGCCGCCTCAGGCGCCGCCTCAAGCAAGCGGTCCAGCGCCATGCAAGCCACGCGGCTGTCAGGCTCCTGCTCCACCAGTTCCCGGCAAATCGTATCGGCGCTTGATGCCCCGCCTGCCAAACGCTCGTTTAACGCGGCAAGGCCCAGCGGCGAATTCTTGAACGCCTTGACCATCTCCTCCAAGGCGGCTTGTTTCTCGAAACCCGCTTCCCTGCACCACATTGAGACTATGCGATCGAGCACTTCCTGCGTGCGCGGGTGCTGCGGCATCTGCTCGATGACGTCGCGGTTTTCCTGCCAGTATTTGTTGATTGCATCGGTGCCTGATGCCGACAAACCGCCCGCCTTTTGAACGCGCGGCGCCGGGCCGGTTGCGCCGGGTACATAGAAAAGCACGGCACCGGCACCCAAAAGAGCCGTGCCGAGCAGGAAAAGAAGTGTTGTGGCAACCTGTCTTGTTCTCGCCTCTGCCATGCTTCGAATTCCCTACATTAGTACCGCGAGATGTAGCGGACGGCCGGTGTGGCCGGTTGCGCCTCGACTTGTATGGGTTCCATCAGCCTCACAAAGCCCATCAGCCGGTTGCCGGTCTGCGCCAGCGCTTATCCGCTCTCCACTTATAGTGAAGCCTTCGGCTTCATCGCTTCATGCTCGAGCCAGCCGAGCCACCCCTCCTTGAAGTAGAGTATGTTGTGGTATCCCGCAAGTTGGAGAAGTTGAGCGACACGGAGGGCATAGTCACAGGACGAACTCTGGCAGTAGACAATAAACCTCGCCTGCTTGCCAAACGTTCCTGTCGATTCACGGACCCGCTCCAAATTTGCGTCCGGCTCTACGGACGTAGCGGCAGGAAGATGGCCCTTGTCGAAGTCAACTCTCCACCGGGCATCGACAACAACCACACCCGGATCTTGCATCAGCCGCTCGACTCGCTCCGCATCGACCTTTGGCAGCAGAGACTTCAGGCTGTCCACATACACCTTATTCAAAGCCGGCTGGTTTGCATAGAAGCCAACAGGCGCATACATGTGAAAAATGAAGGTCGCACTGAGCGCGATGCCGCCTATGAAGAGGAATTCTCGCAGGACGTTTGTTCTAGCAATGCTGACAGGAGGGTGCGTGAGCACACTTTTTCCCAAAACAGCAACGGCAAGCAGTAGCACGCAGAACATGGCGCATAGGCGCGCCCAGTACCAGAAATAGACGGTATAATTGGCCACTGGCTCTTTGGCAACGACGACGCCTATGCCGTCCCAGTCAACGAGCAAGTCCGCGAGAGGGACGCCCCGAAGCGCGTTAGGGGGATCGTAGATAAGAGGCTTGCCTCCTGAGGTTCCCGCATAAACCACGTAATGATCGTAATTCTTGTAACGCCCCCGGTCGAGATGCAGGATTACGGGGGGCGGAAGCGACCTTAGGCTGTCCCAGTTCAGGTTAGATAAAGAGAGCGTGTGGAACCCGTTGTCCTTGGCCATCCTCTTCAGATCGGATAGATTGCTTCCTTTTTGAGCATTGAAATATTCGGCCTTAATAAGATTAGCAGCCTCAACTTCGCTGCCAAGCAGGCGCATCGAGCCATACATGCAATAAGGGCCGCAGTACGGGCCTATGCGCGAGTCTGGCTCTAGAAGTCCGCTGTCGGCGGTGCCGATAAGACGTGGAGCATGACCGAAACCGCACCCGGCCATCAGCAACGCCAGGCAGCCGAGGAAAATGATGTGGCGGAGAATCATTTCGGGCGAGTCTCCGACTTGGCGGCTTGAGCTCTCTTATGATTTCGCAGTGCCAGGAACAGCAAGACACAACCAATTGCGGCCAACAGTACAGATCCGGCGGCTCGGACAGAGAATTTAGACTCGCTTTGTGTAGTGGTCATATCTGCCGCTTGAGGCAGCTGGATCTCGTGTCCTTGAGCGGGTTCGGGCGAGCCTTGCGCAATGACCATCTGCTCCGTGGTCTGCATGATTGCCTCAAGCTCCTCGGGATCGACCATCGGGACTAGTTCGCCTTTGTTCCAGGTATATTTAAGACCCTGAACGTCCAAATCCCACACTTCCGTGCCCTCCGGTACATCCAGTTTGAAAGCACCTTCTGCCGCAAAGTCAGGGTTGAAGTTAAGCGACGTGATGCGAATCTGTTCCGTAGACAGCCACGCTCCACCTTTGGAAACGTTGCGTCTTTTGTAAACGCCGCTCACGGGCACATAATGACCGTCTATTTTGTCTACTTGCACGTTGTCCAGGTGAAACTCCCACTGAGACTCCCCATCCGGAAACTCCCGCAATTTCATTCCGCTGTACGAGATCGAATCCGGCCCCTTAATCTCATCAAGTTTGCGAATGACGTAACCGTGCGCGTCATCCACCCACACGGTAATATTGCCGTATTCTCCGTCGCTCTTTAAGACCAGGCATGGAACACCGTCCACCTCCTCCCTCTCCTCCTGCACCTGCCCGTTCTGTTCAACCATCACGTCCCAAACCGGCTTCGGGTTACCAAGCGTTCCCCTCAATAGCTCTCCTCCGGCGTATCGCCCGTCACCAACTATTTGCTCCGGCTGCTTCGAGACCAACAACGGATTAACGGTGCTGTCTCGAGACGCACCAAAAATGTACCCCATCTGACTGTCCCACAAGCTGTGATTCGCCATGTCTAGCTCCAGTTTCTCCGCGTCCTCCTTCGAAGGTACGTAATGATTAGTCTTTCTCTCATAGCGGCCTGTTGCTTCGTCTCGCCTCGTTGTCACCTTAGTAAAATACTTGTTCTTTTGCTGCAAGTGGTGTTCTACGGACATGGAATGAGTGGAAAATCTCTTATCGGCGTTTTGCATCGCTTGGACAACTTCTTCTAAACTCGGGGTAGCCGCAGCAGACACCAGATTCAAAAGCCCCAAAAGCAGAAGAAGACTGCGTTTGCACATGTTCAGCATGCGTCCTTTCCTTTCCTGACTTCTGGCACAACACGTCGCTTAAGAATCTCGGAAGCGGTTCCATGCCTTTCCGTTGTTATCTACAATACGTCATCGGTGCGAACAGATCTGAGTCCACGCTTTAGGGGCACAGGTACTTGTCTCGGTACAGAACTCCAGTCCGCCGAGTCCGCATACGTGCGTTTCGCTGCTACCAAATAGACAATCAGTGTACTGGCCAATACCCTCGCAGCCGGCATGCATGGCGCACGTGCGCCAGAGCGTCTTTACACACGGGCAGCCGCCCATGACAGCAGCGGCTTGTGTACCCGCCACTACCTTGGGACTCGATAAGGTAACGGCTACTGCGCACACAGAAACGACCATCGCGCAAATTAGTATTTTACTCAATCGATCACCCCCTTTCGTTTAAGAATATGTTTGTATTGTCTTATGCGGGAATGTTAGGCATTCCGCTTCCCAGTCGACATTGTGGCTTTGCCCCGTACATTTCCTACCCAGCATCAAACTAACTACTGAAACACAAAAAAGGCAAAATGTACGGCCCGCCGTTAACCAGGTGACCATGTCCCCTTTCATGTGCGGAGCTGAAGCAACCGCAACCAATCTCCAGGCCCTGAACCAACACAGAGGCCTGAGCAATAACGAAGGAAAAGAGCAGCAATGTGGACGCGTATAGGGCGCCCCTAAGCGACAGTCCCAGCAGCAGGCATGCCGCAAGCGTCATCTCGAGCCAAGGCAAGACGGCGGCCACGATAAGCCCAACATCCGCGCCGACCAGTTCGCAGGCATAGACGTCCTGGAGGAACGCATATGGATGGAGTATCTTGGCAGTGCCGCTGGCCAGGAAAACGAAACCTAAAGCCAGCCGCAGAACAATCAACGCTGTTGCACCCCTTCCTCGTTGACTCATACCCATAGTGTATAGCTGTCCGTTTATTTTGTCAAGGACCTTTGCATATATATAATTGTTCGAGTATGCGCACCAGTC
>Ga0315285_10000673_pt1 | contig 35643 bp, 39 predicted proteins | sample YL17G09_36_MG_FD_203698 | JGI IMG/M metagenome (GOLD analysis project Ga0315285, IMG submission 203698) | Sediment microbial communities from Yellowstone Lake, YNP, Wyoming, USA - YL17G09_36 | ecosystem: Environmental > Aquatic > Freshwater > Lake > Sediment | place: USA: Wyoming | collected...
AGGGGGTAGACCTGTGGCGCGTGCCCGACCGGGGCGAGGCGCTCCTGCTGGCGTGCCAGCAAGCGCGGGCGGGCGACGTCGTGATCGCCTGCGGTAAGGGGCACGAGCAGAGCATGTGCTTCGGCACAATCGAGTACCCCTGGGACGACCGGGAGGCGCTGCGGCGCGCGCTGCGCGGTGAGGTGCTGGACACACTGCCGACGGCAAAACACTGACGGGGGAGGTATTGGGGTCATGCCCTACGCGAAAACCGCCACAGGCGACCTGTTCTATACCGTGAACCGGGGGCCGGCAGGCAACCCGGCGCTCGTGTTGGTGCACGGGGCTGGCGGCACACGCCTGCACTGGCCCGCCGCGCTGCGCCGCCTGCCCGGCGCCACCGTCTACACGCTCGACCTGCCCGGCCATGGACGTTCAGCGGGGCCAGGGCGCGACACCATTGGGGCTTACGCGAGGGCTGTGGCCGCCTTTCTCGACACGGTCAGGGTCGAGCGAGCCGTCGTCGTAGGGCACTCTATGGGCGGCGCGATCGCCATGACGCTGGCGCTCGATTTTGCCGCCCGCGTGGCTGGGCTGGTCCTGGTGGCGACCGGGGCGCGGCTGCGCGTGGCCCCGGCCATCCTGGAGGGAATCCGCAGCGACTTCGAGGGCACCGCGGGACTCATCACCCGCTTCGCCTGGGCCGCGGAGGCTCCGCCGCGGCTGACCAGCCTGGGACGACAGGCGCTCCTGGAGGCCGGCCCTGACGTGCTCCTGGGGGATTTCACCGCCTGCGACCGCTTCGACGTGATGGAACACCTGGGGGGAATCGCGGCCCCCACGCTGGTGATCGCGGGCTCCGCCGATCAACTGACCACGCTCAAGTACGCGCGCTTCCTGGCCGAAAACATCGCTGGCGCTCACCTCACCATCATCGAGGGTGCAGGCCACATGGTGATGCTCGAACGACCTGCCGAGGTGGCAGGGGCAGTACAAGACTGGCTGACCTAGCGCCCCTCCGCCTCCGCCATCTTGGCGAACAGATTGAGGAACTCTTCGTTGTTCTGCGTGCGTTTCAGGACGCGAAATAGTTCCTGCATTGCTTGCACCACGCTATAACCGGACGACTGGGAGTCCAGGAAACGCTCCCGCATCAGCCAGATCTTTTGCAGTGTATCCTCGTCGTACAGCAGTTCCTCCCGCCGCGTGCTGGAGCGCTCGATCTCGAACGCGGGGAAGATGCGCCTCTCCTGCAGTTTCCGGCTCAACAAGAGTTCCATGTTGCCGGTGCCCTTGAACTCCTCGTAAATCATGTCGTCCATCCGGCTGCCGGTGTCCACCAGGCAGGTGGCGACGATGGTGAGGCTGCCTCCCTCTTCGATGTTGCGGGCCGCGCCGAAAAAGTGCTTGGGCGGATAGAGCGCCGCCGGATCGAGCCCGCCGGAGAGCGTGCGGCCGCTGGGCTGCACCACCAGGTTGTACGCGCGCGAGAGGCGGGTGATACTGTCGAGGAGGATCACGACGTCCCGCCTGTCCTCCACCAGCCGCTTGGCCCGCGCCAGTGCGATCTCCGCGACGGACGCATGGCTCTGGACAGGCTCATCGAAGGTCGAACTGATGACCTCGGCATCCACCGAACGGTCCATGTCGGTGACCTCTTCGGGCCGCTCGCCGATGAGCACGACCATCAGGTGTACCTCGGGGTGGTTGGCTGTGATGCCGTTGGCGATGTGCTTGAGCACGGTCGTCTTGCCGGCCTTGGGCGGCGATACGATGAGCCCACGCTGTCCTTTCCCAATCGGCGTGACCATGCTCAACAGCCGTGTCGTCAGTCTGTCCGGCGTGGTCTCCAGAGTAAAACGCTTGTTGGGGAAGATCGGCGTCAGCGACTCGAAAGACGGGCGCTGCTTGGCCGCCTCCGGGTCCACCCCGTTCACTGCCTCGACACGCAGGAGGCTGTAGTATTTCTCGTTCTCCTTCGGCGGCCGCACCTGCCCGATCACCATGTCGCCAGTGCGCAATCCAAAGCGACGGATCTGGGACTGCGAAACGTACACGTCGTCAGGTCCCGGCTTGTAATGGTCGCAGCGCAGGTAGCCCTTACTTTCATCGGCGATGTCCAACACACCGCCGCCGAAGATCAGGTCCTCCCTCTCCGCTTTGGCCCGCAGCAAGCGCAAGATGAGATCCTCTTTCTTCAGGCGGCTGTAGCCGGAAATCTCCCACTCTTTGGCCAGGTCCCGCAGTTCCGCCAGCGTCCTGATCTCCAGGCCGGCCATGTCCAATTCGCCTACGGTGCTTTCTCCGTTCATACTTCCTACATTCCCTTTCAGTCTAGATACCACATCCAGCGGGAGCCGCGCATCTCGCGGATGATGTCAGTGGTCGAAAGAATGCCCAAGGGGCTGCCGGCCTCGTTTACCACCAACAAACGATGGATACGGCTCGCCAGCAGTTTCCTGGCTGCTTCTCCCACAGTCGCGCTTTCTGAGATACTGACGACGTCGGCCGTCATCACGTCGCGAGCCTGCATCGTGGTCAGATCCTCTCCATAGCGGGCAATGGCATCGGTATGAGACACCACCCCCACCGCTGGCTCCCCCTCGCGCTCGGCGACCATGACGGCGTGAATCTCTGTATCGGCCATCACCCGCACAATCTCCTGAAGAGGGGTGTCCGGCTTGCACAGGATCACGCCCCTATGGTAAACGTCACGTACCAGTCGCTCCTTGTCCATAAGAGATTCCTCGCTTCGCTCTGAGTGACGGACCTAATACACAAACATCTGTACGTAGTAGTAACCGATCACGGCGGCCCACAGGATGCTGTCCATCCGATCCAGCGCCCCGCCGTGGCCGGGGATAATTGTGCCACTGTCTTTCACGCCGACCTGCCGCTTGATCATCGAGATCGCCAGGTCTCCCAGCGGCGCGACGATGGCAATCACCAACCCCAGGATCAGGCCATGCATAGGACTGACCGTAGTGGCTCCCCTCGCTCCGATCCGCCAGAGCGAGGCCAACAGGGGCGTGACCAGGCCACCAGCAACCACACCCGCGATGTAGCCCTCCCAGGTCTTGCCAGGGCTGAGCCGGGGCGCCAATTTGTGCCGTCCGAAGGCCCGCCCGATGCAGTACGCGCCGGAATCTGCGGCTATGATCGCGAGCACGGTGGTCAGTGTCCACCAGACACCGTCAGGCTGGCTGCTCCGCAGCCGGATCAGGCAACCACCACACAACCCCAGGTACAGGCCCCCTGTCACCGTCAATGCCCAATCGGCGACCGGTGAGCCCTGCCGGTGAGCCAGTTGCCAGGCCAGGGAGCCCAGCAGGATCAGCGCCATGCCAGGCATTAACAGTCCCAACGTCGAGCACTGCGCATCCAACAGGAAGAGCCACAGCATCCCAAGCCCGAAGGCGAGCGCGGGGCGAAAGCGGTCGAGCGCCACCAGGCGGCAAAATTCAATCTCGGCCAACGTCAAGAACAAGGCTACCAGTGCCAGGAACGGCAACCCACCCAGGTAGATGCAGCCGACGGCAACCGGGATCAAGACAGCAGTAGTGAGTAGACGTGTACGTAGCACAGTCAAGAAGCACTTTGTATATTCCGACACGTCCACCTTGTGTGTCGGTGATGGAGCCCCTCCACGTCGCCTGCTTACACCAGTGTCCTATCCAGACACCCGGCCAAAACGGCGCTCTCGCTGGCTGTACTGCTTCAGGGCCTCGTAGAGTTCGCTCTCATCAAAATCGGGCCATAGCGTAGGGGTCGCGTAAAATTCAGCGTACGCTCCCTGCCAGATGAGAAAGTTACTGCTCCGCATCTCTCCACTCGTGCGGACGATCAGGTCAGGGTCAGGCAACCCGGCCGTATAGAGATAACGACTGACGAGCGCTTCGTCCACCTGCTCGGCAGGCACACCGTCGGCAATGATACGACGTATGGCGCCCACCAACTCGTCCCGCCCGCCATAGTCAAAAGCCACATTGAGGATCAGTCGCCGGTTTTCCTTGGTCAATTCGATGGCATCCAGGACTCTGCGTTGCAGTCTCGGGGGGATACGCTCCAGCCGGCCCACGTGGCGCAGTTGGACACCTTCCTTATGCAGGTCCGGCAACTCGCGGTTCAGTACTCTCCCGACGAGAGCCAGCAGAGTCTGGACTTCACTCTCCGGACGGCCCCAATTTTCAGTCGAAAATGCATAGACCGTCAGAATCGGAACGCCAAATCGAACCGCCGCACGCAACACACGCCGCAAATTCTCCGTTCCTGCGCGGTGTCCAGCCGACCGCGATAAATTTCGCGCCTGAGCCCAGCGGCCATTACCGTCCATGATGATGGCGACGTGCCGGGGTATCCGTTCCAGAGGCGGATACTGCTGATCATCCGGTTGTGAGGACATGATCGTAGGTCAATCCAAGACAACCCCAGGTCATTCTAACTCTGCCAGGACCTCGCGCTGCTTGCGGGCCTCGATCTCGTCCATCTGCTTGATGTAACGATCCACGAGATCCTGGAGGTCATCCTTGCCACGGTAAAAGTCGTCCTCGGAAATGAGTTTCTCCTTCTCAAACTCGCGCAGGTCATCCAGTGCCTCGCGGCGGATGTTCCGCAACGCCACTTTTCCCCCCTCGACACGCTGGCGCACCAGTTTTGCCAACTCTTGCCGCCGCTCTTCGGTCAGATGGGGGATGGGCAGGCGGATGATCCTGCCATCGTTGACGGGTGTAAGGCCCAGTTCAGACTTGAGGATCGCCCGTTCGATGTCACCCAGCGACCCGGCATCGTAGGGGCGAATGGTGAGCAGTTGAGGCTCCGGTGCAGATATGACGGCCAACTGCTTGAGTGGTGTAGGCGCGCCGTAATATTCCACCATCACCCGCTCCACCAGCGCCGGGGAAGCCCGCCCGGTGCGGATGGCGCGTAAATCGTCCCCCAACACCTCGATGGAACGATCCATGCGGCTTTCTGCTTCGTGAAGTAAGTCTTTGATCATCTTTGATCGCGGCTATCGAGAAATCAGCGTCCCAATCGGCTCCCCCACTACAGCCCGCTCCAGGCTGTGAGGTTGCCACAGGTTGAGCACGAGGATCGGCAGGTCGTTCTCCATGCACAATGAGATCGCTGTCGCGTCCATCACCCCGATGCGCCGTTCGAGCGCCTCCATATAGGTCAGGTGATCGAAACGCTCGGCGTCGGGATTCTCGTGTGGGTCTTCGGCATACACTCCGTCCACCTTGGTTGCCTTGATCAGCAGGTCAGCATCGATCTCCATCGCTCTGAGAGCGGCAGCCGTGTCGGTGGTAAAGTATGGATTACCGGTACCACCACCGACGATGACCGTGCGCCCCTTCTCCAGGTGCCGGATCGCCCGCAGGCGGATGTAAGGCTCAGCAATGGCCCGCATCTCGATCGCGGTCTGGACGCGGGTAACGACTCCCATACGCGCCAGTGCATCGGCCAGCGCGAGCGCATTCATCACCGTCGCCAGCATACCCATGTGATCGGCCGTAGCACGGTCCATCCCGTGTGTCAGACCATCCCGGCCACGCCAGATGTTACCCGCTCCCAGGACAATCGCGACTTCCACTTCCAGTTTGCGCACAGCCGCTATCTTGGCAGCGATCTCTTCCGCCATGTGAGGACCGATACCAAAGCCCCCCGGACCGGCCAGTGACTCACCACCTAGTTTGAGCAAGACCCGTTTGTACTTCGCAACGGCCATACTGTTCCGCCCTGATAAAACTTATTGCAGACCCTCTCCCACAGCGTAGCGTACGAAACGACGCATGACGACGTTCTCACCGAATTTGGCAATCGCGTCGGTGATCAACTCCTGGATCATTCTATCCTCGTCCCTGACAAAGGGCTGTTCCATCAGGCAAGCCTGTTGGTAGAACTTTTCCAATCGCCCTTCAACAATACGGCCTATGACGTTTTCAGGCTTACCTTCTTCCAGGGCCTGGGCGCGGTAGATTGCTCGCTCGCGCTCAATCAGTTCTCCAGGCACGTCTTCGCGCGTGATATAGCGTGGCGCGGCGAAGGCAATGTGAAGCGCCAAATCGTGAGCCAACGTCTTAAAGTCGTCCGTGCGAGCGACAAAGTCGGTCTCGCAATTCAGTTCCAACAGCACGGCAATGCGACTGCCCGGGTGGACGTATGCCTCCACGCGCCCATCAGAGGCCTGGCGATCCGCCCGTTTAGCAGCCGCAGCCAGTCCCTTTTCACGCAAATAAGCGACTGCACTCTCCAGATCGCCAGCACAAGTCTCCAGAGCCTGGCGGCAGTCCAGCACACCAGCGCCAGTCGCCTGTCGTAGTTCCTTGACCATCGCAGTGGTGATCTCCAAGTTCCGTTCTCCTATCGCCCTGTAGTTTGCACCTGTGAATGGCAGGCCCAAGACAACTCAGGCCTCTTCTTCATCCTCGTCTTCGTCTTCGTCTTCGTCCTCGTCCTCGTCCTCGTCCGCTTCGTCCTCCGCGCCGGTCTCACTTTCTTCTACCTCAGCCGCTTCGTCAGCCGGCACTGCCTCTGCCAGGAGCCCCGCGTCCTCTTCATCGAAGCCTTCTTCGAACGTCAACTCTTTCAGGCGGGCCAGCGTGGCAGCGCTCAGGTATTTCTCGTCCTCGACACTGACGGCCTCAACCTCAGGCACCTCCGGCTCGTAGGCTTTGCGTTGCGCAACTCCCTCCAGCACAGCATCGGCAATTTTCGAGGTAATCAACTTGATCGCCCGGATCGCATCATCGTTGGCCGGGATCACGTAATCAATCGGGTCGGGATCACAGTTCGTGTCCACGACGCCGATGATCGGAATCTCCAGTTTGTTGGCCTCTTTCACAGCGGTGGCCTCCCGTCGCACGTCCACGACGAAGAGCAGGTCAGGGAGATTACGCATCTCTTTGATGCCACCCAGTTGACTGTTGAGTTTATCAACCTGGTGCTGCAGGCCCAAGGCCTCTTTTTTCGTCAGCCGCTCAAAGTCACCCCGCTCACGGCGGGCTTCCAGGTTGAGCAAGTATTCGATGCGCTGCCGGATCGTACGCCAGTTGGTCAGCGTGCCGCCCAGCCAGCGTCGATTGATGTAGGACATCCCACAGCGCTGCGCCTCCAGCGCGATCGTCTCCTGGGCCTGTCGCTTGGTGCCCACAAAAAGAACTGTACCCCCGGCCGCTACGGTGTCCTGGACCAGTGCGCAGGCTTTGTTAAGCGCGGTGATGGTCTGCTGCAGGTCTATGATGTGCACCCCATTGCGCTCTGTGAAGATATAGGGCTTCATCTTCGGATTCCAGCGCCGGGTGCGATGACCAAAGTGCACTCCGGTTTCCAGGAGTGCTTTCATTGAAATGACAGCCATAGAGGAACCTCCCTTTTCTGTTATATCCTCCGCCTCCATCGCTCCGTCGAGAGACTGGATTGGCTGCTCATCCAGCACACTCTCGCCGGTCAGGAGGCGTGTGTACTTGATCAATCGGCTACGATTGTACCATAAAGTGGGATTTGAGCAAATCCGCCGCGCCTACTCCTCTTCTGGCACCTCGAAACGGTAACCCACCCGGCGGATCGTGCGCAGGCAGACCGGTGACCTGGGGTCCTCCTCAATCGCTTTGCGCACCCAATGGACGTGCACGTCGAGCGTGCGCGTATCGCCCAGATAGTCGGTCTCCCATATCTGCTTCATCAAAAAGGCCCGCGTCAGAATTTCACCCGAGTGCTGCATAAAAATCTCGAGCAGGTGGGCCTGCCTGGGGGTGAGGTGACTTTCGTGGTCACCCTGGACTACACAGCGCTGCTTGATATTGAAAGTTATGCCGTTACCCGCCCGGAGCACCTCGTCTTCAGGGGCAGGCAACAGCCTGGCAATGCGATTGATTAACTTCTTGGCCGAAATGGGGTAGCGCAGATAGGCACGCGCACCTGCGCTGCGGTCGATCTTCTCCCCCTGTGGCAGCAACATCAGCACCGCGCCCTCGAAATTGGCCTCCCGCAGGGTACTGCAAAAACGACGACAATCGAAACGCAATGAAGGAGAGTCCAGCACCACCACCGCCGGGTGGACGTCCTGGACCAAAGCCTGGGCCTCCCTGCGCGCATGGGCTGTGACGACGGTATACCCCTGGTCGCTCAGAACAGGGGCTAGATACTCTGCCGTGGGTTTCCTGCCCTCGACGAGCAGGACGGCGTACATCGGCGTCAAATACCGGACTCTCCCTTCCTTCCTGCGCCGTTCATGCTATGGCGTAGAACGCATTTTATTATACCCCATCCCCCTGTTGAGGGCAAGTCAACCCACCTGCCACTCCAGGTCTATACCATCAGCGCCTGCAATCCATCGTGCATGATCGGTTCAACCGCCAGCACCTCGACCACCCCACCCTGCCCTGCGTGGCGGCGCACCTCGACGCGCACAACGGGCTCGCCTTTGCCGTCTGAATAGCCAGCCGTGATCCGTGCCGCCCACTCGATCTCGCCAGGCGTGCCTCCGCCCGCCACCAGCGTCGTCGGCCCGGGGTGATCCACCGTCGTGAGCAGGACCCCTTCCACACCACAGGTCCCCAGATACTCGTTCTCCCGCTCGTGGCGTCCAACGATCACCTTGCGCCCGGAGGGCAGACGCAGATGCCGCCCCACGGCCAGGAGTTGTACCTGCCCGGGGAGCAGTGCTCCCGCTCCCTCGTGCTCCAGAAAGTCGCGCAGGCGGCGGGCATAGGTCCGGTCAATCAAATAGCAACAGCCACCAGAAGGCTGCGGATAGTCGGCGATGCCCAACTGCTCCGCCAGCGCGATCTGTGCCTTGCGCCCTCTCCCGCTGATCCCGTACAGTCGCTCCCGCTCCACCCAACCCCGCTGTTCGGGTATGGTCGGCTGGAGAAGTTTGGCCGAGAGTGGCCGGAGCAGGTAGCCCCGCAGCCCGCTCTCGCGCTCAACGGTGTTGAGGCTGGGTCGCATCTGGCTCTTGGGCCGCTGGCCGGCCACCTCGCCGGTAAAGACAAAGTGATAGCCGTGGTGCTCCATCCAGGCCCTGGCCTGGCGGAGCATCAAGATGCGACAGTCTACACAGGGGTTCATCCCCGACCCATAGCCATAGCGGGGGTGGAGCACCAACGAGAAATACTCGTCAGAGACGTCCATCATTTCCAGAGCCACCCCCAGCGTTGCGGCCGCCCGTTCTGCGTCGGAAGGCCCAACCAGCCCACGCCCGGCTACGCGGTTCCGTTCAACGTAGGAAAAACCGGTACGGAAATGCAGCGCAGTGACCTGAATCCCCTGCTCGAGGACGACCCGGACAGCCAGCGTGCTATCGAGCCCACCCGAAAGCAGGCCCACTGCCTTGATCCGTTCTTTTTCGGCCATCGGTGGGGAGGATACCACAGAGCCGGAAGATCGTCAACTTGACATCCCCCCCTGACTGCATTATACTCGCATGCGATGTCTGGAAAACGGTTGACGGCCCACCATGACATTCACTAACAAACTCACCACGTCCCAACAAGCCAACCATTCCTGGCTGTGCATCGGCCTCGACCCGCTGCTGGAGCGGCTGCCTGAGTCCATTCTGGCGGCCGAGGCCCCGCTCCTGCTCTTCTGCCGTGCTATCGTCGAGGCCACCGCCGACCTGGTCTGCGCCTACAAGCCCAACCTGGCCTTCTGGCTGGCGGAGGGGCCGGCGGGCCTGGCCGCGCTCCAGGCCCTCATCGCCACCATCCCCGACACCATCCCCGTCATCCTCGACGCCAAGTTCAACGACGTCGGGCACACTGCCGCTGCCTACGCCCGGGCCGCCTTCGACGTGCTGGGAGTGGACGCCGTCACCGCCAACCCCTACCTGGGGCTGGATGCGCTGCGCCCGTTCCTGGCCGACGAACAGCACGGCGCCTTCCTCCTGACCCGCACCTCCAACCCCTCGGCCCCGCACCTCCAGGACTGGCTCGTGGGCGACCGCCCGCTGTACCAGCAAGTCGCCCACCTGGCGGTAGAGTGGAACGCCGAACATCCCGGCACCTGTGGCCTGGTCGTCGGCGCCACCTACCCCGAAGAACTGGCCCGCCTGCGCCAGATCGCTGCCGACCTCCCGTTCCTCATCCCAGGGATTGGCGCGCAGGGCGGCAGCCTGGAGGCAGCCGTCGCGTACGGTCCCACCGCCAGCGGCCTCGGCCCCGTCATCAACTCCTCGCGCGACGTCATCTACGCCTCGTCGGGCCCCGACTTTGCCGAAGCCGCCCGTGCCGCCGCCCTGGCCCTGCGCACTCACATCAACGAACTGCGAGGCCCTCAATGACCCCTCCCCCATCCCCTCCTTCCCTTCCCTCCCTTCTGTTCGACTCCGGCTGCATCCAATTCGGCACCTTCACCCTCAAATCCGGCCTCACCTCCCCCATCTACGTGGACCTGCGGCTGCTGGTCAGCCGTCCATCGCTGCTGCGCCAGGTCGCGCGCGCCATGGCCCAGATCGCCCGCACGCTCACCTTCGACCGCCTGGCCGCAATTCCCTACGCCGGCCTGCCCATCGGCGTCGCGCTCGCACTAGAGATGGACCGCCCCCTCATCTACCCCCGCCACGAGGTCAAGGCCCACGGCACCCGCCGCGCCATCGAGGGAGCCTTTAAGCCGGGAGAAACCGTACTCCTGGTAGACGACCTGATCACACGGGGAGACAGCAAACTGGAGGCCATCGCCCCGCTCGAGGAAGCCGGGCTCACCGTGCGCGACGTACTCGTGCTGATAGACCGCGAACAGGGCGGCAAAGCAGATCTTGCCGGACGCGGCTACCATCTACACGCCGCCCTGACCCTGCGCCAGATTCTTAACACCCTGGTAACATCCAACCACATCACCCCCACCCAACACGCCGAAACCCTGGCCTACCTCCACCCAACCTAACCTGCAATTTGCCATTCGCCCTTTCCGATTTGCTGATTTGCCGATTTGCCGATTTGCCGATTTGCCGATTTGCAATGCCCAACCTCTCCACCACCCTCTGCACCGTCCGCCTGCCCAACCCGACGGTCCTCTCCTCGGGCATCCTGGGCTTGAGCCACGAGATCATCGTGCGCGTCGCGCAGGCCGGCGCAGGCGCGGTGACGACCAAGTCGTGCAGCCTCACGCCCCGTCCCGGCTATCCCAACCCGACCGTCCTGGACTGGGGGCCGGGGCTGATCAACGCCGTCGGCCTCTCCAACCCCGGCGTCGAAGTGATGGTCGAAGAGATCCGCGCCGCCAAAGAGCGCTTGGCCCCACTCGGCGTCCCGCTCATCGCCAGCATCTTTGCCGAGACCATCTACGACTTCGGCACCGTCGCCCGCTTCATCTCCGAGGCCGCGCCCGACCTGATCGAAGTCAACATCTCCTGCCCCAACATAGACGACCGTTACCGCCAGATGTTCGCCACCGACCCCTACGTCGTATCCCAGGTCACCCGGCGGGTGAAACAGAACACACACATCCCCGTGCTCGTGAAACTTTCGCCCAACGTGACCGACATCGGGAAAATCGCCCGCGCTGCAGTCGAGGCTGGCGCAGACGGCATCACCGCCATCAATACGCTGGGGCCGGGCCTGATCCTCGACGTCGAGACCTGCCGCCCGCTGCTGGCCCACGGCACCGGCGGCGTGAGCGGCCCCGGGCTGCGCCCCATCGCCGTGCGCTGCGTGTACGAGATATGCCAGGCGGTGAAAAATGTGCCGGTCGTGGCCGTAGGCGGCGTGACGAGCGGGCGGGACGCCGTCGAGATGATCCTGGTAGGTGCTACCGCCGTCGGCATCGGCTCGGCCGTCTACTACCGGGGCATGGACGTCTTCCGCCAGATATGCGACGAACTGCGGGACTACATGGAGCGGCACGGATACCAGGAACTGGCGGAGTTTCGGGGAAAGGCGTTAGTTGGTTAGGAGTAAAACGAAATGCAGCATCCTGAAGCATCTATCATTGTTCATACCTCATTAGGCCACCCCGACCCCCACATCCCCCAGCCGGACCGGGCCATCCTGCGCCGGCTGGCCGGCGAACTCGCCGCACTCGCCGCCCGTCCCATCGAAGCCGAAAAACGCGACCTCTGGCGCAAGCACAACGCCCTCCAACCCACCCGCCCGCTCGTCTTCTGCGACCCCGAGAACAGTTGGAACGAGATCATTACCGCCGACCAACTCGAGTGCACATCCGCGCTTGCCCGCCAGTGGGAATGGCTCCTGCGCCGGGAGATCTTCTGGAGTAGTTCTATGGGCGACGACCGTACGCTCGACCCCCACTTCGACGTCCCCCACGTCCACGCCGAACTCGACTGGGGCCTCAAAGAACAGCGCATCGGCGGCCACGACGGCGGAGCCTACCGCTGGGATCCTCCCATCAAGACCGCAGCCGACCTGGATAAATTGCACCCTCCGCTCCTGCGCGTGGACTTTGACGCCACCAACCGCATGGCGAACCTGGCCGACGAGATCCTCGGCGACCTGCTCCCCGTGCGCGTCAAAACCTCGTGGTGGTGGTCGGTGGGGATGACTCGCACGCTGGCCGAGCTGCGCGGCCTCGAACAGATCATGTACGATATGGTGGACGCCCCCGCGCTGATCCACCGCCTGATGGCGGCCTTGCGCGACGGCACACTCACGCTCATCGAGGCCTTGGAAGCGCAGGGGCTCCTCAGCCTCAACAACGACAGCACCTACGTCGGCTCCGGCGGGCTGGGCTGGTCCGACGAACTCCCCCAGCCCGATTTCGACGGGCACGTCCGCCTGTGCGATATGTGGGGCTTTGCCGAAAGCCAGGAGACCGTCGGCATCTCGCCCAGCATGTTCGCCGAATTCGTCTTGCCCTACCAACTGCCGCTCCTGGCGCGCTTCGGCCTGAACTGCTACGGGTGCTGCGAACCGTTGGACAAACGCTGGCCCGTCGTCCAACACATCCCCAACCTGCGGCGCGTCTCCGTCTCCCCGTGGTCCGACCGCGCCAGGATGGCCGAAAGCCTGGGCGACCGCTACGTCTTCTCGATGAAGCCCAACCCGGCCGACCTGGCGCTCGACACCTTCGACGAGGCGCGCATCCGCGCCACGCTGCGCGACGACCTGCGCGCCGCCCGCGGCTGCCGCGTCGAAATCGTCATGAAAGACAACCACACCATCCGCCGCGACCCCACGCGCGTCATCCGCTGGGTCCACATCGCCCGCCAGGAAGCCGAAAACATTTAGGAGCCTCAAACAACACCCCCAGAAGCCCGAACTCATCCGGGTAGTGGTTCCGGACTCCCGAACTTGTTCGGGCTCACCAAAACCTGATTTGCATTACCCGGCGGACCATGCTACAATTCCTCTGATAGACACCCCACTCATCGAAACCCACCACATCTTGAAAGCTAAGGTTGACGGGAATATGTCTGCACAGTTGAGATCGCTCTTGAGAGAAATGGTCGCCTGGGCACAAACGCAGCAGGAAATCGTTGCACTGTACCTGTATGGTTCACAGGCTCAAGGACGGGCCAGCGCACTGAGCGACGTAGATGTGGCCGTCCTGGCGCGAGAGGACCTATCCCGACATCAACTGTGGCAACTTGAGGACCGTTGCGCGGCCCGTTGGCCTGAGGGGATCGACATTCGCGTACTGAACCTGGCGCCGCTCCCCTTCCGCTATGAAGTGACGGCCCATGGCCAGCGGCTGTGGGCCACCGACATGGGAATAGTGGCCGACGTGGAATCGCTGATCTGGCGCCAGTACTGGGACCTACATCCCCACCTGGAACACAATTGGGAACTGTACGTCCAACAGGTGATGGAGCGACAGGATGAAACTGAACGTCAACAGTATCAGACAGCGCTTGCAAAGATTAGAGCAGTACATCGCCGAGTTAGAGAGGCAGCAGACAAGTACACTCCAGACCTTCAAGAATGACTTCACACGGCAACTGGCGGTGGAGCGAGCCTTCCAGGCTGCCGTCGAAGGCGCACGGAGGCTCAATGACCCCCACCGAACTCGAAACCATCGCCCAACGCCTTGCCGACCGGCGCGTGGACCCGGCCGACACCAAAGCCCGCCGCTACGTCGGGCGGTTCTTCGACTGTCGCCGCATCGGCCTCAAGATCATCGCCGACGTCCAGGGCAACCACGGTACCTACACCGTCTCCATTGACACCGGCACACAACCCCCCACGAGCGCCTGCAGTTGCTACGTGGGTGCCGGTGGTGGTTGCCACCACGTGCGTGCCCTGGCCCACACCTTCCTGGACGCCCCGGCCTCCTTTTTGCCCCAGGAGACCCGCACCCGCGAGCAGGTGCGCACGCTCGAAGACCTGGCGCTCTACCTCGAGACCACCCCCCTGGAAACACTGCTGGCTGAACTGAAGGCACACGGCCTCCCTCCCAGGCAGGTAGAAGAACTGCTGGGCGCTGGCAAGCGCACGCTGAGCGAAGCAGCACGAGACGAAGCCCGCAACGAGCGCACCGACACGCTGGGTGCGCTCAAACTGGCCTGCCTCTACCTGCTGGAGTGGGCCGAGGCCGGCACGCGTGGGGATGACCTGGCTGAACCGGCAACCCTCGACGTGGACGACTTCCTGGCCGAGATCGACGGCTTCGCCGCTGACTGCCAAAACCGTGTCTTCTATGAGGAAGAAGAAGTCTGGGCCTCGGAGGAGGACTATACCGACTCGTATGAGCCCGAACTCGAGGCTTTCGAGATCCTGGCCGACTTCTTTGTCCAGGCCGAGCGCTACCACCAGGTCGGCGAGCACGCCGTGGCTGCGGCCGCCTACGAGAAACTGTTCGATATCCTGTGGGGCAACACAAACGAATGGTTCGGCTTCGAAGACATTGACGGCTGGCTGGAAACCGACGTGAAAGCAGCCGTGAAGCGTTACCTGGCTTCCCTGGGCCAGGTCTGCCTGCCGGAAGAGTACGTCGCACGTGCCTGGGAACACGTGGCGTGGGGCTATCAAGAACAGTTGGTAGCGGAGAGCACGCCCGAACAACTGGCCGCGTTGGAAGCCCACCTCCTGAGCACTCTCGAGGAACCAACCGCGCCGGGCGACTTCATGCCCTCTTCCCTGTACCTGGTGCGCCACCTCTATGAACACCAGGGCCGTACCGAGGACGACCTGGCGCTGTGCCGCCGCCTCTGTCTGCAGTACCCCACCCTCTTTGCCCCGCTGCTGGACCACGCCGAGGCGACCGGCGACTGGAGCCAGGTCCAGGAACTGGTTCACCAGGCGCTGGCCCTGGCGGAAACCTGGCCAGAACACGGGTGGCCCTACGAACTGGCACGGCCGCACCTCGAAAGCCGGCTGAGCCGGGCGCTGGAGCAACAGGGCGACCTGGACGCGGCCTTGAAATCCGCCTGTTCCGCCTTCTATGCCGAACCCGACTTCGCCGGCTACCAGTGCTTGCGTGGCCTGGCCGGGCGCATCAGCGATGCGCGACGCACAAAAGTGGCGGAAGAGGCCATCGCCTTCCTGCGGGAAAAAGCGGCGAGCGACCGGTTCTCCTCTTACTACGAGTGGCCCTCGCCGTATGCCGGGTTGCTGGCCCAGGTGCTGCTGACCGAGGGCCGCCATACCGAAGCCTACGACCTGGCCCTGGCCGCGCAGGGGAGCACCCGGAGCGACCTGCTCAACCTGGCGGGTGGCTTCTACCTGACCGTCGGCTGGGGCGAACGGCCAGCCGCCGGGAGCGAAGTGGCGCGGCTGTTGGCCCGCAACGCACCTTATGCTACGTTCCTGCGCGACCTGGCGCCTGCGCTGTTCGGCGAGGCGGCCCGCACTGAGGCATTGGAGCGGGCCGTCGAGTGCTATCGCAGCCTGATGCAGATGTACATTGACGCGCGCGGACGAGAGAACTATGCAGCCGCGGCTGGCTACGCGGCCGTGCTGCGGGAAATCTACACCCGCCAGGGACGCTCCACCGACTTCGACCACTGGTACGCCCAACTCATGCAGACGTACCGCAGCTTCCGCGCGCTGAGGGACGAGTTTCGCCAGCGACTGGGCGCATGGGATGAGTGATCCCCAGGTCGTCCGTCAGCCGTCGTCGGTCACCACCCCACAAAGGAGACATTATGCCCGACAAAGACCTCTTCGAATCCCTGTGCAAGTTCTATGAGTTCATGCTCGGCCCACTCCCAGCCCGCCTGGAGTTCAAGCGCACTCTCCAGGACACCGTCACCGCCGACGAACTGTCCGCCTTCTTCTTGCTCCCCTTCTCCGGCACCATCACGCAGGAGAAACTACAGAAAAAGGCCCACAAGGCCGGCATCCCTGCCGACGTCCTGCACACCCGCCTGAACCGGCTGGCCTCGGAGGGCTTCATCCTCGCCTACGACACCCCCGCGGGGCTGGTCTTCGAGCGCGGGAACCCGGTCTTTATGACCGAACAGCAGGTCCGCAAACCTGAGGACACCCCCCGCCGCACCTTCTACGCCCACCTCTTCAACACCTTCCTGGAGGGCGGCGGCCATGCGCTGCCGACGAAGACCCCCTACTACCGCGTGCTGCCTGTCGAGGCCACGCTGACCGGCACGACGAAATCCGGCACGCTCGTCGTGAACGAGGTCATCCCGGACCCGCGCGGCGTCCTGCCCATAGACGTCGTCTCCGCAATGGTCCAGGACGTGAAACTGATCGGCGTCGCCGAATGCTACTGCCGCAAGACCAAGCGCATCCTCGGCGCGGGGTGCGAGTACCCGCTGGAAACCTGCCTGGTGTTCGACGAACTCGCCCAGACGCTGATCGAACACGGCACAGCCCGCCAGATCGGGCACGACGATATGATGGACATTCTCTGGCAATCCGAAAAACTGGGGCTCGTGCACAACGTGGACAACTGCCTGGAGGAGATCCGCTCCCTGTGCAACTGCTGCTCCTGCTGCTGCGCCGTCCTCAAGACGTGGGCCAGAGGGTCCACCAACGCAGGAGCCCCGTCGCGCTACGTCGTGGCCTACGACGCCGACAGGTGCACCCGCTGCGAGACGTGCATCTCACGCTGCCCGACCCACGCCAGGGCAAAGCAGGACGGGCGCATGGTCGTAGATACCGGCGCGTGCCTGGGCTGTGGGCTGTGCGTGGCCGCCTGCCCGCGTGCGGCCAACCGCATGATCCTGCGGGGAAAGCACCCCGCCATCCCCCGCACCAACCCCGCCCTCTACTCCAAAATCGGCCGCGAGGCCATACTCGGGACAGTCAGGAACAAGCTCCTGGGAAGATGAGCCCAGTCATCTAAGCAAGACCTTGGAAGTCTCAGAAGACTTCCAGGGTCTTGGGCACAGTCACAACTCGATGCTTAATACGACTGCCAATGCTCCCGTGATCTCTCGCATCACTGCATCGGAAAGCCTGCCCACCAGCCGGACAAACCTCACCCCTACGCATAGAAATCCTCACCGTCGAGAACTGTGAAGACGGTCAACTCACTACCAGGTATATAATCTGGCAGTAGAGCCTCAGCCGCTGCGGTCAACTGCTTTTTTCTATCCATCTCGGCTGATGACGATTCCACCCGTCGAAGGTCTTCGCGAACCAGACGCAAGGTAGCCTCAATGATGGCCAACCGTTCTATGGTGGTGAGCTTCTTGAGTTCTTCCAGAATCTCTACCTGTGTCATACTTTCCCCCTATATCCAGGTTATGACCCCTCCGGCACAATACTCAACACACTCCCGCTCCGCAACCCTATGCTGAGCGGCGTCTCGTCGTCGCTGACAATCCTGTCCTGGTACCTGAAACGGTAGCGCCTCCTGGGGAGATCAAGCAAATCCACCAACTCTGCCACAATCCTCCCCACCGGATAGTACGCCTGTACCTCGAACGTGGCGCGGTAATCGTCCCCAGGCAAACGGACCGTCAACACGATGGAATGGTCCCACGTGTCCAGATACGGCGGCGGGGACACGTCGGGGATCTCAATCTTCATGATCGGCGTCAACAGTGCCGTGTTGTCGGGGACTTGCGCCATCTGCTCCCTGGGCAGAGGACGGTCGTCCCAGATCAGGAAGCGCGCGCCGGGGATTCTGAGAGCGTCGTTCAAACTGAGCTCCACCTTCTGGCCTGGAGACAGCCGGGTGCCGTTGAGAAACGTGCCGTTCTTGCTGTTCAAGTCTTCGACAAAGTACTTTTCGTTGCGCCCTTTCAGCACACGCAAGTGCTGGGAGGACACACCTGGATTCTCGACGGCCACGTCGCAGCCAGAGTCCCGGCCAACCAGCAACCCCCTCCCCGGCACCACGTGTTTCGCCAGGTAGGCCTGGCCCTCGTACTGCACTACCTGGAGCCGGCCCTGGATTGCCTCAGGTGCCTGCGTTGGGCGCGCGGTATGGTTCATCCAGTCCTCAAACTGCACCCAGAACGGCAACGACAACAGCGTCGTCTTGTCGTTCCTGGCCACCAGCCCCGACATAATCCGGCCGAGAAAACTGCCCAAAGCGTCCGTCAGGCGTCCTTCGAGGTCACTGAGCGTCGTATATTCGATCCTCTCGACCCCCCGCAAGTCGGCGGGCACAGGCCCGCGCCCCTTCTCGGCCAGCAAGATCCAGGGGGCGCGGCTCCCGATGGCCATCCCCAGCGCCAGGAAACTGCTCTCGCTCGACAGCGCTCCCAGATGACAAAGCGCGAACTGAGCCGCCAGCACCTTTCTACGCACGTCGCACAGCGCCGGCCCGGAGACCCGCTCCACCAGGTAGACCGGGTACAGGTGGTACCCGGCCAGATGCGGCGTAAGCGACTGCATCAGTGCCCGCCACAGCAACTTGGACTCGTGCAGCACCAGGTACATATTCTCGTCCGGCGGGGTTGACATACCCCCACAGGCGCGACCGCAGAAGTAACAGTAATCCGGCACGGATTGCGCCGCTGGCGGAAAGCCCCGCTCGCACAGCCTGGCGAGTTTCACCCCCAGGTCACTTGCGTCCACATACGTCACCACGTTGTGCCCTGCCAGCACCGGTGGGAGCGGCGTTTTCTCCCTGGCCACGACGACGACGGGCCGGTTGAGACCCAGCGCGATGCCCAGCTCCAGATATACGTTGGAGTTCCTCGAAGACAGATCGAAAACGCCGAAACGGGTCGCAAAAATCTCCTGGCATACGTTTAGCAGCAGTGACGGCCCCTCGACGCCTGGGTCGGCCTCACATGGCGCGTACCCCAGATGGCCAAAAACACCCGTCAAGACCTTTGTTAACTCATCGGCGTTCTCGGGGTTCAATGGACGCCCGACAAAGTACTGCGAACTTATGGGTACCTGCGGCACCGGCCTGGCCGCTTCCGATTTTATCCTGGCCAAAGCCTGCCTGGCAACCTCGTCCTGCGGGTTCAGTTGTAAGGCTTTTTCAAGGCAAAAACATTTTTGCTCCTTCGTTTCTACCGCACCCGCCAGCCACAGCCATCCCAGGGCCGAACGCGGATCGTTCCTGACCACCTGAGCCAGCATCTGCCTGGCCTCGGCTTTCTTTCCTTCCCTGGCCAGGGCAATGCCCCTACGAAGTTGATCCTCCATCGCACCCCACCCCGCTAGTATAATCTTATTATACGCCACAACAGGTCATCGTGTCAAGAAATCCGGGGCCACTTGCCCGCTGTTGCTCTCCCAACAGAAGTATGGTAAAATCTTGCCCAGGGGAGGGCATCTATGGCCAAGAAAGCAGACAAAACCGCAGAGTACGTTGGAATTCTACGTCAGACCGATATCTTCTACGAGCTGACCGAGCCGCAGTTGGAGATGGTGGCCACGTTCTGCTCCGAGGTCACGCCCAAGGCGGGCGAGATCATCTTCGAGGAGAACAGCGCTGGCGACGAGTTGTACGTCGTCGCCAGCGGGGAGGTGGACATCTTAGTCAACCCGGTTCTCGTCCGGTCTACCGCTGCCGGGCAGTCGCCTCGTCCGCTGACGATTGCGACCATCCGGCGTGGGCAGACCTTCGGCGAGATCGCGCTGGTGGACCAGGGGTTGCGCTCGGCCTCTGCCTGTTGCGCTTCGAAAAAGGCGCGCCTCCTGGTCATCCCCCGCGACCGGCTGATCATGCTGTGCGAGAGTTACCCGGAACTCGGGTATCGGCTGATGCGCAACATCTCGGCCGACCTGGCGTTCAAGATTCGCGGCACGGACCTGGTGATCCGCGAGCAACTGCTGTGGCGGCCGCGGCCGAGTAACTCGATTTGACATTATCGGCCTTGTCCAATATAATGTCAGGTGCGCGGGTGTAGTTCAGTGGTAGAACGTCAGCTTCCCAAGCTGAATGTCACGGGTCCGAATCCCGTCACCCGCTTGTTTCTTTTTGGGGTCTAAGGTACTCGAGGGATTGGCCACCAGTCTGTGGTTCAGGCTGGTGGCTTTTGTTTCATTAGGCCCTGGTGTGCCATCTACCCCTGAATTACCGGCACCAAAAAATATCGCCATGTCTGGATGGTCCCACGCAAACTCGTCAGTGCGCTGCGCCCCATAGGGATAGCCGCCATAGGCTGCTTCGGTATCCGAGAGCGGGCCGGTATAATCGCCCCAACTGTTGGTATGTAGAAGTGCTCCATCCGCATAAGCTTGAGCGAACAGTGGGAGCAGGTCAACATTTCTGCGAGTTGACAAACTAAAAATCTTGCTTATAATTATGGCTGTCTTGACGGGTTGTCACACCCACATCACGAGAAGGAGGCGAGCAGAATGAACCAGATGCAAATTGTCCAGGTGCTTGGCGTGCGGGCCGATCTTGCTCGCCACTCGTGGCCTGGGTGGGGCGTGTAGCGCAGGATTCTTCGGAAACCTTCCACCAATCCCCCGGCCATGAGCTGGCGACGAGATGTCCCATCTCATGGCTTTTTGTTGCCTGGCGACCAGCGGGTCGTCCAGCGCCACGTGTGACGAGGCCATGAGCAGGTGATGGCCTCGTCCGTTTTTTCAACCGTTCTATTTCTCGTACACTTTGGAGGAGCATAGCCGTGCCCAGTCGCGAAGAACGACGGTGGCAGCACCACGACGCTGCCAAAAAGATGCGTAAAGTTCGTAAGTACGTGAAGCGCAATCGTGAACCGCAACGAGCGCGCCGCAAGGATTGGTTGCCCGCCAATCTCGATGACCTGGACGAGTTCGACGATCTGCCACAGCGCGAGCGGGTTATGCCGCGTGGGGAGCGCGAACGCCGTCGCATGCTCGTTGCGCTGATGGAGAAGACGGAGGAAGAGGAGGTGGATGAAGTAGATGAAGTAGATGAGGTAGATGGGGTAAATGAGGTAGGTGCCTACGAAGAAAGCCCATCCACAGAGACAGAGGCCGCGGGCCAGCCCGGCATCGTCGTCGAGGTAAGCAGCAGCCTGTGCCGCGTGGAACTGAACGGGCACAGCCTGGTGTGTGGGGTACGCGGTTCGCTCAGTGCAGAGGAGACCGGTTTCACCAACGTCATCGCCGTCGGCGATCAGGTACTCGTCTCTGCGGATGGAGGTGAGCGGGGGATCGTGGAGGCTGTCTTGCCGCGCAGGAGTTTTCTGGCCCGACCTGACGTGTTTTACGGCCATCTGAAACAGGTCATCGCCGCCAACGTGGACCAGTTGCTCGTCGTTGCCTCCTGGCGCGACCCACACTTTTGGCCGGAACTCGTGGACCGCTACATCATCACCGCCGAACGGAACAATCTGTCGCCGATCATGTGTGTCAACAAGGTGGATCTGGCCGAGGACGTCGCAGTCTGCCGCGCAACGCTCCAGCCATACCTCAACCTGGGTTACCGGGTGCTCTTCACCAGCGCGGTCACGGGTGAAGGGGTGGGTAAGTTACGCAAGGTCCTGCACGGGAAGGTGACGGTGTTGGCCGGGATGTCTGGCGTGGGCAAGTCGTCGCTGCTGGAGGCGGTGCAGCCTGGTTTGCAACTGCGTACCGCGGAGGTGAGCGACCGCAGTCACGAGGGCCGGCATACGACGACACAGGTGAACCTGCTGAGATTGGCGGCGGGTGGCTTTGTGGCCGACACGCCGGGCCTGCGGGAGTTTGGCCTAAGCGGCCTGCGCCGGGAGGAGTTGGTGCGCTTCTATCCCGAGATCACGGCCGTGAGCGGAGGCTGCCGCTTCAACGACTGTTCACACACCCACGAGCCAGGCTGCGCGGTGAAAGCGGCGGCAGAGCACGGGCTCGTCTCGGCCATGCGCTATCACAGCTATCGGAAGATCTATCTTGACCTGCCGGCCTGAGTTGACACATTCGTGAATTGGGAGTATACTTGTCCCGTCAGATGAAGTAAGTTTGTTTCGGATGTGACAAGATCAAACCACCCAGACTTACCAGGTCTGGGTGGTTTTTCTTTGTCGGAAGCAAACTGCGCTTCATGGCAAACGTTCAGTAAACATCAGTAAAGGAGTTTCAAAAAATGAGCGAACGCGAAACAGGAACTGTCAAATGGTTCAACAGCCAGAAGGGCTTTGGCTTCATTACTCGTGATTCGGGAGGGGATGTGTTCGTGCATCACTCTGCCATCGTCGAGGAAGGGTTCCGCAGCCTGGAAGAGGGCGAGCGCGTCGAGTTTACGGTTGAGGAGGGTCGCAAAGGGCCCGCCGCGGCCGACGTGCGCAAGATATAGAGAGGCTTGTCGGATGGCCGAGATAAGACCTATCGTTGCAGATGGCCTGCTCGTCGGCCTCGACTATACGCTGCGTCTCGACGATCAAGAGGTCATAGACACATCGACCGGCCGGGGACCGCTGGAGTTTGTGCAGGGCCAGGGCCGGATTGTCTCTGGCCTCGAGCAGGCCCTCTATGGGATGTCCATCGGCGATGAGAAGGACGTGGTGGTGGCACCGGCCGAAGGGTACGGCGAGCGGGACCCCGATGCACTTCAAGCAGTCTCCCGCGACATCTTTCCCCCGGACGTGACACTGGAGCCAGAGATAGCGTTCCGTATGCACGATGACCAGGGACGGATGTTTGTGGCGTACGTGGCAGACGTGCAGCCTGAGGATATATTGCTCGATTTCAATCACCCTCTGGCAGGCGAGACGTTGTACTTTCACGTGAAAATCTCCGCACTGCGAGCGGCGACGGCGGAGGACCTGGGGCCTGGTTGTGGCACCTGTGGTGGGTGTTCGCCCGAGGGTTGTGCCTGCTGATCCATCCTCAGCGATCAGCGCTGCGAAATTCAAGCCCCCCGTCCATCAGCGACGGGGGGCTTTGTTTTCTTAGTCGTCTATGCGCTTTCTTCTGCGCGCCGGTAGGCCACCTGGCCATCCACCAGCACGAGTTCGGCGACGGTGCGGTAGTCGAAGGGGTGCCCGCTGAAGACGACGACGTCGGCATCCTTGCCCACCTCCAGGCTGCCGACCCGCTCGGCCACGCCGATGATCTGGGCGGCATTGATCGTGATGGCCTTGAGCGCTTCTTCTTCCGGCATGCCCTCGCGCACGGCCAGCGCCGCGTTGATGGGCAGGTATTTGACGGCCGACATTTCGTCGGTCTGAATCGCCACTTTGACGCCCGCTTTGGCCATGAGGCCGGGGTTGCGAGGTGTCATGTCCTTCAACTCGTACTTGACGCGGGAGAACAGGATCGGCCCGGCGGTGACCGGAATGCGTTTGGCGGCCAGGATGTCGGCGATTTTGTAGCCCTCGGTAGCGTGCTCGAGCGTCAGGTCCAGGTTGAATTCTTCGGCGATGCGGATGGCGGTGAGCATGTCGTCGGCGCGGTGCGCGTGGACGCGCGCTTTCATCTCACGGCGCAGCACTTTGCCCAGCGCTTCCAGTTTTAGATCGCGCTCCGGCGGTTTGGGCGGTGTGGCGTCCTTGTCTCCGGCCTCGACTTTGGCCTGGTATGCGGCCTGTTCTGTCTCGTACTGGCGCCATTTTTCCAGGTAATTCCGCGCGTTCACCAACGCGGTACGCAGCGTGGCCGCGTTGCCCATGCGCGTGGAGGGGGCCTTCTTTTGGTCGCCGTAGACTCGCTTGGGGTTCTCGCCCAGCGCCATCTTCATGCCGGCCGGCTCCAGCAGCACCATTTGCTCGACGCTCGGCCTGGGCGCGGTCTTGAGGCAGACCCACTGTCCGCCGATCAGGTTGCCGCTGCCGGGGCCGGTGAGCACCGTCGTCACGCCGGCGGCGACCAGGTCCTTGAAGGCCGGGTCTCCCGGATGCACGGCGTCCAGCGCCCGCAGGTGCGGCGTGATCGGGTCGGTCATCTCGTTGCCGTCGGAGTGTTCCCAGCCGATGCCGTCGGGAAAGAGCCCCACGTGGCAGTGGGCGTCAATCAGGCCGGGCATGACGACCTTGCCCGTGGCGTCGTATACCTGGGCGTCCTCTGGGATTTCGACGTGCTCGCCTACAGCGACGATGCGCCCGCCCTCGACGAGCACCGTTCCGCGTTCTAACGTGCCTTGGGTGATGGTCATGACTTTGCCGTCCGTAATGGCGATCATTGGATTGTCTCCTTCGTAGATTTAGGAAGCACTTTATCTTGGTCTGCCATTGATCATTCTCCTTCTCTCACGCTTACCGGTGGAGATCTCGAAGATGATGAGGCAGTATACCCGGACTAGCATCTTTTGCAAATTCTCTGCCCATGTTATAATCTCACCAGTTCTGCACGCCGGGATATGTGCGTGCAGGCAGGAGGCCAGAATGGGGAGACGATGCAGTCGCCTGACGAGTTGCCTGATCGCGTTCGCTGTGTCAGTGTTGGCCTGTGGATGCGGCCGGAGCAGCGACGGAAGCGTGCTTTTTGAGGACAATTTCGACAATCCGCGCAGCGGTTGGGGCACAGATCAGCGCGAGCGGTTCGAGCGCGGCTACGAAGAGGACGAGTACTTGATCAAACTGCACGGGGCACACTGGTTCGCCTGGGCCTATCCTGGCCGGCATTTCGACGACGTGAGCGTCGAGGTAGACGCCTATCTGGCCTCCGGCTCCCAGGACAGCCATTTCGGCGTGCTATGTCGCTACGTAGACCAGAACAACTTTTACTATTTCGCCATCAGCCCCGACGGCTATTATGCCATCTTCAGGCGCGTGGACAGCGGCGAGCTCGAGGTGCTCACCGGAGATGGGAGTGGGATGACTCACTCTCCTGCGATCAAGACAGGCAATCAGACGAACCGCATCACGGCGGTCTGCCAGGGCAACGAATTGAAGTTGTACGTCAACGGGGAGTTGCTGGAGGCGGTGACCGACGATACTTATACGCAGGGCGACGTCGGGATCGGGGCGGGCAGCGGTGCGGAGGAAGGGGTGGCAGTGCGGTTCGACAATTTTGTGGTGAGTGGGCCGTAGAACAACGGATCACAGGAAAATAACGGATCACAGGACAGACACAGATTACAGGATAGTAGTGGATGAGGAGTAGAGAATGTTGGCGGTAAACCGAGCGAGGTTTGTTGTAGCAGTGGCGACGCTGGGGGTTCTGTTGGTTGGCTGTGGTGGGAAGAGGGAGGCATTGCCGTGGAGCGACGATTTCTCGGACCCGGCCAGCGGGTGGAAGGCCGAGTCGGATGCCTCGGCGGAGGTAGGGTATCGCGATGGTACGATGCACGTCCTCATCAAAGCGCCCAATTGCCTGGCCTGGGCCTCGGCCGGGCGCGAGTTTTCCGACTTTCACCTCACGGTTGAGGCCACGCAGGTTGCCGGGCCCGACGACAACGAGTACGGCGTGATGGTGCGCATGCAGGACACCGAGCATTTCTACCGTTTCTCCATCAGCGGCGACGGGTATTATCTGGTGAACAAGTACAACGGTGAGGAGTGGAGGCCGTTGGGGGGCGATTGGACGCCGACCGAAGCGGTCCATCCTGGGGCGGCGACGAATCGCCTGGAGGTCGTCTGCCAGGGCACGACGATGACCTTTCTCGTCAACGGCGTGCAGGTGGTGCAGGTTGAGGACGGGAGTTACCGCCGGGGCGACGTCGGCCTCTACGCGGGTTCGTTCTTCGAGGCGGGTGTGGAGGTCCAGTTCGATAACGTGAGTGTTACGGAGCCGTAAATGTATGTTTATCTTCACAGCCTGGGCTGTCGCCTGAACCAGAGCGAGATCGAGACGATGGCCCGCCAGTTCACAGCGGCGGGCTACGTCGTCGTGGACGATCCCGCCCAGGCCGACGTGTGCGTCGTCAATACGTGCGCCGTGACCGCCGAGGCGGAGCGCAAATCGCGCCATTGCGTCAGCGCGCTGGCTCGCGCTAACCCTGCGGTACGCATTGCCATCGTCGGCTGTTATGCCACGTTGGCGCCTGGACAGTGCGCTGCTCTGCCCGGCGTCGCCTGGGTGGTGCCGAACGCTGAAAAAGAGCACGTAGTGGAGGAGGTGGCGCCCTCACTCCTGCCCTCCTGCAAGGGGGAGGAGGTAAGGGCCGTCCCCCTCCGCACCCGCGCCTTCGTCAAAGTCCAGGACGGTTGCGACAATCACTGCACGTATTGCATCACGCGGCTGTTGCGCGGGCCGGCGCGCAGCCGCCCGGTGGCCGACGCCGTTGCCGAGGTACAGGGGCGCGCGGCGGAAGGTTATCAGGAGGCCGTGCTGACCGGCGTGAACCTGGGGGCCTACGGGCGCGATCTGGGAGTGCCGGGCGGGTTGCGTATGCTAGTCGAAGCGCTGTTGACACATACCGACCTGGCGCGCCTGCGGCTCTCGTCGCTGGAGCCGTGGGACCTGGACGAGGGCTTTTTCAGGCTGTGGGAGAACTCGCGCCTGTGCCGCCAGCTCCACCTGCCGCTGCAGTCCGGCTGCGACGAGACGCTGCACCGGATGGGCCGTCGCATTACGACAGGGGAGTTTGCCCGGCTGGTGGAAGCAGCGCGCGCGGCGATCCCGGACCTGGCGGTGACGACCGACGTGATCGTCGGTTTCCCCGGCGAGGACGAAGCGGCCTTCCGCGCCGGTTACGATTTTGTGGCGGCGACGGAGTTTGCACGGCTGCACATCTTCCCCTACTCTCCACGCCCGGGCACGGCTGCTATCCGCCTGCCTGGCCGAGTAGCGCGGCAGGTGGGCGAGGCCCGGGCACGCCAGATGCGCGAGTTGGGCGCTCAGCAGGCGTTCCGCTTTCGCCAGCGTTTCGTGGGGCGGGAGATGGCCGTCCTGTGGGAACAACGCCGGCGCGATGGCCTGTGGGCCGGCCTGACCGACAATTATCTGCGCATAGTTACGTCTACGGCAAACGATTTGCACAACCGGCTGACTGCCACCCGGTTGGTGACCATGCGGAACGACCATCTGGTGGGGGAGGTGCTTGAATGAGCGAGTGCGTCTTCTGCCGCATCGCGCGGGGCGAGGCTCCGGCCCGCCTCGTCTATCAGGACGAGGACGTGACGGCTTTCTACGACCGCAATCCCCGTGCACCCACCCACGTCCTCATCATTCCCAATCGCCACATCGCCGGTGTGGCGCAGGCGGAGCCAGAGGACGCGGCGGTGCTGGGGAAACTGCTCATCGTTGCTCGCCAGGTGGCAGAGCAGGAGGGCATCGCCAGCGGCTATCGGCTGGTGGTCAACAACGGCCGACTGGCGGGCCAGTCGGTGTTTCACCTGCACGTGCACCTGTTGGGCGGGCGGCCGTTGGGCTGGCCACCTGGATGACAGAGTTTTTTCGTTGGGGCGCTTGACAAGTGCCCACTGCGCGATTATAATGAGTCCGCAATCAAAAAACCGGTCTATGACCCGGGTATAGAGAGGGGGGAAGTGGGTGACCAGAGTCGTGATTGATGACGGTGAGTCCTTCGATTCCTTGTTGAGGCGTTTCAACAAGAAGGTGCAGTCCGACCGCCTGATGTCGGAGATACGCCGGCGTCGCTTTTTCGAGAAGCCGAGCGTGATCCACAAGCGCAAGCGGGCGGCCAAACTGCGCAAGAGCCGCCGGCAGACGTCCAAGGAGCGGCAGGAATACCAGTAAAAACCGGATGTTCCGGTGGAGCCGCACATGGGCCTGAAACAGCAGTTGCAGCAGGATCTCAAGGAGGCGCTCCGCGCCCGCGATGAGCGCCGCAAGTCCGTCATCCGTATGGCTCTGGCGGCCATCGTCAATGCCGAGGTGGAGCACGGTGGCGAACTTGACGATGCCGCTGTGACTGCGGTACTGCAGAAGGAGGCCTACCGGCGGCGCGATACGATCGCTGAATTGCGGCAGGCCAACAGGCCTGACTTGCTCGCCGATGAAGAGGCAGAACTGGCGATCCTTGAGGCCTATCTGCCCAGTCTCCTCTCGCGCCAGGACATCATCGAGGAGGCGCGCCAGGTCATCGCGGAGGTCGGAGCGACCGGGATGGGGCAGTTGGGCCTGGTGATGCGCCAACTGATACCCACACTCAAGGGACGCGCCGATGGCCGCATCGTGAACGAAGTCGTGCGCGAGTTGCTGTCGGGTTAGAGTCCCGGTACATGGCAGGCTAGAAAGCCTGCCCCACGACAGGCAGGCTGGAAAGCCTGCCCTACTCTGATGGACAGGAGGGAGCGCCATGCGTGCTCCCTCTTGTCAATCTTAGCCAATGAGCACGGACACAAGCGACCCCACGAGGAATGGAGAAAAGCGCTCAGCGCGTAGAAGCGGCCAGCGCTGGTGGGCGTGGCTACGCCTGATCCTGTTGGGCCTGATACTGGCAGGTATCACGGGCGTCGTGATGGTCCTCCCGCTGCTGCCCACGGGGCGTGTGGTGCTGGAGGAGGGTAACGTCGCGCCACAGGACATGCGCGCCCCTCGGCGTGTCACGTACGAGAGCGCTATCTTGCGCACAGACGAGCAGGAGCGGGCGGCGGCCAGACTCAAGCCGGTCTATACCCTCCCTGACCCTGCGTTGGCCCGCCAGCAACTCGAGCGCGTCCGCCAGGCACTCGACTACCTGGGGTCGGTGCGTGCCGACACGTTGGCCTCGCCTGCCCAACGGCGGGGGTGGATCCTGGCCGTCCCCGAACTGGCTACGCTCTCGGCGGAGATGCCCGACAGCCTCCTGGCCCTGTCTGACGAGAGTTGGAACCGGGTGCAGTTGGAAATCCTGGATGTGATCGACCAGGCCATGCGCCGCGAGGTGCGCGAAGGGTATCTGGAAGAGGCGCGCGGGGGGGTGCCGGCGCTGGTCAGCCTCGACCTGTCGGAAGAGGAAGCCACCGTCACCATTGCGCTGGTGCAGCGCTTCCTGGTCCTCAATTCCTTCCTCGACCCTGAAGCCACGGCCGAGGCACAGGTCCGCGCGCGCGAGGAAGTGCCGTCTGTGCTGCGCTCCTTCGAGGCCGACGAGATCATCGTGCGAGAGGGCGAGCGCGTCACTGCACTTGGTATCGAGGCGTTGGACCAACTTGGCTTGCGGCAGTCCCAGGTCAAGTGGACTGACTTGACCGGTGCGGGCCTGTTGGCCACGTTGATGACCGCATTGCTGATTGTGTACCTGGCGCGCTTTCAGCCTGAGGTACTGTGGAATGGACAGCGACTTACTCTCCTGGTGTTGTTGACGACGTTATCGGTATTGGCAGCCAGGCTGATGGTGCCAGGGGGGCCGGTATTACGCTACCTGGCTCCGGCGCCCGCGTTGGCCATGTTGACTGCGGCTGCGCTGGGCCCGCATGCGGGGGTAGCCACCGCCGTGCTTCTCGGCAGTGTCAGTGGCGTCATCGCCGACAACTCCCTGGAGATCGCCATCTACACAGTTCTGGGGGGGCTGGTGGCCGCGCTGACGCTGGGGCGGGTGGAACGGATCGGGGCGCTGTTTCGTGCGGGCGCGTTCGTGGCGCTGGTACACGTGGCTGTCATCGTCATCTTCCGTTTGCCGCAAGGTGTGGCTCAACCCGGCGATTTGTTGGTCACGGCGTTGAGCGGCATCGTCAATGGAGGCCTCTCAGCCAGCCTGGCGCTGGGCGGACTGTTCCTCGTTGGGCCATTGTTCGACATCACCACGACGATGCGGCTCATCGAGTTGAGCCGTCCTGATCATCCGCTCCTGCAGCGGCTGCTGCGCGAAGCGCCCGCGACGTACCACCACAGCCTGATGGTGGCGAATCTGGCCGAGCAGGCGGCCGAGCGGATCGGAGCCGACGCGCTGCTCACCCGCGTGGGGGCATACTATCACGACGTGGGCAAGATTGCCCGTCCATACTTTTTTTCCGAGAACCAGGTCGAAGGTGTGAATCCTCACGATCAGCTCGACCCGCATACCAGCGCGGAGATCATCGTCGGCCACGTCAAGGATGGGCTGGAACTGGTACGGCGCTATCGCCTGCCTCGCCGTGTGCGTTCGTTTGTCTCTGAGCATCACGGTACCACCTGGGTGAGTTTCCTGTACGAGCAGGCCGTACGACGGGCGGGCGACGCGGCACTGGTGGACGAACGTGATTTCCACCATCCAGGTCCCAGGCCCCAGAGCAAGGAGACGGTGCTGGTCATGCTGGCCGACGGCTGCGAGGCGGCTGTGCGCGCGGCGCGCCCCGCCAACGCCGAGGAAGTAGCGGGAATCGTCAACCGCGTCGTGGACCAGCGCGTGGCGGATGGCCAATTAGACGAGTGTGATGTGACTCTGCGCGACTTGTATACAATACGCCAGACTTTCATCTCTGCGCTCAAAGGTGTTTTTCATCCACGCATCCAGTACCCACAACCGGGAAAGGCGAGCGGTACGTGAAAGCGAGATGTGAACCCGCGATGTCTGTTCAACCTATCGAAGTGCAAATTGACGAGCAGTTTCAAGCGTTGCTACGACCCGAAATACTGCAGCAGGCCGCGCTGGCAACCCTGGCCCACCAGCGCGTGGAGGAGCCGGTTGAACTGGGCGTGGTCGTAACCGACGACGAGGCGCTGCACGAACTCAACCGGCGTTACCGGGGTGTGGATGCGCGGACCGACGTGCTGGCCTTTCCCGACGAGACGCGTGGGCCGTTCGTCGGTGCGCCGAGCCTGCCGCGTTATCTGGGGGACATTGTGATCTCGTGCGAGCGGGCCCAGGCGCAGGCGGCCGAGGCCGGCCACGCCGTCCAGGCGGAACTACTGTTGCTGGTCGTCCACGGGGTGCTGCACCTGCTGGGGTACGACGACGTGACGGAGGAGCAGCGGGCGCAGATGTGGGCCGTCCAGGCCGAGATACTCCAGGCGCTGGGCGTCGAAGCACACCTCCCGGCGTGATGTACTGTGCGCAGTCGAAATATCCTCGAGAGTTTCCGCTTTGCTTTTTCTGGGCTGTGGTACGCGTTGCGTACGCAGCGCAACACGCGCATCCACCTGGCCATCGCTGTCGTCGCGCTTGCGCTGGGGCTGTGGTTGGGCCTTGCCCCTACCCAGTGGGCGGTGTTGGCGCTGACGATCGGCTTTGTGTTGGTGAGCGAGATGCTAAACACGGTGGCCGAGACGCTGGTAGACCTGATCAGCCCAGGCTACCATCCGCTGGCGAAGGTGGTCAAGGACGCGACGGCGGGAGCGGTGTTGTTGGCGGCGCTCATCGCCGTCGTCGTCGGCTTGCTGGTGCTCGGCCCGCCGTTGTGGGAACGACTGTTTAGAAATTGGTGAGAGGGAAGCAAAATTTGATGAATGCACGTCAACCCATATATCTGACTGCTGAAGGCGTGGAGAACTTGCGCCAGGAACTGGATTATCTGCTCGACGTGAAGCGCCCGGCGCTGACCGAGCGGCTCCACAAGGCAATCCAGCAGGGAGACTTGTCGGAGAATGCCGACTATATTACTGCGAAGGAAGAGCAGGGCTTTCTGGAAGGGCGTATCCAGCAGATCGAGAAGATGCTGCGCCAGGCGGTGATCATCCAGGAAGACGGCCCCAAGGATGAGATTGCGCTGGGCAGTCTCGTCACGGTCACCGAGGAGGGGGCAGAGGGGACAGAGACTTTCCGCATCGTCGGCCTGGCGGAGGCGGCTCCGGCCAACGGCAAAGTGTCCGACGAATCGCCACTGGGCCGGGCATTGTTGGGCCGTCGGGTAGGAGACACGGTCACTGTGAAGGCTCCGGGCGGGGCAATCGCCTTTCGGATCGTCGCCATCCAGTGAGCCTGGCAGTGCAAGGCTGGTGCTGCACGTTGGAGTAGTGTGCGCATGCCTCTTCTGGAAGTCCGCCAACTCCGCAAATCTTATCCTGACGGTTGGACGTTACACGACGTCAGTTTCGGCGTCGAACAGGGCGAGAACCTGTGCCTGTTAGGGCCATCTGGCTGCGGCAAGACGACGCTCCTGCGGCTCATCGCCGGCCTGGAAACGCCCGACAACGGCCAGGTCCTGGTGGACGGCCAGGACGTGACGCAGGCGCCCCCTCACCTGCGCGGCTTTGGGCTGATGTTCCAGGAGTATGCCCTGTTTCCACACAAAGACGTCTTCGGCAACGTCGCCTTTGGGTTGCAGATGCAGCGGCAACGCCGCCAGGCGGTGGCCGCGCGGGTGGCCGAGGTGCTGGCGTTGGTCGGGCTGGCGGGCTTCGAGCACCGCGACGTGAACCAACTCTCCGGTGGCGAGCGGCAGCGGGTGGCGTTGGCCCGCAGCCTGGCCCCGCAGCCGTGCCTGTTGATGCTCGACGAACCGCTCGGCGCGCTGGACCGGGCGCTGCGCGAGCGGTTGATGGACGAACTGCCCGGCATCCTGCGCCGGGCAGGTGCGACCGCCGTCACCGTCACGCACGACCAGGAGGAGGCGTTTGCCATTGCCGACCGGGTCGTGCTGATACAGGCCGGGCGGGTGGTGCAGGTGGGGACACCGGAGGAAGTCTACCGGCAGCCGGCCTCGGCCTGGGTGGCCCGCTTCCTGGGGCTGACGAACGTGCTCGCAGCGCGCGTGGTCGAGCCTGGGCGGGTGGAGACGGCGATTGGGGTGTTGGAGGTTGGGGATTGGGGATTGGAGATTGGAAGTTGGCCAGTGCAGGTGTTGATCCGGCCGGAGGCGGCGCGGCTGGATGGAGGCGGGCCGAACGTCGTGCGCGGGGTGGTCACGGAACGTTCTTTCCGGGGCGAACGTTACCGGCTGGGTGTGCGCCACGCTGGGGGGGTCGAACTGACGTTTCACTTTCCGGCCAACGTGGATCTGCCCGCTCCGGGCGAGCCGGTCACTCTGTCCCTGGCGCCCTCGGCGCTGATGCTGCTAGCGGGGGATGGCGCGGTCGGCGACCGGCCATAGGTGGCTCGGTCAGAGACCGGCCACAGCGTGAGGGGAGCGCACGGCAGCCTGGATCTCGCGTACCAGTTGGGGCGTGTCAATGTCCTTCAGAACGTAGCGCATCACGCCCATACGACGAGCCTCCCACTGCTCTTCGGCATCCGGGTAAGACGTGAGGACGACGACGCTGACGCGGGGACACTCCTGAATCAGGCAACGCAGCGCTTCCAACCCCTGTCCGTCGGTACGCTTGGTCTCCAGCAACACGACGTCGGGCTGCAATCGCTTGGCTGCCTGCAGGCCGGCCATCCAGCAGCCGGTGCAGCCGACGACGTCAACCCAGCCTGCAGTACGCAGTTGGGCCTCGAGTGCTTCCCGCACGGCGTCGTGGTCGTCAATGATGAGCAATCGCGTGAGTACCATTTGCCATCATTTCCGATGCTCCCGCTACCCCGTACCAGTATAGCGGAAGCGCTATGCAAGCGTTAGTGTCATATGTACCCAATTTTCCCTGACGTTTGTACCGACTGGTGGGTGGTACCGCGTGAGAGGCGGCGTACAGCGTCGCCCGTTCAAGGCGGCGCGGCGCCGGGCTGGCTCAGAGGCGCACATCCTGGAGGCTGCGGTCGCGGGCCTGGATGGCCTGCAGCGCGGGGCGGCTGCGCTGCCACAGCCAGGCCACCTGTGCCAGGCCTCCGATCCCAAAAGCGGCCAGGCCGACGTACAGCCCCGTGATTTGCCCCCAGGCCACGCCGGCCCACAGGACAGCGCCGACGGTCAGCAGGTAGAGCGCAAAGGCCTCGGTGATGCCGCGCGTGCGGCGGCTGTGGACGATGGTGCCCTGGTACCAGGATTGCAGGACGGTCAGGGCGGGCAGCGGCAGCGCGATCCACAGGCCCTGGCAAGATAGCGCGACCAGCCGCACGTGTAACGCCGACAACTGCCCGAACCAGAACACTGCCAGGGGCGTGGCGGTGATGGTCAGCAACGCGGCGGTCGTCAGCACAGTCAGCCAGGCGGCGAAACGGCGCAGGTTGCGTGCCGCGAGGGGTTCATCCAGCAGCGCGATGACGACTTCGTTGTATGCCATCCCCAGGCTGCGCAGCAGGAAGATCAGGCCGGTGACGACCGACCACACGGCCAGGGAATCGAGCGCGCGCGGCATCCGGCTGAGGGCGGCGCTGCCGATCGGCAGCACCAGCATGTTCAAGAGTGAGGTCATGGCCAGCGGGGTGTAGAACTCTAGGAAGGCGCGCAGGGTCAGAGGGTGGGCGGTGAGCGGGGCACATTTGAGTTGGTCGCGCAGCACGGGCTGCACGCGCAGGCCGGCGTAGATGGCCTCGCTGACGACGCCGGCCGCGACTGCGCCGGTCGCGACGACGATGCCGGGGATGGTGCCGATGGCGTAGCCGATGGCGAGCACGATGCCATCGGTGGTGAGCCGGACGAGCGTGCCCAGGCCGACGGCGCGGGCGTGGCCGAAGCGGATCAGCACGCCCTGGTTGAAGCGGCGATAGGCGATGGACCACGTCCAGGGCAGCATGATCATCAGCCCCAGGCGGGACGGTTCGACGATTTCCGCCGGGGCACCGATCAGCCTGACGGCGACGAAGTAGTAGAGCGGGGTGAAGGCGATCAACACGTGCAACACCGTGAGGAGCGCGCTGGCGCGCATCGTGAAGCGGCGCAGCCGGAGGTAGGAAGGCCAGTCTCTGCTGAGGGCGGTGGAGGCAGACAGGAGCATGACGATGGGCGACTCGATGATCAGCGCCAGGGGGAAGACGACGCCGCCCCAGGCCGCCAGGTTGACTTCAGGGTTGGCCAGCCGGGCCACGATGGCGTTCATGGCGGGGCCTTCGAGCGCCATAAGAATCCAACTGGCCGCCAGCGGCCACCAGGTGTGCACGATGCGGCGCATGGACAGCGGCGCTGGAGCGCCGTTTTCGATCAGGTGGTCAGTATCGGTCAAAGTCGTCACCTCAGGCCTGCCAGCCAGGCTCGGGCAGCCCGTGGAGAGTGCAGGCGCACCACGGCCAGGTGGGCATACGCGGGTTGATCGAGCAGGGCAGGGTACTCGCGCCGCCTGCGCGGGTAGGAGCGCAGCACCCACAGGAACAGCGAATCGCGGCTGAAGAACTGGGCGAGGAAGCGCTCGCGGTTTTCGTTCCACAGTTCTTCACGGGTGACGACGCGCCGGAGCGTGCGCCAGAACAACCGCCACAGAATCACCGGCAGTGGGTAGTCGAGCCACACGAGTGTGTCCGCCCGGCTCCACACGACGTCGCGCACAGCGCTGTAGTTGCCGTCCACGACCCAGGCCTCGCCGTTCAACGCGAGTGCCGTGCGCTCCCGGAAGACCTCGGGGGGGACCGGCGTCCAGTAGGGGTCCCAATGGAGCGCGTCCAGTTCCACGTGGGGGATGGCGAGACGCCGGGCGAGTTGTTGTGCCAGGGTCGTCTTGCCGGAGCCGGTCGTGCCGACGACGGCGATGCGCCGGTGGCGCTCGATGGAGAATTGGCGATTGGAGATGGGTGTGCTGGTGAGCATACAGCCTCATAAATGATTTTCTGCCCCCGTAAGGGGGGAAAAGTGCGTCATTTGAATTACGCAGGCTCTCGTCGGTAGGGCCCTTAACAAATTGGCCGTTTGGTGGCAAACTTCTCTCATCTCCAATCCGCTTT
>Ga0315285_10000676_pt1 | contig 35541 bp, 32 predicted proteins | sample YL17G09_36_MG_FD_203698 | JGI IMG/M metagenome (GOLD analysis project Ga0315285, IMG submission 203698) | Sediment microbial communities from Yellowstone Lake, YNP, Wyoming, USA - YL17G09_36 | ecosystem: Environmental > Aquatic > Freshwater > Lake > Sediment | place: USA: Wyoming | collected...
TAAGCCTATAAATCAAGAAATAAATGTATATTCTGTGGCACTACCTTTTTGGCATTTTTCAGGTAACGATCCAGTATTGACGCGGCTTTCAGCCATTTGGTCACCCCACAACTGTCCAAGAAAAGTATAAGTAAAGTCTTTCGTTTATTGGCGGAAGCGTTGTGCAGAAGTAGCTGAACATGGAAGAAGCACACTATAAGGTACTATCTTCTCTTGTAGAGACCGATAATTTCAGCTGAAGCAAGCTGGTTTTCCTTCACCTTTTTTAAAAAGTTGCTTTTGCTCATCTCTCCCAGGTCGCTCACCTTCAGCGCATAGATGGTAAAAAAGTAGCGGTGCGTTCCAGAGGGGGGACACGGACCTCCGTAAGACTTTTTGCCAAAGTCGTTGGTTACTTCCCTTGCCCCTTTAGGAAGTGGACCGCCCTGAACAATTTCAGTTACTGTTGCAGGAATGTTGTAGGCCAACCAGTGAATAAAGTCTCCCATGGGTGCATCTGGGTCGATGCAGGTGAGGGCAAAACTTTTTGTCCCTTCAGGTGCTCCTGACCAGGTGATATGAGGTGAGATATCCTTTCCATCACAGGTATGGATGGAAGGTATAGCCTGGTTGTTTTTAAAGTCTTTGCTGGTAATTTCCATGGCAATTCCTCCACTTGATAAGAGTGGTATGATTGATAACATGCTCCATAGAAAAAAGAATGTCTGTTTCATACACACACACCTCCTTTCTTATTTAATTTTATTCCATTTGTCTCTAAATTTTTCGTAATCTGTTGGTTGAATCCAAAAACTTTTTTTCTTGTCTAGTTTTCTAATACTATATTTGATCGATATTTCATGTGACTTTGCAATAAAAACATCAGGTTTTTCCTCAAATATTTTTACACAGATTATCACATAATCTGCAAATAGATTATCAGGATTACCAAGAGGAACTGGGGTTTTCTTACTCAATGCTTTTACTTGAATAGTGCGTTTTATCGAAGCATCTTGATTGTAAACTACTATATCAACACCTTTTGCGTTTCTTGAGGTTGGCATTACATTCCATCCTAATTTTGAAAGCCTATAACAAATGTAGTATAGACCTGTATTAGCAACAATCTGGTTAGAAGTTTTGCTTTCTTTTTTTTTCATACTCCTCTCCTTAAATAAACTTAAAGGTAATAAGGCCTATTTTCTTTTAGATCTCGTTATTCTTTCTAACATTCTTCTTCTCATCATTTCTGTTAAATATTTTTTGGGTTCTACATGCTCCACATAAGCTTAAATTTTTTTTTTAAACTTTGTTAGGTAAATCTTTTCTCTCTTCTTTAATTATATCTTATTTTCCCATCCAGGTAACGTGATAAACCCCTTCCCTTAAGTTACCGTAGTTAATTCTCTCAGGTGTAATTTCAATGATCCGGTAGTTGAACTGGGGAGGAAGCTCCTTCATGCCTGCCTTTTTCATGGTTTGATATGCCTTCATCTTCTTGAGTGCATCTTTAAAGCGACGGGGATTATCCTTCATATTGTAGAACTTTGCCTTGCCCCAGGCCTGTAATCCCCTTGCTCCCCAGAAATCTTTATTGGAATCATAGGGTGCAGCGATTGAGAAGGATACGTTCTTGTTGACCTTGAGATTAATAAACTTTGCTCCTCCCTCAGAGAGAATGTAGAAGGTAAGACCGTGTAGACGATATTCTAGCGGAGTTGAACGGGGGAGATTATCCCTGCAGGTGCTCAGGTGAAGCACGTTTTGTTCTTTAAGGAATTTGAGGAGCACCTTCTCAAAAGCTTTAGCTGAAGCAAATTTTTTTAACTTTATTTTTTCTTTCTCGAGGAGGGGTAGAAGTGCGGGTGGGAATTTGGGCTGTTTTAATCTTGCCATGGCTACCTCCTTTCCATTTGAGTTTAATGTACCGATATTGGTTCCTTGGGTTCTGGTGCCTCTTGAATCTCACCATGTGTGTTTTCGTATTTTTCCAGGCATTTACCCAAGGCTTTTATCATTCGCTTGAGATGACCGGGGCTAATAATGACCCGGGCATTGACAATGCCCTGTGGCGGGAAGACGTTGATGAAATCGAGAATGAACTCTTCCCGGGTGTAAGCAATGAACATATTATTCGAATACACTCCCCTTAGCACCTCATCTGGGAATTTTATTTTTACACCTACTTTTTTCTCCTGCTCTGGCATAGTGACCTCCTTCAATGTACTGTTTAAAGGTGTTGAATAGATTTTTTTATCGGTTCTGTAAGTGATGTGTTATGCACCTGGCTCTTTAAATTCCAAATTTCAAATGCCAAATTCCAAACAATTTCAGATGAAATGACCAAAATATTTTTATCTTTTGAACATTTGTATTTTTAATTTGTTTGAAACCTGGTGCTTGGTATTTGATATTTATTTTTTAGCTTATGGTTCCATTGCGAGGCGGAAACCACGAGGGTGATTGGGGACATCAGGAAATATCGCACCTCGAAAGGCACAGCGAATAAGAGAAGCATCATTACACCAGGAACCGCCGCGCATTACCCTATCAATTCCTGAATCGGAACCCTTGGGATTTTTTTTGGGGCTATACTGGTAGTAATTCCACTCAAACCAATCCTCACACCACTCCCAGGCGTTTCCTGCCATATCATAGAGGCCGTAGCCGTTTGGTGGAAAGCTCCCCACAGGGGCAGTAAAGGCATATCCATCATCACTGTTCTTATCTGACCAGGGGAATTCGGTGTTCTTGTCAGCAAAATTACATTGAGTGCCGTCGGGTAGTGCATCCCCCCAGGGATATTTCTTCCCCTGCATTTCTCCTCGGGCTGCTTTTTCCCACTCGGCTTCGGTAGGCATGCGGTAGGTTTTTTCCTCTTTTTTAGAGAGCCACCTGCAGAAGGCCTGGGCGTCTTCCCAGGTGACAAAGAGGATGGGATAGCTGTCACCCGGGGCGTAGGTTTCAAGAAGAGACCACTTATCCCACGGGTAAAAAGTTTCGTTTGTAAATTTCCTCCACTCTCCTACCGTTACCTCTTTTTCACCGATGTAGTATTCATCAAGATGTACGTGGTGAACTGGTCCCTCGCTGGTAAATCTATCCTTTTCTTCAGGAGGACTACCCATGATAAATTCCCCGGCAGGAATTTTTATAAGCTTCATTCCCAGGGTATTGGTATAGTAGTAATTAGTGCTTTTGAAGATACTGCATCCAAATTGTGTGAGGATGACAAGAAGGATGAGAACCCATCTTCCATCAGAGATAGTCATAGAGTATAATTTATAAAATAGAACGTCAATAATATCAATAGATTTAAATGCATGTATCCTGTATCATGTTTTGTACATTATGGATCATGAATTATGCCTCTTAAGAATTACCTGGATGAAATAAGGGATTATACTATTCGTGAGGCACCGCCTGATGCCGGTAGGACGGCACTGCTGGTAGTTGATATGCAGTATTATTTCAGAGAGCTGGCTGAACCGATCTTGAAAAATGTTATCTCTTTGATTGATGTCTGTAGAAAAAAGGGTTTAAAGGTTATCTTTACCCGCCATGGCCATCGTGATCCTCAGGAAGATGGGGGAATGTTGAAAGAATGGTGGGGTGAACTCATTGAGTACGGAACCAGAGGATGGGAGTTAATGGAGGAGCTTGATGCCCCGCAAGAACTCATACTGGACAAAAATCGCTACAGCGCCTTTTTTAATACCGATTTTGAAGAGAGGTTACAAAGGTGGGGAGTACAGGACCTCATTATCACTGGGGTAATGACCAATTGCTGCTGTGAGACTACCGCACGCGATGCCTTCATGCGCGATTACCGGGTGTTTTTTATAGCTGACGCGACCGCAACGAGCAGTGAGGATCTCCACCTTGCTACCCTTAAAAACCTTGCCTTCGGCTTTGCATATATTGTTGATACAAGAACTTTGTGCCAGTATCTAAATTGTGTCTGAACGAAAACCCTCACACATTACATTATCTGTCATTTCGAAAGAGCAAAGCGACTGAGAAATCTCAAGCAAGTTCATAGATTTCTCCCTTCAGTCGAAATGACAAAGTGCCAAAACAGGGGTTTTCATTCAGACGCTAAATAAGAGAATTTAGGGATTGGGGAATTGTCGAGTTATTGTTTTAAAAGTTACGGGTTGCGAGTTCAGAGTTGGGGATTATGCTGATCATAAATTCGGAATAGTATATGTTTGATCAAAGATAATTTGAGGTTCGTCTAGGTCAGGCCCCGAGTAGCAACCAAAATCCTCACCATCAGTAAGTTGTACCTTCTTATTCCCTATAGCATCGGCACGATGCAACCATATAGGGCCAAAATAATGACAGCAATCTGTATACCACCACACCAAATAAGTAATTCTTAAGCGATCTCCAGGTTTAGCTTTAAAAGGTAGACACTCCCCCACAACAGCACCAGGAATCACCTCATCATTTAGATATTCATCAAAAAACCCAGCAGGTGAACTATCAATGATGCTCACCTTGTATTCGTCACCACTAGGATACAAGGTGTATTCCTCCTGAGTAAGAGATAATTCTAAGGCATTGCCCCCTGCATTTAAGGTGGTAGTACTTTGCCCAGAGCCTAGCTCCTGGTTAATAATATCAAACGCCTGTGCCTCAACACGTGCCTCTTCAGTTGGGGCAAGCATAAGTCCTCCAACTTCCTTCATTTCAACCTGGGTTACACCGAAACCCACTGCCTCATCATCCTGTGCTAGTAAATTGGAATCTTTATCATACACGCCTGCTCTGATGAAAGAAGTTCCCTCAGGTATCCCTGTCACGGTAAGGTTTATCCAGGCAGGGAGGTAAAAGTTACTCGCAATTGGCGAACCAGATGGGTCAGGATATATTTTTAATGTCGCAAGTCCAAAACCACAATTGTTTGATTTTACTATTGTATCATCTAAGTATGCCTCATAAGCACTAAAACTATTGCCCAGCATAAGCTTAATCATGTTTAACTGATCTCCATCTGAAATTACCCCGCTTACCGGCTTATCCCAGCTTAAAAAAACTTTAGCACCATCTTCGTAAAAAACTGAAGAGGCGTTATACCCATAGCATGTAGATAGATGTACATAACTAGAAGGAAGCACTCCCATCAGCTCTTGTAGCAGATCTAATCGCATACCCAAGTCATACCCTTGCGACAATCTCTTTATTACTATAAGTTTTTTTTGCTTTTTCCACTCTCCATATTGAGAATTATTTTGAAACAATGTATCATCAGCCATACAACATTGTAGATAAAAAGATGTTACGATTATATTTCCTGGCTTTTTATCATTTGTATTATTTTCTACATCCCTCCAATAGCCACCATGTCCAAAATACAAGATGATGCCGTATTCACCAAGGTTAGCATAATCCCCTGGCGTAATATTGGTACCAGGAGATTTAACCACGATATCATCATCTGTCCATCCATATTCTTTGAGATAGTCTGCAAAGACCTCTGGAAATCCTTCGATATAAGATTCATCAGGTCTCAGAGGATTTAAAATTAACACCTTATTGGATTGAGGGATAATCTTTTCTTCTTCATCGTCTGATGCCATCTCCCTCTGGTGTATAAATTTTTGCTGCAGTATATCTATGAAGTGATCTGCTGCTCTGGGCGTTTCCTCATGGTCAAAAGAATGGTGATTACCTGGTGATTCCGGAGACAGTTCACTCTCTTCAAGCGTAGAGATCCCAGCAAAATCATCATCAGTAAATTCTATGAAAATGGTGTACCCATCTGCGCCAAGCTCTGCACTCTCTATTCCCTCATACTCTGTGTTTAACTTTTCTACTAGCTCTGCTCGTACCTCATTAGGAGACATCGTATCTCTCAAAGTACTGTATTCCTGAGTGGCTGTGTCTAAAGTTTCTTTGTCAGCTTCACTTAACATCACCTCTGAAGAACAGCTGGACAAAAGGATAACGCCGACTACCAGCAGGTTACATAGTATATATAGTCTCTTTTTCATTCCCCCCTCCCGTTTTGCTTAATGATCTTTGAGTTTTGTTTCAAGAAGTCTTGTGCCTCACGTCCACCGTTTAAGGGATTGGATCAAGGTGCAGTGTGTAGCAGCAAAACCTGTTCCCCGGACCACAATCTGCCATTGCTCCATTAACCAGCGGGAAACGGTAGCTACTCAGCCATGGAGCAGAAGTATATTATTTCAACAGAAATCCTGATCAAAAACTCGGGAATGTGTATGTTTGTTCGAAGGGCCATTCTTCGTTAGGAATATCATCATTATTGTAACCAAAATACTCTCCTTCGGTAAGCTCAAACTTCTCATTCACAAAATTTTCAGAAGTTGAACATTCAGCACGATGCAGCCATAAGGCGCCAAAAGAATGGTCGTACATCTCCCAGGGCATGTTCCAATCCAAATGACATTTAATCCTTATGGTATCACCAGGATTTGCATAAATACTACACTGACGCTCAACGGTGCCTGTGGATGTGCTTAGGGTAGTGAAAAACACCTCATTTAGATATAACTGAAGTTCACATCCAATGCTCATATAAATTTTCTTCTTGTTATTCTCACCTCCGCTCAAAATCCAGTGGTAAGTCTCTGGAATCGTGAGATCAATTTGTGGTGTATTTGCCCCGGCATTTAATGCAGCGGTAGTTTGCCCGGTTGTTAGATCCTCACCACTGCTGCCCAACGCCACTACTACAATTGCTACTGTTTCGGTTGGTGCAAGCATAAGTCCTCCAACCTCCTTCATCTCAACCTGGGTTACACCAGAACCCACCTCTTCATCGTCCATTGTTAATAGAGTAGAATTTTCATCATACACCTTTGCTCTGATGAAAGAAGTCCCCTCAGGTATCCCTGTCACGGTGAGGTTTATCCAGGCGGGGAGGTAAAAGCTAGTCGCAATCGGATCACTGGATGGATCAGGATATATATTAAATGTTGGCCAAAATGGTGGGCGTACTATCGTATCATCTAAATATGCATCAAAAGCACAATAATTTTCACCCACCATTAATTTAAGCATGTGAAACATATTTCCATCTGCATTATTCCAGTTTACTCTATGATCCCAGCCCAAAAAAACTTTCGCGCCTTTGCTGCAAAAGGCACTTGCGGCCTGAAACCCATAGCACGTGGAGAAATGCACGTAACTGGAGGGAAGCACGTCCATCTTTTCCTTTAGCAGATCCAAACGAATACCAACACTATAGGTAGTCATGTACAAACACTTTACTATGAGGAGCTTTCCCTCCTTTCTCCACTCTCTATACTGAGGATTATTCTGAAACAATGCATCAGTGGCCGGACACCCTTGTATATAGAAATATTTCTCACCCCCTTCTTCACTTTTCAACAAACCACCATGTCCAAAATACATGATAATGCCATATTCACCAAAACCGAAATAATCCTCAAGCGTAGTATTCTCACCAGGAGATTTAATATCAATATCATCATCCGTCCACCCATGTTCCTTCAAATAGTCTACAAAAAATACTGGAAACTCTTCATCTACCTCGTGATTATCATACCAAATGTCATCATTGTCTTCCAAAGGATTCAAGAGCAATACTTTATTGGATTGTGGGGTGGTCTTCCCATCGGTATCCTCTGAGGCGGTCTTGCGTGGGTTTATGAATTCTGGTGGTAGGGTATCCGAGGCAAACGGATCGGTGTGTTCAGGACGTTTCCCATGTTCAAAGTAATAGTTACCTTCTGATGATGGCGAAGAAAACTCAAACGATTCAAGGGTAACTAGAGCTGCAAAATCATCATCTGAGAATTCTATGAAAATGGTGTACCCATCCGCACCAAGCTTTGCGCTCTCAACTCCCTCGTATTCAGTAGTTAACTTTGCTACTAGCTCTTCTCGTGCCTCATCAGGAGACATGGTATCTCTCAAAGTACGGTATTCCTCAGTGGCTGTGTCTAAAATTTCTTTGTCAGCTTCACTTAACATTACCTCTGAAGCACAACCAATTAAAAGGATAGCGCCGACTACCAGCAGGTTACATAGTAGATATAGCCTCTTTTTCATCCTCCCCTCCCTCTTTTCTTAATGATTTTTATGGTACTCGTCGATGGCTAAACCTCACATAGACTCCAAATAAAAAAGCCCATTTATAGAAGTATCCTATAAATGAGTTCCAGTATGCGCTGTTTAGTGTATACGTAGAAGACACATAACGTGCCTTGTGTAATGTGATTACAGAGTAAACGTAATGTGAATGATTTATATATCATTGCAGTTTACTACAGTCAAGACTATTACAGGATGAATGAAACGCCCGGTTAAGTCTTAGATGGAAGGTACATGAAACAAGGTTGCAACATATGGGTGGGTGTGGTATAGAAAGTCAAAAATTTTCTTTAGTGGGAAAGGAGAGAGAAGCAATGGAGACGATTAAGATTATGCCCTGTCTTGATATGAAAGAGGGGAGGGTAGTTAAGGGTGTCAATTTTGTGAATTTAAAAGATGCGGGTGATCCGGTAGGAAATGCCAAATTCTATCAAAAAGAGGGAGCCGATGAACTGGCTATGCTGGATATTGCCGCGACTCTGGAGAATAGAAAAACCCGTTTAGAGTGGGTTAAAAATGTGTCATCAGTCATTGATATTCCCCTCACAGTCGGTGGCGGGATCGGAAGTCTCGAAGATATTGAGCTGGTGCTTTCAGCTGGTGCCAGTAACGTTTCCATGAACAGTGCGGCGGTAAAAGAGCCTAAACTCATCAATGAGGCGGCAAAAAGGTTTGGCTCGGGCAAGATTACCATCGCCATCGATGGCAAAAGAAATGAAAAAATGCCTTCAGGATTTGAGGTAGTGGTCTCAGGCGGCACCAAGCCGGTGGGAAAAGATGCGGCTGCCTGGGCAAAAGAGTGTCAGGAAAGAGGTGCGGGTGTGATACTTCCTACCAGCATGGATGCCGATGGCACCAAGGACGGCTATGATCTTGAATTTACCAGAGCCATCTCGGATGCAGTGACCCTTCCGGTAATCGCTTCAGGAGGTGCAGGGACACTTGAGCATTTTTATGAAGGGGTGATCAAAGGCGGTGCACAAATTTTACTTGCTGCCTCGGTGTTTCATTTTCGTATTTTGAGCATAGGGGAAGTAAAAGAATATCTCCGCAAGAAGGGGTTGCAGGTTCACGTATAAACAACGTAAGTAATCTTGCTAAAAAATCCCTCACCCATTTTTGACTTTTTACGAGACTATCTATTTTACCCTTCAACAATTTCCTTTAGTATCTGCTGAATGGTATAGTGAGGCTTTCCCAACGCGCGCATTGTTTTTGTCAAGTCCCTGGTAATATCATAGCCATACATTTTAAGGTAAAGAGGTGGGATGGGTGCAACACCCATTTTCCAAAGGAGAGAGACCGCACCCAGGGTGAGCATTTCAGGGAGCCTTAGGGGAGAAGGTTTTTTACCACCTAATCTCGCCGCTTCGGTGAAGAGGTCTCGCATAGACATTTTCCCCTCAGAGGCAATGTCAAAGATTCCTTCTTTCCCTATGGCGTTGAAGCAGGCATCAATCACATCATCTACATGGACAAGTTGAACGGGAGGATTGTGATCTGCTAAGAGCATGAAGCGGCCGTTTTTAGATGCCGACCTGAGCATATCTCCCATGCCGGCTCCACCGCCCCTCCAGCAGACAATGGCGAGACGGAGTATTGCAACCTTAAGACCATGCTCTTTGGCAGCATTCAAAAAGATGTTTTCTGCCTTCACCTTATTCTGGGCGTATCCATCATCTACGGGGTTAAGGTAGTTTCCCTCGCCATCATAACATCCGCCTTCTTTTTTAAGATCACCATAGACCCGCCCGCTGCTGGCAAACACAATATTCTTTACCCCCTTCCTGAGGGCACAGTTTAGAATGTTGCGTGAGCCATTTAAATCTATATCATCCCTGGTGGCTGGGTCCATTCTCGGCTTGGTGCAGAAGGCGAGGTGGATAATGGCATCCACCACGTTCTTCTCTATGAGCTCTGCGAGGGAGGGATCGCGTACATCTATCTTTTGAAATTGTTGTGCAGGTAGCTCATAGGTATTCACATAATCAATACCAATAAAGTCAATGCCTTCTTTAAGGAATCTCTGAGCCATCCTTTTGCCAATATGTCCTGCGGCACCAGTGATGAGAATCATAGTTCCCTCCCTTTTCTAGCCTTGATGTTTACCTCAGTTTTCATTATCTTATCTATAGAGGGTATGTCAAATTATATTTACATGAATAGGGAGGATACATGTCAGATACTAGGATTACTGTAATTGCGTATGTCCACGCAAAAGAAGAGATGAAAAAAGAGGTAGAGAAAGAGCTTTTAAAACTAGTGGCACCAACCCGTTCTGAACCAGGCTGTATCGTCTACGATCTTTACCGGTCTGCTGAACGTAAAACACTTTTTATGTTTTATGAGTGCTGGAGAAGCAAAAAAGATCTTGATGAACACCTGCAAATGCCCTATGTCAGGCATTTTATGAAAAAGGCAGGTGAGATGCTCACTGAACCTGTGAGTGTTTCACTATGGGAAAGACTTAGTCCATCGATTCATAAGTAGTATGACGTACTTATTCACTCAGGACTTAGTGCTGACTTCGATGATCTCAGTCGAATCGAGTGAGCAATTTCTACTATATGAGTCTTTAGAATACGTAACAATAATTGCGAATCGAAGCACTTAGCGAGTGAGTGCATAAATGAGATCACGAAACTGGGGGTATGAGTGAACGAGGGATTGCCTTGTTCCCGCTTCATAATCTGCGGGCTCAAATCCTGGCGACATGGTGGTACCCAGAAGTGCACATTTCCCACCAGGCAAAAGCCGAGAGCCCTGCCAGATTCCGCTCATTGCAATAACCTGTGGCTGCATCCCTTTGACGATATCTGATCCAAGGGTAATTAATGACTTTGCCGGTTCCATCAGGAAAGAGCTGGAGCATCTCAACCGGATCTCCCAGGTAAAAGTGGTAGATTTCATCTGTCGGTAGTCGGTGGAGTGCGGAGAAGGTGTCAGGGGTGAGAAGGTAGTAGATGGCCGTCGAAAGTGCTCTCTTACCCTCATACCCTTTTGGCAGTGCATCTTCCGGGATTAGATGACCCGATCGAAAGGTCTCCGCAAAATATCCTCCCTCTGCTTGAAGGGGTTTAAGATTAAACAACAATTTGATTTGCTCCACTGTAATCATAGTGCTCTCCATTAGTGGTAAATAATTTTCTTAAAACTACCAAAGACTCTGTCACGTTACCCTCGTTTAGTTTCAATTGCAATAGGATTTACTCTGTGAGAAAGTCCCGCCATTCATAGCAGGTTCTGACGATGTTTACTTGAACATCTTTGGAATTGACAAATTTTTTTCCCTGTGTCATGGTTGAAAAAAAGAATATAGTGACCCCTCATTTTGCAGAGGAGGAGTTCTGCCCTGGTAGACCGGATCGGGACGGCATGCGTTCACTCACTGCAGGCACGCTCGCAGCCTTCTTTAGCGGTACCCTTCAGGGGAATGTCAGTGCACTCTCAGTGTTAAATGATACGAGTTCAACCCCCGTGCCTACTGAGGGAGAGATGAAATAAGCTGATTTTCCTTCTGGGAGAGATAACTTAGTGCTTCGATTCGCAATTACAGTGACGTATCTTGGGAGAATTTCTATAGGCAATGGCTCACTCAGCACTATGTCCTGAGTAAATAAATTCGTAACCGAATTTATGAATCGAAGGACTTAGTGAGTACGTTTACCAGAGCGTAGGGAGGAACACTGATGCAGGAGAAAAGAAAACTTAAGAGAAGACATTTAATTTACTATCTGAGGGTATTTGAGAAAAATACTGATACGCTTTTAGGGTACCTCGTCGATATCACACCCGAGGGGATAATGATTATGAGTGAATCACCCGTTGAATAAGGGGAAGGTCTTTCACTTAAGGATGCAACTGGATTCTGAGCTCACTGACAAGAAGTATCTTGATTTTGACGCACGAAGCCTGTGGTGTAGGAATGATCTTAATCCTGATTTCTATGATGCGGGTTTTGAGCTGGTGAATGTTTCCTATAAGGATTTCCGATCTATTGAGGAGATTATAGAAAAGCTAGGTTTTCGAGACTAAAAGGTAGGTTCTCTCCTACTTAGGGTATCGTGAAAATAACTTTCCCCAGGGCGATTCAGCTTCCCACTTTTTCACCACAGGCACGCCGTTAATAGTGTACCAGATCTTATCGTGGTAAAACTCTGAGGCAAAAATAAAGAGATTCACGATGGGTGTCTGGAAAAAAAGTTTTTGAAAGTGTTTAAGTGGCGTGTCAAACCAGAAGATTCTTCCGGTGCCCGTGGCAAGGTTGACTCCCACCTCAAAATTCCAGTTCTCTTTTGCCACATCCGTATCGCCTACTATTTCAATCTCTGCAGGATCTCCCACACCAAGGTTATGCTGATGAGAGAGGTAAATGCAGGGAAGCTCCCGCCAGTTAAATCCCATGAGTTTTGCCGCAACCGTATCGATTGCCACCTGGTCAGCAGAGGCTAAGATGATATTTTTGTCGTGTGGTCTCACGGTGCGGGGACCGGGTCCAGAACCAGCGGTAGTTCCATCCATGGTGGCAAACATTCCGGTGTGAATCTCTTTACCAATGGCAAGAAGGTCCACCAGTGTTTCATGAATCCAGGTGTGGGTGTAGTGGCGGTGATAGTTGAGTAGTCCTCCGAAGGCGTTTTTGAGCGCGCCGGTGTAGGTGGTATAGGAGTGGGTTTTGACCGTGGGCAGGTGCACGATATTTTTTCCCTGAAAGTAGTCAGGGATTCTGATCCCCTCAGGAAAGATTTTATGAAGGGCCAAGGTTTTAAACTTTGGCTTATACGTGATCCAGTGCATATCTTCATCTTTAAAATTAAAGAGTACCGGAATCTGGTGACGTCCATAGATGGGCTTAAACTTTAAATCCTCTTCTCCCTTCTCCGGAATGGTCACTACGGTGTGGTTGTGGATGGCAACCAGCTGGTTGAAACCTGCTTTTTTGAGACTGAGGACTGTTCCCTCGAGCTGCCAGGGTGTGGTGTTGACGCCAGGGAATACATTATGCCAGGTGATATTGTCTTTTAAAATGGTAGTTGCGGAGGGATCAAGTGCTTGTTTTAACCCCGCCAGTTCACAGAGCTTTTGATAGTCCTCTACCACCGTTTCAGGTTTTGTTCTAAGAATTGCTACTCTTGCCTTTGTCATGCCTATCTCCTATAGTGGTAACGCCATAGAAGATTTTTTATAGCACATTATATGGTAAAATACTACCTTGAATCTTTTTCTTTTCTCAGATTCACAGCTGTCCTTTGAGCAGCAAAGAAGCTTGCCTTTTACGAAAATAGATTTCATTTTCTAATGCGATCTTTGTTTTTGCTCCAGACTGGAAATGGTGAAATCTCTCTCATCTAATCCTACATTGACCCGCACATCTTCAGTGGTAATGACAGTTTTTTGTTTTGTTTGAATGTTATCAACTACCGCCTTCTTCCAAAACCAGGAGTCAAATTTATATTGCCACTCAATAGTGAGCACCTTCCAGGGCTCTCCCTTTTTATCAAAGTACTCTATTTTTAAAGGAATCCTCTCACGCAGGTCAATCCAGCTCACTCTTTTTCCGTAGCTTAGGTCATTTTTAATGGGGATGCTCTCAACCAGGCAACAGGTTTTACCCTGATATTCCTCGTTTCGTAAAAGTTGGTGCCTTTCATCTTTGAGCTTGATATCTATATAATCGTTGAGGCAAAAATCAAATTCAGCAGGTGGTCGTACACGTTCGGTATTGGTTACCCTGGTTGCCTCTGTATGAGGTAATTGGCACCACAATGCCTTTTCCCTGTCTTGATAGTTCCAGATGAGAAGAGAGGTTCCATACCGGTCCGTGGGTTCGATATACCTTATTACAGACTTATCTATGAATCCATCTTTTCCTCCTAAGTTAATTCTCTTTTCAATATTCTTCATGGTGTGTTTACCCGTTTCCCAGTAACGAGAGATGATGTGGTCTTTTTCTCTACTTTGTCCACTCACCATAGTCATAATGCGTTCCCCATCCAGTGGTGAAGGTACGGTGGCAGTTTCGGAGAGTGGTAGTTGCTCTGTTGGTTGTCGAGGTTGTTTCAAAGCGGCAATGTCTTCCTTTTGCGGGATGACCGTGGTTAAGGAGGCCAGGAGATCATCAGTGGTTATCTTTTGAGCAGCAAAGAGTGTAGTCTGTTCTATAGGAAAGTAGTATTCGAGCAAGGTGACTCTGTCTCGATAAAAGGAATGTGTTGATGAGGACACATCAAAGCTAAACCCATCGATTTTATCTTTCCCCATAAAGTGCGTATCCAGATAGATTAGCGCTTTTGAGATGAGGGGATCAAAGAAGAGTTTACCAGTCTCAGGTGAGGTGGCATCAAGGTGGGAAAGACTTGAAGGGTAGATCAGATAGGTGTGGAAGTATTTCTTCTCTTGATGAGCGGTAAGAGACGCAAAGCAGATAAACTCACCTAGAGTGACTCCACCTGAAGGGGTGAGTTTTTTCTTTAGCCTTTTTAAGTGGAGGCGATACCCTAAGAGATCAAAACCATATTCTTTTTGTAGCGTGCCATCGAATGCCCTAAACTCAAGTTCTTGCAGCCTTTCTTTCGCCAACACCGCAAAGGTGCTCTCCGAGTATTTCAAGAGAAACTCCTCATAACCAGCTATAGTATCCATAGCCTCGTATCGTTTCAATTCTACCTGCTCAATCCTTACACTCGCATTGAAGACGTACCGGTTACGGGGGTATCTCGTCTTAAACTCCATATAGCCTTCAATGCTATCCTCTCGCTCGTAGGGGGTAAATTCTAAATTCTCAATCTGTAACTTCGCATCGGTAACGAAAATGTTTTTCGGATACTTGGCAATAAATTCTCGGTATGCTTCTATAGTATTTTGAAGTTTATAGGGTTGGTACAGCTGCTGGTGGCGTTGGTATTCTTTTAAATCCTTGTTTCTTTGGAAAAGTACACCGCACCCCTGGAGAAACAGCACTAGGGTAATGAAGGTGATTGAGAGAATTTTTTTTACCATATTCTCCCTCCTCTTTCTCATAGAGAATGGTCAGTTCGTAGTATGGGCTAGGGAATGGCTTATTAAGCTTATTATTTTTCGATTAGTTCACCCTACACTCATGTCTCATCGCTCATTACTCGTTACTGGTGTATCCTGTTTTGTACAGAACTCATCCCGTAACTTTAAAAATTTCCCCTTTAGTTCTTCATCTCCCAGGTCAGGATGAAGCGATTGGGTTACCGTGATGACTTCACAGGCATCTTTTTGCTTGCCAAGACGGCTCAGCGCCTGGGCGGTGCGGTAACGTGCCTCAAACCAGTAACTGTCTCCAGGCTTCAGGCCACGAGTAAGTTTATTCCAGGTAGTGAAGGCGTCTTCCCATCTATCTCCCCTTTCATAGATAATGCCGAGATTATATAGTGCATCTGCTGAGGTTGGGTCCCTTTCAAGCTTTTCCTGATAGATTGCAGCCGCCTCTGTTATTTTATGGTCAATAGTATACAACTCAGCAAGCCTCATCTGGATGGGATCATAAAGATTCTTATAGGATGCATCCTTCTTGGCAATGTCCGAGAGCCTTTTATAGACGACCAGCGCCATTTCTGCCTGCCTCGCTGCTCTATCCGTGTCTGTCTTGGTCTGTGCTTCTTTCGCCTGAATATAATAGCTATCGGCACACTCATTAAGAAATGCCCAGGTTTTTTTGTCAACAGTTCCTTGTCCAGTTATACCGGCGATTTCCTGCTCTGCTTCTTTGCGCATGGAAAGCTGCAGGCAACACTCAAGTCTCAACTTTTTTACCATGGGATAGAGCAGCTCTTGCTGCTTCTTCATGGAAAATCTTCCTTCAAATCCCTGAAGAATCTGAAGCGCTTTCCGGGCATACGGTTCCGAGCCATGCATATACAGTCGTGCCAAAAGGACAGCCAGATGAGCCTCCAGCTCTTTGTCATCATTTGGGGTATTTGCTTTTGTGAGACTCTTTTGATAATCCTCAGCCTGTTTGAGGCTCTCATGGTAAAGCTTTACTGCTTTTTCTGATTGTCCCTGATCATTACGAAATAACGCCTCGAGTGTTTCAACATTTGACTGTAGCCTGTCTACCTGTGACCGCAGTGATGCATGTCGTGCTTCAGCGTAGTGCGGCGAATCGCTGTCGACCTGGGAAAACTCTAGAAGGGCGTTCTTCGTCCGGTCCTGGCGTTGGTAGTATCGTCCTAGCTGGAAGTGGGCCTCGCTTTTGTCCTGGGCATCGGGGCAGTTTTTTATATAGCACTCAGCAGCCTTGATATAGCGGGCATAAGCGCTCTCAGAAGCCTGTGCCTGATAGGCATGTGCAGCAACAACGTAATAGAGGCACGCTGCCTTGCCTCCAAATGATGATCCGGGATATTTCTGAAAAAGCGTCTCAAGGCACACAAGGGCGTCTTGCCACTGCTGCTTCTGGGCATAACAATATGCCAGTCTAAAGCAGACGTCATCCAGATGATTTTTGATGAGGAGGTCTGGTGTGCTGTAGAGCCGCCGGTAACGCTCACTGGCAAGTTCATACTGCTTCCGGTCAAAATACCAGTCAGCAATGGCCATGCTGCCAAGGCTGCCAAGTTCTCTCTCAGACATATCTGCAAGGTGTGCTGCATGATCAAGCACATACTGGTAGAGTATCCCAGCCTGCGCTGCATCAACCTCTGCAATACGCTTGAGCTCCTGCACTGCCTCACGATACGATTCTTTGGTATGTGCGCCCTGGGCAGATGCTTTCTTTTCTGCAATGCCAAGAGCAATTTTTGTCTGCAGGTTTTTAAGCTTTTCCTTTATCTGTTGTGGCATGACGCCAGGCTTGACGTCTTCCTGCAGCTCCTGAATCTGTTTTATAGCCAGCTCATTTTTTCCAGACAGGTGACTGATCAGCGCCCTTTCATATCCTGCCTGTGCATACAAGGAATCGTCGCGGGACACCTTTGTCATCAGTGACTGTATGTCCTGAAGTGCCTTGTCATATTTCTCACGCTCCTTAAAACACAATGCCCTGCCGAACATGCTCTGGCAGACAATTGCCTGTTCTTTAAGGTCAAGCAAGGTGCGGGTAAAACCTGAAACCGCTTCTTCAAGAAGATCTGTGCGTGTCTTGTCGTGGGCTAGATATAGAAGTGCCGCATAGTAGTTGTTCCACCCGAGCCAGTAACTTGCGATTGATATCAGATACTGGGGCTGCTCCCATTCGGGCGAGGCAAAAAAGGCATCTTTATCCTGGATCCGGTCAAGCTTCTCCTCCAGCATATCCTCTACCCAGGTCTGATTGTAGGTGAGCATGTGCCGGAGCAGGTCTCCGTTGTTCAAGAAAAGTGATTTAAATTCTTCTTTTTGTGTTTCCTGCGACAGATCAGCTTTCTGGCTCAGATCCACAAGCCTGCTGATGCACTCTCCCGATTTTGTGGCAATAGTCTTCTGCAGTTCAAAAGACAGCTGTTGGCTTTCCTGCGCACCGTTAAAACGTGCGTGCATGATGTTGAGGGCACTTTTTAATTCACCGAGAGAACCGATCCGTTCAATATTCAGCCCGCTGATATCGCCAGGCGATAATGCCGCGACGGTGGTCTTTAAGAGAAAAAAAGCCATAATGAACGGGATAGTATAGTTAACGGAGCGTGTAAGAAACTTCATACATAACTTCATTTGAGTAATCATACCATTCGGTAATTACCTGATGAGCAATTCTCTCATGATTTGTAAGAGCTGCTTCCAATCATTTGGTTACACCATACTATTCACTACCTACTCTAGGGTAGGTGGAGGGATCTCTTTTCATTACCATCCTATCGAGTCTGATGGCACTCCTATTACTCATTTATAAATTCTTCAAAAATTCATCCAGATATGATTCCCATTTAGTTCCAAAGACAAGCACGACCATCTGCTTGATCACCTTCTCCTCATCAACTATACGTGCACTCTCCCCGCCGCCTATTATGGCAATCTCTCTGAACTCAGATATCACAGACCGTGGTGGTGCTTGCCCCAGGGGCTGAAACCCCTGGGCGCTCGTATCAAGTGTTGCCACCATACCGCCCATCTGGGTTTTAAACTTTTCCACCAGTTCTTTTGTCTGCTGCATATCATCCTTGTGCGGCGGTGCATCACCGATTACCAGGATTATCTTCTTTGAGTGTTTGCCCCAGTTGAACTTATTAATAGCAACGCGCAGCCCTTCGGTAACCGCCTCTTCCCGGTCACCGCCTCCTACTGGATCTATCCCCTGCAGAAACTGCTGTAGTTGCTGCGTCTTATGCGTGAGCGGAAACGATTTGGTAACGAAGTCATCTTTCTGGTCACGATACGCGACAAGCCCGATCCGTGCTGTGGGCACCAGGGCTTTAAAGGTCATCACCAGGCTTGCTATTTTTGTCTTCACCTGCCGCAGGAACTCAGCCATGCTGCTGGTTGCGTCAAAAATAAAAACAACATCAAGCCCCATTTCCCGCACACCCTGAATATGCCTGGTAAATGACCCTGAAAATCCCGTACCGCCCATCCCGTAAAACTGTCCGCCGATACTGTTGGATGGACCCTTGGCAGCATTCAGTAGTGTCTTGTCAAGCGTTGGAACGCCTGAGAGGTTCACATCCTCACGGATGAGGATATCAGGGGTAAACTTTACCTCAGGTAATGCGGAGAGTGATTCGATTTTGGGTAAGTGATCATCCTTTTCCCCTGCCGGCAGCTTATCAAAGGGGTCAGTGCCTTGCACTCTGAACTCTTCAAACTTCTGAGGGTACTGAAAAGTGAACAGAGTTTCTTGCTGCCCCTGAGGCATAATGGTGATAGTGGGATTCTTCTCAAGCCTGTCGTGTGCGGAGACCATCCAGTTCATCTTTACACACAGTAGGATAAGCAGGGTATGAATAAGGCAGGAGAGTAGAAAGCCTGGTGTACGCTTTATAAAGTGCCCTATAGCTGTGGCATAGTGCATTGCACTACTCCTTGTTTAGTCGATCAGGCATTGTTCAAAAAGTCGGCAAAGGTGCCTGTCCCTGTGTTTTTCGCTCGGTGGTCAGGCTGATGTTGTGCATCCCCCCGGCTTCAATCTGATCTATCACATCAACGATGGTCTCCACGTCAACCTTCTTGTCGGAATAAATCACTGCGCTGTCCGGCTTCAGCTGCATCAGCAGGGTTATTTTGTCAGTGAGCAGGCCGGGCGTCACCAACTCGTTATTAAGATAGACACTGCCATCAGGCTTCACTGCAATAATAATATTTTTTGTTGGCGGTTGTTTCTCAGAAGCAGATTGCGGTAACTGTAACTGAATGGAGTTCAGCACCATGATTGGGGTAATGATCATGAAGATAATCAGCAGCACCAGTGCCACGTCTATTAGCGGGATCATGTTGATCTCGTGCAGAAACGGCGTATCATCGGTATTTCGTATATACATGGTCATTTTCCTCCCCGATGAATGATCAGCGTTGAAATGCGTTCAAGCTCAAGGCTCAGTTTTCGTGAACGCTTTAAAAAGTAGTTGTATGCTATGACCGCAGGTACTGCCACGAAAAGTCCTGCAGCGGTTGAAATGAGCGCTTCGGCAATGCCGCTTGCCACAACCGATGGGCCAGCGCTTGCCTTGAGCGCTATTGACTGAAATGCGCGGATCACACCAATCACTGTCCCAAACAGCCCGATGAACGGCGCGACATTTGCTACCGTGCCAAGCACTGACAGTCGGTGCTCCGCTTCCCAGCGCAGACCCTTTGTTTCTTCAGCAAGAAGCGCAATCAGGGCTTCAGTTGGCCTTGTAAGGTGTTTAAGCCCGGCACTGATCAGCCTGCGGTGCGGCGTATTCCTTGCTTTTAATAAGGTGGAAAGCTCTTTGTACCCGTCACGGTCATTTTCAAGAACCTGTAAGAGTTCCGGAAGCTTTTCACGACTTGAAAAAAGATAGAACGCCTGATTCAGCATCACGGTGACCGAGTAGAGCGACATCAGCGCAAGGATGATAAATGTTGGATTTGTAAAATACGTGGTTAGGTCGTTTAACATCATACTATGTCTCCTCCTTTCTACATTAAGTTACTCTTACAACCTTCACTGGCAATTTAAAGGTAGACTTTGTAAAGGTATTGCTGGGATACGACACTAGGAAATGGCTTATTAAGCCTATTATTTTCTGATCGTTTCACCCTGCACTCATGTCTCATCGCTCATTACTCGTTACTGATTTATCCTGTTTTGTACAGAACTCATCCCGTAATTTCAAGAATTTTTCCTTTAGTTCTTCATCTCCCAGGTCAGGATATAGTACCTGGATCACAGTGATCCTGTCACATGCCTCCTTTATTTTTCCCAGCGTGGTGAGGATATGAGCAGAATGATACCGTGATTCAAACCAGCGGTAGCTGCCGGGTTGTTGCCCTTGAGACAATTTTTTCCAGGTTGCGAGCGCATCCTCCCACCGACTTTCCTTTTCATAGAGTAAGCTGAGCTGGTAGAGCGCATCTGATGACTGGGGATCATGCGTAAGTTTCTCCAGGTAGATTTCTCTCGCGTGTGCAGTCTGACCGGTGTCGCTATAGAGTTCAGCCATTCTGATCTTAAGCGCATCATAGAATTGGGTGAATGAATTATTGCGAGCGGCTATGGCAGAGAGCTTTTCATAGAAGGTGAGCGCCAGTAAAGCCTGACTGCGTGCTTCCTCTTGGTGGCCTTTGTACCGCAGGGCCTTTGTCTTGTTGTAGTATCTATTGGCACAGTCGGTTGCCAAGTACCAGCGCTGCGAATCAACTGCACCCTCCTTGAGCAAAGAGGTGATTTCTTCTTCAGCCTTTTTAGATAACCCCATCTGCTGATAGCACTCTATCCTTAAAATTTTGGTAGTGAGGATAAGCTGTTCCTGCTTCAGAAGTGAAAAGCGGTTTTCAGATCCTGCCAATGTCTCAAGCGCTTTCTCAGCCTTTCCCTCTGGCCCGTAGGTATAGAGCTGAGCGAGGAGGACCGTGAGTCGCGCTTCCAGATCACTTCTGGCGGAAGTTGCAGCCTGTTCAGCTACCTTCTTTCTACATTCTTCGAGTCGCTTCAGGGTATCCTTATACAACTTTTTTGACCTTTCTGAGTGACGCAGCCCTTTTTCGTCTAAGGATTTCAGTTCATCTATATGAGTGGTAATGAGGGTGTACAGGGCTTCACTATAATTGGGAGAGTCTTTACCAACCGAAGAGAATTCTTTGAGAGACTCCTCCCGCATTCCCTTGCGCTGGTAGTATTTCGCGAGCTGGAAGTGGGCTTCACTCCCGCTCTGGGGGTCAGGACAATTGCTGAAATAGCACTTAATGGCCTTGATATAACGGTCGTAGCTACCCCCGGAGGGATTGTCCCTATAGGTATTCGCAGCAGCCGCATAGTAGAGGCAGGCTGCTTTGTCGGCAGAGGCAGCGTGAGGGAACTTTTCAAAGAGCGTCTCGAAACAGACCAGCGCTTCCTGCCAGTTGTTATTCTGGCAGTGGCAGTATCCCAGCCGGAAATAGATATCACCCATCTGTTTTTTAATGAGGGGGTCAGCGGTAGTGGCAAGATGCTGATAGAGTGAAGCTGCGCGGTCAAAGCGCTTCTGATTAAAATGCCAATCGGCGACCGCGAGGGCTCCAATGGAACCCAGTTCTGTGGAGGAGAGGTTTGCAAAGGTGGCTGCGTGATCCAGCACAAACTGGTAGAGCTCCCCTGCAAGATTTTCATTAGTTTCAGCTGCCCGTGCCAATTCGTGCAACGTTTCAAGGCTAGCGCCGCTCACCTCTTTTCCTGGTTGTAGTGCCTTCTTTTCCAGAAGCGCAAAGTGAATCTTTGCCTGTAATTTTTTGAGTTGGTCTCTGAAAGGCAATGGCACTTTTTCTATACCTACATCATCCAGCAACTCCTGTGACTGGTGGAGGGCTGTTTCATAATTTCCAGTGAGATAGCTGATCATTACCTTTTCAAATCTGCTCTGGAGATAGAGTGGATCATCTCGTGTAACCTTCGCGAGGATTAAATTGAAATCCTGGAGCGCCTTGTCATAGTGCTGCATCTCCTTGTAACAGAACGCGCGGCCAAAAAGACTCTTCACCAGAATCGACTCTTCTTTAAAATCAATGCTGGTACGGGCGAATCCTGAAACTGCTTCTTCAAGCAGTTTCCTCCTGGTGGTGTCGCTCTCGGGATAGAAGAGGGCGGTGTAGTATCCGTTCCAACTCAGCCAGTAGCTGGCGAGCGAAATGAGAAATTGTGGTTCCTGCCACTCAGCAGAGGTAAAAAACGCGTTTTCTTCATTAAGCTGGTCAAGCCTGTGTTCCTGGAGGTCTTCTACCTTCTTCTGATTTAAGGTGAGGATTTCCTTGATGATGTCCCTGGTGGTTACCAGCAGGTTTTTAACTTCCTGTTTCTTCGTGCCCGGGAGGGAGTCAGCCTGGGAGAGTTCGACGATTTTACTGGTGCACTCACCTGCCTTGGAGAGGATGAGCTTTTGAAAATCAAGGGTGAGCGCATTTTTCTCTCGGGCCTCCGTGAAGCTTGATTGCAGTAAGGTGAGCGCAGCTTTTATTTCTCTCAGTGATCCACTTTGGTCAATTGCCAATCCACTGACTGCACCCGAAAGGGATGAAGCGAGAGAGGACTCACTCAGATGCCAGCAGAAAAGAAACAGAAGGAGCATGAGACTGGTACGGATGGAAGGTGGCAGGTGTAGTGTTCTCATGTTCATGTGGGCATCACGGAGAATACAATGTTTTTCTTCTTTGCTTTTATGCAGGTATTATACACACCAATCACGTGTTTGTAGGGTACCTTCGGTTCCGGTTCAATTACCAGCACTACTTCCTGTGGGAGCAGGGTGAGGTAGGAAAGCAGCTCTTCGTAGGAGTAGAGTGCCCGTTCCTGCAAATAAATTTTTGGCTGGTCTCCTCTGGTGATGATAAGCTTTATCCGTATCCGAATAATCTCCCAATCTTGCTGAGGTTCGGTGATAGTGTTTCCCGTTCGCTGAGGGAGCCTATTTTCAAAAACCCCTCGCAATGCCTGAAACTGGAGGGTTAAGAGAAAGAAGATCATGAGCAGGAAAAAACAGTCAATGAAGGGAGTCATCCTGATGGAGACGTTTTCCCGTTTAATGGTTGCCCTTAGGGGTAGCTTCATCTCGGGTATCCTTTTCAAAGGGAGCCACTGGCTCCTTTCGGGTTGAGAATTCTATACGGGTGATGCCAAGGGAGGCAATTTTCTGCATTACCAATTGTACCACCTCATAGGCAACATCCTCATCACCCAAAAGTTGGATAGTGGTTTTGGTGGGATCATCGGTTATTTCACTCAGTGTGCTAACAAAAGTATCTGATGTTACCTTCCTCGTGCCCACAAAGAGGTCCCCATCCGATTTTACGGTTACCTGCACCCTTTCTATCCCAGGCTCGACACGTTCTTTTTGTGCCTCATCGGCCTTGGGCAGGGTCACCTGCCTCATGAGCAAATCAGAAAAATTGAGGGTCAGAAGGAAAAAGATGTTGAGAAGAAAGACTACGTCGATAAGAGGGGTGGCATTGAATCCCAGCGGGGCCCACTCTCGTTTCCGGTAGGTGCGCATGGTTACTCTCCCTGGCCTTGGTTGTTTTCGAACTTAAAGGAGGTGAGCAACTCCTCTGCAATAAGTGAGGCGCGGCCGGTGCATTCATCAACCCGATTGCGAAAGATGGCGTAGAGATAGAGGGTGGGGATGGCTACGATTAACCCCTCAACCGTGGTCACCAGGGCTTCAAAAATTCCCCGGGCGAGCATTTGGGGTTCAACAGAGCCTCGGATTTGAGATATGGTGTAGAAGCAACGAAGCATGCCGGTTACCGTTCCCAGCAGACCGAGCATGGGAGCGATGTTGCTGATGACGTTTAAATGTTCTACCTTACGTGCTATTTGCGCGCTCAATGCCTCGCTCGCATCCTCCATCGCCTTAATCATTACCTCATACCCGAGACTTACCTCATGTAAGCCTGCAATGACCACCTGGGTGAGGTAGGAGGCTTTCTTCTGGTCCAATTTTTTAAGCACCTCAATCTTGTGCTCACTGATGAGGTTCCTGATAACTGCGATATCTTTGGGAGGGGCAATCTTTGCGTGCCTGATGCTGAAGGCGTATTCGATGGCAAGCCCTACCGCGATAAAAGAAAGCAGGATAATCGAGTGACCCACAATGCCCCCATACTTGATAAGCTGAATCAGGCTGATACCTCTCTTCACCTCAGCCTCGGCGACACCTTCTTGCGGTGGAACAGGATTTTGTACAGCACTCTCTGTTTTCAACTCCTCGGTGGGAGTACCCTCCTCCTGTGCGTGTGGCAGTCCTAGTGGAAGGAAAAGCGCGATTAAAAAAAGGATTATAGAGGCTTTTAGGTAATACTTTTTCTTTTCTGTGAACATGGGTCCTCCTCGTGGTAAGAAAGATTTAAAACGTTACAGGTTCTTTAAGAACTCGTCCAGACACACTTCCCACTTGCTTCCAAACACCATTATTGCCATTTGCCTGATTACCTTTTCCTCATCCTGGAGGCGTGCAGACTCCCCCCCACCCAGAGTGGCAATAACTTTAAAATCCTCCAGTACTTTGGTAGTTTCACCTTGGTGACTATCCTTACCGCTGATAGCCTTGAATGTCTGGGCGCTCGTGTCCAGGGCAGCGACCATGCCACCCATGCTGTTCCTGAAATCGTTAATTAAGCTGGTGATGGCGGACATGTCCTTGCTATGGGGTGGTGCATCTCCGATAATGAGGATAATCTTTTTTGTTCTTTTTCCCCAGTTAATATCTCTGATGGCAACCCGCAGGGCTTCACCGATAGACTCCTGCCAGTCACCACCCCCCACCGGATCAATATCCCTTAAAAAATTTTGTAGTGACTGGGTGCCGTGGGTGAGCTGGTGAGATTTGGCGACAAAATCATCTCCCACATCACGGTAGGCAACCAGCCCGATGCGTGCGGTGGGCACCAGTTTTTTGAAGGTGGCGGTGAGATTGGCTATTTTTTCTTTTACCTGTTTTAGAAACTGTGCCATGCTGCTGGTTGCATCAAATACAAAGACGATATCTAAGCCTGTTTCTCGCATTTCCTGGATATGCCGAGAAAAAGACCCCGCAAGTTTTTCCCCACCGACGTAGGAGAATTGGTGGCTATCTGCAGGATTTAACCATCGGCGATCCATCACCTCAACCCCGATGAGGTTAAGATCATCCTTGGGGAGTGGTACCGGCGTAAACTTTATTTCGGGAAGCGATGCTCGGTATTCAACCTCAGGGAGCGGGTAGGAAATTCTGTCATTTAACTTAATCTGATCGAGAAGGTTCTTTAATTTTTCATCACCCGGAGACATCGATTTATTATCTTGTTTCTTGGAGAACAAGAGGGTAGCGAAGGGATTTTCTTCTATCCGTCTCTTGATAGACACTTCCCAGGTGGTGTAGGCGAACCAGGTGAGGATAGCCGTGTGGATAATAAGTGAGAGCGTAAAAGGAAGAATGCGATTAAGTATCCTGCGAGTATCTTTGGTAAATCTCATCGTTTTTTCCAAACTATTTCTTTTTGATAATGTAGTGATGGTATTCTCTATATAATAAAATAGTATTTAAAACCAGAGTAAATTAATTTTAACCAGGGAAGAGCCAAGTTCAGTATCCGCCCATTGAGCTTCTTTCCACTGTTTCTGCATAGTGTTACAACCAATAGCAGGTAGAAGGGCAATCACTATTAATATCAGCCTAATCTTGATCATTTCTTTCATACTAATCTTCTTTACAGTTGAAAGATTACTCTATAGGTACAAAACGGGTCCGTTCTATTTAATCCTTCCCATTCCTTTTGCCTGAGCCTTCCGTAGTGTAGTGAGAGGCAGTGGTTGCATGTGAATACTCTTTCTAGGATATCTTCATAGATTTTTTCCTATTCATAAGTAGAACCGTCACGTTTTGTATTATTCTCCTCCTAACTTACCATTTTGCTCAAGCTCATCAGCAACAAAACCTAAACCAAGGGATTCCAAGGTATCTCTGGTGGGATACCCCGTAGCTGGATCCCATCCTTCAAGCTCATAAAATCTGGTTTTAAATTCTTCAAATTTTTCCTTATCGATGCACCTGCCGGTAACATCAATGTAATCCCATGCTCCATTTTTCCTTCCTGGTACCAGATATTGCTCTTCCAGAGGTGTACTATAAATATAGTCAGCAAAATGTACTATATCTCTATGCCGTCCCTGTAAGGTCCAGATGGCATGATCGAGGTTCCAAATTTTTCTCCCCAGCTCCATGCCATCAAGGAAGGTAAAATTCTTACCCGTTACCGCGTTGAGGAATTGTGGTTCTGCCTCTCCGGTCGATCCTATCCTTTGGGGGGCACTCACATTGAGAAAATCAGGCCAACGCCAATCACAGAAGAGAAGCGATTGCTTCCAGAATCTCGTATAGTGCCGGTGCCAGGCTACAAACTTGGCGATGTGCTCAGAATACATATTATCGGTGCTATAGTCCAGCATCAGCCGATCCCCCTCATAGGGTACCATTTTATCGGTATAGATAGTGACCGCCTCCTCAGCTGTTGCTCGTACCGGTATTCCTTTGTTTGAAGCCCTCATGGGATCCTGATATAAGTGATCAAAGCAATGTTCATTGATATCTCTATCTCCCAAAATAGACCCATACCCCCATTCGAGCTGACCTCGTGGATTGCGATGCACAGGCAATCCCCAGTGCGGAAAAGTGAGCAATCCCGTTTTTAGATCTCCCTCATCCCCTTCTAATCTTCCCCACTTTTGAGCCGCTCTACAAAATCCCTCTGCAATAGTGTCTCCGAATTCGCACTCATTGCCAAGCCCATCATTTCTATACGCAATCATCTTCACAAATTGCTCAACAAACTCCAGGCTTCCTAAATCATCAAAATCGAGGGGGCAGTCAATCTCTTTCCCTGGACCAAGAGCGCCCAGCCAATTAAGCATAAAAATATACTGAAAGCCTATCGTAACTTCAAATGCATTTAACCCGTATTTATTAAGTAAATCAGCAGCCTGGTATTGAATCTCATTGGTGTGTGCAAAACCGAAGTAGAAAAGGGTGGTCATGCATGATGCCTCGTTTCCTCGCCCGCTCTCATATCGTGCGCGACATCCTGAGTGGCAGCCCACACATGCCTGAGGGCCATGCTGTTTCTCTCTCTCCCAGAATACCCCAGGCAAAGGGGGGCAGCGAAATTCAGTCGAAAACGCTATTTGCCCAAGATTATCAAGATCAAACGCATACTGCTCTTTTTGGGATAACCTTGCTTGCAGTAGTGCCTTTGGGTCATGGATGTGGATGCTCCCTGTTCCTATAACACTAATTGCTTTTAGATTTTTTGAACCCCACACCGCGCCGAAACCGCCTTGGCCTGAAGCATTGCTCGCATCATGTATTAAACAGGCAAGCCTGCTCAAATGTTCTCCTGCAGGACCTATTGCCACTACTGCGGGTCTTTGAGTAGTTCTTCCTCCATTTGTGCCATTGAGCTCCCACCAATCATCATACGATCCATTTCCCACTACGTAATCCCAGATTGCCCTCTGGCAGTCCCAGGTATCCTTTCCCCATAATGACAACAAACTGCACTCCCTAATCTCTACCTTATCATCTCTCAGGTCAATCCAGACCGGTGTATCTGCCTTACCTTCAATAACTATCCCATCCCACCCGGCATATTTGAGCATCGCAGAAAATCTTCCACCAAAGTTGCTTCTGGTATACCAGCCGATGGGATACGATTGCACCCCGATTGCCTGTACTTCTGTTCTTCCAGATGCGCCAGGAACCAGTGTTCCAGATAGGGGAGAGGTCATGAGGGTCATCACATTTGCAGGATCAAACCCATCAATGGTTTTATCTTTAACCAAGTCAAAGAAGAGTGCTGAACCGATTCCATGTCCGCCAACCCATTGTTCATAATCACTAGTAGGGATGCTCGATATCTTTCTATCAGTAAGATGTACTCTTAAAATTTTACCCGCATAGCCGTTCATTGTTTTCTCCTCCCATTGTGTATACGACCTTATCTATGCCTACACACCTTAATCTATTGGATACCCTAATGCTGCCCAGCTTTCTCCCCGTAAATTTACCTTGTATCCTGAATCGCCTTCCTGCTCGGGTACCTCTTTGGTAAATTGTAGTGCGCCAACCGGGCATACTTCCACACATGCCTGCTTTCCATCTGGCCCGCCTCCTGCTGCATCCCAGTGATAGGGAGTGTTGGCACACAGGTCGCAAATCTGGGCATGAGCTTCTTCAAAATTCCACACGGACCTGGTTGGGATATAGGGACACACCCGGATGCAGGTTCCACAGCCAATACATTTGTTCTTATCTACCATTCGTACATTATCGTATTCAGCATTGGCTTTAAGCGCACCTGCCGGGCAAGCCTTGACACAGGCAGGATCGACACACTGTCTGCATTGTTCAATTTTCTGATCTTCAGGCCATTTATTAAATGAGTTTTGAAGCACCTGTATTCTTGATAAAGAAGGATTCTCCACACCTTCATGGACCAGGGAACAGGCGAGCATACAGGATATACAGCCCTGACACTTCTTTGGGTCAACCAGAATATATCCTCCGGAAACTGGAATTACATAACTACAGCTACCAACCCCCATCCAGATAACTATAGTTCCAGTAAGTTTTAAGAAATCTCTGCGAGAGATTTGATTATTAGTTTTTTTATACTTTTCATCCTCTTTATCATTCATAGGCCATACCTCCTTTCTTAGATTAAAGAATCACAATTTGAGAATTTAAATTAAATACCCAAGTTCCGAGAGGTTTTATTAATTGTTAGAAGGATATTTATTCTACTGATTCTCTAGTCAATGGTAAAATCCCATCAATCATTTCCTTTACTAGTTGCTTAAACTTTTCGTCCTCTTGCATTGCCTTAACTATGAAAGGACTCAACTCATAGTAGAGTCTGATTATCTCCTGGCCTTCTAGAGATTTGGTTAGTACATTATCACGTAAGTATCTTAGAAGCTCTGTTTCATCTGATTTTTTACCATAGATATCTTCTATTGGGCAAGGTGTCCCTAGATTCCAGTCGCTCACATTACATTGATCAGAATCATTTCTACCTACCGCTACCACCGTCCTATCTGTCTTTAACCCTATGGAGTGACCCAATCCTGTGGCTATCAGCTCGACGTCACTCCAGCCACTCACATTGCATTGACCAGCACGATTTTATTGTTTGTTTAAACTAGTCACTACAGAAGGCTATTTTGTAATCCCCAAGGCAGTATTAATGTCAGCAGAATAAATCCATGCTGTGTTATGGCTTGTTTTGCCAAAGGTGTCAAAGCCGCCGAAATAAAGCACATGACCATTATCCTCAGCAAATGGCGATACTCTTATTGTGCGAGTCCCTCCAAGCGTTTTGGGCTCTCCACGAGGATCAAAAATATAGGGAATCTCATGCACCGTGTAGGTTGCATCAGGATGGCGAACAAGATACCATGCTAAATCAGATTTACCTTCAGGTGTAGCATGAGTAATCCCCATCAGAAGCAGATCTTCACCGGTGTTTGGATCAGTGACCCGTTCCATATCATTATAAGCAGTGATAATGTAGTTCCATTCAGCTGACCACAGCTCTTTTAACGGCTCTTTTAAAAATGCACCCAAATCAATATCTGTCGTGACGCTGTTGTTATCAGAAGGGTCAAGATATACGATCTTCGCACCTGTACTATATCCTTCAAGGACCAAGTTTTCAAGGGCCATTAAAAGCACTTCCCCGTCTCCATTTGGGTTCGGTATTGCAGTTAGCCCACGCATGCCGCTGCTGCCACCCTGCCACCCCGGCTTATCGCTTGGGTATGTGGTGTACTCGTAAACCTTTTCCCAGGTAGGCGTTGGTCCGTCGATGCGCTTATAGACAAAAGGTTTGATTGCAGCATACAGTTCACCATTGCATTCACCGAAAGACATGACGCGTTCTTTATCGTTTGCAAATTCAGGAGTGCTTTCCCATCTAATCTGACCAGGCGCAGTCGCATCATACACCCCACTGAATATACCTCCAGGAAATGCTGCTGCAAACACACGGTCAACGCCGGTTATGCTATCGTTATGCGTGCCGATGGCACGGACAGAAAACCCGAAGTTCTGTGTTTTAAGATCCACTGCGATCCATTTGTTTTTTTCATCATCACGAACAGAAACAGTACCTGCTCCAGGCAGTTCGGTACTAGTATCGAATAAGCCTGCAACCAGAAGATTAACCGGTTGACTAAGCTTATTTCCTTGTCCGTCAGTACCAAGGGTAATTGAGGCCAAAGCGTCCACTCTCAGTATTCGCTTGTCTGCCTGATAATCAAGCTTCCAATTACTCATCAAAGATTCTTTAACAAGAATCTGTGGGCCGGCAGGATATGGAAGAGAACTAGGATTCATCCACATGCCTGTTGCGGCATAAAGCTTTCCTTTATGTGACACGAGAGACATAATCTCTGTGCCGCCCATATACTTAAAGTTTTCATCAAACGAGCCAGCGTGATATGATTTCTTCCAGCCGCAAGCCTGCATACTGCTTATGGTACAGACGGCCGCAAGAAGCGCAAAAAAAGTACGAAAAATGATTAGCTTTCTCATATTCTTTCTCCTTTCCTTTACGGTTTTGTTAGTTTGATTTTCTTTCGTTTTGTCTCTATTTTATTTTTAAATGTACTACCTGAATTTTGCACGAAACTCTTCATTTTAAACGGTTGAAGAATTATTTTTTCAGCTGTTTCATCTTCAGATCAACTATCCGACACATTCCATATCCACAGCTTGCTTTAGGTCAACTCATTATCTTTTTTATAGGTAGTAGTATTTTTATCTCTCATAGTTGATGCCTCCTTTGTGTTCGGGTGAGATCATTAGACTCTGCTAGTACCCCAATTTCTGCAGGTTTTGAATGGTCCAGTAATTATCAGGAATCTGCTGGCCAATCTCCTTAACTTTATAAAAGTATGAAATGCCGTTTTTCTTTTGAAGATCGCACGAATACATTTCAACACAGTGCGGCTGTTCGATCCCCTGTGGGCTCTTAACAAGCTGCGTATGCTAGAAGAACATCCTCCATACTTTCCCCTGTCGATTCCAGGCAACCTTCTGGAGGCACCGCCAGGTTTCAGGGTCTACATAGAAGATCTCTTTACTGTATATACCGTCGGGGTCTTTCTCCTTTACTTCCAGCACATAGGCATTTACCCTCTCCAATTGCGAACCACTCCACACCGATGCCCCTTTTTCTCTGATATGTTTGGTTATGTCTGTATGGCGACCTACTAGCATCTCTTTTCGCCCAACGATTTTCCACTCTTTTATATTAGTATGACTATTCCAACCGAATTCATCATCAAGACACGTACTGGTGTCTTCAGAAGTATCTCGCTTTGAGCTCACACCCAAACGTCGGATCTTACGAAACGAGGCGGCCCATAACCAGATGTCCTCCGGGTTTTTCACATCAAGGTATCTTAAGTCCATCGTTCTCACACCCTTATAATCAAGAAACCCTTCAAGGGATGAAAATATCGCCTTCCGTATTCCTTTGGGATTTTTGGGCTTGTTGGGTAGTGGTTCAACATCCACCCTTCCTGTAAAATAATCATAAAGCATAAAGTCGGGATTTGCTGCGTGGTACTCTACTCCTGTGAGACGATGAATAGTTACCCAATCTCTATCAACAAACTTAGTATCTCCGCGTGAATTCATCTCGATATTCCAACCGATTTCTACTCCTGATGTGGGAAAAGGGAATGGAAAACCAGCAATTTCACCTTTGTCCCATCCCATGAGAAATTCATTGGGACCGACTTCACCTTTCCAATAGGCCTTACGAGGGTTGGGATCAAGCTGGGCGGTGAGGGCATACTTTTTGGTGGCAGCAACCTGTCCAGGGGTGGGGAGTATCTGCTGGTAGGGGATAATGGTGAAAAAGAGTTCTGCTGCTCCCCATTCTTGAGGGTTCTTATACATGGTATAAAATTCTTCTGATAAAAATTCCTTCAACTCATCAATAGTATCACGGTTAATCTTCTTACCTGCCCAGGTCTTCTCCCACTCTCTCAGTTTTATGAGCTCTTCACCTTGGTAACATGGCATTGGCCAATTCTTAAGCTGCTCCTCTGTGCAGGCAGCCAGACACAAATGGGGAATACCTATGGCAATAAGCAGTATCGCCATCGCTACCCCAATTACCATTCTATAAAATCTCTTATCCTTTTTCATTTTTGAACACCTCCTTCAACTGTTTAGTTGTGGTTACTGCATTGATCCTGAAAATAGGCCATTGAAGCTATAAAGAATATCCAGGGGATTACCCTCGTTATCAGCAAGATTTCCTTCAACCCTGATGGTGATGGTACCATTTGATGCATTTTCCCCCTTTACCTCACCCTTTAATTCATTGGTAACTACTACTAGATCTTCAGCCTCAAGTTCATAGGAAGGAAAAGAGTTCTTTACTTCTTGGACGATGTATAATGTAAGATCATTGACAGAACCGTCCAGTTCTTTATCTTCCACGGTCCAGGACCATTTTCCTTGTAGGTCAGCACCAATGTTAAAACAATACCCTCCATATGAGATGGTCCCTGGAAGGATTACCAGAGTATCAGTTTTACTATTACCAATGGCGAGAGATTGCATAAAGATACCTTCTATGCTCCAACCTGTCGCGTCACCTCTATGTTCAAGGTCGTGGTTAAACATTAACCAACCATCCACGCTTGGATCCTTGGTATCAAGACAGTAAAGTTTACCCGTATTGGTAGCTACTAAGATTTTACCGGAATAAAGGATTGGACTGATACAACAGCTCGCATCACCTGTATCGAATTCCCACATTTGAGAACCACCGGCAGCGTCAAAACAGTACACTCGTCCATTCCAACTTCCGATAAAGACTTTTCCATGAGAAATAGTAGGTGAAGCATGTACTGAGAAAGATACAAGTATCTCAGGATAATTCTCACCCCATCCAAAATAATTTTCCCAAATTAGCTCTCCATTCTCGTGATCGAGACAAAAAATCTTTACCGGTCCTTGATCAAAGGGTTTACCGTATGTGTAGCTTATCCCATACACTTTTCCTGCATAGAGAGAAGGAGCGGCGAAGATAGTATGAAAGTCGTTATCATATTCCCACAGTTTTTCTCCTGTGGTGCTATCGATGCAATAGAACATGCCATGATAATTACCCACAAAGACCCTATCCTGGTAAAAGACTGGTGAAGAAGCAATAGGTGATACTCCCGCCGGAAAATCCCATTGTTTCTCACCGCTCGCGGCATCAAGGCAATAGAGCTTACCATCAAAACCTCCTACATATACTTTTCCTTGAGCTATCAGGGGGGAAGACTCCATGCCTGATAGTCCGGGGATTAACTCACCAAGCTCAAATTCCCAGATCAACTTTCCATTTTGTGCATCAAGGCATCGAAATTTGTTATCCCACCCCCCTACATATACTTTATCCTCAAAGATTGCTGGGGATGTTTCCATACCCTTTTCCATGTCATACTTCCAGATAATCTCACCATTTGCGGCATCAAGGCAAAGTATTCGGGGTTTTGTAGTGTAGGGAGGGGGAACCCCTTCAGGCAGGTACCAAAATTCACCTAGATAAATCTTACCATTATATGCAGTAGGGGGAGAGTTGATAAAATAACCCGTTTCAATACGCCATATTTCTTTACCAGTTTCAGCATCAACACAAAATACCTTTCCCTCGTGATTTGCTCCATAAATCCGACCTTGATAAAGGACAGGAATGTAACCAATCCATGCCCCTGAATCATATTCCCACAGTTCTTTGACTTCTGGTGTACAGGAGTAAATGGTTAAAAGTAAAAGAGATGCAATGAAGATGCAGCAGAGTAAAAATAATCTTTGGTATTTCATGGCGCCCTCCTTTTTGAAGTTTATGTTTATTCTTTTTATTTACAAGATAGATGCCAGATGGAATGGAAATTTACATTTGATTAGATTACAGTAGGTTAGATGAATGGGATGGGTATTGTGAGATGTAGAGGGGAGGGGGGGGTTCTTACTTTTTAAGAAAGGTAGTAATGAAAAAGATATTTAAGTTATTGCAGTAGATAAACTTTTTTAGATTCTCACAAATTGAGAAATTTTCTTAAAAATTGAACAAGGAGCGATTAATCTTGTTCCTCAAATTCTTTCAGCTTGCGATAGAGTGAGGAAAGACTAATGTTAAGCACTTTAGCTGCTTCATGGTAGCTGTTATCACAGATGCGTAGCACATACCTGATGAGGTCTCTCTCAGCGCGTGCCTTGGCTTTCTGCCCTGCTTTTTTTAAGGGATTGTCGCAGGAAATAAACTCATCGTAGTTCATATCTTCTGAGATTCTATCAATTCTCTTTGGCTGGTTCCTTAGCAAATTTTCTACACTGGCACCGAGCAGACAGAACCTTTCTATGATATGTTCTAGCTCACGCACATTGCCAGGGTATGAGTAGTTTATGAGCAAGTTCATTTCTCTTTCGGAGAGGGCAGGTATCACCTTTTCAAGTTTTGACTGGAACTTATTTATAAAGTGTTCTATGAGCAAAGGAATATCTTCTCTGCGGTCCTTAAGCGGGGTGAGGTGAATCGGGATTACATAGATACGGTAGTACAAATCTTCTCTGAAGCTTCCTTTTTGAACCTCATAGCGGAGATCCTTATTGGTTGCTGCAATCAATCTTACATCTATTGTAGTCGCAGCAGAATCCCCTACCCGGGTAATTTCTCCCCTTTCCAACACGCGAAGCAGCTTTACCTGCAGATCTCTAGCCGTTTCTCCTATTTCATCCAAGAAAAGGGTTCCCCCATCCGCTTCTTGAAAATACCCCTTCTTGTCTTGATATGCCCCTGTAAAAGCTCCCTTAACATGTCCAAAAAACTCTCTCTCCATTAATTCCTTGGGGATGGCACCACAATTGACCGATACCATAGGACCATCCTTGCGTGGGCTATTGTGGTGAATGGCATGGGCAAAAAGTTCTTTTCCTGTTCCTGTTTCACCCATAATCAGCACCGTTGAATCACTTTCTTTTATTGTTTCAAGCAATTGGAAAATTTCACGCATGGTTGGGCTGTTACCAATAATATTGCCATATCTATACTTCACCTGGGGTTTCGAGCTTAGACTAATTATTTTCTTTTCTTTACCTTTATTCATTTCCTTCAGTCGTTGTAGAGCGCGTTAGTTTTTGAACTTTATGCAATATAGTCTTGATTTCGATGCCTACAGATTAATGGTTAAATTGTACAACAAATAATTACATATATCGTAACTACACAGGTCTATTTTAGACAAGATTTACAAGACAAACAAGATTATTGTTCATTTGGCATTTTCTGTTATGCGCAAGCGGGTAGGAGAGCAGGAGGTTTCTTAGGGCATCTTTTGTCCGG
>Ga0315285_10000677_pt1 | contig 35538 bp, 18 predicted proteins | sample YL17G09_36_MG_FD_203698 | JGI IMG/M metagenome (GOLD analysis project Ga0315285, IMG submission 203698) | Sediment microbial communities from Yellowstone Lake, YNP, Wyoming, USA - YL17G09_36 | ecosystem: Environmental > Aquatic > Freshwater > Lake > Sediment | place: USA: Wyoming | collected...
CACGCGCGCGCGGCCGGCGCGCGCGGCCGCCGCCGACGCCCCCCCCCCCCTCTCCTATCAGCATCCCCGCCACCGAGGCCATGCGCCCCCACGCCTCCTCCGTCGTCGCCGCCTGCGTCGCCGCGCTGGCCACCGACGCGGAGGACAACGGCGCGGTCGCCGCGCGCGCGGCGCTCGACGCGCACAAAGCGTTCCGCCCCGCGCTCGAGGCCCACGTCCCTCCCTTTCTCGAGTTTGTGTCGGCGCTGTACGCTTCCTTGCCCGACCTGGTGGCGGAGCAGGTGGACGCGTGCCTTGGCGGGAGCGCGGGCGCGACGCCTCCCCCCCCGCCGACCCTCCTCATCCCGGCCTCGCGCTCGCTGCGCGTCCTGTCCGAGGCGCCCCTGCAGGTCATGTTCCTGCTCAACCTGTACCCCCGCACGGTGGAACCGGCGGTCGTCGCGCTCGCGCCTCTCATGGCCGCCGCGGTCGCGCTCGCCGGCCCCGGGTCGCGCGCCGCCGTCGCGGCCGCCGCCGGCGCCGCGCCCGCGGCCTACGCCGACCTCAAGGGGGCGCAAGTGAAGACGCTGTCGTTCTTGACCTACCTGCTGCGCCAACTGCCCGCGGCGGTCGCGCCGCACGCCGGCGGCCTCGCCGACGCGCTCGTCGGCGCCCTCGCCACCTGCCCCGACGCCGTGGCGCCCCGCAAGGAGCTCCTCGTCGCGCTCCGGCACGCGCTGACGACCCCGCTGCGCGCCGCGTTCGCGCGGCACGCCCCCGCCCTGCTCGACGAGGCCGCCTTGCTCGGCCCCGGCCCCCGCGCCGCGGCCGAGCTGCGCCCGCTCGCGCACTCGGCCCTGGCCGAGCTCGTGCACCACGCGCGCGCGTCGCTGGCGGCGGAGCACTTGGAGGCGGCGGCCGCCGTGTTTGGCGCCAACCTGGCCGACGCCGGCCTCCCCGCCGCCGTCCAGTGCACGTCCGCGAGGCTCCTGTTGAACCTCGTCGAAGTCGTGCACGCGCGCCGGGGCGACGCCGCGGCGGCGGAGCGGCACCGCGCGCTGCTCGCGCGCGCGCTCGACGCGTTTGTCGACCGCCTCGCGTCCCTTCGCCGGTCCCTGCCCGCCGAGCTAGCGGACGGTGGCCAGGGTGCGGGCGCGGGCGCGCTGGCCGCCGCCGGCGCTTCACCCGCTTCCGCGTCCGACGCCGCCGACGCGCGCGCGCGCAGCGCGGCCAACGCGCGCATGCTCCTCGCCACCCTCTGCCTCGGCATGAAGACCCTGCTCTACTCGCTGACCAACTACGGCAACCGGGTGCCGAGGCGGCCGGTGGTTGTGGTGGCGGCGCCCGCGGCGCCCGCGGCGGGCGACGCGGGCGTCGCGCCCGACGCGGCCGTGCCGCCGCCCGACTCCGCCCCCCCGCCCCCGCCCCCCACCGCCGGCCTGCGCGACGGCGAGCTCGTGGCCGCCGCGCGCGCGGTCGAGTGCGCGGTGCCGTGCCTCGCGCTCTGCGCGGCGCCCGACGCCGGAGCGGGGGCGGCGGCCGACGGCGCCGCCCAACCCGCGCCCTCCTCCTCCTCCTCCAACCGGGCCACCGACGTCTACGATTCCTTTGCCGATATGTTCACCGTGCTCACCGCGGCGGGCGCGGCGCCGATCGTGGAAATTTTTGGCGCCGCGCTCCCGGGCCTGTACTCGGCCTCGGCGTCCGACCCTCGCCTGCTCCGCGTCGTGACCGCGCTCGCGGGCCACCCCGCGGTCGCGCGCCAGTTTTGCGGGGTCACGCTGCGCTACTTGACGGACGAGCGGCTGCCAGACCTGGCCGACCCGGCGTCCGACGCCGGCCGCCTCGCCGCGTCGTGGTACGCGGCCGTCCTCTCCTCCCTGCCCAAAGCCGCCGGCGCCGAGATGTCGCTGCTCCCTGTGCTCGCCCCCCTGGTCAACGGCGCCCTCGCCCTCCTCGCCGGCGCGCGCGACAAGGCCGGCGGCCTCGACCTCCTCCTCGCCCTCTTCCGCGCCCTCGCCGCCTGCAAATCGGATGCCGTGCACGCCCTCTTTGGCGGGGGCGGCCCCGGCGCGCCGCCCCTGCTGCCGCCCGCGCTCGCCACCCTGCGCGCGCTGCTCGACGGGCCGGCCGACGCCGCGACGCGCGCGGCCGCGCTCGAGTGCGCGCTGTCCCTGCCCGCCCGCCTCTCCGACATGCTGGCCGTGTTGCCGCGGCTCATGGCGCCGTTGGCGGATGCCCTCGCCGGCCCCCCGGCCCTTGCCTCGCTCGGGTTGCGCACGCTCGAGTATTGGGTCGACTCGCTCAACCCCGAGTTTCTCGAACCCGCCCTCGCCCCCGTCGGCCCCGCGCTCCACGCCGCGCTCTGGGCCCACCTGCGGCCGCACCCGTACCCGCTGGGGCCGAAAGCGCTGGCCCTGCTGGGCAAGCTGGGCGGGCGCGGGCGGCGCTACCTGCGCGCCCCCCCGCGCCTCGCGTGCCGCCCAAACCCGGAGCACGGCCTGCGCCTCATCCTGACCTTCGCCCCCGCCACCTCGTTCCTGGTGCCGCTGGATCGGTGCCTGGCGCTGGCGCGGGCGCACCTGGCGCCCGCGCCGGCGGGCGCGGCCGAGGCCGCGGCCGCGGCCGCATCCACCGCCGTCGCCATCGGCTCCGCGTCCCCGGACGCCGCGTCCGACGCCGCCCTGCACCGCAAGCGGGCGGCGCATGCATTCCTGGCGTCGTGCGCGGCGGCGGTCGTGTCGTTGCGCGCGCCGGGCGACGCGGCGGGCGACGCGGCCGCGACCGAAAAACTCGCCGCCGCCCTCTTTGGCCCCGGCGGCCCCCCCGCCCCCGCCCCCGCCCCCCCCGCCGACGCCGCGTCCGGCGTCAAGACGCGGACCCAGTTCGTGGCCGAGCGCGCGGTGGCGGTATCGCTGCTCGCGTCCCTGGTCGGCGCGGGGCGCGACCCCGACGTGCCCGGCGCGGCAGAGTTTGCGGCCGGCCTCGCCCGCCACTTTGCCCTGCTGTGCGCTGCGCGCGAGGGCGCGGCGGTGCGGGGTGAAGGGGATCCGGAGGAGGAGGCGGTGGTGGCGGCGCCGGCGGCGGCCGACGCGGCGGCGGGCGGCGACGCCGACGCCGACGCACCGCCCCCGCCGAACACCACACCAACCCCTCCCTCCACCCGCCCCCTGCGCACGCTCGACCCCGAAATTTTCCTGGACGCGGTCGTGGCCGCCCTGAGCGCCGACGGGGGCGCGGGGCGCGGCGCGGCGCTCGACGCGGCGCGCGTCTTCATCCGCACCCTGGCGTCCGTCGCCGACGCCCAGGCCGCGGTAACGGCGGCGGAGGGAGGGGCGCCCATGGGCGCGCCCGCGCCGAAAAAAGCGCGCCGCGGCGCGAGCGCCGCACGCTCGCGCGGCGGCGGCGGCGGCGGCGGCGGCGGCGGCGGCGACGGCGACGGCGACCCCGACGCGCCGCCTCCGTCCACCGCCGACGCCCCCCTCGACGCCCTGCTCTCCCGCGTCCTCCACGCGTGCCACGGCGACGATTGGTGCACCCGGCTGGGCGGCGCGGCGGCGCTGGACGTGGTGGCAGCGCACGCGCCGGCCGCGTTCGTCGCGCGCCGCGTCGCAGACGTCGTCGCCGGCGTCCTGGCCGCCGCCCGCCCCCTGCCGCCGCACGCGATCGCGGAGCAGGAAGCCCTGGTGGGCACGCTGCGCGCCGCGCTGGCGCGCGCGCTGCCCGACGGGTGCTCCGACCGCGAGGCGGCCGCCGCGGCGGGGCCGCCGCTGCCGGCCGACGACGGCGCGCCGGGCGGGCCGTCGGCGCCGCCGTCGGACGCGGACGCGGGGGACGGGGGCTCGGTGCCGGGGTCGGACGGCGAAGGGTCGGCGCCCGCGCCGCGTGGCGGCCGCGGGCGCCGCCGCGGCGGGGCCGCTGCGCCCGCGCCAGCGCGCCCGCGGCGCCGCGGGCGCGGCGACACTGCCTCGCGCGACCCCACGCCCGAGTCGTCGGACGCGCCCGCGGGGCGGCGGTCGGCGCGGCGCAGTGACCCGGGCGACGACCCCCCTCCCCAGGCGCCGCCGCCTCCCGACGCCACGACCACGCCCGCCGACGCTGACGCGGCCGCCGACGCGCCGCGGCCGCCTTCCGCGATGCGCCCCCCCTCGGCCGCCGCGCCTGCGGCGCCCGCGCCGCCCGTGCCCGGCCTCGACCCCGGCTCGCCGCGCGAGCGCGCCGTCGCTGCCGCCCTGGCCGCGCTCGCGCACGAGCTCTTTTCTCCACGCGCGCCGCCTGGCGCCCGCGCCGCGGCGGCGGCCGGCCTCGCTGCGGTCGCCGAGCGCACCGGCGCGACCGCGCGCGCGCTCCTCCGTCCCCACGCCGACCGCCTCTCCCCTCCTTTGGACGCCCGCCGCCTGCTCCCCGTCAAGCACGGCGGCTTGCACGCGGGCGCGGCGGCGGCGCTCGCCTTTTGTCTGCGGCAAGACCCCCCCGTGCTCGACCCGTCCCCCGGCCTCGCCGCCGCCCTGGCCGATGCGGCGTCGTTGGTCGAGGCGGATGGTGGGGGCGGGGGTGGCGCCGGCTCCGCCTCGTCCTCGGCCGACGGCGTCGCCGCGCTGCGCCGCGCGTGCGTCGACCTTCTCGCCGCCGCCCTCGCCTCCCCCCCCCTCCTCCACTCGCGCCACGCGGGCGACGTGCGCGATCGCGCGGTGAAGGCCCTGTTCCAGCAGCTGACGTCGCCGGTCGCGGGCGACGCCGCGGTAGCCGACGCGGGCGTCGCGCGCGCCGCCGCGGGCGGCGCCCTCCCCAAAGCCCTGCTCCAGGCCGCCCTGCGCCCCGTGCTCGTCAACGTGGCCTACCCGGACAAGCTGCGGCCGCCCCTGTTGCGCGGCCTGGCGCGCCTGCTCGACCTGCTCGGGCCGTGGTTCAACGCGACGCTGGGCGACAAGCTGGTCGACCACCTCGCCCGCTGGCTCGCGCCGCGGTCGCCCGGCGGCGGCGAGGGCCCCGGCCTGCCGCCGGGCCAGGGCGCGCCCGTGGCGGCGGCCGTGCTGGACCTCTTCCACCGGCTCCCACCGCAGGCGTCCAAGTTTCTGGCGTCGTCCGAGCGCGCCGGCCTCGTCGTGCTCACCGTCGACCTGGAGGCCGCCCTGGCCGCGACGCCGGGCAACGCGTGGCCCACCGTGCTCGCGTCGCCGTACCGCGCGCCCCTCCTCCGTTTCCTGTGCGCGCACCCCGCCGACGCCGCGGCCTACTTCCTGGCGCCCGCGCGCGTCGCCGCGCCCCCGTACTACGATAGGCTGCTCGCCCTGCTGCGCATGGAGGGCGCGGGGCCGTTGGTCGACGCGGTGTGCGGCCGCGCCGACGCGCTGCTGGCTCTGTTGGAGCCGCCGCCGGCGCCCGACGCCGGCGACGGCGCGGACGCGACGCCGACCGCGGCCGCGGCCGAGGCAAAGGCGGCGGCGGGTGGCGGGGACGAGGCGATGGCCGACGCGGCCGACGTCCCCCCTCCCCCCCCGCCCCGCCTCCGGGCCCCCCCCGACCCCGCCGTCGTGCGCGCGCACGGCGTGCGCCTCATCGCCCTGTTGGCGGAGCTGCGCCCCGGATGGTTGCCGGACGCGCTCTTTGACGCGGTGGTGCGCCTCTGGTCGGCGCGCGCGCGTGCGCCGCCGACGCCGACGCCGGCGCAGCCGCCCGCCGCAGACCGCGACGCCGCGCGCGAGCCCGCCCGCCTCGTCGACATTATTATCGCGCGCGCGCGCGCGGCGCCGGCGGCGTCCCTGCCCGCGCTCTGCGGCGCGTGCGAGGCGCTCGCGGGCCGCGCGCGCGGCGACCACGGCGCGCTCGCCCACTTTCTGGACGCCGACCTCCCCGCCCTGCTCGACGCCGCCGGGCGCGCCACCGCCGTGAGCGCGTTTGTCGCCGACGCGGCCGCGGCCTCCCGGCCGCCGGCCGCGCTCGCCGCGGTCGCCGACCGGCTGCTCGCGCCAATCCTCCGCGCGGCCGCCGCCGACGGGACCCTCGCCGCAACCCTCGCCGACGCCGACCTGGACGCCCTGGTCGGCCTCATGACGGCCGCCTGCGTCGGCGGCGGCGGGACCCCCGCCGGCGCGGGCGCGGACGACGAGGTGCCGCCGACGCCGCGCGCGCCGGCCGCCGGCCCGCCGCCGCCCCCTGGCGCCGACGACCTCAACACCGCCCTCCTCCGCCTCGCCACCCTCCTCATCCGGGCCGCGCCGGACAGGCTGGTCGCAAAGAGGAAGGAGCTCATCACGTTTGGGTGGCACCACCTCAAGCGCGACGACGGTGGCGCGCGCGCGGCAGCCTTTGTCGCCGTCTCCACCTTTCTTGACGCGTACGCCGCCCCCGACAAGGTCGCACTGCAAGTCTTTGTCGCCCTGCTGCGCACGAGCCAGGCCGACGGGCGGCGCGGCGCGGCGCGCGAGGCGCTCGATGTGCTCACCCCCGCGCTCGCGCGCCGCCTCCCGCCCGCAGCCGGCGACCGCTTCCCCGCCTGGGTCGGCTACGTCAAGAAAGTGCTCGACGAGGAGGCGCACTCGGCGTCCCACCTGGCGCACGTGTGGGGGCTGGTCGCGCGCCACGGGCCCCTCTTCTACCCCGCGCGCGGCCTGTTCGCGCCTGCCGCCGTCGCCGCGCTCCCCCGCCTCGGCCTCGCCCAGTCCACCCCGCTCGACAACCGCAAGCTGGCACTCGACCTGGCGGCGTTGATCGTGGCGTGGGAGGAGCAGAGGAGGGCGGAGAGTGGGGAAGGAGGGGGCGGCGGCGGCGCCGGCGACGCCGCCGGCGACGCCGCCGCGCGCAAGCGCGCGCGCGGCGACTCTGGCTCCCCCCCGGACGAGCCGGGCAAGCAGCCCCGGCGCGAGGGCGAGGCCGACGTCGCTGGGGCGGGCGCGGGCGGGGCGGCGGCGCCGACGCCTGGCGCGCCAGACGCGCCGCCAGACGCGCCGACCCCTCACCCTCACCCACCCGCGGATTACGCACCCCCTCCGGCCGTCGTGGAGGGCCTCCTCTCCTTCCTGGCGCGCGCGTCCGTCGTGCTCGCGGCCGAGGGCAAAGACGCCGACCTGCGCGCGCTCGCCCCGCGCGCGCGCGCGACGTTCGCCGCCGCCCTCGCCCTCTGGCCCGGGGCCCCGCCCCGGCTCCACTTTGTGGACAAGCTGGTGGCGGCCGGCGCGGCGGCGGGGCTGGACCCGCCGCCCGCGCTCGCGCCGGGCCTCGACGTCCTCCGCGCGTCGCTCGCGGCCGCGCCCGGCCCCACCCTCGCCTCCCACGCCGCCCTCGCCGAGTCGTTGCTCGAGCGCGCGTTTGTCGCGCCCGACGAAGGGGTCGCGGACGCGGGGGCCGCGCTCCTGGCCGCCCTGCACACCGCGTTCCCGCTGGGCGCCCCCGCCCCCCCGCGCGAAGCGACCCACGCCCTCGCCCGCGCGCACGAGCTTCTGTCCCAGCACCTGGGCGCCGCCGCGGCCGCCCTCACCCCGGCCGGGTGGGCGCTGCCCGCGCGGCACCTGCTGGGGGTCTGTGCCGCCTGCAAAGCACTGGCCGCGCTCGACGTCGCCGCGCCCGACTATGCCGCCAAGTTCGTGCCCGCCCTCGTGCGCCTGCTCAACACCCTGGCCCGCGGGCACGCCGCGCCGGGCGCGCCGCGGCTCGCGCGCGCGCCGCGCGGCGCCGACGGGGAGATCGTGTACGGGTCCGCCGTCTGGGCCGCGCGCGCCGCGCTGGCGGGGTGCCGCACGCGCGCGGCGCGCGGCGGGGCGGACCTGAAAAAGCTGCTCCTCCAGTCCCTCGTCCTCCTCATCACCGGGGCGGCCGCGCGCCACGCCGACCCCGCGCTCGCGCTGGACGTTCTGCACTCGGTGCGCGACTGGCTGCTGGAGCCGGGGCGCGGCGGGGGCGGGGGGGGGGGGGTGTTGGCTGCGGCCGCGCCGGCGGTCGACGCCGCGGCGCCCGCGGCCGACGGCGCCGACGTCGACGCCGCGCCCGTCCCGCCTCCTCCACCCCCTGCTGGCGGCCTGACCGCGCGAGAGGCGGTCCTCTTCCTGCAGCGCCTGGCCGCCCTCCCGCGCGCCGGCTGGTCGCCCGGCCCCCTCGCCACCCAGTGGGACGCCGACCTGGCCGGCACCATCTTGGCCCTGTGCCGCGGGCGCGGCGCGGCCGCGCCGCCGCCGCCAGGCGCGGGCGAGCCCGCGCCGCCCGCCGCGCCGACGGCGCCTGCCCCGCCCGGCGCGCCGCCCCCGGGCCTGGCGCGGGACGTGTTTGATCGGGTGGAGCGCGTGTTTCTGGTGGGCCTGCGCGCGCGCGACCCCGAGACGCGCGCCGCGTTCTTCTCCTTGTACGACGCCTCCGTCCCGCGCTCCCTGTTTGAGCGCCTGCGCTACGTCGTGGCCGGCCAAGATTGGGAGCAGGTCGGGGGAGCGTTCTGGTTGGCGCAAGCGCTCGACCTTCTCCTCGCGCCGCTCGCGCGCGGCGACCCCGTCCGCCTCGCGCCCACGTCGTCCCTCGTGCCGCCCCTCCTCGCGGGCACGCGAGCCAACTTTTTTTCGGTGGCCGCGTCCCAGGCGGCCGCGGCGGCGCGGGCCGCGGCGGCCGCGGCGCAGGCCGCGGCGGTGGCGGCCGCCGCGGCGCCGGCCGGCGCCGCGGCCGCCGGCGAGGGCGCGGATGGCGCGGATGGCCATGACGCCGACCCGGCCGCGGGCGCGGCGGTTGCGGCAGCGGCGGCGGCGCCGACCCCGCCGCCCGCCCCCCCGCTCCCCGCCGCGCCCGCGGGCCCGCACGAGGACCCTCCGCTCCCGCTCCCCGCCCCCCTGACCGACGCCGACGCCGCCTGGACCCGCCCCGGCGTCTCTCAAGCCCTCGCGGACGACCTGCGGGCGCACGCCGCCTTCCTCTCGCGCGTCGGCGCGTGGCGCGTCCACCACCTCACCCGCCCCCTCCTCGACGCCGCCTTTGCCGACGCGGCCCTCGCCGCCCACCTGTGGGTGCTCGCATTCCCCATCGCGTGGGCCACGCTGGCCGACCGCAAGGAGCAGCAGGTGGCGTTGGCCAAGCCGATCATTGCGCTCCTGTCGCGCGAGTACCACGCGCGGCAAGCTGGCGCCCGCCCCAACGTGGTCCAAGCCCTCCTGGAAGGCGTCTCTTTGTCCCAGCCCCAGCCCAAGATCCCGTCCGAGCTCGTGCGCTACCTGGGCCGCTCCTTTTCCGCGTGGCACGTCGCGGTCCCCCTGCTGGAGTCGCACGTCGCCCTCTTCCCCCAGGAGACGCGCTGCTTTGACGCCCTGGCGGATTTGTATGCCGGGCTGGCGGAGGGGGACGTGCTGGCCGGCTTGTGGAAGCGGCGCGGCGCGGCCGACGAGACGCGCGCCGCGCTGTCGCTGCTCCAGCACGGCGCCGCGGAACGCGCCCAGGGCGCTCTGGTCGACGCCCTGCGCCGCGTGGCCAGCGGCGGCTACGGCGGCGAGGGCGGCGCGCCCGCGCCGAGCAAAGGCGAGGTCGCGCTCTGGGTGCGCGCGGCCGCTTCTGCTTCCTCCGACCTCGCCCAGTGGGACGCCGTCGCCGACTACGCGGCCTCGACCGACAACGCGCCCCTGCTCGCCGACGCGCTGGCCAAGCTGCACGACTGGGCGCGGCTCAAAGAGGCTGCGCTGCCACGCATGCGCGACGACGACTCGGCGGCGGCGGAGATGTTGAGGGCTTATGTGGCGCTGCAGGAGGGGGCGGTCATGGAGGGGGATGCCCGCGCCGCCCGGGCCGCGGCGCGCGCCCTGGACGCGTGGTGGGCGCTGCCCGACGTCGGCGCGCGCGCGCGCGCGCCGCTCGCCGCCGCCTTCCAACGCGTCGTCGAACTCCAGGAGTCGACCCGCGCCCTCGTCGACCTGGGCTCCGCCCAACGCCCCGGGCACCAATACTCCGAGCTCAAGGACATCCTGGAGACGTGGCGCCTGCGCACGCCCGACGGCGCCGACGCGCTCCCCGCGTGGGCGGACGTGCTCCTCTGGCGCAACTCCATCTACAACGTCGTCATCACCGCGTTCAAGGGGCTGGCCGACGCGGCGCCGCACCTCCACCAACTCGGGTACCGCGACAAAGCGTGGTCGGTCAACCGCCTCGCGCGCGTCGCGCGCAAGCACGGCTCCCCCTCGACCTGCCGCTCCGTCCTGGCCACCCTCTATGGCTTCTCCGCGATGGAGGTGCAGGAAGCGTTTGTCAAGGCGACGGAGCAGGCCAAGGCCGCGCTCGCGACGCCCGAAGGCGCGGCGGCGGGGTTGGCCGCGCTCGCCGCGCAGAACCTGGACTACTTTTCCGCGCCCCACCAGGCGGAACTGTTTCGCCTGCGCGGCCGGCTGGCGGACGCGGCGGGCGACGGCGCGGGGGCGGGGGCCGCGTTCGGCGCCGCGCTCGCGCTCTGGCCGACGTCCGCCGCGGCCTGGCTCTCCTGGGGCGACCACCTGTGGGGCGCGGCGGCCGCGGGCGGCGCCGGCGCCCCGCCCCCGGAATCGTTCGTGGCGTGCTACGCCCAAGCGCTGCGGCACGGGTCGGCGCGCGCGCGGCGCGCGGTGCCGCGCGTGCTCGACGCGCTCGCCGCCGACGCGACCGGCGCCGTCGGCGACTCCCTGCGCACCGCCGGGCGCGCGCTGCCGGCCACGGTGTGGCTGCCGTGGCTGCCGCAACTGCTGGCCGGCCTCGCGCGGCCCGACGCGCCGACGTGCGCAGCGCTGCTCACGCACGCGGCGCTGGCCCGCCCGCAGGCCGCCTACTGCGGCCTGCGCACGTTCCTGTTGTCGCTGCGGGAAGCGGCGGTGCGCGCGGTGGCGGACGCGCGCGCGTCGGCCGAGGGTGGGGGTGGGGGCGCGAGCGCCGACGGCGCGGCCGCCGACAGCGCGGCGGCCGCCGCCACCCCCTCCACCACCGCCAAGCCCGCCGAGCTGGCCGCCTTCGAAGCCGGCAAAGCGGTCATGGACGCGCTGCGCGCGGCCGCGCCGCACGCGTGCGGCGTGCTGGAGGGCCTGCTCACCGAGCTCGGCGCGCGCTTTGTTCCCCGCGCCGAGGAGCGCCTCCTCGCCGTCGTCCACGCCCTGCTGCAGCGCTGCTACAAGTTGCCGCTGGCCGGCGCGGCGCCGGTGCCCGCGTCGTTGCACGCCGAGCTCGCCGGCGTGTGCGCCGCGTGCTTTTCGCCCGACGCCGCGTCGCGGCACGGCCCCCGCATGGCCTCCCACAAGGCGGCCTTCCTGGCCGACCTCGCGCCCGACGCCCCCGGCGCCGCGCGCACGCTGGGCGACCTGGCGACGCGCCTCAAGGCGTGGCGCGCCGCGCTCGCCGCAAGCGTCGACGCGCTCCACCCCGACGGCCTGCGCCTCGAAGACGAGTCCCGCCCGCTCGCCGAGCAAGCGCTGGCGGGCGCGGAAATGCCGGCCGCGCCTGGGGACGACCCGCCGCCGGGGGGACCAGTGACGATCGCGCGCGTCGGCGCGCGCGTCGCCGTCGTGCGGCGGCACTGCACGACCCACCGCCGCCTCACCTTTTGGGGCTCCGACGGCGCGCCCCGCTACTTTGTCGTGCAGACGGGGCAGCACTGGTACACGGCGACAGGGGCGCCGGACGAACGGTTGCTCGGGCTCCTCCGCTCGTTCAACGCGGCGCTCGCCGCCGCCCCCGCCCCGCGCTCGCGCGGCCTCGCGTGGGCCACCCCCGTCGTCGTCCCCGTCTACCCCGCGGTGCGCCTGCTGCAGGAGGACCCGAGTGCGGCGAGTTACGGGGAGGCGTACGAAGCGTCGTGCGCGCGCTACGGCCGCGACCCGGACCTCCCCATTGCCCACTTTAAAAAGCGGTGCGCCGCGCCCGACGGCCGGCTGCTGCCCGACGCGGGGGGCGAGGTGCGCCTGGCGGCGTACGCGGAGGTGGGGGCGAAGCTGGTGAGCGAAAACGTGTTCTCCCAGCACGCGTACAAGAGCCTGCCGTCGCCCAACGCGCTCTGGGCGTTCAAACGGGAGCTCACCGCCCAGCTCGGCCTCGCCGCCCTGCTCTGCCACGCTCTGCTCATCGGGGGGCGGTCCCCGCCCAAGCTCGTGTTCGAGCGCGCCAGCGGGCGCGTGTGGTGCACGGACGCCGTCGCGTCGTACGGCGCGCGCGGCGCGCTCGAACGCGCCGAACCCGTCCCGTTCCGCCTCACCCGCAACCTGGTCACCTTCTTCACGCCCTTTGGCGTCGAGGGCGTGTTCGTGGGCGCGATGGCGGTCGCGGCGCACGCGCTGCTGGCCGAGGGCGCGGGCGCGGCCGACGCGCTGGCGCTCTTCTGCCGCGAGGACGCGGCCGCGCACGCCGCGCGCCGCGGGGGCCGCCCGCCGCCGGCGAGCGACCCCGACTTTCGGGCCCTGGTGGCGGCCAACGCGGCGGGCGCCGTGGCGCGAGTGCGCGCGGTCGCGCCCGCCGCGCCGGGCGAGCCGACCGCCGCGGGGTCGGTCCAGCGCGGCGCGGCGGAGCTCGTGGAGGCCGCCACGTCGCCGCGCAACCTATCCCGCATGGAGCCCACGTACTGCGCGTGGTATTGAGTGGATGGATGAGGGGGTGGGGAGGGGTGGCGACCCTTTTTTCCTTTCGGCGTGGGGGCGGGGGTGGGGGTGGGCGCTTGTCTGCTTTGGGGGTGGTGGTGGCGTGGCGGGCGTGGGCGACTGGTTTCGTGGGTGATGGGCGGGCGTGCAACGAGGCGCGCTCGCAAGAGAGACGAGAGAGAGGAGAAAGGGCGCGCGCGGTGGCAACGAGGCTCTTGCAGCTCCAACCCCCGCTTCACTCGCTCATACCGTCCTCCTCGTCGCTGCCGCTCTCATCGTCGCCGCCGTCCGTCTCCCACCCGTCGGACGCGGCGCCGTCCGAGCCGGCGGCGTCGTCGCCGCCGTCGCTCTTGCCACCCTCTTCTTCGCCGCCGCCGTCGTCGTCAGACTCGCGGTACTCGACCGCGGGCCTCAGGCCGCCGGCCGCGCCGCCCTCACCCGCGGCAGCGGCGGCGGTGGCGAGCAGGAGGTCGAGGCGGCCGGCCAGCGCGGCGAGCGGCGCGGCGGCCGCCGCGCGCGCGGCGAGCGCGTCGCCCAGGTCCGCCAGCGGCCGCGCGGCGCCCGGCGCGGACGCCAGGTAGGCGGCGTGCGATTGCAGGGTGGACGCGAGCCAGGGGGCGAGCGCGCCGCCGCGGCCGGAGCGGCCGCGCAGGCGCGCGACCAGCGCGCGCAGCAGGAGGCCGGCGTCGGGCGCCGCGAGGCGGGCCACCGACGCCGTGACCGCGCGCGCGTCCCCGACAGCCAAACACTGTTCCAACAGCGCCGGGTCGTCCGCGCGCAGCGCCTGGGCGAGCAACGACGCGAGCGAGTCGGCCGAGCGCGGCGCCGCGCGCGCGGCCGCTGCGTCGCCGGGGCGCGGGCCGGCCGCCACGCCGAGCGCGGCCAGGCGCGCGCCCAGGGTGCCGGGGTCGGGGGTGCGCGGGTGGGCAACGCCGTTGAGGGGGCGCGGAGAGGAGGAGAGGAGGGGGCCGTCGGCGTCGGCGTCGGCGTCGCCGTCGGCGCGCGTGCGCCGGCGCGACACCACGCCCCGCTCCCCGCCGTCGGCGCCGGGCCCCAGCACTTGCGCTGCCGCGGCCGCCTTTTTGGCGGCCGACCGCGCGGCGCCGGCGGGGGCCGCGGCGACGAGCGCGGCGGACGCCGCGCGCGGCAGCGCGACCCTGCGCACCCCCCCCGCCGCGCCCGCCGCCGGCAGCGCCACCCGCTCAAACGCGGGAGCGCCCGCCGCGCCGCGCGCGAGGAGTAGAGTCGTGCCGCAGGGCGAGAGGTGCAGGGCGAGGAGCGCCCGCGCGCCGGCGCCGGGCGGCGGCGCGAGCGCTGCGGCGAGCGCGCCACGCGCGGGCGCCGGCGCGCCCACCGTCGGCCCTTCAGCCGCCCCCGGCGTCACGTCCCACACATACGCGCCGCCGGCGTCGGTGAGGGCGGCGACGCGGAAGGAGGACGCGGCGCCGCCGGGCGACGCGGCCGCTGCGAGCGCAGTCGGCGCGCCGCCGCCCGCCTCGCCAGCGAGGAGGGCGGCAGGGGGGGCACCGGAACGGGCAGTGGACCTCCACACAGCAACCACAGCGTCGCCGTCGCCGGCGGACGCGACGTGGGCGGCGTCGGGCGAAAACGCGAGCGCGCGCACCGGCCCCGCGTGCCCCGCGTGCCGCGCCGCGCGCGCGCCGCCCGCGAGCGCGTGCACGGCGACGGACGTGGTGCCGACGGCGAGCCAGGCGCCGTCGGGGGAGACCGCGGCTGTCGACGGCGGCGCGCGGCCCAAAGAAAAGCCCGCGCCGCGCGCGCCGTCGGCCGGCGCGAGCGCCGCGACGCCGCGGCCGCCGCCGACCGCGAGCACGGGGTCGGTGTCCGCCTCGCCCACGCACGCCAGCGCGACGACGCCGCCGGGGCAGGCGAGGGGGGAGGACCAGGCGAGGGCGCCGGCGGCGTCAAACGCGGAGACGCCGCCGTCGGCCGCACCGGCGACCGCGACCGCGCGCGGCGCTTGGCCGGGGCCGGGCGGGGGCGCGATCGCCCAGGTCAGGGATGTGGGGGGGGTGGCGGTCGCCGCGGGCACGTTGGCCACGACGCGGCCGGTGACTAGAGGGGAGGCGAAAGGGAGGGGGGGATGGGGGTCGGCGGCGGATGCGCGGCGGCCGGCGCTGGCGGCCGCCTGGCGGCGGTCCCGGACGCCGCCCGCCCCGCATAGTCCGCCCAATGCCTTCCGCGGGAGCGCGCTGGCCGTCTGGTGACGCGTGCCGCGGCCCCGCGAGCCCGCCCACCCCGCCGCCGGCTAGCCGGCGGCAGCGCGGCGGCCGCACACCGCGCGCCGCCACCTCGCTCTCCCCCCTTCACTTACCCGTGTCAAACGTCTTCAGCCTGCCGTCGGGCGTGGCGACCGCGAAGCGGTCGCCGTCGCGCGAAAACGCAGCGCGCGCGGCGGCCATTGTGTGGGGCCGGGGCGCGGGGGGGCGGCTGTTGCAGGAGGTGAGGCGGCGTGCGGCGCGCTGACCTCGCCCGCGGGATGCGGGGCGGCAGCCGCGCGAGTGGGGAGCGCAGGCTGCGGCGCCCGCACTCCGCCGCCGCCGGCGCGCGGCAAGCGCTCCATCCGCGTCCGCCCCGCGCCCGCCCGCCCATCCATCCCCCTGCCACCATGGCCGTCCTGCTCGAGACGTCGCGAGGGGACTTGGTCATCGACCTCGCGACCGACGCCGCGCCCTCCGCCTGCCGCAACTTTGTCAAGCTGTGCAAGTGAGTGTGGCGGTGTGGAGGGTGGGGTGTGGGGCGGCGGGGCCGCATTGGCGGCGCGGCGCAGCGCAACCCGCGCCCACCCTTTCCGCCTGCCGACCGCCCTTCCGCCCCCCTTTCTCCTTCCAGACTCAAGTACTACGACAACTGCCTCTTCCACAAAATTGTTCCCGGCTTCATCGCGCAGTCGGGCGACCCTACCGGGACGGGGAGCGGCGGCGCGTGCGCCGACGCGGTTCTCGCGGGCGCCGCATCCTCCCGCTTTTTCGCCGACGAGATCACGCCGGCGCTGAAACACGACGTTAAAGGGCGGGTGGGCATGGTCGGGGCGGGCGGCAAAGATACAAACGCGTCGCAGTTTTACATCACCCTGTCCCCCGCCGCCCCCACCCTCGACGGCCGCCACACCCTCTTCGGCACCGTTGCCGAAGGGGGCGACGTGCTGGACCGCATTGGGGAGGTGGCGGTCGACGGCGAGGGGCGGCCGCTGCAAAACTTGCGCATCCGGCGCGCGGTCGTGCTCGACGACCCGTTTCCCGACCCGCCCGGCCTGGCCGCCGCGGTTCCCGGGTCGCCACTGCCGCCGCCGACCACTGGCTTGGACCGGCTCGAGGACGGTTGGGCGCCGCCCGCGACTGCCGACCCGGGCGCCGACCCGGCCGCGGCCGCCGACGCGGCCGCCGCGGCCCGCGCCGCGGCCGCCGCCGTCGTCCTGGAGATGGTGGGCGACCTGCCCGCTGCCGACGTCGCGCCGCCCGACACCATGCTCTTTGTGTGCAAACTCAACCCGGTGACGCGCGAGGAAGACCTCGACACCATCTTCTCCAGGTTTGGCGCGGTGACCTCGTGCGACATCGTGCGCGACGCGCGGTCGGGCGACTCGCTGGGGTACGGGTTCATCGGGTTTGAGGCGGCGGCGGCGTGCGAGCAGGTGCGAGGGGGAGGGGGTCGAGCGCGGCGTTTGGCGGCCGCCGCGCGCGGTTTCCGACCAGAAAGCCCTTGCCCTCACCCAACCCCAACCCCAATTCTTTTCCCGCGCCCAGGCCTACTTCAAGATGGACAACGTGCTGATCGACGACCGCCGCATCAAGGTCGACTTCAGCCAGAGCGTGTCGCACCTGTGGTCGCGCTTTTGCGCGCGCGGACGCGGCGGCGGGTCGGCGCGCGACGCGGCCGACGCCGCGGCCGCGGGCGCCCGCCGGGGCCGCGGCCCGGGTGGTGGCGCGCCGTCGCGCGCGCCCGGCGGCGACCGGCACGGGCTGCTGCTGGGGCGCGAGGGCGAGAGAGGAGACGCGCGCGCGCCGCGGTCGCGCCGCCGGTCGCGCTCGCGCTCGCGCGACCGCGACCGCCGGGACCGGGACCGGGACCGGGACCGGGACCGGGACCGGGACCGGGACCGGGACCGGGACCGGGACCGGGACCGCGACCGCGACCGCGACCGGGAGCGACGGCGGTGAGAGAGAGCGAGGGCGGTGCGGCGTGACTGCAAAAACCCTCTCCTCCTCGCCTCACTGCCCGCCGCCGCCATCCGCACCTCCGCCCACATTGTACCCCGACCCCAGGCTCGTCACGCTGGCCGCCCGCTCCGCCGGGTAGAGCGGCGGCCGGTCGCCGTCGCCCGCGCCGCGGCCGCCGCGGTCGAGCGACGCCCGGCGCTCGGGCGACGCGCCCCGCGGGCACACCAGGTGGCCGGACGACCCGACGCGCGCGAGCACGGCCGAGCCGGGGGCCGGGTGCAGGGTGGGGTCGCGGCCCGCGGCGGGGGACGCAGACCGCGGGCCGCGCCGGCCCAGCCCGCCCAGGCCGCGCAGGGACGGCACCCGGCGCAGCAGCTGGGCCGCGCGCGACGCGCGGTCGCCGTCGTCAGAGGGAGGGGGGGAGGAGATGGACGAGGGCGGGGTGTCGACCGCCGCCGCGGCCGCGACTGCGGCGACCGCGGCGTGCGGCGGCGGGGAGGGGGAAGGGGGCGGTGGGGCGGGGGGCGGCGCGGGCGCCGCGGGCGGGTCGGCCAGGGCGAGAGCGGCGACGTCGGGCGGCGAGGGCGCGGAACCGGCGCGGCCTTCGCCGCCACCGTCCTCCCCATCCCCACCCTCCTCATCCCGCGGCGCCACCCCAAACGGCCCCGCCCCCGACCCCGGGGACCACGGCGTCCATGCGGTCGGGTCCCGGCCGCCGGGCGGGGGCGGGAGCAGGGTGGCGGTCCCTGTCTCGACGTCGATCGCGATCCGCTCCTCCGCCATGCGCCCGTCCGGCTTGGGCACGAGCTCGATGAGGGTGTGCAGCGGAAACTCGAGCCGCGGGATGTCCTGCGAGGGGGGGGGAGAGGGGGGAATGTGAGATCAGGGGGTTTCGGGTGAGAGTGTTTGGGGGGATGTAAGGGCGCGCATATTCAACACCACCACCTCTCACCCGCCTCCCCAAACAACCTTGAGCGGCGTCTTGGTGAAGTACCCGTACAGCGCCCGCAGGATGGCTTGGTGGGCGACGACGCACACGCACTCGCGCTCGCGCTCGACCTCGATGACGGCGGGCTCGAGGCTGAAATGGGTTTGGGGTTGGGACGGGGCGCGCGTCGGTCGCCGTTTGTCTTTTTTTGGGGTCGCCCGCACCCTCTCTCTCCCCTCGTTCACGCCCGGCACATCCCATCTCTCCTCTCCTACCGTTGCACGACGTCCATGTAGGATTCGCCCGCGGGGTAGCGGTACCGCAGCTTGTCCGCGCGGCGCGCCGCAAACTCGTCCGGGTGCGCCGCCTCGATCTGGGCGTACGTCCACCCGTCGAACGCGCCGGCCTGGGGGTGGGAGGGAGGGGGGAGGGTGGTAAGGGGCGGTCGGCGCGCCGCGCGCGCGCGCGCAGAGCCTTCCCCCGCCTCCCCCCCCCCCGCCTCCCTGCCCCTCCTCCCTGGCACCTGGATCTCGTCCAGCACCTTCCAGCGCAGCTTGGGAAACGGGAGCCCGTCCGCCGTGGCAATCGTGCGCACGAGCGTCGAGGTCCACACCGACACCGGCATCGTGCCGCCCCCCGACGTGAGCGGCACCCGGTCCACGATGATGTCGGGGAGCAGGGCTGCGTACGCCTCCCCGCGGGGGGAGAGGGGGGAGTCGCCGCCGAGCTTGCCGGCGAGGTTGTACGCGGATTCCCCGTGGCGGGTGAGCCAGATCTTGCGCACCCGGGCCACGCCCGCCTTGCAAACCTAAGAGTGAGGAGATGGTGGGCGGTGGGGCGTGGGCGGTGGTGGTTGGCGGGCGTTTGGGGCCGCGAAAGCGGCGCCGCGCTCGCGCCGACGCCGCTTGCCCGCCCACCACACTCCCCCCCTCTCTCCTTGCCTGCATGAGGAAGAACACGATCTTGCCGGGGATGTAGCCCGAAATGCGGTTGACGTCCATGTAGCCCGCGCCGGTCACCATGTCGATGAGCTTGATGTAGTGCAGGGAGCGGTCGGTGATCGTTTCGTACACCGCCTCGTAGTTTTTGATGCGCGCCTGGAGGCATGGGGGGGGGGTGGGGGTCTCGCTGGCCGACACGCACCGCCGAACCATGCCCCCACCCAGCCCCCCACCTCTCCCCCCTCACCCGGAAGTCGGCCAGCGCCGCCCCCGTGTCCGCGGCTTCGTAGTCCGGGCTGTACATCATTTTAAAGCGATAGTTCAGCTCCAGCACGGCAGGGTCGTTGCAAATGGATTCGATAAACAGGTACTGCCACCGCCCGTGGAACCGCGCGCGCAGCGCGCCGCGCCGGTCGGCGGTGGAATTGGTGGCGTCAAACACGGCCACTTGGGCGCTCGGCGTCGACAGCCAGGCCTCCATGTCGTCGAGCGCGGCGGCGAGCGCGCGGTGCCGCGCGCCGCGGCCGGCCGCGTTGCGGTAGTCGAAAAAGGACGCGTCCTGCACTTCATCCTCCCCTTTCTGGCGGCGGCGGTACTGGCCCACGTTGAAGTGGCGCGTCTCGTGGCCCAGCCTGAGGGGCGGTGGCGCGCGGGGTGATGGGGGCCACCCGCGCGCCGCGACCATCCGCGCGCCACCCCGCGACCCCCTCGCCCCCCCCTCCCCCGCACCAGTTCAGGTAGCACATCAGCTTGTTGCAGAGAAAGGTCTTGCCGCGCCCGGGCAGGCCGACGAGGATGATGATGAGCTTTTGCCGGTCGACGCGCGCGCGCGCGCGCCGCGCGCCGCGCCGGGCGCTGGGGGCGGCGCCCGTGTCGCCGCCGCCACCCCCATCAGCCACACCATCCCCACCCTCGTCCTCGTCGTCGTCGTCGTCGTCAGAGGCGGGGAGGATGGCGTCCTTGAAGTAGACGTGCGTGGAGTTCTCCGGGGGCGCGCCGGGGACTTGTGGCGGGCCGGCCGGGGATTGGGGGCTGCAGAGGTGAAGGCGGGGTGTGTGGGCGGGGCCGGGAAGGGCGCGCGGCGCTCGCCGCGCCGCCCGGCCAGGTCCGCGGCCATCGCCGCGCCGCGGCCCCGAAACCGCCCGCGCCTCCTCCCTCCCCTCCTCTTTCTCACCCCAGCTCCTCGCCCTCGGACTCGGGCCGGCGCCGGTGCCGCGTCTTGCCCGCGGACGTGCGCGAGCGCCAAAACTCCCACATCGCAGAGAGAGCAGGGGGCGGAGTGGCGAGCGAGGCCTCCTCGTGTGTCGGCGACCGGGCGGCGCCGCGCTGGGGGGCGGCGGCCGCGGCGGGAGCGGCAAAGCGTGTGCGGCGCCGGCGCCGCGCCGGCCGCACACCTCGGCGCGGCCACACGCCGGCCGCACCACACCGCGCGGACTACCCCGCCCCGCGCCCCTCGCCGCCGGCCGAGAGAGAGGGATCGGGCCCGCCCTCCGCCATCCGCCATGGCCAAGTACGACCGCGCGATCACCGTCTTCTCTCCGGACGGCCATCTGTGAGCAGAGGAGGGGGTGGGGGTGGTGGGGCGGGGATAAGAGGTCGAGAGACGCGCGCGCGCGGCGCGGCGCGCATCGCCGGCGCCGCGATCCGACGCCCCCGCTCCTCTCTCGTCCTCCTCTTCCAGGTTCCAGGTCGAGTACGCGCTCGAGGCCGTGCGCAAGGGGTCCCTGGCCATCGGCGTCACGGGCGCCGACTCGGTCGTCCTCGGTGAGACGACAGAGACAGAGGGGAGGAGACACGGGGTCGGTCCGGCGGTCGGCCTCCGCCTCCCACCTCCCTCCTTTCCTCTTGCCCAGCCGTCGAGAAAAAGTCGGCCGCCAAGCTCCAGGACCCCCGCACCGCGCAGAAGATCGTGCGCGTGGACGACAAGATCGCCCTCGCGTTTGCGGGGCTCACCGCCGACGCGCGCGTGCTCGTCGACCGCGCGCGCGTCGAGGCGCAGTCCTACCGGCTGACCATGGACGAAGCGCCGGGCGTGGAGCACATGACGCGGCACGTGGCGGGGGTGCAGCAGAAGTACACGCAGGTGGGGGAGCGGGGGCGGGAGGGAGCGGCGCGAGGGGCCCGTCGGGGTGGCCGCGCGCGCACACGCTCGACCCCCCACCCCACCCACCCCCCACCCCGCAGTCGGGCGGCGTGCGCCCGTTTGGCATCTCCACCCTCATTGTCGGCCTCTCCGCGGACGGCGCGCCGTCCCTCTACCAAACCGACCCGTCCGGCACCTACTCCGCCTGGAAGGCGGCCGCCATCGGCCGCGGGTCCAAGGGCGCGCGCGAGTTTCTGGAGAAGCAGTACGCGTCGTCCGCGGCGGACGGGCCGGCGAAACTCGCTGTGCGGGCGCTGATGGAGACGGTCGAGGCGACGGGCAAAACCGTCGAGGTGGCCGAACTCGACGTCGCGTCGGGCGGCGTGCTGCGCGTGTGGCCCGAGGCGGACGTGGACGCGGTGATTGCCGCGGTGGCGGCGGACAAAGCGGCGGCCGAGGCGGCGCGCCGCGCGGCGGCGCCGCCCGAGCCGGGCGCGGCGTGAGAGGGGAGACGGGAGGGGGTGGTGGGAGGGGTGCGGGTGTGACGCGCCGCGCTCTGCTCTCCCGCGGGCGGTGGGGAGGCCAGACCCCGCGCGCGCGCGGTGGACCCTCCTCCCCGTCTCTCAACGGCGGGGCAGCCGCTCTCTGCCCGTCACACGGGCGGCCGCGGGCGCCCGCCCCCCGGGAGCGCGCGCGCGTTGTCTGCTCGGGGCGCGCCCCAAAGGGGCAGGGGCGCCAGGGTCGCCCTGGTGGCCTCCTCCTTTCCCCCTTTCCTCCTCAAACGTCAAACGCGCCGAGCTTGCCCGTGAACTTGATCGTGGCCGGGTCGACGTTGTCCCCGATGCGGCGGTTGTTCACGTTGGCGGCCTTGCGCGCGGCGTTGACGCGCTCCGACGGCGCGCCGGCCGACGGGTAGAGGTACTGGACCTCCCCGTTGGGGAAGACGCGGTAGAACTCGCCGTCGGCCACCTTGTACTTCTGGCGCAGCTGGTTGAGGAGCTGGGGGTGAGGGGGAGGGTGGGTGGGTGAGAAGAACGAAAAGGAAAACAAAAAACGCACCCACCATCCTCTCTCTCCCCTCTCCCTCCCTTCTTACCGCCAGGCACTGCTCCTTGCGCGCCAGCTTGAGCAGGTTTTTCCCCTCGTTCATGATGGCCGCCCCCCCCGTCGGCATCTCAAACACGCCCTCGGCTTTGGCCGTCCACGTCAGCACGTAAAACTCCTCCGTCTGCGCCTTGCGCAGCAGGCCGCCCGTGGAGCCGCCAAAGCGGGGGGCGGGGGCGGACGCGTCGAGCGCGGGCGGCGACCACGGCTTCTGCGGCGCTTTGTCGGCGGGGGCGGCCGCCTTCTCCTCGGCGCGGACGGCGACCGACCGGCGGCGGGGGGCGAGGGCAGGGCGGGCGGTGGGGGCGCGCAGCGACTGCATAGCGGCGGGCTGGGCTGCGGGGTGAGGGATGGGGGGGGATTGGGTGAGCCGCCTTGGCGCGTCGTCCGGCGTCGGTTGCACCCCCTTTCCGCGGCCGGAAGTCGGCGCGAGAACGTGCGCGCCCGCCCGCGGGTCGAGGAAGCGACCGCGGGCGCGCGCTGCACCGCGCGGCCGCGGCGGCCGCGCGTGGTGAACCGCTGTGCGCCGCGCCGGGCGCCGCAGACCCCCAGGCGCCCGCCAGCGCACGGCCAGCGCGCGCCGGAGGTTGGGTCCGGGGCGGTGGCGCGCCGCAGGCGGCCGCGCGGGGGTGGGGCGGGCGGGCCGAGCAAATCGGCGCCCTGCGCCCGGGTCGCGCGCCACGCGACCCGGCCCGCCGCGCAGGCAAGCGCGCGACATGTCTCGGCGCGACCGGGGCGGGGCCACGTGTCGCGCGAAGCGACAGGGCGGCGGGCGCAGCCTCAAAGCCGATGGGGCCGGCCGGCAGCCTGGGCCGCGGCGGGCGCCCACGGCGCGCCCGAGGCGGCGTGCGGGCGACCAATGGCCGCCCTCCACCGGGGCGGCCGGCCCCCGAGGCGCACCTGGTGGGCGGGGAGTGGCGCGCAAGCGTGCGCACCGCCCACCCTCAGCGGCCCCTTTTTTCGCCTGCAGGCCTGCCCGCAGGCGCGCCCACGGCGTGCTCACGCCAATCCCGCCCTACACGCGAGCCGGCTCGCGGGCGACGATCGCCGAGGGAGAGAAAAGGGAGAGAGACAAAGAGACCCCTCGGTGTCCCTGTTTCACCCCCCCCTCCCTCTGTCCCATCACAGCATCACCCGCCGCTCGCTCTTGGTCCGCGCCAGCGCCCTGGAGTCCACGCCCGAGTCGCGCGCGAGGGCGACGCGCCCCGTGCGCGCGATCTCGAGCACGCCATACGGCTCGAGCAGCGCCTGCAGCGCCCGCATCTTGGCCTCCCGCCCCACGAGCTCGATCGTGAGCGTGGTGGCGGAGACGTCGCAAATGGTGCCCCGGAAGATGGCCGCGAGGTCGGCGAGGGGGCGGCGGTCGGCGGGGGACGCCGACACCTTGACGAGCATGAGCTCCCGCGCGACGACGGGCGCGGTCGACAAGTCCTCGACCCGCGTCACGTACACGATCTTTTGCAGTTGTTTGACGACCTTGGACGCGCCCTCGACCGAGCCGGGCATGACGGCGGTGATCCGCGACTCGCCGGGGGACTCGGCGGGGCCGACCGCCAGGGACTGCACGTTGACCCCGCGCCGCGCCAGCACGCCCGTGACCTGATTCAGCACGCCGGGGACGTCGGCGACGAGGACGGAGAGGGTGTGCTCATCCACGCCGTCGTCGCCCGCGTCGGCGTACGCGGGCGCGTCCAGCCGAACCGCCCCCGCGCCGTCGTCGGCCGCGGCGCCGTCTCCGTACACGCCAACGACGTCGTCCGCGGACGCGGTGGCCTGGGCCGCCGACGCGGCGGCCGCCGCGCCGCCGCCGCCGCCGGCGGGCGGCCACCCTGCCGAGTCGCCCCACCCGCCCATTTCCAGCAGGGACGCGCCCCGCTTCAGCGCCACCCGCCCCGTGCGCGCGATCTGGAGTGTGTCGTACGGCGCGAGCGCGGCCTGAAACGCGGCGGTCTTCCCGGTGTCGCCCGCCGCGCACAGCGTCACGCTGGCCGGCCCCACGTCGACCGCGCGCGCGCGAAACACGTCGGCCAACTGCAAGACCTGGGCGCGGGCGGGGCCGGGGGGGGCGGCGACTTTCACCAGGACCAACTCGCGCTCGACACGGGGGGCGCGGGAGATGTCCTCCACGTACCGCACTTTGACCAGTTTCGCGGTCTGCTTGACCAGGTTGGCCACGACCGCGTCCGAGCCGGTCACCACGATGGTGAACAGAGCTTTGTCCAGGTTCAGGCCGACGGCGAGCGACTCGATGTTGGCGCCACGCCGCGCAAAGACGCCCGCCACCCGGTTGATGATGCCGGCTTCGTCGGCTACGAACGCGGAGAGGACGTGCTTGGCGGTGCCCGAGTCGAGGGGCTCGGCCGCGTACACGCCTCCCGTCGAAGGAGTGGCGTCGGGGGCCGCAGGGAGCTCTGTTGCCGCCCTGACGCGGCGGTTTGCGTACAGCAACCTCCTGGTCGACTGGCGGAGGCTGGGCGCGGCGTGGCGAGCTGGAATGGGGGCGTTCGAGTCGGCGACGGCTACCGCGGTGGGCCGACCACCGCCGCTCCGCCGCCAACACGCCATGGGCGCGGGCCGTGCAAGCACTCTGTGCACGCTGGCGCCGCCTCCACCACAACAGGACGCACCGGGCGCTGCCGGCGCGCGGGCGCGCATGCTCGCCCGCATCGTTCGCCCGGCGGGTGGGGCTCTCGCAATGGCGCCGGGGCCCGGCTCGGCGTGGGGCGCTGGCGGCGTGTGCGTGGGGAGCGGGCTGCGCGGCGCTGGACGCGCACAGTCGGCCCGCGCCCGTGGTCGCCGTTGTCGCCCAGCCCGCACCGCCCCGGGCCCCTCCCATCCATCCCTGCCATGCTAGCGCCCGGCGCCGCCCCCCGCCTGGTCGCCGCGTCGGTCGCGCTCGTCGCGGCGCCCGCGCTCGCGTGGCGCGCGGCGCGCAGCGGGGCGCTGGACGGTGAGAGGAGAGAGAGAGTGTGTGTGGATGTGTCGAGTGGGCGCGGTGGGGCGCGCGGCCGACGCGCGCCCCCCCTCCTTCTTTCCTCTTTCCCAGCCGCGTGCGCCCACTTGCTCGGCCCGCCTGACGCCGGCCGCCGCCTGCTACTGGCGGGCGGGGCAGCGGTGGTGGCCGTGAATGTGGTGAGAGTGGTGGGCCGCGGGAGGGGCGGGCGGTGGCGCGCCGCTCAACACCCCGTGCCGACCCCCCGTCTCCTCCTCCCCAGGTCATCGCTCTCTACGTCCTGGCCGCCTTTCTGGAGGCCCCACCTCCACCCCCGCGCGCCGGCCGGCGAAAGGACGAGTGACACGGATCGATTTGGGGTGCTGCAACCACCCCACGCCTCCACCCCCCTCACCACGCCACGCCCTCCCCTTCGCCCAGCACGCCGAACGCGCTGCCACCGCCGGCCACGGCATCCAGCAGCCCCCGCCAGGCGGCGTCGGCCTCGCGCGCCGCGGCGCGGCGCGCGGCCGCCGCGCCGGCGAGCGCGGCGGCGGCGTCGCACCCGCCGCCCCACCCGCCCTCGTCGTCGGCCTCCACAGCTCGGGCGACGGACGCGAGGCGGGCGGCGGGGCCGGCGACGGCGGCGAGCGCCGCGAGCGCGCGGCGCAGCGCGGCGGCCGCCGCGTCGTCCCCCGGCCGCAGCAGCAGCCGGGCCGCCAGGCCGCCCACCAGGCCGTCGACCGTGGAGGCGAGCGCGTCGAGGTTGGCGACGGCGGGCAGGGCGGTCTCCAGGGAGGCAAAGGCCGCGTCGACGCCACCGTGCGCGGCCGCGCCGCGCAGCGCGGCCAGGCGCGCGCTGGCCGCAAACCGCAGCGCGGCCGCCGCCCGCAGCTCTGCCGCGAGCGCGGGCGGGCCGAGCAGGGGCGGGCGGCGGTCGCGGGGCGCGTCGGGGGGCGCGGCGCGCGCGGCCGCGCGCGCGCGCGCCGCGCCCGCGCGCGCGCACCGCGCCGCCGCCGCCAGCGACGCGGCCGCGGCCGCCACCTCGCGCTCAGCGGCCGCGCCCGCCCACAGCAGGCGGGAGGCGGCCGCCAGGACGGCGGCGGCGGCTGGGGAGACGAGGGTCGTGAGCGGGGGGACCAACTCCAGCGCCACGCCCCACGCCGCCCCGCTGGGGTCGCCCCGGTCGGCCGCGACCACCAGGCGCGCGCACGGCGCGCCGCCGGCGGGCGTCGCCGGCAGGCCGCCTCCGGGCGCGCGCGCGACGGACAGCGCGTCGTCGAGCGCCGCCGCGAGCGCCAGGTTGGCCCCCGCGCCCGCCCACGGCGCCTTGCGGTGGCGGCCCGGCACCGCCGCCGCGGCGCCGTCGACCAGTTCCCGGCAGAAATCGCCGCGCGCGCCCAGCAGGAACGAGCGCGCGGCGGCGAGGCAGTCGAGCGCCCCCCCTTCCTCCAGCGCCACCCGCAGCGCCACCGCGCCCGCGGCTGCGTCGGCGGCGGCCAGGATGCGGGCGACCTCGGCGCCGTCGGCGGGGTCGGCGGCCGCGGCGGCGGCGGCGAGCGCCGCGCGGTCGGCGCCGCGCTCCCACCCGTCCCCACCCTTGCCCGCCGCCCGCAGCCAAGCCACGGTCTTGCCCGCGCGCAGGGCGGCAGCCGGAGCGTGAGGGAAGCGGGCGAGGCAGGGGGGCACGGCGTCGGCGTCGACGGCGTGGCCGCGGCGCCAGAGCGCGGCGGCGCCGGCGGGGGCGGGCGTCGCGGCGACGACAAACGAGTCTCCCGGCGCAGCGTCCGCGTCCAAGCGGCCGTCCAGGGCCCAGCGCCAGGTGGCGGCGAGGAGCGGGGCGACGGCCGCGGCCTGGAGCCGGTCGGCGGCGGCCGCCGCGCCCGGGTCGCCCCGGGACGCCGCCGCCGCCAGCGCGGCCGGCAACCGACCCGGCGGCGCCGCGGCGGCGGCCGCCGCGAGCCGGGCGAGGGCGAGGAGGCGGTCGCGGACGGGGGGGACCAGGGCGGCCGCGCGGCGGAGGGTCAGGTACTCGTCCGACGCGCCGGCCGCGGGCGGCGCCGGCCGGGCCGCGGCTTCGTCAAGCCCCGCGAGCGCGGCGAGCACGGGCGCGAGCTCGGCCCTCAGCCCGGCGCGCAGCGCGCGCGCGGCCGCCCCGGGGCGCGCGGCGGGCCCTTCCGCCGCGGCCTCGCGCACGCGCGCGTGCAGCCACCCGGTCTCGGCCAAGGATTCGACGAGGGCGGCGTCGCCGGGAGACACGCCGGCCGCGGCCGGCGTCAACGCGTAGGCCCCCCGCCCGCCGCCCGCGTTCGGCGCCCACGCCAGCAGGTCCGAGTCGGCGCCTTGTAGGGCGGCGAGGAGGGAGCGCACGAGGGAGGAGGGGGGGGGGGCGGGAGGAGGGACGGGGGCCGCGAGCGCGGCCATCTTGCGGGCGTGCGCGCGCGAAAGCGCGGAAGCGGGCGGCACCGGGCGGCCTGTGTGGCCCTCGAAAGGCGTGGGCCGCGCTCTCTGGCCCCCCGCTCGAGGCGGCGGGGCGGCGCGTCGGCGGCCGCGGGTGTGCGGAAGGTGAGAAGTCTGCATCCGCTCCACTCCCGCGCCGGCCCCGCGCCTCGCGCCATCCTCCCACGCGCCGGCCCGCCCCTCCCGCCCTGCATGTCGCGCGTGGGCGAGTGGCTGGCGTCGGCCGGGCTCGCCGCGCATGCGTTCCCCGCGCTGGCGGGGCTCTCTGACGCCGCGTTCTGCGGCCTCCTCATGCAGGTGCACGAGGGCGACGTGGAGTGGAGATGGCGGCGAGGCGGGCGGGGTCGAGGGTGGGCGGGGCGCGGCGCGGGGGGCGGACGACGCGCGGCGCGCGCCGGACGCCTCGCCCCCCTCCTCTCGCGACCCTTCCTCTCCCCTCTCCCTCCCCAGGACTACGCCGCGCACGGCGTCGTCGACGTCGACGACAAGCAGCGCCTGTACCGCCTGATCAAGGCGGTGGGCGAGGGCGGCGGCGGCGAGGGCGGTGGCGCGCGTTCGCGCTCTTGCCCCGCCACGCGCGACCCTCCCGTCGCCTCGCCCGCCTCCCACGCGGTGGCCGACGTAGATGACGCCGACAGCGACGGCGCGGGAGCGGCGGCGGCGGCGGCGGGCGCGGCCGCGCCCCCCCCCCCTCCCTCCACCCCGGCACCGCGGATCAAGGTCGTGGTGCGCAAGCGCCCCCTCAACCCGCGCGAATCCTCCCGCGGCGAGACCGACGTGCTGGACGCGGACGAGGCGGCGGCCACGGTCGCGGTCGGCGAGGCGCGCACGCGCGTCGACCTCACGCGCGAGGTCGCCACCCACGAGTTCCGGTTCGACGCCGTCCTGGACGAGGCCGCGTCCGACGACGCGGTGTACGCCGCCACGGTGGCCCCGCTGCTGCCCCTGCTGACGGGGGGCGGCGCGGGGACGGTGTTCGCGTACGGCCAGACCGGGTCCGGCAAGACGCACACCATGGCGCCCCTGCCCGCGCGCGCGGCCGGGAACGCGCTGGCCGAACTGGCCCGGTTGGGGGCGGGCGGCGCGGGCGGGGGCGGGGGCGGCGACCCCGCCGCGGGCGCGCACGCCGCCGCCGCGCCGCCCGCGCTCTCGCTCTGGGCCTCGGTCTACGAGGTGTACGGCGGCAAGATTCACGACCTGCTCAACGGGCGGGCCCGGCTCGAGGCCCGCGAAAACGGGGCCGGGCGGGTCGTCGTCGCGGGGCTCGCGTCGGTGCGCGTCGACGCGGCGTCCGCCGTCGCCGACCTCGCCGCCCTCGCCGCCGCCGAGCGCGCGACCGGGGCGACGGGGGCGAATGATGCTTCTTCGAGGTCGCACTGCGTGACGGAATTTACGGTGCGGGCGGCGCACGCGGCGGCGGCCGCGGCGCGCGGCCCGGTCGGCCGCCCGCGCCCCGCCGCGCTCGGCCGCCCGCGCGTCGCCCCCGCCCCCGACCCCGACGCCCACCCCGGCGGCGACACCGTCGTCGGCAAACTGTCCTTCATCGACCTGGCGGGGTCGGAGCGCGGGGCGGACGTGGCGGGGGCGGACAAAGAGACGCGGGCCGAGGGGGCGGCGATCAACAAATCGCTGCTCGCCCTCAAGGAGTGCATTCGCGCCCTGGACGCGGGCGCGGGGCACGTCCCGTTTCGCGGGTCGAAGCTGACCGAGGTGGGGCGAGGGCAGGGGGTGGGCGCGGGGCGAGAGGGGAGGCAACGCGCGCCGCCGACGCGCCCCCCCCCCTGCGTCTGTCAGGTCCTGCGCGACTCGTTCGTCGGCGACCGCGCGCGCACCGTCATGGTCGCCACCGTGAGCCCCGGGTCGGGTTCGACGGAGCACACGCTCAACACGCTGCGCTATGCCGACAGGGTGAAAGAGCTCGGCCGCGCGAGCGGAGGGGGGGCGCGCGGCGGCGGCGACGGCGGCTCGGCAACCGCTCCCGGCGCTGCCGCCGCCGGGCGCCGCCGCCGCCTCTCCATGGTGGGCGCCGCGGGCGCGACGCGGGCTCCGGCGGGCCCGCGGCGCGCGTCGGCGGGCGGGCGGGCGAGTGCGAGCGGCGGCGCGGCGGCGGCCCCGGCGCCCCGTCCGCCCCCTCGCCGCGCCACCGACCCGCCAGCCCCCTCCGCCTTGCTGGCCGCCGAGGACGCCCTCATCGCCGCCCACCGCGCGTCCGTCGAGGCGGCGGTGGCGGGGGTGCGGGCCGAGGTCGCACTTCTCGCCGCCGTCGACGCGCCGCGTGCGCGCGTCGGCGACTACGCCTCCCGCCTCGCGTCCGCCCTGGCCGCCCGCGACGCGGCGGCGGCGGGCGTGCGGGCCGCGCTAGGGGCGTACGAGCGGGTGGTGGCGGGCGGGAGGGGCGTGTGAGAGAGAACGAGGCGCGAACGCGCGCGCGTGGCCGACGCGGGCTCACTCTCTGCTCTCACACCCCGACACCCCCGCGCCGCCGCGTGCGCGACGCGCCCATGCCACCGCGCCCGCCCGCGTCGCGAGGGCGGCCGACGGCGCCCGCGCCCTGCGGCGCATGGGGCGCGCGCGGTCCGCGCCGCGCGCTGGCGCGCCCGCCGCGCGCGCTCCCGCCGCCCGGGGTGAGAGAGTTGGCGTTGCGCCGGCTGCTGAGGGCCGAGCTCGGGCTGCGGCGGCCAACCGCCCACGCCCCGGCAGGACCCCGACCCGGCCGCGTCGTCGCTCGAACCCCTCCCCTCGCTCCCGCGCAAGCGCGCCGACTGGTCCGTGGGCCCTGCCCTGCACCTGGGGCCGGATGAAGCGCTGGCAGCGCAGCTGGACGCCCTGTCGGCCGCCGACGGCGACGCCGGGGTGGAGGTCTTGTATCGGTTCGCCGACATCGATTTGTTCGCCCCCTGCACCTACTGGGGCGCCCGGTCGAGCGATTGCGGCCAGTTTGAGCGCTTCAAGCTAAAACTGGGCGAGGTGACGGGCGCGGGAGGCGAGGGGCGGGGGGTGGCGTGGGGAGGGGCGGCACTCACACTGACCCACTCCCCTTCGCAGCGCCGCTTCGCGCCGCTGCGCGCGCCGGCCGCCTGGGCCGTCGCCGCGTCTTTCGACTGGCAGCCCGCCGCCGGCGGCGCGCGCGCCATGCGCCGGGTGGAGGTCACAGCCCGCGGGCCGGGGGGGGGAGGGAGTGGGGGCGGGGCGCCCCCTCCCCCTCCGCCCGCCGTTTTCGATTTCGTCCTCCAGCAGCGCGTCGGCGGCCCCGCCGACGGCTGCTGGTTCACGGCGGGGGTGACGCGCGTGGACGACGGGTAGAGGGGGAGAGGAGAGTGGAGTGAGGCGCAGGGTCGGCGCCCCTTCCCGCCCCGCTGTGTTTTGGCGGCCCGCGCGGCCGCGCCTGTAGCATCATGCGAGCGCCCATCGAGGCACGGCCTCACACGCGCGCGCGCGCCCCGGACGCCCCCTTTCCGCGCCACCCAAGCCAGACCCCCACCCCCCTCCCCTCCCCCTCGCCTCACGCGCACTGAATCGTGACGAGCGGCACGTCCAGATCCTCCCCCTCTTCGTCCTCGCACGCGACCACGACGTCGAACGAGGCCTTGCCCGGCGGCAGCGTCAGTTTGGCCACCTCGGCGGCCAGCGCCCGCATCTTCTTCCCCCTGCGGCCCGCGTGCCGCGGGAAGAGCGAGTTGAAGAGGAGCGACTGGCCGCACGAGATCGAGTAGGCGTCCAACCCTTTGGCGGCGAACCAGGCGAGGACGTCGTCCAGGGTCGGGTCGCCGCCGATCGTCCAGCGGTCCCAGAGCGTCCACGACACCCCGCCGTGCGACGTCACCTTGGCCGGCACCGGCTCCGCGGCGGCGAAGAGGGGGAGGGCGAGGTTGGCAAAGGTGTTGCGGTGGGCCTCGACCGGGGCCTTGGCCACGACCTGCGGGGGGGGGCGGCGGGCGCGGGGTCGGGGTCGCGCGCGCGCGCGGCGCGCGCGCCTCGCCCCCCCACCGCCCCCCCCCCCGCCCCCCCCCCCCCCCACCTTGTACAGCTCCAGGCAGACGAGCCCCGTGGCGAGCGCGGTCGCGGTCGCGATGGCGGGCACGATCTTGCCGGCGATCAGTTTTGCTTGCAGCGCGTCGACCTCCCCGATGCCGTAGTTGCGCGCGCGCATGTTGGCGACGCCGGCGACAAATTGCATGTGGAAGTTGGTGTCGTCGTCCTTTTCAAAGGCGATCGGGGTGAGAGGAGGGCGCTTGGTGGGCGCCGCGTCGGCCGCCGCCTCCAGCGCGGCGATCAGGTCGTCCACGCCTTCGTCGCCAACGCCCGCCGCCGCCGCGGTCGCCTTGGGGTCGGTCTCGATCTTGACGCCGGCCTTGGGGACGAAAGGGGGGACGGAGACGGCGGCGGCCGCGGCGGCGGCGACAGCCGCCGCGCGCGCCGCGTCGGCCGGCACCGCCACGCCGTACACGCGCGCCTTGAGGATGGCGGCGGCTTGGATGAGCGACGCGTGGGCGGGGTCCGCGGCGTCAAACACGAGCGGCGTGGGGAAGCGTTTGGGGGGCGACCAAAAGCGCGCGCCGGTCGACGTGACGGCGTCTTCGGGAAACGTGTGCGTCAGTTGCGCGACCCGGTCGTGGAACAGGTCCTGGAACTTGAACCGAGCCCAGGCGACGCAGGCGGGCCAGGTGGAGACGGCGTCGGGGCCGAGGGCGGCCGTCACGGCCAGGAGCTGCTCGCGCGCGGCCGCGTCGCCCGCGCGGCGCGCGGCCGCCGCAAACGCGGCGCGGTCTTGCAGAAACGCGTTGGCCTCCGCGGGCGCCTTTTCCAGCAGCCCCTCGAATTCAGACCGCGCGTACGTCAGGCAGTGGTCGACCGTGTGCGGAAAAGAGTGGAGCGTGCACATCGGCGCCTGCTTCTCGGGCGGGTCGCGCGACGCGCCGTAGTTTTCGGTGACCCCCGGCAGCACGCACTGCGTGTTGCACTTGGCGCCCAAGGTGCCGGACTCCAGCAGCGGGACGCCGTGGTGCACGCAGCGGGCGTCGACGTAGAGGCGGGCGGTCACGTTGTCGAGCGCGTTGACGACCAAATTCGTACCGCCCCAAAACGCGTCGCCAAACACGCCCTCCGTCGCGGGGCTCACCCGCTCCTGCAGCGCGATGAGGGCGAGGTCCGGGTTGATGGCGGCGGCCGCGGCGGCCGCCGCGGTCGATTTGGGCGCGCCGATGTCGCGGTCGCGGAACAGAAACTGGCGCGACAGGTTGCTCTTTTCGATCGTGTCGTCGTCCGTGACCGTGACGCGGCCGCCGCCGGCCCCGGTGCCGACGCCCATGAGGGCAAAAGCTTTCAGGAACTCGCACCCGAGCGCGCCCGCGCCGACGAGGAAGACGCGCAGCGCCGCGAGGCGCGCGCCGAAGTCCACCCCAAACACGGCCGCCTGCGCGTCGTACCGGTCGGCGCGGGGGCCGATGTCGGCCGGGCGCGTCGGCGGCAGCGTCTCCGTGGCGTCGAAATAAAAGAATTGGTGCAGCGGGTGAAACTTGCCGGACGCCGCTTTCACGACCTCCTGCCCGACCACGCCCCCGAAGATGGACGCCATGGGGGACAGCTCGGCGGCGGCGGTGTGGGCCAGGGAGGAGATGAGGGCGGCGGCGGCGTCGTCGAGCTCGACGCGCGCGCCGGCCGCCGCCGACTCGTTGAGGCCGCGCGCGATGCCCACCAGCCGCCCCGCGTCGCCCGCGTCCCACGGGGAGGGCAGGCGCCCGGTCTCCACGGCGAACGCGTCCAGGGCGGCAAAGGCGAGGTGGAGGACGGGCGGGCGGTCGAGCTTGGAAAAGTCGGACACGAGAAACTCGCCCGGGGACGCCGCCGCCGCCTCCAGCGGGCGAAAGGCGAGTGTTTTGGGCTGCTTGATCTGGGTGGCGTGCCCGCCCCGGACGTGCGGGGCGAACGCAGAGGAGTCGACCTCCACTTCAAAGGACGTCGGGCGACAGTTCTTCGCGCGCCACGGCCCGCCGGAAACGAGCTCCCCGCACCCCACCATTTCCGAGAACGACACCATGTCGCCGTCCTCAAACTCCAGGCGCTCGTCGTCGACGCAGGTGACGAGGGTGGCGCCGGACTCGGCGAGCGGGGTGACGGCCGCGACAATCCCGGTGCGCGGCGGCTCGCCGTCGACGTCGTCGACCACGAACGCGTCCCCGAAATCGCAAAACGCGGCTCCGAAGACGCCGCGCACGTCGGCGCGGATGAAGGCGGCGCCGGCGGCGCGCGCGGCGGCGTCGACGCGGATGGCGTCGGCTGTCGACGCTTCGGAGACCACCACGACGCCGTGCGCCGCGATCAGAGCTTCCGTAAGCTCCCCATCCGCCACGGTGACCGCGACCGCGGGGTTGAGCTCGGCGAGGCGGTCGCGGCACGCGTGCGCGCGTGGCGTGCCGGCGTCGGCAGGCGAAATGTAAAAGTTGGCGCCCGCGTCGCGCGCCGTGGCGGGCTGGGGGTCGTGCAGGGTGACCGCCTTGACGCCGGCGAGGATGACGTTTTTGGCTGGAGGGGGCAAGGGGAGGAAGGATGGGCGCGCGGAAGCAGGGCGCTGCGGCGCGCCGCGGGGGCGCCGTGCGCCCGGAGCGCGCCACCCGCGCGTCGGCAGCGTTCTCATCGCATCGCTGGGAGCAGGTGCGGGCGCGCGAACCCCCCGCGCGCCGGCGCCCGCGCGCGATCCCATCCGCCTGGTCTCATACCGACTTCCGCGCCGAGCCCGCCCAGCCCCGAGATCAGCACGCTCGTCGCCGCCATGCGCCGCATGGCGCCCCGGCCGTACACGGCCAGCTGGCGCGAGTGCAGGTCTTCATCGATCGCGTGTGGCGTCTCCGCGCTCATCGTGCGGCGGGGGCGCTTGGTGTCGGGCGAGGCGCCGGGGCGGCCGCCCGTCATGTAGCGACGGGGGGGTTGGGAGGTAGGGGGTGTGAGGGGAGGAGAGGAGGGGGCGGCGCCGCCCCCTCCTCGGCCGCTCTCTGCCAGCCGCCGCCGCCGCCGCTCCCTTCTGCGCTCTCATCTCAGTGCTCTGGTGTGCCACACGAAAAGCACCCACGCCTCTCACTCTCCTCCTTCACGCGCCGCTCGCGCGGCGCTTGGCCGCGGCGCGCCGCTTGCGCCGCGCCGCCGCTTCACTCCCCTCCTCCTCCTCGTCCTCCTCCTCGTAGATGTTGCGGGACTTGACATCGCGCGCGGCGTCGGGTTGAAAGCCGCCCGAGCCGCCGCCGCCGCCGCCGCCGCCGCCGCCGCCGCCGCCGCCGCCGCCGCCGCCGCCGCCGCCGAACAAGCCGCCGCCAAAGCCGCCGCCGCCGCCGACGAGCAGGACATAGAGCCCCAGGAGCCCCAGGTTGAAGGCGATGTTGGGGATCCAGCGGCCCCAGCCGTCGCCGCCGCCGCCGCCGCCGCCGGAGTCGTCCTGTGCGACGAGTGGGGAGGGTCGGGCGCGCGCCTTCCCTCCTCCCATCTCTCTCTCTCCTCGCTCCCTCTTCTCACATTGATGGGCGGCAGCCCCGGCGGACCCGCGGTGCGGCGCTTGACCGCGGTGTTGCCGCGCTGCTGCTCGCCCGCGCGCGCAGGGGCGGGCGCCGCGCGTCGGGCGCGGCGGGTGACGACAGAGAGCGTGGCGGTCTGGAGGGAGGAGGGAGGAGGCGTCGGAGGCCGGGCGGGCGGGCGGCGCGCTGGCGGCGGCGCGGCGCCGCCCATTGCGGGCACGGGCGCCGCGCAGGCGCCCTATCTCACATCACCGCCCTCGCTCACCGACGCGGCGGCGGCAACTGGGCGCTCGGCCGGCCGGCGCGCCACGCCAGGCGGCGCGCGCGGGCGCGGCGCGGTCGCCGCGCGGGCGCCAGCGGCGGCGGGGCCGCCGCGCGCGCGCGTGGTCGCCATTAGGGGTGCGGGCGGGGGTCGAGGCGGGGAGGGACGCGCAGAGTGTGGGGAGGCCGGCCGCACGTCGCTAGCCGGGTGCTGTCCGCTGCGGCGGGCTCAGACAGCGGCTCAACCGCCGCCCTGGACCAATCCACGTCGCTCCCTGCATCGGCCGGGGTCGGGGCGGCGGCCGGGAAAAAGCGTGCCACCCTCACGGCCGTCGTCGCGCGCCGACCCTCTCACTCCCCGCGGCCGCCCCGCGCGCCGCCGCCCGCCCCGCCCTCCAACATGCTGCCTGACACGCCTCCCGCCCCGTCGGGCGCGGCCAAGGGCGCGCCCAGCGGCGACGAGGAGGAGTCGCCGCGCAGCGTCCTGCCCCGGCCCCTGCATTCGGCCACCCTCCCGCCCCTGCGCGTCCCGCCCCACCCGCCCCACTCCCAGCACGTGTCTGAGACACGCACCCCCTCGCTTTACGGATCGCCGCCGCACGGCGGGCACCACCCGGGC
>Ga0315285_10000678_pt1 | contig 35530 bp, 25 predicted proteins | sample YL17G09_36_MG_FD_203698 | JGI IMG/M metagenome (GOLD analysis project Ga0315285, IMG submission 203698) | Sediment microbial communities from Yellowstone Lake, YNP, Wyoming, USA - YL17G09_36 | ecosystem: Environmental > Aquatic > Freshwater > Lake > Sediment | place: USA: Wyoming | collected...
CGGGCGCCCGGGGCACCTACGGCTATCACGATAAAGTCGCGCCCCATGGCGCGGATATTTTCTGGCGATACTATTTTATACCCGTGAATGGATCTTCCGATTTTTCTGGGGTTGACATCGATGACGCAGCGGGGGCGGCGGTCGGCCCATTCGGTTAGCCATCGTTTTCCCACATCTCCCGCGCCCCATTGGCAGAATGACCTGCCTTCTGGGAGGTGGGTTAGAAACATGTATTGCCTCTTGATAGCGCGAAACTGGGCTGGGCTGTAGCGCGGCGAGACCATGGAGAGGCGCGCCGTCGATTCGGTCCAGTCCAGTAGGGTCGCCGTGACCTTTGCGAACCGCCTACCCATCAGAAACATCCGCATGCAGAGGTCGTAATCCTCCGGCCAACCGTGATCCTGGTAGCCGCCGGCGTCGAGGTAGGCATCTCGGGGCATGAAGAACGTCGGGTGCGGGATGGGGCATTCGACAAACAGCTCGCGTTCCATGGACTCGTGTGTGGTGAGGGAGTTGATCCAGCGCTCGTAGCGGCGTCGGCCGTATCCGAGTTGTTTTCCCACCATACGGACTAGTGTTCCGCACAGGCCGATGCGTGAATCCTTGACGGTTTCGGCCAGTTGGCGTTCGAGGCGATCGGGGTGCGAGACATCGTCGGCGTCCATCCGCGCGATGTATTCGCCGCGCGCCTCGCCGCAGGCCCGTGCCAGCGCCTCGACAATGCCGACGTGTGGGGAAGTGACCACGCGCAGCCGGGGGTCGCGGCGGGCAAGATCGTGTGCGATACCGGCGGAATTATCTGTTGAGCCGTCGTCGAACAGGATGAGTTCCCAATCTTTGAATGTTTGGGACATAATGGAATCGACGGCTGCATGGAGCGTTTGCTGGGCGTTGAAAAAGGGGAGCGCCACGGAAACGCGTGGGCACGTCATGGGCGCGGGCTCCTTTTTAAGACAATGACAGGTTGAGGCTGGTGAACGAATGGGCGGGGAAGACGCACCCGAGTTCGCCCTTGATGGGATCGAGTTTGAATCGTTTTGGGAAGACGGTTTTGGGCATTTCAAACGTGTTGGAGTCGCGCGGGCTGGCCGAGTTGAGCATTCGGCCGACGGCTGCGGCGATTTTGGCGCCGCTGATCTCGATTCGGGCCTCGACGTCGTGGTCGACGGTCTGGTTGGCGACGGTCAGCAGGACTTTTGTGCCGGAAATGGATGCGCTTGCGCTGAGATGGGGTACGCGATGCTCGATGGTGAGGCCGGCGGGCTGTGCGGCGTAGCAGTCGCAACCGACCTGGGTCATCACGGCCCGCGACTCCATGTGATACCGCATCATGTCGTAGACGTAGTAGGTGGGGGTGAGGACCATTCGGGCGCCTTCGGTGATGCCGATGCTTTGGAAGACGTTGATGGCCTGGGCGAGATTGGCCATGGTGACCCTGGCGGCGTGGCGGTTGAACAGGTTGAGAGTGGCGCCGGCAAATACGGCGTCGCGCAGTGTGCAGGGCTGTTCAAACCCGTTGTCGACGTTGGCTTGGGGATGGCGGAGCCCGAATTCGTCGATGGCGATTCCGATGTGTCTATCGGGGTAGGAGCAGGTGAGGACGTGTTCGACGAGATCGAGGTCGCGTTCGAGTGCAACGAGATCGCCGAACAGGGCGTGGTATTCCGAATCGGAGAAGGTTTGGCCGTGGCCGCGGGTGAAATAGCGCTGGATGGTGAGATGGTGGATCAGGTCGGGGTGGGGCATTGCCCGGCAGAATTCGTAATTCCAGATGGGGGATACGGCGGGGCTGCACCCGCAGGCCAGCAGCTCGATGGCGGGATCGGCGGCACGCAGATACGTGGCGTATCGTTTGTACTCGACAGCGTACTCGGCCGGGGAGAACCCGCCGCCGCATCCCCACGGCGCGGTTCCGACACCCCAGTACCTGACGCCGTGTGGGGGGCCGGACCGGAGGCGGGTGATCGAGGTGTCGCCGCCGTGGTTGCAGAATTCGAGCCATTGCAGGGCCTCGTGGACGGAGCCGCTGCCGACGTTGAGGGAGATGTACGGGGTGCTGGCGGCCGCGGAGCAGAATTGGAGAAACTCGAGGGTGCCGAACGAGTTGGGTTCGGCCTGTTGCGACCAGAAGTTGGGGGTCTGCGGCCTTTGATCGGCGGGGCCGACGCCGTCGCGCCAGTGGTAGGTGGCGGCAAAACAGCCGCCGGGCCATCGAATGACGGGAGCGCGCAACTGTTTGAGTGCGGCGAGGACATCGAGGCGGAGGCCGTTTTCATTGGGGATTTTTGATCGGGGGCCGACCCAGATGCCCTCGTAAATGCAACGGCCGGCGTGTTCGGCGAAATGGCCGTAGATATTCGGGCTGATGACGGGGCCGGGTGTTTGCGGGCAGAGGCGGATGGTGCACGGGCTCATTCGGGCTGCTCCTGGGGGAGGTCGAACTGGTCCAGGTAGGGGAAGATGTTTCCGGTGATGAAGTCTCTGACCTCATGGATGTTCTGCAACCCGGTTTCGATCGAGGCGGAATCCAGCCGCTGGGAGCCAAAGATGCCTTTGACTTCGACGAAAATCTCGCGGATGTTGTGGCGGAACGATTCAATGACGACGTGGAGTGCGCCGCGGTGTTCGGGGGTCTCGGGCAAGACAAACCTGAGGCCGCCGACACTGACGGGCCTGCGGAAATGGGGGCCGATCCGTTCGGCCTGGCCGCATGCGTGATCGATGAGGAAGACGCGTGCGTCGGCGAAATGGGTGAGGGAGAACGTTGAGCGGACGGTGACGGTTTGTGCGGCGAAAAAGGGCACGGCCAACTGGGCCATGACGCGTCCGGCGACCTCGCGGACCTTTTCGCAAAACTCCGATGCCGTCACTTCCGCCCACTCCTCGATCAGCACCACCCGATCCGGCAGGAACAGGGCGAGCGACTGGGTGGATGGCCCGCGGCGGGTGTAAAAGCGGTATTGTGCGGGTGCGGAGAAGTCGGTGCTGTCGTATGCGGCGCCCGTTTTGGAGAGGTCATAGTAGAACTTTTGGAGCGCCGGGACCTTGTGCTGGAGCGGCGGGTGGATGAGTTCGGTGGAGAAATGAATTGGCCGGTCTTCCGCATGCATGATAAAATCCCCTTTAGCAGACAATCACCCAGTATAGGATCTTTGGGGCGAGTTCGCAACTGGGGAAGGGGCCAGAATTGCGGATTGCGGATTAAACAGAAGCACGAAAGGAATGCACCGCGGCAAAGCTCCCGACAAAAAGGGTGGCAGTTTGGGGTAAAAAGTGGGACACCCCCCACAAAGGCGCACTAAAGTGCGGCGCTGGGAAGCGCGGCCGGGGGGCGTCCCGACGGTGAAAAGTGCGCGAAAAGCGGGGACAGACACGCTTTCAAACAGCCGAAAGCGAGTCAGTCCCCGTTTTTCGCTCCAGTTTGTTGAAGTTCTTGAAGGGGTTTCGTAATTGGGGTAGAGTTTTTCACCATCTCCACAAGGGCCTTTTTTCCGGAGGAGAAATCTGCTATAAGATAGGCTAGTTGCGCATCGGGGTGGGTCCGGCTGTTTGGGCGCGTGCTCGGTTGTCCCGGTGCATCATAACTTGGGCCGCTGGTCAAAAAACGCTTTGATGGGAGAGACTCAAACATGACTCAATACAATATTCTTCTCGATCCGTCCAAAATGCCGGATGCGTGGTACAACATTATCCCGGATCTGCCGGTGCCGTTTCCGCCTCCGCTGCACCCGGCCACGCACCAACCTGTGAACCCGTCCGATCTGGCCGTGCTCTTCCCGCCGGGCCTGATCGAGCAGGAAGCGTCGGGACAGAGCGTGATCTCGATTCCGGGTGAAGTCATGGACGTCTATCGTCTGTACCGGCCGACGCCGTTGCGCAGGGCGGTGCGCCTGGAAAAGGCGCTTGGTACGCCGGCGAAGATTTATTACAAAAACGAAAGTGTGAGCCCGTCTGGGAGCCACAAACTCAACACGGCCGTTGCGCAGGCCTACTACAATAAGGTCGCCGGCATCAACGAACTGACGACCGAGACCGGTGCGGGCCAGTGGGGCACGGCGCTGTCGATTGCGTGCGCCTTCTTCAAGATGAAATGCACCGTCTACATGGTGCGGGTCAGTTACGAGCAGAAACCGTACCGCCGTTCTGTCATGCAGACCTACGGCGCGCGCGTTCTCTCCAGCCCCAGCAAAGAGACGGAGTTCGGCAAAAAGATCCTGGCGGAGCAGCCTGACACCACCGGGTCGCTCGGCATTGCCATCTCCGAGGCCATCGAAGACGCCGCCAAAAGCGGCGGCGCCAAGAAGTACAGCCTCGGCAGCGTCCTAAACCATGTCCTGCTCCACCAGACCATCATCGGTGAAGAGGCCAAGATGCAGATGGAAAGCGTGGGCGCTTATCCGGACGTGGTGATCGGGTGCTGCGGCGGCGGGTCGAACTTTGCGGGTCTGTCGTTTCCGTTTGCGAAGGACAAGCTGCGGCAGGGGCGCAAGATCGATTTCATCGGCGTCGAGCCGGCGGCGTGCCCGACGTTGACGCGGGGCCTTTATGCGTACGATTTTGGGGACACGGGGATGATGACGCCGCTGCTCAAGCAGTACACGCTGGGCCACAATTTCATCCCGTCGGGAATTCATGCGGGCGGGCTGCGTTACCACGGTATCGCGACGTTGCTTGCGGTGCTCGTGCGCGAGAAAGTCATGCGGGCCGTCGCCTGCTTGCAGACCCCATGCTTCGAGGCCGCCGTCACGTTCGCCAGGGCTGAAGGCATTGTCCCCGCCCCGGAGACCGCTCACGCTATCCGGGTGGTCGTCGACGAAGCACTCAAGTGCAAGGAAACCGGCGAGAAGAAAACCATCCTGTTCAACTTCAGCGGGCACGGTCATTTCGATATGGGCGCATACGACGCCTACTTCAGCGGCAAGCTCGAAGATTACGTGCTCGAGCAAAGCGTAATCGACGCCGCGGAGGAGTGCATACCCAAAGTCGCCAACTGAATAAGGTGGTTCCAGGGGCGCCTCCTCGCAACAGCGGGAGGCGCCCCTCTTAATTTGGGACGATTGGGACCATTGGGACAATGAATCTGAATCCTGTCACCCGGATTCTGGTTTGGCTCTCGCCCGTCTTCAATTGGCTTTACGCCAACGTGAACGGGCCGCTGTTTTGGGGCGTCTTTTTTGCCATCCTTATTTCGGGCGGCGGCGGGGTTCTCTTATGGGAGCGCCGAAAGAAGAAGTAGCTCTTTTTTTGTGCTCTTTGCGTTCTTTGTGGTTAAATCCTCCCCGTCTTTTGGGAGATTTTCTATGTTGCTCACGTGCCTGATTTGCTTTTGCGGTTTCATCATTAATGAGGACGACAGCCATTTTTTCATGTCGCGCGAGCCTGAGCAAATGTCGATCGATGGGCTCAACGCGTTCGTGGACCAGTACGCCGGCACGAAAGTCACGCATTTGTTCCTCTGCCCCAACGCGATGAAAGCCAGCTACCGGTCGAGCGTCTGGGACGCGATCTGGGACATGGCGCCCAGCCAGGTCGAGCCGAAGAACGACCCGGTCGCGACTCGGTGGATGTCGAATGCGAAGCTGCTCGACGAGCGGGGGCTGGACCCGTATGCGGTCTGGATCGCGCGGTGCCGCGAGAAGGGGGTCAGCCCGTGGCTGTCGATGCGGATGAATGATGTCCATAACGTCGACGACGTTACGAGCTACATCCACTCGAAGTTCTGGATCGATCATCCGGACTACTGGCGCGTGCCCGGCGGCGGGGGCTGGACGGACAGGGCATTTGACTACGCGATTCCGGAAGTGCGCGAGCATCACATGAAGTTCATCCGCGAACTGCTCGAACGGTACGACCCGGACGGTTTGGAACTGGATTGGATGCGGTTTGGCTACCATTTTAAACCCGGGAGCGAGGCGGAAGGGCGGGCGGTCCTGACGCAGTTCATGCGGGACGTGCGCGCCTTGACGCGGGACTGGTCGGCGAAACGCGGGCACACGATTCAATTGGGTGCGCGCGTCCCGACGACGCCGGAATCGGCGTACGGCCTGGGTATGGACGCACAGGCGTGGGTGCGGGAGGGTCTGATCGACATGCTGGTGCCGACGCCGTTCTGGGCGACTACGGATTTCGACATCCCCGTCGAACAGTGGCACAAAGAGCTTGCAGGCGCGCCCAAGGTGGTGCTGGCCCCGGGCGCGGAAATCCTGTTGCGCGCGTACCCGGGCGCGGAAGCTACTGCCAACGACATCATGTCGATTCGGGGATTTGCCGCGTCGTGCCTCGAGCGCGGGGCGGATCAGATCTACACGTTCAACTACATGGACCCGGCGCCGATGACGGGCGGGCCTGAAGACTACAGGATGCTGCTGGAGCAGGGGTTGGGCCTGGGGCTTGTCACGTCGCAGCCGCGGCGGCACCCGGTGACGTATCGCGACACGGTTGCGCCGGGGATGTCAAACGGCGCGCAACTGCCCTCGGATACGCGGAACGGCGCCGAATTCAGAATTCATATTGGGCCAGCGCCAAAACAAGGAGAAGCCAGGTTTGTGGCTTGTCTTGCTGCGAAAGATGGCGTTGCGGAAGGCAAGTTTGAAGCCATGATCAACGGGGTAGCGTGCGAGCCTGTGGCCGATCTCGAGAATCCTGGCCAGTTTCCGGGCGCGGGCAGGGCCGTTCAGTTCAAGTGCCCGGCCGGCGCGCTTAAAGACGGGTATAACATCGCTGCAATGAAACAAACCGCCGGGCCGGATCTGCAGATTGTCTGGGCGGAGGTGCGGCTCAGCAATTCCCCTTGATTTGCAGAGTTTGTCATAAGGCTTTGGCTCCCCCGCAACTTGCTGCAAATGGCGCACAGAGGGGCCGCGAAAAGCGGGGACAGACACGCTTTTTCAAACTACCGAAAAAGCGGAGTCAGTCCCCGTTTTTCGCTTAAGTTTCTTTTGAAGAATCTGGTAATTTTTGGGGGACTTCACGCCTTCTTGTGAGCTACATACCAGCCGACGCTGCGTTGGAACGGTTTTTCGGCAATGACGGTGAGGCCGGTTTCGTTGAGGGCGCTGATGAACTGTTGGTGGTCGAAGCGATCTTGGAGGGGGTGATCGAGCAGGCGGCGCCAAACGGGGTGGAGGATAAAATCTTTGAGGATCTCTTCGGCATAGAACCGGCCGCCTGGTTTGAGCACGCGGTGGACCTCGGCGAGGCCTTTGCGCCAGTCGGGGATGTGATGGATGATGCCGAAGTCAAAGACCGCGTCGTAGGAATCGCTTTCGGCGTCGATTTTGGCGGCATCGCCGACCCAGAGTCTGACGCGGTTGCCGTGATTTTTGAGGCGTCTGGCGGCGCGTTTGATCATGCGTGGATCGAGGTCGAATGCGTCGACGGTTGCGGCGTGGAAGACGTCGAGGATGAGTTGGGCGCCGATGCCGCGGCCGCAACCGATTTCGAGCGCGCGCGCGTTGGTCGCGGGGCCGCCGATTTCGAGCAAGCGGCGGGCTTCGATGTGATGTTGAAGCCAGGCGCGGCCAGGGTTGTTCATGGCGGCGAATTCAACCCAGTTGAGTTTCAAGATCGGGTCTCCTTCAGTTGGTCGAGATTTTACCGCACCTGCCGAGTTATTCATAGGCTGCGGGAGGGAGCAGAGTTGGGCGTAAGGAAAGGACATAAGGGACATAAACGACATAAGGGACCGGCGTAGTTTTGGCGCAGCGATTGTCGCTCTCACGCCGCCCTATCGGGCGACGCCCCTATTGCGCCAGGAGCGGGGCAAGAATGGAGCGATCGAAGTAGACCTCGTTCCGGGATGCCCGGTCGCCTTGCAGTATGACCAAGTCCATGCCGTCGGCCTCAACGGTTTTATCGCCCCCGGATTTGCGAAACGTGGCGTGCCATAGGATAACGGCGCCGCCTTCACCGGCCAGAGGATGGACCTCGCGGCGGGTCCAGGTCATTTCCCATGCCGAGAAGAGTTTTGTCAAGTAACGGCGCATGGCGTCGGAGCCGTGCACGTCTCCTTGCGTATTCGGATCTCGGTAAACGAGGTCGTCGGTGTAACAGGCGAGGACTTGCTCGACATCCTGGGAAGTCCATGCATCAAGGAAGCGGTCGGCAAGTGTTTCCAATTGCGCATTCATGATTTGGAATCCCTTTCTGGCGCGTCGGCCGATGTCTTCGGAGTAATGCACATTAGGCCCTGAGAGCCAAGGCGCCTGGTGTAGTGAGTCATGCTAATGGTATCTTATTCCTCGACGCGAAAAGCGGGGACAGACACGCTTTTCAAACTGCCGAAAAGGCGCTTCCAAACAGCCGGAAGCGAGTCAGTCCCCGTTTTTCGCTTCTTTTTTGATTTGTTCATAAGTGGCTTCAATTCTGATTCACTAAACTAGATATTTCATTGAATAGCCGCCAGGATGTTTTGGGCCTTTTCTCTTAGAGAAGTATCGGGTGATTTTTGGATTACGAGATTGAGGGCGTCGAGGGCGGCGGATTTGGCTGCGGGATTCTTGGCGATTTCGGCGGCGACGGCGAGGATAGCGGCGGCGGCTTCGTTTTGTACGTCGGGATCGTCGAGCGAGGGGCGGAGCGCGTCGAGCGATTGTGTGGCGAACACGCCGGCCCATGCGCCGACGACGACTTTCTTTTCTTCAGGCCGCCTGGCGAGCGCCATGGCGTTGTTCAGCATCTTGATCTTGTTTTCGGGGGACGGTTCGAGGCCGACGAGCCGGACGTAGCCGCGAAGGCCGAGCACCTGCCGGCTGAGATCGTTGCTCCCGGCGAGTTCGAGCAAGTGGGGTGCCGCATCGAGCGCTGGCCAGTCGGAAATGACGCGGACCGCTTCTTCGCGGACGGGCTCTTTTTTGCTGTTCAGGGCGCCGAGGACGGTTTGGAGCGCCTGCTGATTGCCGATCCGGGCGATGACGTGGAGGAGCGCGACGGAGGAGTCGGCGTCGGCCTTTTTCATGGCGTCGAGCGAGGCGGGCAACAGCGCGTCGCCGGTGCGGCCGGCGACGGCGACGAGCGCGCGTTCGGCGGCGGTGCGTTCGGTGGCGTCGGCGGCTTTTGCCAGCGCCTGGAGCAGCGCTGCGGATTGATCCTGCCCAGCGATCGGCTGCAAGGCTTTCAGCGCGGCGATGCGCACCGATGAGTCGGCATCTGCGAGACTGGCGACGGCGATCGGGAGGGCCTGTTCGGCCCGGCGGTTGGCGAGCAGTTCGATGAGCTTTGCGCGGACGGGCGCGGGCGATGAGCCGGCGGCCGATGCAATGCCGTTGTTGACGCCGTCGCCTTTCATGAATGTGAGTGCGTAGTTGGCGGCATCGGCGAGTGCGGGGTCGGCGTTGTCGAGCAGCGCGGCGATCATGGGCACGTCCTCGCGCGTCCCGAGCACACTGAGTGCCTTGACGGCGGCGGCTTTGACGGCGGGGTTGGCGGTTTGTGCGGCGGCGGCGACCGCGGGCCGTGCGAGGAGGTCTTTGCGGGCCATCAGGCCGCGCACCAGCGCGACCTGGCCTTCCGGGGGCAGGCTGGGTAGCGTGTCGGCGTAGAGCGGGGTATTACCGTCGGCGGGGGTTTCGCCAACGATTGCGGCGGCGATGTTGCGGAACAGGGGGTCGTCGGCTCGGAGCGCGGCGATCAGACGCTCGGGCGCTTGAGCGGGCTGTGCGGCGGCGAGGCCGTAGAATGCGCCGGTGCGGACGAACAGGGGCCATTCGGGGCCTGCAATTTTTCGTAGAGGTCAATAGCGGCGGCGGGGTCGGATTCGGCGATGCGGGCCGCGGTGGCGAGGAGGGCTTCGCCGGCGGCGGGGCGCATTTCTTCGGGCCGGTTATCGGCACATTTGAAGAGGGCGTTGACGGCGGCGGGCATAGCGATCCGGCCGAGCGCGGCGGCGGCGGCTTGGGCGACTTCGGCGTCGGCGTCGTTGAGCAGCGGCGTCAGGACGGGGACGGCGTCGGGGTCTCGACGGACGCCGAGGGACGCGGCAATGCCGGCTTTGGATTTGCCGGCGGTTTTTGCGACGGCATCGCGGAGTGCCTTGCCGGCTTGGGGGCACGGCATGGGTTCGAGCGCGTACCGGGCGATGTGCGAGAGTTCGGGGTTGGGCAGCATGGCGGCGAGCGCGGGTACGGCCGCGGCGGTACCGCGAATGCGCAGGCCGCGGCATGCCTTGAGCTTGTCGACGTACGGTCCATCGCCCTGGATAATGCCGATCAGTGTAGGTTCGTCAGCGTCTTCGATGGCGGGCGCAGCGGGCGCGGTGTTCTGCGCGAGGGCGAACGTGCAAAGGGCAAGAGCGGCGGCGAGCGCCGCGACGGAGATGACTTCGCAGGTGAACTTCACGTGTATCGGCCTTTCTTTCCGGTTTGATTTGCGTGAAAACATCACAGGTACCATGGTTCGCGGTAGGCGCGCGAGCAAAGGCGGTTAGCTTCGTCGTCGCCGATGAATTTTTCTTTTGCGGGGTCCCATTTAACGGTCCTTCCGAGCCGTTTGCAGATGTTTGCGACGTGGCAGGCGGAGATGGACCGGTGTGCGACTTCGGCGTTGGACACGGTCTGCTGGCGGGTTATTACGCAATCGAGGAATGCGCGGACGTGGTTGTCGGGCGGGTAGCCGCCGAGGAAGTTACGGTTTTCGAGCAGGCTCTTCGGGTTGGCATCCATCTCGCCGGAATCGCCGGTCTCGACCCAGCCCTCTTCGCCTTCGTATCTGACGGGGCATGAGCCGAACCGCAGGCCGGTGCGGATGACGAGTCTGACGCCGTCGGCGTACCGACCGATCAGCCGTTCGCCTTCTTTCCAGAACTCGACAGGCCCAGTGTGGTCGGATTGATTCGCCCACTGGCAGAGGTCGACGGTGTGGCTGCCCCATTCGGTGACGGAGCCGCCGGAGAAATCCCAGTCGCCGCTCCAGAACCCGCGGGAGGGGTACTCTTTGTTGTACGGCCGCCAAGTTGCGGGGCCGAGCCACCGGTCCCAGTCGAACTCTTCGCGAGGTGGCTCGGGCTCGGCGGGCAGGATGGTCTGGTGTACGTCCTGGAGCCCGCCGGCTTCTTCGGCTTGGAGTTCGGTGAGCTTGCCGAGTTTGCCGGATATGGCCAGGCTGGCGGCGAACTGGAAATGGCTGATGCTCCTGCGTTGCGTGCCGCATTGGAAGACCCGGCCGAGCCGCCGCATGGTGTCGGAGACGGCCCGGGACTCGGCAATGGTGACACTCATGGGTTTCTCGCAGTACATGTCCTTGCCGGCGCGTGCGGCGAGCAGGGATACGCCGGAATGCCAGTTGTCGCCGGTTGCGATGAGGAGTGCATCGATGTCGGGGCGACCGAGGATGTCGAACATGTCGAGGTACGACGCGCAATCCTGGTTGCCGTAGTTGCGGTTGACGTCGTCCTGTGCGTCCTTGCGTCTGTCGGCGAAACAATCGCAGACGGCGACGACCTGGGTGTCGGGCTGGGCCATGAACGCGCGCATGACGTCGCGGCCCCTGCCGCCGGTCCCGATGACGCCGACGACAATTCGTTCGCTGGCGGGCGCGCGGTTTGCGGCGCCGAGCGCGGCGGAGGTGACGATGCTTGGCGCGGCGGCGACACCGGCCGCGGCGGCTGTGGCGGTTTTGAGGAACTGGCGGCGTGTGATCATAGCTCTGTCTCCAAATAAGTGAGGTAGGGGAATATTATCAAAAAAATTACAAATTACAAAGGACAAAGGACAAACGAAAAACGCGGGAGGGGGAATCGGACGGATCGGACGGATCAGACGGATGTTGAAAGGAAGACGGAGTAAGCAGGCGAAACACCTGCGCTATAATGCAGGCGGGACGCCCGCACCACAATTGAGGGCGGGTGGGAAAAAGTGGGACACCCCCCACAAAAGCCGGGGGGCGTCCCAACTTGCAGGCGAGACGCCTGCGCTACAATAGGGTCAGTTGATAGTGGGGAGGGTGAGGGTGAAGGTGGCGCCTTTTTGTATCTGGGTTTGGATTTTGATGGAACCCTGATGGAGTTCGGTGAGCCGTTTGACGAGAGTGAGGCCGAGTCCGGTGCCGGGGATGTGGACAGTATATTCGTTTTTTGCGCGGTAGAATTCGTCGAACGCGGATTCCATCTGTTCCTGAGTCATTCCGATTCCGTCGTCCTTGACGGCGATCTTGACAAACCCCGCGCTGTCGCATACGGAGACGAGCACGTGTCCGTTTGGCCGAGTGTATTTGATGGCGTTGTCGATGAGGTTCATGAGGATGAGGAAGATGGAGTCTCTGTCGGCGAGGACGTGGCTCTGGCTGGGTGTAGGCGGGGCCTGCAACTTGAGTTCGATGGAGAGGTCTTTTGCCTTTTCGCGGTTGGCGTCGACGGCGGCCTGTACGACTTCGAGTGCGTTGATGGGGAGGCGTTTGATGGTGAAATTGCCGGTTTCCATGGCGGTGAGGTTGAGTAGGTCGTTGACCATGGAGCGGAGGTTTTTTGCCCGGAGCAGTGCGCGTTCGAGAAGTGCGGCTTCGTGATCGTGGTCGGCTTTGGCTGCGCCGGAAAGCACCGTCATGAGCTGGCCTTCGATGGCGGCGAGCGGGCTTTTGACCTCGTGGGCGACCATCGAGATGAACATGGATTTAGCGGTTTCGAGTTTTTTGAGTGCGCTGATGTCGCGGAGTACGGCGACGGCGCCTGCGGCTTCGCCATTGGGTTCGAGCACGGGGCTGACGTTGGCCATGTATACGGACTTGTCGATGTGCAATTCTTTGGATGCGATGACGGGCCCTGCGGGTTCTTTGAGCGCGTCGGCGATCAGGGCCTGCAATTCTTCGCAATCGAGCTGGTCGAGCGGCGAGGAGAGCGGGACCTGCTCGAACCCGGGGAGGATTCGAGTGGCGGCGGCGTTTCGCAGGACGATCTGCCGGTCACGGTTGACGACGATGACGCCGTCGGCCATGCAGTTGATGATGGTGCTTGATTTGGATCGTTCTCGGGCGAGTTCGAGGAGGCGGCGTTCGCGTTCGGCGCGGAGCCGTTTGGCTTCGATGTTGAGTGCGCGTCGTTCGAGCCCGTTGCGGACGGGTATCAGGAGTTCGTCGGGCGTGAAGGGTTTGGGGATATAGCCGTATGCGCCGCGTCGTGTGGCTTCGACGGCGGTATCGATGGCGGCGTAAGCGGTGATGACGAAAATGGCGACGTCTTCGTCGTGGCTGCGGAGATGCTCGATGAGTTCGAGCCCGCCCATGCCGGGCATCTTGAGGTCGACGAGCGCGACGGCGAAATCGCCGCGGTCGCGGAACAGTTTGAGGCCAGCGAGGCCGTCGGACGCGGTTTCGACTTCGAACCCTTCCATGGAGAGTACTTTGGAACATCCTTCGCGCATGCCGAGTTCGTCGTCGACGACGAGAATGCGCGCGGCATCATTGGTCATGGCAGTTTCCTCGGGTCTTTTTGAGTATCTCATCAACTTTGGCGATTAGCTTTGCGTAATCGACGGGTTTTTCAAAGAAGGCGTCGGCATTCATGGCGGCGAGGTCGTCTTGGGTTTGTGGCCGGAAGTCGTAGCCGCGCTGGCTGGTCATGGCGGTGACCACAATGACAGGGACGGACTTGAGTTGAGGGTCTTGTTTCACGGCCTGGGAGAAGGCAAAGCCGGAATCGAGGTTTTCCATCATGAGGTCGGTGATGATGAGGTCGGGCGGGTCTTGCTGCATTGCATGCATGGCTTCGGTGGAAGTGGCGAACGCACGGACGCGATATCCGGCGCGCCGGAGCATGCGGGAGTTGAGGTCGAGGAAGTCGGGATCGTCGTCGAGGACGACGATGGAAGGCGGCTGGCGCGTCATGAGATTTTCTCCGCCTGCTCGAGTTTTCCGACGGGTAGGCTGATTACGAAGGTGGTTTCCTTCCCCGGATCGCTCTGTACGGTGATGTCGCCGGAGTGCATTTTGACGATGCCGTAGGCGATGGCGAGGCCGAGCCCGGTGCCTTTTCCCATTTCCTTGGTGGTGAAGAAGGGGGTGAACAGGCGGGAGATGTTTTCCTGTGGAATGCCGGCGCCGTTGTCAGAGACGCGGATTTGCACGGTTTCCTTTGAGTCGAAGAGGCCGGCCGTGAGTGAGACGCGCCCGTGGTCATGCTGGATGGCCTCGATTCCGTTTCGCACGAGATTGACGAGCATTTGCTTGACCTGGTCGGCGTCGATCATCATGACGGGAACGGCGGGGTCGACTTCGGCGGTGACCTCGACGCCGGCGGCCTCGGCGCGGGGTTTCATGATGGCCATGATGGCTTCGACGAGTTGGGGTAGATCCGTGGGGGATTTGGATACGCGCGACTGGCGTGCGAAGTCGAGCAGGCCCCTGACGATGTTCTTGCACCGAGCGGCTTCGCCGACGATCATTTCGAGATCCTTGCGGTTCTCATCGTCTTGCTTGACGCGCTTGAGGAGCATATGCGAATACAACAAGACGGTGCCGAGCGGGTTGTTGATTTCGTGTGCGACGCCCGCGGAAAGCTGGCCCATCGAGGCCATCCGCTCGGTTTGGACGAGTCGCTGCTGGGCTGCGGCGAGTTCGCGGTGAGACTCTTGCAGTTGTGTGCAGGTGGCTTCGAGCTCTTCGACGAGGTAGGGGAGGCACATGCTGGCTTCGGCGAGTCCCTGGCAAACGGCGATGGCCTTGTCGCGGCAGGTGGGATAGCCGCATGCGCCGCAGTTGAGCTGGTCTTCGATGGAGTACTTGTGCATGGACTGTAGGGCGAGGGCGATTTCGTGCTCGCTGGGCTCGGGGAGGCTGAGGTCCTGCTGGGAAAACCGGCGTGTGAGGTCGAGGTCCTGGAACTCGTTGTGCCATTGGTCGAGCTCTTGGGGCCCGACGCGCCAGAGTTGTTCTTTGACGAAGTTGGCGAGGATTTCCTTTCGTGTGTGTACGCCGAGGTCGTTGAGCATTTTGGGCCCGCTGATGCAGCCTTCGCAGAACAGGACATCGAGGAATTGGGCCTTGCTGGCGCCTTCGGCGAGTTCTTCGAGCACGTCGAGTGCGCGGTCCTTTCCTTCGGTTGTGAGGATGGATGTGTCGAGCAGGTCGCCTTTCACGCCGGCCGTTTTGAGCAGGCCGCTCGAGAGCGGGAAAGACCAGCCGACACCGCTTCGTGGCCCGTCGAACTCGCATTCTTCGAGTTGGTGGGGGTCGATGCCGGCGGCTTCAAACATGACCGCGAGTTCTTTATAGGTAAGCACGCTGTTGACGGTACCGGCGACGAACGGGTCGAGGATTTCGTTTTTCTTTGCGATGCACGGCCCGATAAAGACGATGTCGAGCGCCTCGCCGTGGTAGCGGTGGCGGATGGCCCTGGCGGTGGCAATCATGGGGGAGACGATGGGCGCGAGCGAATCGCACAGGTTGTGCCTGTATTTTTCGATGTAGGCGACGACTGCGGGGCAGGGCGATGCGATGATGCTTCGTCCGGTGCGGGCGGCTTCCTGGAACAGGGTCCGGTATTCGCGGCAGATGAGTTCCGCGCCGAAGGCGACCGTCCAGACTTCGGCGAACCCGAGGCGTTTAACGGCGGCGACGATTTTGCCAGGAGGAACGGTATGGAATGCGGCGGGAAACGAGGGGGCCAGGCAGGCGAAGACGCGGTGGGGTGAATCGAGCATGGCCTGAACTTCGCCGGTGCTGTCCTGGATGTGTTTGGCGTTTTGGGCGCACACCTTGACGCAGTTGCCGCAGGCGATGCACCGGTCTTCGATAACGATGGCCTGGCCTTTCTCGACTTTGATGGCTTTGGCCGGGCATTCGCGGACGCATGCGTAGCAGCGTTTGCACCGTTCGGGTATGCAGGATACTATGCCCACGTTTCACGCCTCCGGCGTTTCAAAGGATGAAGGATGAAAAAAACAGACTGGAGCCTGGAGCCTGGAGCCTGGAGGGATTTTGGATTGTGGATTTTGGATTGTGGATTTGGGTGAAGGGCTGAGCTGGGGGCGGAGGAAATGATGAATGATGAATGATGAAATAATGCCACACGACGACGGATACCGTTGAGGTTTTTGTGTTGGCTTAATCATGTGTCAATCATACCATGTTACCCATTGAGAATCTGCTGTCGGCGTTGGTGAATTGCCTGTTTAAGGCCGGCGAATGAGCAGACGTCCATTGAGAAGAAGGTGCGGCAACAACCGATCTCGGTTAGGAAATGACTGTCGGATGAAACAACGACAGGATAGCCGGTTGATTCATAGGCATCGGAGCGGCCTGCACGATGGGCCGTGGGCGAGACTTCAATGGCGTCAAAGAGGACATCCGGCGGCAAGAGGCCTAGCTGCGATAGGACGCTGAACGAGGGGCGGTCTACGTGGGAGGGGATGGCGATTCCGCCGTGGTTGTGGATGAGGTCGACCGCGCCCGCAACGGAGTATTTGGAGGCGAGAAACAGCCGGTGCGGTTCGATGCACAGCGGGCGGCCGTGCTCGTTCATGACGATCTGGCGGCCTCGAGGCTTGCCGGGGTGAGCGTTTGGCAGGCTTGATACCACGAGGTGGCCGACGGCGTCGGCGGCTTCGGTGGTTTCGAACAAGCCGAGGATGTGGGCTTCTTCGGAGGAGGTGATCTCGATGCCGGGTATGACGGTGATTTCGTTTTGCGCGGCCATTTGGACGGCGGCGGTGTTTTCGGTGGAATTGTGATCGCAGATGGCGATGATTTGCAGGCCGGCCTTGATTGCGGCCTCGATGATGGCGGGTGGGGTCATGTCGTCGTCTGCGCAGGGTGAGAGGGCGGTGTGTATGTGGAGGTCAGCGCTGAACGGTTTCATGGCGAAACACCTCAGGGGTCTGAGGCCGGAGGTTGCGGCGGCCGGAATCGGTAGATGCACGAGTCGGGTGAGGCGCGGCCGAGTACGACGTCTTCAGCGAGCGCGGTGCATGACGGGGCGCCGCAGACGGAACAGTCCCTGCCGGGTAGCGCCTTGGTAAGTTGGTCGATTTGAGCGAGTTTTTGCATGGCGGCACGCATATCGCTGTCGAGGCGCAAGCCGGCCCTGGGCGCCAGGGGTTCGACTCGACGGACGGCTCCGGCCCGGCCGTCGGCGACGAGGATAGGATGTAGTTCCTTGGCCCATTCGAACCTGGGCTGAGCCATGAACGGGTCTTCGACCCAGACGGGCGAGCCGAAACAGCCCTGGTCGCAGGCGTAAAGCTCGATGAGGGTGTAGTCGTTGACGCGGCCGTTTTCGATGGCTTCGAGCACGTTGATAACGTGCCGTATTCCGCTGACCTGGAGAGTCTGTCGAGGTCCTGCGGGTCGCGGCGCACTTTGAGGGTGCCGTGCGTGTACGCCGATGTGTTCAAAGGCTTTTTGGCGCAACGCGAGTGGGTCGACAAGGTCGATCCGGGTGAGCAGGCTGGGTGCGCGCAGGATGGTGCATTGCGCGGGGCACGGCGCCGCCCACACGGCGTGGGGGGCGGTGATTTCTTCGCGGGCGGCTTCGGCGGGGGTGAGGAACGGGGCGAGATGGGCCAGCAGCGACGGGAACCGGACCTGGATGAGGTTGATCACGGCGGGGCATCCGGGGCTGACGACGGGTTTGGTGAGCGCTTCGTCGCGGGCGTATTCGGCGACAGCCTCGCGGAGTGCGTTTTCCCATTCGTCGATGAGGCGGATGTCGCTGAAGCCGGCGTCGCGGAGTGCGCCGACGACCTGGCCGGGGCTGACGCCGGGCCCGAACTGTTCGAGAAACGAGCCGGGAATGACGAGGACGGTTTTTGGCGTGGGCGGCGGGACTCCGGGTTGGGACGGCATGGCGATGGCGGCGGAATCGCAGGCGGCGAGGCACGAGGTGCAATCAATGCAGAGATGGTCGAGCAGGCGCGGCCGGCCCGACTGAACGCGGACAGCCTGTGTGGGGCAGGCGTGCACGCACCTCAGGCACTGGCGGCATTTGGCGGCGTCGATTTGGACGGAATTGCGAGCGGGGCCGGCGGCCTGTTGGGGCTGGAGCAAGACGGTGAAGCGCAATCGGGTGCCCTGGCCGGGAACGGATTGCAGCGAGAACCGGTCGGAGTTTTTTTTGATGTTGGGCAGGCCGAGCCCGGCGCCGAACCCGAGTTCGCGGGCGGCGGGCGGCGCGGTCGAGTATCCTTCTTTCATGGCGAGATCGATGTTGGGTATGCCGGGGCCTTCGTCGATGACGGCGACGTCGACCTGCGCGGGATCGATGGCGACTTTCATGATGCCTTTCTGGGCGTGGATGACGACGTTCATCTCGGCTTCGTAGGCGGCCACCATGGTTCTGCGGACGAGTTGGGGGTCGACGCCGATTTTTTTGAGCACGTCTTTGATGCGTTTTGCGCCGTCGCCGCCGCTGTCGTAATCGCCGCCGGTGATCACGTGCTGGAACGATGCAGGCGAGACGCCTGCGCCACCATTTCGTGCAGGCGGGACGCCTGCGCCACCATTTCGTGCAGGCGGGACGCCTGCGCCACTATTTCGTGCAGGCGGGACGCCCGCACCACAATCGGCAGACTTCTCTTTAGGGCGTTTGCGGGGCACGTTGTGTTTCCAGGATTTGGTGGAGTTTTGCGCAGGTTTGGAACATGTCGCCGGGGGAGACGATGATGGGTGCGGCGTGGTCTTTTGCGGCCTGGAGGAGTTCGGGCCCGGGCTGGACGCCGTTGAGCAGGCAGATGCCCGGCACGTCCATGAGTTGGATGATGCGGACAACGGACGAGTTGGCGAGGTTTGTGACGATCAGGGTGGTGTCGGAAGCCTGGTTGAGGAGGTCGGATACGCGGTCGCCGGCGTAGACTCTGTCGATTTGGCGTTTTCCGCCACGTTTTCCTTCAAAGATTTGTGCGCCGAGCCTTTCGGCGAGATCGCTGAGTATGATGCTCATAACGCAGCCCTTTTGCGCATTGTAACATGCGGCCGCATAGTAACATGCGGAGGCCGCCCCGGCCCAACAGCGGGGCCGGGGCGGCTTGGAATGGGGGCTAGGAGATGTATTTGCCTCGCGGCGTGTAGTGGGTGTGCAGAAGCTTATGGCTGAGATGGCCGCAGGGGCCGTCTTTGAGGAAGTTGGTGTAGAGTTCGAGGACGGCCGGGTTCTCGTGCGACTTTCGGACTTCGGATCGGCTGTCTTCGGAGTAGATGGCTTTTGCCCGCTGCTTGCGGATTTCGGGGCTGGTCGGGATGGGCTGGCCGCCGCCGCCCAGACACCCGCCGGGGCACGCCATGAACTCGATGAAGTGGCATTCGGAGAACTTGCCGCCGGCCCGTATATCTTGGAGCACCCTTTTGGCGTTGGCGGTGCCGTGACATACGCCAACTTTCAGCGTGACACCGCGGAGCCAGTCCCAGTTGGGGACGAGATGCGCGAGGATAGCCGGTACCGGCCCAACGGCCTTGATCGGCAACTCGGCATACTTCACGCCTTCAAATCCGCGGACGGGGATGACGTCGGCGTGGTCGAACAAGTCTTCAACTTTGATGCCGCAGACCAGTTCGACCACGGTGCGGATGGCGGCTTCCATGACGCCGCCCGACGCGCCGAAGATGACGCCGGACCCGGTTTCCTTGCCGAAGGGGTCGTCGAACTCGGATTTGGGCATGTTGGGCAGGTCGATGCCGGCTTCGCTGATCATCTTGGCCAGTTCGCGGGTCGTGAGGCCGTAGTCGATGTCCTTGAACCCGGAATCGCACATTTCGGGGCGGTTGCACTCGAATTTTTTGGCGGAGCAGGGCATGAGTGCGACGGTGACGATGTCCTTGGGGTTGATGCCTTGTTTTTGGGCGTAGTAGGTCTTGATGACGGCGCCGAACATTTGCTGTGGGCTTTTTGCGCTCGAGACGTGGCGCAGCATTTCGGGGGCGAAATGTTCGATGTACTTGATCCACCCCGGGGAGCAACTCGTGAACTGGGGGAGGGCAATGTCTTCGTGGAGTACGAGCGAGCGGTACAGGCGCAGCAGGAGTTCGGTTCCTTCCTCGATGATGGTAAGGTCGGCGGAGAAGTTGGTGTCGAACACTTTGTCGAACCCGCAGTATCTGAGCGCGGTGTTCATTTCGAGCGTGAGCGGGGTGCCGGGCTCGATGCCAAAACATTCGGCGATGCCGGCGCGCGGGCTCGGGGCGGTCTGGATGACGACGTGCTTGGTGGGGTCGTCGATGGCGGCCCAGACCTCGTCGGTGGGGTCGTTGGCCCGGAGCGCGCCGGTGGGGCACCGGTTGATACACTGGCCGCAATTGATGCAGACGACCTTGCCCAGCGGCTTGTCGAGGAACGTTTCGACCTTGGATTTGGCGCCGCGGCCGGCAACTTCGAGCACGCCGACTTCCTGCAGGTCGATGCAGGTCCTGACGCACCGTCTGCACAGGACGCACTTGTTCATGTCGCGGATCACGGCATGGCTCGAGGTGTCGATGGGATAGCGGGGCGCCTCGAGCCGGCCGAACCGGAACGAGTCGACGCCGTACTCTTTAGCGAGCGATTGGAGTTCGCAGTTGTTGTTGCGGGCGCAGGTGTAGCACTCGCCGCAATGGTTGGACAGCATAAGGTCGATGACGTGCCTTCGGGCCTGTCGTACGGTGCGGGAATGGGTTTTGACGTTCATAGGCGACAGGACGGGATAGGCGCAGGCGGCTTGGAGCGTACGCTGTCCTTCGACCTCGACAACGCACACCCGGCACACGCCGGCGACGCAGAGGTCTTCGTGGTTGCACAGGGTGGGGATTCGGATTCCGAGCTGCTTGGCCGCGTCGAGAATGGTGGCGCCCATCGGGACCTTGACCTCGCGCCCGTCGATGGTGATGGCCACTTCCCCGCCGATCAAGCCGCCGGACGGTGCGCGCTTGACATCGAGGCGCCGCTGGCTTACCGGTGCACGGGAACTTTCTTTTGTGGAGACGGATTTCTGGCTCATGGGTGACTCCTTTACGACACGGCAGCCCGATGGGCGGAGGTGCGGCCCATGAGCTCGTCTTTGAAGTTGGCAATTATGGACAGGAACGCGTTGGGACTGGACTGGCCGAGCCCGCACTTCGAGGCCAACTGCATGGTTTCGCCGAGGCGGCACAATTCGTTTAGGTAGGCCATGGAACAGCGGCCCTGTTCGAGCAACGCGACGCCTTCGAGCAGTTTGACGTTGCCTTCGCGGCAAGGGGTGCACTGGCCGCAGGATTCTTCAACAAAGAATTCGAGGAAATTCCGGGCGACGGCGAGCATGTCTCTGTTTGGGCCGAAAACGATGATGGACCCGCCGGTGGGGACATCTTCGAACGCGAGTGCGCGGCCGAATTCGGCGGCGGGTACGCAACGACCCGACGCCCCGCCCACCTGTACGGCCTTGGCGCCTTCGCCCCCGACTTCTTTGAGCAACTGGGCGATGGTGATGCCCATCGGGAACTCGTAGACGCCGGCGCGTTCGCAATCGCCGGACACGCTGAATATTTTGGGTCCGGCGGACCGCTCGGTCCCGATGGCTTTGAACCACGCGGCGCCCCTGGCCATGATGCAAGGGACCCAGGCCAGGGTTTCGACGTTGTTGACGATCGAGGGGAAGCCCATGTAGCCGGTGTCGACGGGGAACGGCGGTCGGTTTCTAGGTTCGCCGCGCTGGCCTTCGAGCGACTCGATGAGTGCGGTTTCTTCGCCGCACACGTAGGCGCCGGCGCCCATGCGGATAGAGACGTCGAAATCGAACCCTTCGCAGCCGCGGATGGACTTGCCGAGGAGTTTTTGTTCGCGCCGTTTCGTGATGGCGGCTTCGAGGTCTTTGTGGAGGTAGGCGTACTCGCCGCGGAGATAGATAATGCCTTCGGCGGCGCCAATCGCGAATGCGGCGATCGTCATGCCTTCGATGACGAGTTCGGCGTACTGGGCGAGAATGACGCGATCTTTAAAGGTTCCGGGTTCGCCTTCGTCGGCGTTGCAGATCACGTATTTATTGGTGCTGTGTGCGGCGGCGGCGAGGTTCCATTTGACGCTGGTGGGGAACCCGGCCCCGCCACGGCCTTTAAGGCCGGACGCGGCGATTTCGGCGATGACGTCGGCGCGCGATTTGGCCAGGGCTTTTTTGAGGCCCGCGCCGGGTTCGGTTTGGCTGAACGTGAGGGTGTTTCTGGGGGTGTTCATTTAGAATCCCTCCCTGGCTTCGACCGCGTAGATGCCAAAGGTTTTTCGGCATTCTTCGACGATCAGATGGACTTTTTCGGCGGTGACCCGGGTGTGGATGGCGTCGTTGACAAGGAGGGCGGGGCCCTGGTCGCACATTCCCAGGCAGTTTGCCCATTCGAGTGTGAACTTCCCGTCCGGGGTGGTTTCGCCGAACCGGATGCCCAGGTCGTTTTCAAGCTGGCGCGCCACCCGGTCCTTGCCGTCCATGTCGCATGAGATGGTTTGGCACAGGCGCAGCACAAACCGGCCCTTGGGGGCGTAGTCGAGGAAACTGTAGAACGAGGTGACGCCGTAGACTTCGACGGGATGTATGTCAAGCTGGTCGGCGATGACCTGCATGGCGTAATCGGAGATTTGGCTGTACTTGCCCTGGACCTTTTGGAGCAGCGGAATAAGGGCTGTGCGGTCGCGTCCGTTTTCGGCGGCCCAGGAGCGGATGTCGTTTTTGAGTCGTTCGTTGTCGTGGGCGTACATGGTTCATGCCTCCGGTTGCCGCAGCAACTGGTTTACTTTCGCTATCAGCGTGGCGGGCTCGATGGGTTTTTCCTGGAAATCGTCGACGGGGGCCACGTCGGGGTCCTTGCCGTAGACCATGCCCGTGGCCCGGTTGATGCTCGTCAGCATCAGGATCGGCCGCTTGAACCCCTGGCGGCGAAGGTCCTGCGCCATCGTAAGGCCGTCGTCAGGCTGTTCCATCATCACATCAAGAACGATTAGGTCGGGTTTAAAGCCGGCGACTTGCGCCATGCCTTCGCGTCGGTCAAACGCCGCCGCAGTTTGATGACCGTCCTGGCGCAAAAACAGCCCGACAGTTTCGACGACATCGGGGTCGTCGTCGACAATGAGAATTTTGGCCATACTGGACCTCCTGTTCAGGTGCGCCTTTTGTTGGCGGATCGTCGTGAAACGATTCACAACCCACAACGTGAGGATAGCTGATTCTGCGGGCGCATGTCAACTGGAATTAAGTTCAGTGAAATGTCTCGTGAAAAGATAAACAGCCAGGTGGGACGATTGGGCCAATTGGGACCATTGGGACGTACAGGTTCAGAGCTTGTTTTACTTGAGTGGGCACCGGCTTCTCAGCCGCGTCTTCCAGCCCGCGTCTTCCAGCCCGCGCCGTCCAGCCCGCGCCGTCCAACGCCCAAAGCTTGTATCGCAAGAGCATGGCATAGACAAATTGAAGAGGGCAGGGACCAGGTCTCAAGTGCCAACACATCGTTTACCCTTTTCATGATCGCGTGCATCCGTGGCAGCAAACGGAGGCCGGCTACGCTGGCGAGCGACCCGCCAAGGGATAATGCCGCGAGGCTCATCAGACGATGTATCGGGGTGGGGGGCAATTGCTCCCCATTTCCCCTCAACCACATCGGATCATAGACCTCTAATGCCTCAGAAAACGCATCCAAACCACGATATCACCGGAAACCGGCCAAGTCAAATGATTCGGCATAAGTTATAACGTTATGTATATAAACAACAGCCGCCCATACGGACTTACCGTCTCTTACAATCAAACTGGGTGACATGGCATGCCATCCCGCGGCGCAGTACATAAATCACGGGCGAGGGTTTGTATTCGCGCGCAGTGTGCGGCGATACTTGCGGCCGGGGATACAAACGGACAGAGGGCGTACGAAAAGGAGGGTGGCGATGACGAGCAAACGAATCTTAGGCCAGCGCGGGTTCCTGGGCATGACCGGGCACCGCATATCGGGCGGTATGGCGGGCGGGGCGCTTGTGCTGGCGGTCATATTGTCGAGCGGGGCCGCCGTTCCGGCCCGCGTGGCCGAGGAGGATGCGGCAATGGCGGCGTTGCGGGCCGAGTTGGCCGCGCTGCCCTACAAGATCGTTTTCGAACGGTACGACAAGGACAACTGGGAACTGTACGTCATGAACGCGGACGGAACGGACCCGCGCAATCTCACCCAAACGCACGATATCCACGAGATGTATCCTCAAGCGTCGCCCGACGGGACGCGGATCTGTTTTCTCGCCGATGTCGAAAAGGACGGCAATACATTGCGGAGCGTTTACTACATGAACGCGGACGGAACGGGACGAACTCTCGTGGCCGAGAAATCGCGCCAGCCCTGCTGGAGCCCCGACGGCACGAAGATCGCCTTCGTGAGGCAGGAGTTCTCGAAACTCAACATCACCGACTATGTGAGCAAAGGCCTGTATTTCTACGATCTGAAGACCGGCGAGACTACGGAACATCCGAACAAGGAAATCTGCCATCTGTACAATCTTACGTGGTCGGCGGACGGCTGCTGGATCGTCTCCACGGTCCACGCGGGCATGGGGTTCAGCCACGGAATCATCGCTATCGAGGTCGGCGGCATGGGCGTGTACGACCTCAAACTGTCGGGCTGCCGTCCATGCCTGAGCGCCGACGGACGCCAAATCTGCTGGGGGGCCGATGACCATACGATCCGCATCGGGGATGTCGATTTTTTGGGCGGCATCCCGAAGGTGTCGAATGAAAAGATCGTCTCGAAAGCCCAAGTGCTGCACCAGTATCACTCGGACTTCTCGCCCGATGGGAAATATGTAAGCTACAGCATCGGTCCGGGAGGCCGGACCCAAGCAAAGGGCCCGGGCACGCACACCGAAGTGGCCGAAATGGTCAGCGTGGCCGGCCAATGGAACCTTTTCGTGAAACGCTCGAACGGCGAAGGGCCCGCCGTCCAGCTTACCTGGGACGAAGACCTCTGCAACAAAGAATCCGAGTGGCTGCCGGTCGCAAGCAACACGAAGGCGAAACCGTGAAAATCCGTTACGGACAGGTATTCACCGCGCTCGGCGTGATTCTATGTCTCAGCGCATGCGGCCAGAAGGACGCCCTGCCGCAACCGGGAAAGCAGGCCGCGCCCAACGCGAATTCCCTACAGAAGAGCCCAGTCGAGATCACCTCGAAATCGGGCGTCAAGATGCGGTTGATCCCCGGGGGCGAGTTCCTCATGGGCAGTTCGAGCGGCGACAAAGACGAAACGCCCCCGCACCGTGTAACAGTCTCGGGATTCGCCATGGACGTGTTCGAGGTCACCCAGGACCAGTACGCGGCCTTCGAGTGGCCCAATCCCGCCCATTTCAAAGACCCGAGAAGACCCGTCGAACAAGTCCGCTGGTCCGACGCAGCCCTGTTCTGCAACGAACGCTCGCGTCGCGAAGGACTCGAGCCCTGTTACGACGAAGTAACCTTCGAATGCCGTTTCGATGCAAGCGGATACCGACTGCCCACCGAAGCGGAATGGGAGTACGCCGCCCGCGCCGGCACCGAAACCGACTACGATTTCGGCAACGATCCCCGCGAACGCCAAAGCCACGCTAATTTCAAAAAAATCTCGAACGGACGAACCGGCCTTGCCGGAAAGAAGAAACCGAACCGCTGGGGACTTTACGACATGTGCGGCAACGTCTACGAATGGTGCCACGACGTCTACGACCCCGCCTACTACGCCGCGAGTCCCGGCACGGACCCGCACGGACCGGCCACCGGCGAGAAACGCGTCCTGCGCGGCGGCGCATGGAACTCCAGCCCCGTTGCATGCCGCGCCCCCACCCGCTACAGCGACGTCCCCGGCATCACCGATGCCTGCTTCGCCCGCGACACCTATGGCTTCCGCTCCGTCCGTCCCCTCAGCCCCGAAGAAAAAACGGGGCTGCTTGTCTCGGACAAAATGGGCAAGCCGTCTCCCTGATTTCGCCTCTCCTGATTCATCCTCAAACTCTGACATAGCGGGGGGCGGATTCGAATCGCCGATCTTTGTGTTCCGGCTCCTCTTTTCGGGTTGATCCTAGAAGGAGTTGCCTTTAAGTTGAATACGGATTCTTCCAGACCAAATGGATATTCCATGAACCTTTCCTGAAGTTCATCGATACGCTGCGCAAACCGGGACGGCGCACGGCGAAAGTGCACTACAACTGCAACGGCTGGGTGGTCCACACCATTTCCAACGTGTGGGGATTCACGTCGCCGGGAGAGCATCCTTCATGGGGGCAGTTCACGGCAGCGGGCGCATGGCAAGGTAAACGATCGCGCGGTGACCGTGGCGCCGGAGCCTGACAACGCTCTGGGATTTACGGTGCGGCAGGGGGTGAAATACGAAGTGGCGCCTGTAAAAGCGAAATAATGAAATTGACCAACCCCTGGGATAACGCTCGGGACATGCGCGAATGAGTGCCGGATGGATTCTTGGGAAAGACAATTGCGAAAGCCGAGGGATGAGTGTTAGGCTTGGCGGTGGCGGGAGGCGGTAAAGCGTGGTACCTTTCGAAACAAAGGAGCAATTTGTCGCGATTCTATCGGCACTCTGGGACAAGATAGTGCGCACGCCGGAGGTTGCGGAGCCGTTATCTCGCACAAAGCTCCTCGCCCGATTTCGATTTTCCGATCTTGAAACAGACCTCTATTTGGACTCTAGGGGGTCTGATCTCAGCTTCTATTGGGATCCGGAGGAGGAACCTGCTCCGGACGTCGAAATGATTCTTTCCTCGGAAACAAGCCACAGATTCTGGATGCAGGATCTGAATGTCCCGCTGGCGATTGCAAGCCGCAAGATCGTCGCAAAAGGTTCGGTACAGAAAGCGATCAAATTCTTGCCGGCCTTGAAACCCGCATTCGGTCTCTACCCGGGAATCCTCCGGGAGATGGGGAAGGCCGACCTTCTCGCCGACCGCGGAAAGACTGCGAGGAAGAGGAAGTTCCGGCTGTTGAGGTGTAGAAACAAGGCGCAATGCGATCCAGGACAGATCCCCCCGTTTCCCATCGAGTTCGCGCGCGAGACGCTTGGGGGCCGGGTGGAACGCGCCGCCGGGGATATCCCAAGGGTCTCCGGCACCGATCTGCTCCGGATGATGCGCCGAATCCGTTTCTTTGAGAAGCATCTGTCTCTGTCATTTTCTCGGGGGGAACTCCCGACCGAGGCCATTCATCTCTCCATCGGGCAGGAAGCCATTGCCGCCGCGGTGTGTATGAACTTGAGAGAGTCGGACTATCTCAATACGACCCACCGTGGTCACGGCCACATCCTGGCGAAAGGGGCGGACATGGCCCGGATGATGGCGGAGATCTACGGCAAGTCCGACGGGCTGTGCGGAGGCAAAGGCGGTTCGATGCACGTCACGGACCGGGACAGGTCCATCCTGGGCGCGAACGGCATTGTGGGCGCAGGCTATTTGCTTGCGCTGGGCGCCGGGCTGTCCATTCAACGACAAGGGCGTGACGACATATCGGTCGTCATTGCCGGCGACGGGTCGGTCAATCAGGGCATGTTTCATGAAGCGGCGAATATGATATCGCTTCTTCGCCTTCCGGTGCTTATCGTCATTGAGAACAACGGGTACGGGGAGTTCACGCCGGTGGAGCGCCATTCGGCCGTCCCAACGATCTTCAAAAGGGCGGAGGCTTACAACATCGAATCCTCGAGGCTGGACGGAAACGATGTCCGATCTCTCTATGAAGACATGCGAGAGATCATCCGGAAGATGAGACAGGACGGGGCTCCGCGCCTTATCGAGTGCATGACCCATCGGTGGCATGGCCACATGGAAGGCGATCCCGAGTTGTACCGTTCGCAGGAAGAGAAAAAGAAGTTCACGATCGAGGATCCCCTGGGACGGCTGGAGAACGAACTTGTCTTGGCGTCTCCTGAGGGAAAAGCCGAGGTCGAAAGGATACGGACAGCGGCGGAGCAGGAAGTTCGGAACGCGGTTGAATTTGCGCGCAGGTCCGGTCCTCCCGAGCTTTCCGCGCTGACGACGGACGTCTACACGCCGGAAGACGAAACGCTCTTTTCCGGCGGCTTCGGCGATCCAAACGAGAACGGGCCGTGGAGAGACGTATCCGTCGCGGGTGCCGTGAATGAAGCCATCGCGGAGGAGATGGCCAGAGACGAGACCGTGTTCCTGTGGGGCGAGGACGTGACGCTCGGGGGGTATTTCAACGTCACGGAAGGCTTGGTGGACCTCTTCGGGCGCCAGCGGATCATCGACACACCCATCAGCGAGAACGCGATCGTTGGTGGCGCGGTCGGCGCGGCCATGACGGGGATGAGACCCATTGTCGAAATCCTGTTTTCTGATTTCCTGACGTGCTGCATGGACCCGATTCTCAACCAGGCGGCGAAGCTGCGCTACATGACGGGCGGCCAGGTATCGATTCCCCTCACCATCCGGACGCCGCTGGGAAGTGGGATTGGAATGGCCGCACAGCATTCCCAATCGATGGAGAAGTTCTTCTGCGGGATACCGGGTCTCGTTGTAGTGGCGCCTTCAGATGCTTACACCACGAAAGGCTTGCTGAAATCCGCCATTCGATCCAACAACCCGGTGCTGTTCTTCGAGCACAAGCTGCTCTATGCGACCGCGGGGAAGATCCCCGATCGGGAATACACGCTGCCGCTCGGAAAGGCCCGGGTCATGAGAGAAGGCAAAGACGTGACCATCGTCTCGCACCTCCTCGGCGTCAGTATTTCGCTCGATGCGGCGCGGATACTCGATAGGGCCGGTTTCTATGCCGAGGTGATAGATCTCTTGACGCTCTACCCAATGGATACGCAGGCCGTCCTTAAGTCCGTCAGCAAGACCCGGCATCTGGTCACCGTGGAGGAAGGAGTCGGCACGGGCGGCATCGGAAGTGAGGTGATCGCCCGCACTGTGATGGCCGGACATGGCCTTCTTGAAGCGTCCCCCCTCAGGATTGCCGCTCCCGAAACCCCCATACCCTACGCAAGGAACCTCGAGAACGCAATGCTGCCGCATCCGGCGGACGTCGCAGCAAGAATAGAAAGCATGTTGAAGTGATCGCCTGTCCGATTGAATTCAAGAGTCTCGACACCTTGAGGGATCCCAAAGTCACCGTGAGGCGCGAGCGTGGTATTCCATAGCTGGATGTTTCTGATCTTTTTTGCGGTCGTCTATCCGGTCTTTCTGGCCACGGCCGGCACTCGTTTCCGCCTCGTTTGGCTGGTGATCGTTTCCTACGCCTTCTACGCCTGGTGGAACCCTCTCTATCTGCTCCTTATCGCATTCAGCACGACGGTCGACTACGCGGTCGTGCTCGCGATGGCCCGATCGAAGAGGAAAAAACCGTGGCTGTTGCTCAGCGTCGTAAGCAACTTGGGCCTGTTGGGATTCTTCAAGTACAGCAGTTTCGTCGCCGAGAACCTGAACGTCCTCTTGGGGTGGCTGGGCGCGGCGTATACCGTTCCCAAACCCGACATGCTGCTGCCTGTCGGCATTTCGTTTTTCGTGTTCCGGTCCCTGACCTACACGATCGATTTCTATCGAGGCGACGTGGACAAGGAACCCAATTTCATTCGCTACGCGGCTTTTGTCTCCTTCTTTCCCCAGTTGCTCGCCGGGCCCATCGAGCGCGCTCGGAACATGCTTCCACAATTGCAGCAAGGGAAGCGAATCACGCGGCAGGACATCACGGACGGCTTGTCTCTGTTTGTGACGGGGCTGTTCAAGAAGGTCGCGCTCGCGGACTACCTGGCCACGTACGTCGATGAAGCGTACGGGATGCCGGACCAGTACCAGTCCCCGGCGCTGATGCTGGCCACGTTTGCGTTCGCGTGGCAGATCTACTTCGACTTCAGCGGCTATACGGACATGGCGCGCGGCGTGGCCCGGCTGATGGGAATCCGCACCATGCTCAATTTCAACGACCCATACCTCGCCACGAGCCTGGGCGACTTCTGGAACCGCTGGCACATCAGCCTCTCGACGTGGTTCAAGGACTATGTCTATATCCCGCTGGGTGGGAATCGCAAAGGCCAGGTCCGCACGTATGTCAACATGTTCCTCACGATGGTCATCTCGGGTTTGTGGCACGGCGCGCACTGGACCTTTGTCACGTGGGGGGCGCTTCACGCGACCGGGCGGGTCGTGACGCGGGAACTGGAGCGCACCCGCTTTTACCGTGATCGTGTGCCCCGATGCCTGAAACAAGCGTTGGTGTTCACGTTTGTTTGCTTCTGCTGGATTTTCTTTCGAGCCACGAGTTTCGCGGAAGCGTGTTTGATTGTGAAACGGATCTTCACGTCGGGCTTGGCCGATCCCAAGTTTCCGCTGCTGATGCTGGGGCTCATCCTGTCCGTGTGGGCCTATCAGTTTGCTTGTGCGTCACGGGCAAGACCTCTGCTTGAACTGGCCCCGGTGCGCGTCGGTCTTGCGGTATCCATGTTGCTTTATGTCGCCCTGTTCGGAAATTCCGGCAGCCAGGCGTTTATCTATTTTCAGTTTTGACGGGGTCGAAATGGCAGAGACAGAATCCGCATGATAGAATGCCAACGTTTTTTTCAGGTTCCAAACGAGCCGGGAATCCACGGACAAGGAAAAGAGAAGTATGCCAGCAATTAAGATAACGAACGTATCGGTCTATCTCGCCCTCTCCGTGTTGTTTGCCTTCTCATCCGCGGCCGCGCCGGATCGGCAGGGGCCGGCCAGGGAGTATTCGTGCCGTCAGTTGGCGCAATCGCCGGTGTTGGACGGCGAAGTTGTGGCCGATCTGGCCTGGCAGGACGTTCCCGTCGCCAAGGACTTCCGCGATCTCCGCACGGGCCTGCCGTCCCTCAAGCAGACTGATTTCCGGATCGGGTACACCGCGGAGGGCCTATTCGTCGGCATCGTATGCCAGGAGCCGAGTCGGGACGCGATCCGCGCCGATAAGGCCGACGGCGAGAAATTCTGGGACGAAGACAGTGTTGCGGTGGTGTTGTCAGTGAATGAGGGGTTCTTCTTGAGGCACCACGTGCCCAGGTTTCTGTTCGCTGTGAACGCAATCGGGAGCCGGAACAGTCCGCTAACGCTTAGGAAATGGCAAGCCGCGGCCTACATCGGCGACCAGGCATGGTCGGCCGAGATTATGTTGCCCTGGGAAGTGATGGGCCGCTTTCCCGGCGAAGGAGAAACGTGGAGATTCAACGTCTGCCGGAGTTTTCCTGCCAGCGGCGATCCGGAAATCAGCACGTGGGCCAACTTGGAATACAAACTCTTTGAGGAGAAGAACCTGGGCGTGTTGCGTTTCGAAGCGATCCCGCCGGAGGTTCGGCAAGCGGTCGAAACCCGGGTGCGAGACCGGGCCATCGAACCGGAACTGCTCGTTTACTCGCGCCCGCAAGTAGGCGTCGTGGTTCAGTCGGAGTTTTCGAAAGACCGCGTGGTGTACAACCAAGGGCCGCACGTCGCGCCGCAGTTTTCTCCGGACAAGACCCAAATCCTTTTTAATTCCGTGGAAGGTGGCGAAATGGGGGTATGGATTGCGGATCGTTCCGACCACCAGAAAAAACGTGTTGCCGGCGGACGCCAGGCCACGTGGTCTCCTGGCGGAGAAAGGATTGTGTTCCAGCGTGACGGGCAGATCATCGAACGCGTTCTGGATTCCGGCGCCGAGAACGCGGTAAGCCCGGAGGGGGCGCCTCCTCTCGCATTTCCGAGCTACATGCCCACGCCCGGTGCTCCCGACGCGAATTCGACATCACGTTTCCTGTGTACGGATCAATCCGGCAAGCGCGTCTATCTTCTCTCTCCAGGCGCGGGAAAACCCCTTGATCTCGTGGTAGAAGGCGAGATCGGAAGCGCGCCGCGATGTTCCCCGGATGGCAAGACCGTGGCGTATCAGGACGGCGCGCACATCTATCTGCTGGACCTCCAAACACGTGACTCGCGGCTCTTGACGACCGAGCCCGGCGTGCAGGCTTGGCCCGTGTGGTCGGCAAATGGCCAGGGACTTTGCTACGTCCGTGCGCCCAGTCCCGTGGCCAATATGTGGGACCTGTGTCATGTCGACGCCGCCAACCCTCAGGTCGTGAATCTGATCGAGCCTGGAATCCATCCCGGATTCGATCTCGGCGGTGGTACGCCGGAACCGGCAAGGACAACGAAAGCTCTCGGCGTGCGGCTGGCCCTTTATCGTGGGAAAGGCTCGATTGACCTCGCACGCGGCCCGGAAGGACAAGCGGCATGGGAACTCGTCCCCGAGCGTGCCGACGCCGGCGCGCTCGATGGCGACGTGGTCGTCGAAAACGATTGGCTCCTGCTCTATATCTCGCACGAGGGCGCACGACTGGTTCTTAAACGTGAAGGCAAGCCCGCTACGCCGATGACATTGATCGTGTGTGACGAAGCGCGGCGTGCCGCGGATACAGTGACCGACATCCGGCTCGTGCGCAATTTCGGCGACTTCTTCGAGGTGGGCGTTTCGTTTGTCACAGTGGAGAATCGGACGGTAAAGGCCGTTATCCGGATGCCCCGCGCGAGGCCGCTCATCGAAGTCCGGCTCGATAACGCGGCGGGGTACGTAAACCTTCAAGCGGACATGGCGCTCGCCGTAGTCCCGGATCGGTTCTCGAATGATCTGCTACTGGTTCCTGCGCAACTCGCGCCCGGCGCGACGGTCTCCGTGCCGCAAACGCCCTTCGTGCTGGGATGTCTCGCCGATCCAACCGCCCTGCTGCTAATGGCGACCCTTTCGGAGGGATCTCCGTTCGCGGTTGGCAACAGCGAAGATCGCGGGCGCCTGACGGCCGTCAGTGCGACATCCGGAGACAGGGGCGTTGCGATAGCCATTCTCGCGGCGGATCGGATCTGGGACAGTCCGGAACTCGTGCGAGACCCGGACAAGGGGACGTGGTCCGCGCAATGGGACAAGCCCTTCCTGGCCGAATGGCGGCTTGCCGTATCCAGCCGTGATGAGGCGTACGCCCGAATGTGGACCGCGGCCGACCTCAGCGCACTGGGCGGCACAGCGTTGCCCATCGAGCCGGCATTTGCGAATCCGCCTGATAACGCAGTCGCCTACGCTTGGGCACGCGATACCGTGTCGCCTCCGGGCCTGTTGACGCCTTCGGACATCCTGCTGGATGTCTTGGGCGTTCAAGGTTACATGACCGTGCTTGATATCGACGGGATTCGAGGATATCGTTCGGGCAACGGAACGACACCTTTCAGGGAACTCATCGTACACCCAACGAACTGGCATCCCGCGCTGGCTGTCGATGATGAGTCGGAGTGCGGCATCCTCGAAACCATGGGCAGCATCTTTGCCGTCGGGACCAGCGGAGTCCGGTCGTTTATCACCCATCTCGGCAGCGATGCCGTGGATCTGCTCGAGGGGCTTGATACGCGTATCGGCGAGTACGAGGCATTCCTGGCGGACATCGCGGCGTTCTGTGAGGCCCACGAAAACGACGACCGGCAAGGATTCCTTGCCTTGGTGCGCACCCAAGCAGGCAAGGTGCTCGAAACGGGCCGCGGGGCGCCAAGAACCGATATTGCAACGGTAAAAGAATCTTTGGACAAGGTGTTGGGTATCGTGGGGACGCGGGATGGTCTAACGCTGCCGATGTTTCAGGCGTTCTGCCAACTGCCGGGACAGGAGGAATGGGCGGCCATCTACGAAGAGATGTGGAATTATCTGGCCGCGAAGGAGGGGCGCCTCTGGCATAACGAACAGGTCCGCTACGAACTGTGGTACGAGGACGACTTCAAGGAGTTCGCGCAGCGCTGCCTGAAAATCCTGGTGGAACGGCAAGAGGTGTTAACCCAGTACCGGGCGTGGGCGAAGCAAGTGCGGGATGACGCGGCCCGGGTCGTTATCGCGGAAGACGCCTTCAAACCCATCGGTGACGAGTTCCGTGACAAGACCCGGACCATCCTGCGAAACCGGTATTATCTGGAAAGAGACTGGCGCGGCGAAACACCCGCGCCCAGTGGAGTGCCTCGATGAGAATCAGTATGGAATCAATACGAGTCCACAGCGTGTTCCTGGGGTTATTCGCCCTCGTGTGCATGTCGCTTCCTGGCCACGCGGACATTGTCATTCGCGACAACGGCTCGGGTGCGGGCGACCTCACCCTTGACGGCGGCGACTGGACCGCCGTCGTGCGCAAACAACCCGCGGAGTTGCTTCTCACTTTCGGCGGTGAGGCGGTCCGTATCATTCCCTTCACCGGCGCGGGCGTCGAACCCGAGGGGATTGTCTCGTGTGAGACAGTAAACACCGGGACCGCGGATCAGGCTGAGGTGCATGCCACGTTTTCCGCGCAGGGCAAGAACTTTGAGGCGTGGTTTCATCTCACGGGCAAAGGCACTTTGCGGATAACGTCCGGAGAGGGGGTGGGCGGCGTCTATGTTCGGGGCCGGATCGCGGTGGGTATCTTGCCAGGTATACGGCTCGAAGACGTGCTCTACGTCCCGGACAAGTATCCCAATCTCGATGAGGTCCACGTGCCCGACGAGGGCTGGTTTGCCGGCCTGCTCGAAGGGAACGGCGGAATCGTCGCGTGCGATTGGCCCGCGGGCGCGCAGACGGTATCGCTCTTGCCGGAAAACGATGGGACAACGCGCCTCTTCGGAGCACTCAAGATCGCGTTGGACGGCAAGGAAATGTATCTTGAACTCTTGGCGGGCCCGCGGATCTGGTGGAAGGAAGCGCTTCAACCCACGTATCTCGAGAAGAACGTCGAACTCGACTGGAAAAGACCTTACCCCGCCACGTACAAGACGCAGCTTCCGCTGAGGGGGGAAACGACGACGCTGCGCACGTTCCTGTTTCAGAAGAAGCCCAACGAGCAATACCGCCCGGAGGTCGGCGCGTGCGCGTGGCCCGTCTGGTTCGAAGGCGAGCGCGCTTTCATCCGTCTGGGCAAGAAAATCCCTCCCCGCGGCGAGGCGATACTGTACCCGATGGACAACGGCGACAAGACGCTCATGGGATTCGTCTCCCGTACTCCTATGGCGGACCTCATTGTGAAGCAAAACGAGCGGGCGGAGCTTCCCCGCGGCCCGAGAAATGCCCCCAATGTCGGTTTCGTGGCGTGCGGGGGCACGAAGGTCATGCGACAAACCATTTTCGCGTTGGGCGTCCAGAAACGCGAGAAGGAGTTCCTGTCCGAATACGCCGACTTCCTGGCTGACTACGTGGCTATTGTTCAGCAAAGAAATGTGGCCGCATTCCAATTCGTCGACGAGACGCGCGGCCAGCTTGAAGTGTGGGCCAAGGAACAGAACAACGATCCCGGGGCCGGCGCGTATATCGCGAAGATGATCGAACAGGCCAAGTTCCTCGATGAAGGGCTGCGGATTAAGATGGAGTTGTACGGAGAAAACACCCCCGAGCAGCACATGGCCCATGCCGATCGGGCGGCCCAGCGCCTCAAAGAACTCCTCGATACGGGCGATCCGGAGGTATACGCCGAGTGTGAAGAGTTGATTGATACCTGCAATGTGCTTGCCTGGGGCCATGCTGAGGTCGCGGGAATGCGCTTCAGCATGTTGGCCCGTGAGTGGGCCCAGCAAGCCGCCCTCGAATGCGTGGACGTACCGAAGGCCACGGAATATGCCCAGGCAATCCGCGCCGCGATTCGCACCGCCCTCAACGGC
>Ga0315285_10000679_pt1 | contig 35497 bp, 36 predicted proteins | sample YL17G09_36_MG_FD_203698 | JGI IMG/M metagenome (GOLD analysis project Ga0315285, IMG submission 203698) | Sediment microbial communities from Yellowstone Lake, YNP, Wyoming, USA - YL17G09_36 | ecosystem: Environmental > Aquatic > Freshwater > Lake > Sediment | place: USA: Wyoming | collected...
ATTATTTTCTAAAATTTTTGAAACAAGACTTACTTCATTCGAAGATCAACTATCTAAATTTGAAACAATATAATTATGAGTACAAATAAAATATCAATTATACTTCCTATTAAATCAGGAAGAGCAATAGCATTTGAAGATTTTTTCAATAAATGCATCCAATCAGTTAAACACCAAAAAGATTTTTTAGAAGAATTAATAATTGTTCACGGTAATGAAGACACTTTAATCTCATTTCTTTCTTCTTATGATTTTGAAGATTTAAATGTTCGTTTAGAGTCTTGGAATGAGTCACCTAATTTTGCAAGTCAAGTTAATCACGGTGTAAAAGTTTCTAACTCAAAATGGTGTTCAATTTTAGAATTTGACGACGAATACTCAAACATTTGGTTTAAAAACGCATCTAAATATATGGATATTTATAACGATGTAGATGTTTTTCTACCAATAGTTGTTGATGTTGACGATAAGTTAGTTTTTGCGGGTTTTACAAATGAGGCCACTTTTGCCGCAAATGTTTCTTCCGAGATTGGGATTTTGACAAATGAAACTTTACAAACCTTTCAAAACTTTCAAATTTCTGGTATGGTATTTAGTAAAGATAAGTTTTTAGATATGGGTGGTTTAAAATCCAATCTTAAGTTGGTTTTTGGTTATGAATTATTTTTAAGACTTACACACAATTCTTTAAAAATAATGACTATTCCAAAAATTGGATACAAACACATGAATTTAAGAGAAGGTTCAATTTTTTGGAACTACAAAAATGGGGAAGAAAAAATGACACAGGAAGAAGCAATATTTTGGATTGAATCAGCAAAGAAAGAATATTTCTACAACAATGACAGAGAAATAAAATATGAATCTCAAGAAATTTAATGTCTGAAAATGAAACGGATTTAACTTTAGAAAAGAAAAAGAAAGGTAGAAAACCAACAACAAATAATTATTTTGATGAAAGAGAAGAAACTGCGGTAAGATCGTTTTTAGTTGCTGAAACTCAAGAAGAAAAAAATAAGATTTACAATGAGTTTTTAAAAGAGCCTTTAGATAAAATGATATCCTCAATCATAAGAAGATATAAATTGTATAGGAGAGATATGAATTTTGAAGAGGTTCATACTGACACACACTCTTTTCTTATGACCAAAATTGATAAGTTCAAGCCTTCAAAAGAAAAGAAGGCTTATTCTTATTTTGGTACAATTTGTAAGAATTATCTTATGGGTCAAATCATGAAAGACCAAAAAGAAATGAATCGAAAAATTTCTTATGAAGACATATCTTATGATTTGTCAAATAGGCCTGATTTTTCTTACACTATAGATGAAGACGATATGACCTCAGAAATTATAATAAAAAAATTTTTAGAAAAATTAAAAGTAGACTTAGACGAATCTATCATTAATGAAGACGAAAAAAAATTAGGATCCGCAATTTACGACTTATTTGAAAATTACAGTTTAATTTTTCCTGACAGTAATAACAACAAGTTTAATAAAAACATAATACTTTTTGAACTTCGTGAAATGACGAATCTTTCAACAAAAGAAATTAGGATATCAATCAAAAAGTTTAAAAAGTTGTATTTTGATTTAGTCCAAGAAATATTAAAAGACTAATATTTATAGGTATGCCAAGACCAACAAAAAAAGAAATTAATCTAAGTAAAGAGTCAATGTTATCTCTAATGCAAGAGATTTATAATGAACTTGTTGAGCAAAGAAATACCGCAATAAGAATTCAAAATAAAATGTTGACAATGATGAAAGAACCTGAGGATATGACACTTATTGGTCCTGTAATCGAAAAACAACAAAAAATTATTAACGACTGTGTTGAAAAAAAATTAACTCTGTCTAAATTGCAGTCGAGTATTTGGCAAAAAAGTAGTGAAAAAGAACAAGATTTTACTTTATCTGATTTGGATATTAATGATGAGACATTTCAAAATTTACTAAAAAAGGATGTAGAAAGCGATGGTAAATATAAAATGACAAAATAATTTTTTATGGCCATAGATGTAAACAAGGATGTACAGGACATTTCAAAAACCATAACTGGTTACCAACAATATAAAGAATTCAAACAAAGTTATGACGAATTAAAAAAAATTGGAGGAACCTCATTTGAGGAAGACAAAAAGAAAATTGTTAAACAGTTAGATAAGTACAATAGAAAGAAAAATAAACAAGATAATACTTGTACTCCATTCTTAGAACATTTAGTAAAACAACTACAAAAATTAAAAGGATCAGGATTAGACACTGACAAATTTGTAAAAAAAATATATTTAGATTCTTTAAAAGAAACAAAAAAAGGAATTCCTGAGTTATTAGTGGAGTTAACTAAAGAATTTTTAAACTGCGGTGAAAATCAAGCCTACAATTTTAATACATCATTTTATATACCTGTTTCCGAAATTGATCTTTTTGGTGTCCTACAAACATCACCAACAGACAGAATAGGTAAATTTTTTTATGAGCAAAAACCTGAGGATTTTCAACTATATTCATCAGATCCAACTAATGAACCATTTTCTATGAATAGGGAGTTGTATAAAAGAACTCAAAATTTAAATCAATCGTTTTCATCCACTGCCGGTAGTAACTATATCGGTACATCATTACAAAATTTAATTGATATAACATATGTTGAAACTTATGTTGATCCTATAACTGTCCAACCAATACAAGGTAGTTTTTTTAAAATTGATTTAAAACCAAGACAAACATTCCCAACCGTTGACGAATTTTTAAATGATTATTATTCGTCTATTAATGTTTTAGAAATTAAAACATTATTCACATATTTAGTCGATTTAACAACTGGTGCAATTTCTTTTGCTCAAAATGAGGGAAAATCCAAATTAGATTCGTTACAAAAAGTTATGGCAATAAACAAAAGAATTTCTTGTTTATGTTCCGACACAAAAAAAGAAATTTCAGTAAATAGTAACGCTAAAATTTCCGAAATTGATAATACCACAGATTCTTTTTTTGAATTAACCGATGTTGAATTAAGAATTATTGAACAAAACATATCAAATATAAAAAAAGGAGTTATTGAATTTGAGGATTGTGATAATGTACAAGTTCCTTTAAATGTTGACGCAACTTTAGTTGCTTTAGATAATTTAACTTATAATGAAGACACTAACAATCAAAATGAAATTGAAGATGCTTTGAATATTCTATACCCAACTAGTGATCAAACATTCAAACCTTCGCTAGATAAGGGATTTTTAGAACAATTCTTAAACGCTATGGCGGCATCAGTACTTTCACCAAAAACTATTTTACCATTTTTAACAATGGCATATGCGACTAATCAACCAATACCTGCCGGCGTAAATAACATTTTAAAATTTTCAAAAGATTATAGAAATTTTTACACAACATTTATCTCAAGACTTTTGGCTCAATTAACAGGAAAAGTATTCAAATATTTAACTAAAGAAATTATAAAATTAACCAAATTTATAAACTCAGATATTGTTACAGAAAAAAGAAATAAAATAACAAAAATAATTTTAGCAATAATTGCTTTAATTGGAGCGCCTCTTAACTCTATTTTGAACTTTCAGGAATGTAAGTCATGTATTGATGAATTATTAAGATTACTCAACTTGGCCGTAAATGCCTCAAGGGCAAAAATACTACAAGTTGGTGGTGAAATACCTCTACCACTTTTATTGGCATCAAAAGCATTAGCCGGATATTCTTCAACAAGAGCGTTCATGAACACTATGGAAAACCTTGAGGCAATAGGAGTACCTGTTGGTCCTATGCCGGACGGTAGTCCAAATAAATTTGTGGCGTCCATGTATGCGATTATTGAAGGTCAAGAAAGAGAAAATATCCAAAATGGAAAACTCGCAGCTGGTGTTCCACCATTAACAGTATTACCAATAGGGTTAACAATACCAGCAAGTGCATATGGAAAATCATTTTGATTTAGATAAGAAAAGAGTCCAAGCGGAGGAAATCTTAAAGATTATTAAAGATTATAAAGAAAAATCCAATAAGGATTTACATACAGCTATGGAGTTTATTAATGAAGACTTTAAAGTTACAAAAGAATCTATAATTAAATTAACGCACCATTTAGACTCGTTAGAAAATACTTATAATTTAATACATAAAGAATATACCGAAAGGATTAAATCAAAATGAGTGAATTAAAAGTAATATTTCAAGGATATGTGATTAACAATCAAGATCCTTTGATGTTGGGTCGTATTAGAGCGGTACCAATTGAAGAAACTGAATCCGCTCTTTTACCTGATAATTGGAACCCTGAAAAAGATATATGGACTGAAAGAGATCCATTAATTTATTTACCGTTACTTCCATACTATTTGAGTCAAGTACCAAAAGAAAACGAATATATTCATATATTCTATTACAACACAAGTCAAGTTGTAGACAATACTAAATTTTACATTCAAGGGCCAATTACAAGACCACAAAATAATGGTTTTGAAAACTGGCACAATTCAGAATCAATGTTAGCTAGTGGTACATTCTTAAAACAGGCAAATAATATTAAAGACCCTTTAAGTTTTGAAATTAAAGGTCAGGCTAATGGAATTTACCCGGAACCAGGGGATAACTCTTTATTGGGTAGAGGTACCGCAGATGTTATTGTAAAAGAAGATGAGATTTTAATAAGGGCAGGAAAAAACATCAAAACTCAAACCGCAGGATTTAATTTACCAAACCCAAGGCAAAACAGAAGTTTTCTTCAGTTATCAAGTTTTTCTTTAGAAAGAAAAAAGTTAGATGATTTAAAAAAAACTTTATTCTCATCAAAATCTCAATTAGTTAAAAAATTAATTGAGTGGGAGATTACAAATGAATTCCAAACTACAGGACCAACTCCAAATGGTGGGGTAACAGCCACAACAGTATATAACGGAAATATTAAATTATATTCTTTATTACCTAAAGATCAGACCAAATCTACGGAGATTAATATGAACACCCCTTTGGACGCTTATAAAAGTGGTCCTGAATATACTTTAGAATTTACAAGTAAAACAAAAGATGATAGTATTAAATTAATTAATCAATTCATTGGTGGAGTCAATAAAGGTAAAATCACTATTGAGGGTTATACCCAATACCCTTTTGAAAATGACACAAAATTAGAAAAACAATTTCCATTTTATTTTAGACCTACCTATAATAATATAAGCAAACTTTCGTCAACGGCAGCCACAGAATATAATATGGTAAATGACTTCTTTAAGAAAGTTAAATTATTACCATCAGATAGACAATTTGGAAGTGCGTTAGTTTGGGCTCAAAATGTTATTGGACAACAATTAGTAAAAGAAACAATAACACTAAAACAGATTGTTTATAATCAAAAACCTGTAACTTACGGAACTATGGCTGGTGATTTTTTATACCTATTATCTCACAAAACGGACATTCCATCTAAGTCAAAAATTAATTTATTACCAAGAGATACTTTATATGGGATTACCCAAGATTATTTTGTAAACAATGTGTTACCAAATACTGATCCTATGGTAAGAGGTAATGAATTAATGAAACTTCTTAAGTTGATTGTAAAGTTTTTAAGATCTCATGTACATAACCCAAATGAAGCCCCAATACCTATTGGAACAGATGGTACAAGTATAGATAATATTCAAAAAATACTCGATGATGCGGACAATTCAATTTTAAATCAAAATATTAGAATTAATTGATATTTATTAAATAAAAGTGAATGTCAATTAATAACTCTTATTTTAATAGAAATAACACAATCATTTACCAAGATTATGCAAATACAGGAAGAAATCCCGTTATGCAACTATTTTATGGTGATGGAGGTATTTCCAATCCCATAGGTTATTCAAGATTTATCTTTGATTTAGACTTAACTTTTTTAAAAGAAAAAGTTGCTGAAGGCATTATTTCTTTGAATTGTGGTGTTAGTGGAATGAATCATAAGTTAAAGATGACAAATACCTCAACATTCAATCAAGATTTGTTAAATACATCAATGCCAGATGGAAGTTTAAGGGCAACTTCGTTTGATCTTATTCTTTTTAGAATTCCTCAATTTGATTTTGACCCAAATCAACCACAATATTGGGATGAAGGTGTTGGTTATGATTTTTCAGATTATGGAGACCCATTTGAATTTAATAAAGCTTATTCAGACAGACCTTCAAATTGGTATCAAACAACAACAATTAAAAATTGGCAAGTCCCTGGTATATACAATAATGAAAATTTGGGCCCTGTTCCCTATTCGGCAATTACAATAGTTGACATTCAACATTTTGAATTTGGTAATGAAAATATTGAATTTGATATGACAAATGAAATCAATCAAATTCTTAGTGGATCTTTTATTAACCCCGCTGGATGGGGTATTGCATATCTTCCTCAGGTTGAGAATTTAATTGGCACAACAGGAACATACTCAGTAGGATTTTTTACACGACATACTCAAACATTTTATGAGCCTTACCTGTTAACAACATATGATGATTTAATCGAAGACGATAGAAATAATTTTACTTTAGGTAAATCTAACAAATTATATCTATACATCTATGAAGATGGGGATTTTCAAAACTTGGATCAAAATCCTACAGTTACAATTTCTGATTCATCAGGTACCCCAATTGTGGGACTTCAAAACCTACCATCATGTTTAAGAACAAAAGGTGTATATGAAATTACATTACCCCCACTTACAGGTTATAAAACTCCCTGTATGTTTACGGACACATGGTCAAATTTAATATTAAATGGTTTTACATTACCAAACCAAATAAATGAATTTACGGTATACCCTATTAAAAAATCCATACAAATTGGAACAAATACAAACGATCCTTTTCAATACGGATTTAGTTATTACGGATTAAAACAAAATGAACAAATATTAAACACCGAATTAAGAAAAGTTGGTGTAATAATCAAACAAGCTTATACAACAAACAAACAGTTACCAAATATTAATGGCCAATATAGAGTTTATGTTAAGGAAGGCACAACAGAGGTAATTGTTCAAGATTGGACAAAGTTAAATAGAACGCCTAATGAGTACTATTTTATCTTCGATACAAGAGATAAAATACCTAACGAATATTTTGTTGACATCAAAGTAACTACATCAGGACAGGTTAATGTTTATAAACAACAAATTAATTTCATGATTGTTAATCAGAAAGTTGAATAAGATAGTATTTATAAAGAAAAAGATATGCCAAATTATATTATAAATGAATGTATAACTAATGATGTATACATTCTTTCTGCAGTAACATTAACTTCGGGAGCCACAGTAGAGTTCGGTATTAGCGAGACTCCATTTTGTGGTACTGTTGGGGCAGTAACATTGAGTGCTGAAACTCTAAATATAAACTTTGTTAAACTATATGACGATTGTTGTGCGTGTTTAGAAGGTGATGGTAGAGAGTCATTAAATTTTCATTTTATACGATGTGGTACAGATGAAGATATTTCTATAGAAGCAACTAACTTTTGTAGTGAATATGGTGTTCCTACAACAGGTCTTACTTATGAAATACAATTTAGTTCTGGAACACCATTTTGTGCTACTTTTGAGGGATTAAGTGATTCAGGAACAACAAATTATTTTTACGTTTCAGGATCCTTTTCGGGTTGCGAAGATTGTGAAGAAGTACCGCCGACACCAACCCCTACACCTACAGTAACACCAACAAACACACCAAGTGTTACCCCAACTAAAACGGTTACCCCAACGGTTACCCCAACAAAAACGGTAACACCAACAGTAACACCAACAAATACACCTACACCATCTTTTACACCTAATTACACATATTCTTCAGGTACTGAATATGTTGATTGTGTTATTTGTGACACTGTGGCAACAACTGTCAATGTACCACACCCTGTGGCAGTTAATAACCAAGGAAATGCAGTTGTTCAACTTGGAGCGGTTACTTTAGGTGGACCTAACGGATTAAATAATTAATAATATGAGAAATTTAGATTCAATTATAAGGAAAGTAATTAGAGAGACTCACGAAGAAAACTCTCAGAGATATATGTTTTTTTCTAATTTAGAACAAATGAGAAGACAATGTGATATATTATTAGATATGGACCACGATATGATTGAGTCTATATTAGATAATGGACATGATTGGGCTCAAGACCATATTTCTGAATCTAAAAATAATATGGATCAGGTATTTGATTTCTTAATGAATGAATCAAAAAAAGACGGTATGGAAATGTCTATGAATATGGATAATGAAGATATGGTCATGGCAGAAAGTAAGAAAAAAACAGGAACCCCACTTTGTGCTCGTGGTAAAGCATCTGCCAAATCTAAATACGATGTTTATCCTTCGGCATATGCTAATGGACATGCTGTTCAAGTATGTAAAGGTAAAATCAAAGGTCTTGACGGTAAAAAACACTGTTCAGGAGCTTATTGTTAATTTTTTTAAAATTTTTTTTTTATTCAAATAATTTATATATATTTGTACAAACAAACAATATATAGATATGAAAAACAAAATAAAAAGATTCTTAAGTAGATTAAAACTTAAATTTTATATTTGGTCAAAAAAATCTTCAAATATTATACCAACTTATCAAAATGAAATCCTATCATATGAAAAGACGTGTTTTAAAATATGTCTTAAAATAATTCAACATAAAGATACGGAATTTATGATTGCCCCAATGTCTGATAAACGTTATCTTAAAAATGACGATATGAAAATTTTCATAACAATGACAGATCATAGAGTTGAGATCACTAATCACGTTTATAATTATAATGTTAAACTACATGATAGGGATTGGGAAAGATTAACATATATTTTTGATCTTGAGGCAGATAAGAGAAGACTTAATTATGAGGGTGAGGTTAATTCACAAATCACTAACTCTCTACACAATATCTTAGACCGAGTTTCTAATTTCGATTAAAATATTATTAACTAAGGAATCTACGGATTCCTTTTTTGTTTTATATGATGTCATTATTGGTTTTTGACCTTTTCCTGTTTGAGTATCTTTTTTCTCAGCGGTTCTTTTTTGTTGACATGCAGATTTTTTTTGTGAATCACTCATTTTACCAGCAACTCCAGCCGCCCTACATTTAGGATATGAACCTTTAGAAGTATCTTGTCGTCCACAGGGAGGGTGTTTACCGTCAACTTTACTACAAATGTTAACCCAAGGACCTTTTGGTTGAGAAGACCCCTTAGGTTTCTTCTTTTTACCAAACCAAACGGCAAGATCCTCATTTAATATTCCATTATCTGAAACCTCAACCCATTCATTAAATGGTACCTTTTCTGTGAATGGTTCCATTTTTTCTTTAAAACTTGGCAAACCTTCCTTAGACATAAATGGATTAACCACATTACCATCATCATCTGAAAATGTTGATGAAGGATGTTTTTTAATATAATTTGTAATTTTTTTTGCGGTGGATTCTATTTTTTTTATCTGATCCAATCTTTCATCCATAGATCCATCATAACTATCATACGCCAAAAGTGGGCTATCATATTTAGAAACAGATTTTGTATAAGGACCTAATGAAGTTCCACTCCATGGTCTAAGTCCTGGTTGCATTGGTAATATATAAGTACCTCTAGATCCACTACTGTCTCCGGTAGCTTCTCTAATTATATTTTTTATGATTCTATCTAAATTTTTCATTTGATTATATTTTATAAATATCTTATTATTATGAATATGGAACAGGAAAATACAAACTATGGTAATTTATTTGGGACTATCGATCTACTAAGTGAAGAACACCTTGAAATAATACTATCAACGATGGATAATGATCACTCACTTTTTTATTTAATTGAGTCAGTTAAATCCGCTCATCAAAAAGGTTGTTATAGTATTGGTGAAACTGAAGTTATTTCTAAAGCAATTAGAACTTTATTAAAATAATTTATTTGATTTTTTAATATTATCAACACCCCACATAGGTTGTAAATTATCTAATGACCAACATTTCATAAATTCACTATCTCCCATTTCTTGAATATTATAATGAGTTATTGGTAATTTATGGTCCACATGCCAATCACCGTAGTTATCCCAAGACATTTTATCTGTAAATTTATTTTCTAAATGTGATATTAGTTGTTCAGGTGTGTATTGTAGGATATCAAAATAGTGTTTGTTTTTTTCAACATTACTTTCTTTTAATACCTGATATATTGCGGTTCTGAAATTACTGATTAGTTTATAGAGGGGGTCTCTCGATTTACGATTTCTTTCGTAATCTCGTTTGGTTTTTCTAATGTTATCTATATTTTTTTTACGGTATTCTTTAAGATATTCTTTACGATGTTCTTTGTTTTGTTCATACCAACTCTTAACATATTCTTTTACCGATTCTTTATTTTTTTCTCTCCATTTTTTATCAGAAATTTTTTTACCACCAATATTTCTTCTACCTGATGAACCAAGAATAATACCATTACTTCTTAATGTATTTAAAACAATTGTTTTATGTATTTTTAATTTTTCGCTAATAGTGGGGGAACCCAATAAATCTTCAGTATATAATTTTATAATTTCACTTATTTGTGACTCTGTTAATTCTATTTTTTTCATATACATATAAATATAACCTATTTGACCAAAAAACATATAGTTAATGTGGGGCATAAAAAAAGGGACAATAAATTGTCCCTTTTAGTGTTATTCTTTAAGATTTTGATTATCTCAATTCTCTTAAATCGAATGTTCTAACACCATCTACAGTAATTCTTCCGTAAAACCGGTTATTTACCATCTTTTTTGCGTATCTCGTCATTATTCCTTTGATCGGAGTAAAGTTGAACGGATTGTACATTGTAGGTGTTAATTGTAGAGGTACATACGGTGCGTAGATGTAACCTGTGTCTAACAATGATGTTCCTTTGTGTCCAATCAAAACTTGGTTTGCTGGGAAGTAAGGATCACGATAAACTTGGTATCTACCTGATAATGTACCAACTCTTTCAATACCCATATTGTACTGATCTTGGTCAGGAGCCGCGTTAGATACATGGAAGTATTCTAAATCGTCAAAGATTGCAGAAACCTCAGATGAAACAACGATCCAGTTAGCACCACCACGAAGAGTTGACTTGTGGATTTGTGCCGACAATTGATTGATTGCTGTAATCAAAGTTTGGTTCCAATCTTTCTGAGTGTAAGATGTTGTTTGAGAAATTCTTCTCCATCCGTTGTAATCCCATCGTAATTGCCAAGCCGCTCCTTTTCTCAAGTCACGAAGGATCTCACGATCGATCTCAGCTGCTACTTGCTCAGATAACAATGCAGTTAACTCAGCTTCAGCGTCAATGTTATGGAATGCCGCAACATCTTGAGCTAATTCAGGAGACCATTGTGCTCTTAGTTTTCTTTCTGTAACAGAAACTGTTACTGACTCAAGGTCAAAAGAAACCTCACCAATTTGATCTTCAAACTCAAGGTTAGCATATCTTCTATACCAAGCGATGAATGAAGTACCAGAAGTACCTGAGTAGATTGTAGTACCTGTGTATCCGTCAAGTGATGTTGCATCACAATCAGCACATACAGGACAAGATAAATCTACCTCTAAGTAAATACATCCGTTATTATCACAGATATCGTTATAGTTACCACCGTTACCACCGTTAGTTGGGTCGTTAGGGTATGTACCATTGTTGTTAAATACTGTGTTTGTGTTTTGTCCGTAAGCAACGATACCTTTACCATATATTTGAGTTACAACTCTAAATAATAAAGGAACAAAAACTGTTAGACCTCCTGTAGTTGCAGTTAATACATTACATGGTGTTGTATTCGCAGAAATAATTGAAGTTCCGTAGATTCTTAAGTCAGAAAGGAAAGATTCAGTATCCATTTCGTTACCGTCTGGTCCGATAAGTTTTCCTGCTCCTGAGTTGTTAAATCCACAAAGTTTCATAACAACTTTTCTTGTGTTTCCTGAGTACGCTGTTAAAGGTGCGTCAACTAAGCTACTACCAGACCATACTTGTACAGCTGTGTTAGCGGTAACTGCAGTCCATTTACCTTTAGAGTAATCAAACAATCCTGGAGGATCTAAACCTGCCTCATTTCCTTCGTAGAATAAATCGTAAAGATCTTTTTTGTAAGGATAGTTAGGTGCGGTACCTCCTGGGTATCCAGCGTTTGTGTCAGTTGGCCCATTAGGTGCTCCGTAAGGTGCTTGGTGTACTCCACCTGCATCTGCTACTCCTGTTTGAGGGTAACCATTAGCGTCATAAGATGATGCGTTTTGGTATCCTTGAATACGAGGTACAAAGAAGAACAATTTACCGATAGGTAAGTTCATTGCTTGTACAGATACGATGTCGTTAGCCAACAATTTAGAGAATACTCTTCTCACGATAGGGAAGACAACAGTTTCGAATGCTCCGTTAGAAGATCCGTCAGAAGTTGCTTCGTTTATAAGGTGTGACGCTTGATTCTCATATAATTGTGCCACATTTTCTTTTAAGTGACCTTTTAGACCTTCTAAGAAGCCTAACTTGTCCCATTTGTTAATTGTGTCTTCTTTGATAACTTTAAGGTGTTTTAACCCAATATTACCAACAAGACCTGATTCTAATAATGCTCCCATTTTTTTGGTTTTTTATTTTTTTTAGTTTATTTTTATTTATAATTTACTCATTAAATCTTTCATTCTTAAGAATTGAGGATTTTCGTAAGTTTTTGATTCAATCAAATTAGCTGCTGAACCTGACTCAACAGATCTATTAACAGTTCTTTCAATTGATTCGGTTATTTTTTGTTCTGATGAAGAACCACCTGAATTTAATTCAGATTTTATAGCTCTGTACAGACTTTTTGATTCTTTCAAAGATTCAACATTATCAAATCTTCTAAGAACATTTATTTTTTCTTGTTTTGTCGTTGAGTGTTCGGTGAACAATCGTGTTGCGTAAGCTAGATTTGAATTGAAAACAGCAACCTCATTCAATTTAATTCTAAAAATATCAAGAGCTTTTTTGTATTCTTCATTTTTCTCTCTTAACAATTGAACTTCTTGGTTTGTACTTTCGGAAATTTTGAATGGATTATATTCAAAATTTCTGTTGTTTGTTCTCGCTTTTCTCAAGCCACGACTACCATCTTTAGATCCATTACCATAAGTTCTTGACGCTTCTTTGGTCTCAACTTTTTTCATAGATCCTTTTTCCATGTTTTCACCTTCTTTATATTCAAACTTGGCTTTCCCTGTTCCCATCGCTTTTGTACCTTTACCGAAAGCTTCTTTTCTTTTTTGATCAAATCCGCCGCCCATATTAGGTTTTTTGTCGTATGCGAATTTAGGTCCTTTACCAATTCCGACTCCTTTTGCTTTAAGTGTTTTTTTGATAGCTTCCATTACTGTGTCCAAATCCACTGAATCTGATTCCATGTCTTCTTCCATTTCATAGTTATGTTCGTTTCCGTCATGCATTTCTTCCATTTCATAGTCTTTGTAATGTCCGTCAACATCACCCATTTTATGACCATTACTTCTTTTAAAATCATGTTTGTTTCCGCCATACATTTCTTCCATTTCAGGATCAACACCTTCTGCCATGTCATCTTCATAGTCTCTTTGTCTACGAGATCTGAATATATCTTCCATGTCATCTCCCATGTTATCTTCCATACGAGATCTTAGTCTATCTCTCATAGGTGTTTCAAATCTACCTTTATGAGATCTGATTGCATCTCTCACAGGAGTTTCAAATCCCATTTCATCTTCGTCTTCTATTGAAAAATCATCATCATCATCGTCTTCTAATGAGAAATCATCATCGTCCTCATCATCCATTTCAATTTCATAGATAGCACCTTCCATGGTCTCATCGGCATATGGACCAGTATACAATTCATCATATTCCGATAATCCATCATAGGATGAGTCATTTGTTTCCATACCAAGTTCAGATTCACCTAAATGTATCATGTACTCGTCTTCGCCATCTTTAAGGTGAATGTTTCCACCTTCTTTTTTTACGATAATTCCATCTTCATCTCCCATCGCTTTAAAAACTCTAAGAACTTCAGAATCAGATGCGTCTGTCATGTCAATGGTTTCATCATCCATTTCATCGTCCTCGTCATCCATTTCATCGTCCTCGTCATCCATTTCATCGTCATCCATAGCCATTTCGTCGTCTTCTATGTCGAATTCATCATCTTCCATTTCATCGTCGTCGTCCATTGCCATTTCGTCGTCTTCCATATCTGTTTCTTCAGCGTCTGGTGTTAAGGGTTCAATCTCATCTTCATCTTGTTCTCTAAGAGATTCTTTTACCAATTGTTTGATTTCTTCACTCATCGTTGACTGAAGTATTCCTTTTGCGTTTTCTTGAAGTGTCTCCTCCAAATTCTTGATTTGGAAAAGAGCGTCTTCCACTACATTTTTGTTATAACTCATAATTTTTTTAATTAGTTTTCTAATAAATATTCACTTTTTTAAAAAAAATTCGTATTGCGACAATTTTAAACAAAAAAAAAGGGAAAAGAATTTTTTGTTCCTTTCCCTTTCTATTTAATTTTTTGAGTTTTAATTTTCTATAACCTCATCAATTTTTGATTCGACGATTGAAGTGATCCTCCAATCCATAGAATAATTTTCATAAACTTTTGTGACTTTTGCCTCTACATCAGTCGGTGAATAACCTTTTACAAGTTTTTCTTCTCTAATTTTTTTAACTTTACCTGTATTCTCATCAGGCATGTCAGTTGTGATTTTTGCGATAAAATACTTTTCTTCCATAATTTTTTTATTTATCTAAATAATCGGATAATCTATTCATTAAGTCAAGCGATTTTGATCCAGTTGCTCCAATATGTCTATCAGCATTCATTTTTTTCTCCTCATCAAGATTATCCTCAAAACCCAATCTTTCGTTTGGTTCTTTAAAAAGATAAGCCCCTGGCGTTGACGGAGATGATACTAAGTCAAAACAAATTAATTCAAAATCATCTTGTACTTCGTTTTGTTCCCCAACTTTTTTAAGTGATCCAACACCACGAGAAGATATACCCAATGTCACACCTTGTCTTAAATAGTTTGCTGCCAAATCTCCTTTTGTTGATACAATACCTCTTTCGTGAAAACCAGGACTTGTAAGTAATTTTAATTTACCTAACAATACAGGACCTTCCCACCATATATCGGTGATAGCGTGAGATACTCTATCTAAATCTATTAGAGATGATTCAGGGTGGTTTAACTCAGAAAGGGCGGTTCCTTTTTGTATTAGTTTTTTATAGTTCTCGGATTCTCTTTTAAGAATCTTTTCAGGATAAATTCTTCCGTTTCTGTTAGGAGTATTATATTTCTGTAATACGGCATAAAATTCAAATGGTTTTGAATGGTCCAACATATCTCGATTTTCTCTAATCATAGATAAATTTCTTCTTTCATTTGGGTCTATATACCCTGCATCGTACTCAACAAGAATTCCACGGCCAGAATCTCTTGGTCCTAATATTTTTAGTTCGTCCATCTAATATTTTTATATATAAATACTAAATAGTTTCCGTTTCTTTTTTAACAGGCTTTTGATTTCCAATTTTTGTCAAGTAAAACTTAAAATATTTGTTTTTACTTAAAACAGCTCCATACACAGACTTAATAAGATTCTTAACTTGTTTTTTTAATTTTGGGGATTTAAAATCTAATGGTTCTATTAAAAATAAATTTATTTCTAAATTCATAAAAGATTTCTTTTTTAATTGTATGCCACTTGTTCTTAAGTCTAAGTCAACAATAAACTTTGTATCAAAAGTTTGTTTGTTTATATTTTCTAAGACTGAGTGTTTTACATTTCTTGTCATATTCAATATGACTCTATTCCAATTTTCAACCTCTTCTTTTGGTTCTACCCAAGTTTGAATATTTAAAAATATTGATTTTAAATTTGTGGCATCAATTGTACCAAATTGGGATTTGAACGATCTGTACCCGTTCAATTTTACCGTTTTTCCTTTTTTCATAAAAATTTTTCATCTCTGAACTGTTTATTTTTATATAATTGTAACGAATTATTATATTTATATCAACAACCCAAAAAATAATGCTATTAGTAGAAGTAAAAAAAGGTAATATAGAAAAGGCCATCAAGGAGCTAAAAGGGAAACTTATTAGAACAAAACAAAATGCAATTCTTTTTAATCGAAAAGAGTTTACAAAAAAATCTGTAATTAAAAGAGAAGAAAATAAAAAGGCCGTTTATATTCAGAGAATTAAATCTCAAAAGGATTAGAGTCCCTTTCTCAAGTTTTTTAACTTGAGGTAATTAATTTCTGAAAAAGACTCTGTTTGTATTTTTTCAATAACTTGATCAATCGTTTTGATTGTTTCACCGTCATTCTCATTTTCTTTTTTTCCTGAAAGTGTTTCTAACACCAACTCTTTTTCTTTATTGTAATTTTCTTGGATTTTTTCTTTTGGCGAATTTAATATAGAGTTCAATTCCTTTTTTTCACTTTCAGTTAATGACTCAATAAAATTTTCAACAGTTCTGTTTGCAATTTTAACCATAGTATTTAAAGGAACTTTAAATGTTTCTTTTTTAACTAATTTTTGTTTTTTCAAACCTTCAATTAAAACTTTTTTACTTTTAATTTTACTTTCTAAAGTCAAAATATTTGATGAAAAAAGATTGTCTATTTCTTGATATTTGTTTTTACATTGTACATGACCAATCCAAGATTTTAATTCTTTTAAACTTGATGGTTGTACTTTGTTATAAAGGTTTTCATATGCAATTATAGATTCGTAAATAAACTCGTTAGCAACAGATTCGTTTAATCCTTTGTTTTCTGATAACTCGTCATAAAGAAAAAATATTTTTGAGATGTTTTTATTTTTTAATACCAACTGCTCAAAAACAAATAAACTATCCTTAAGTTTATTTTTCTTATATGACTCAACTAAATAAGTATCAATTTTTGACTTTAACTCTCCAAATTTCATTTTTCTAATTTTCTTATAAATATCAACTTATTTTGTTTATTTCATCAATATCGGTGTCAGTTGTTTCTTCATCATATTCATCTCTGTCAATTATTTCACCCTCCCACCAATCTGGATTATCAAACCAATCCATAAACTCTTGAACATCGTTCTCATCTTCTAAGTAATTCTTAACCGTTGTTTTCCATAATTCTTTAATACTAATTGTTGCATATCTTTTTGTAATAATTTCGTAAGTGTGTAATTCAGGAATTTTAATTGGTTCAATTTCATAATTAGGATTCATTCGGTATAACGAAAAAATAAATTGTAAATCTTTGGTTTCGGCCACCATTCCAATATCATCTAAAATGTCTTTAACTATTTTTTGATTAGCCCCCGAAACTAATTCTCTTGGTCGACCATAATCTCCAATATTATTATTCATCCTTTTTAAAAGGAACCTCATGTTTTTTTCAGTAAGATTTTTGAATTTACTCATGACAATAAATACTAGTCACTTAAAAGTTTAGAAAGTTCATTTTCAATTAAACCTAAAGAACCATTCATTTTTTGAAAATCTAAAAAATCATCTTCATCAAAATCGTCTCCTGTGGTCTCTAATATTAATTTATTTTTTTCTCTTCTTACTGATTCAGGAATTGGTGGTGGTGCTCCCGCTTCAGGTCCCGGTGGTGGCGCTCCTCCAAAATCTCCTCCTTCTGGTGGTGGCGGTGCCCCTCCTTCTCCGCCTATTGCTCCTGCAGGCGCGGTTCCTCCTGTAACTGTTTTATATAACTTATCCACAGTGTCAAATATACCAGTTTTAGTGATGATTGTTGCGGTATTATCAAGTTCTGCTGAAACCGCTCTTTCCATTCTTATTTGTAATAATTCATTTTTAATTTCATCATCTGAGAAACCAAAAATATGTTTTTTGGCCCAAGTTGCTGATGTAGGTTGTATTGATTTTGCTACTTCCCCAACCATATCTTTATACAATAAAACTTTTTCTTTCCAAACATCAATCATTAATAAATCCGCTTGTTTTGACGGATTTGTAAGTTGTAATGTAAAATTTGATAATTCATCCTCAAACCCCATAAGGAATAAATGAATGATTGCTATTTTATTCATTTCCGCAATTGCAGATTTTTGAATTCTATTAATTGTTCTTGCAAAACGAATATCAAGTAATGATAAGTTTTTACCATCACCAACAACTTCTTCAAACCCTAAATATGCTTTAGGAACACGAAGTGCCGTTACTAATTTCTTTTGAATGTATTCAATATCGGCAATTTCAGATAAGTTTTGAGCTCCTGGTAAAGTATCGATTGGGTTGGCTTGTGTTGCGTCTCTAACAGGAATAAAGTAATCTTGATCTACCGCCATTTGGTTAAATCTTAAATCAACATTTCCTGTTTTTTTATCAACAACTTGGTCTCTTTTGAATTTGTTTGCAACTCTTTGTACATACGGCTCAACATCTTTGTCATCCATGTTACCAACAAAAACTTTAAATACTCTTCTTTCAGGGGCTCTTGATGTACGATAGATCAACATTGCGTCTTCAGATAAAACTAATTGTTTCCAAATACGACGAGCTTTTTCTAACATCGATGTTCCATAAGGAAGTTTTCTATCATCACCTAATAATCTAAAGTGAGCAACCTCCCAAGTATTAAATTCCGCATCTCTTGTTTTCCACGCAAATTTTAGTGCTGTTCTATTAACATTTATTGTTGCACTATAAGTTCTGGCATCTATACCTCTTTCTAATCTTTCAATCTCAATATTAGGTAACTGTAAACAACCAGTTACTCCTTTTGTTGGGTCTAATTTTAAATACACAAAGTTATCACCATACTTACACATGTTTCTTATCCACATTGGTAAATTGGTATTAATATCTAATGTATTGACAAATAAATCAACTAAAATACTTTTAATTCTTTTAGATTCTGAATAAACTTGGAGAACATAACCGTTTTGATCCGGTGTGGTTGACTCTTCTGAATATATATCAAGAGCGGTTGATATTTCGGGTGTGTATTCCATAGACTCATAGTCATAAAATGCCGCCAATCTTGTTGGTTCGTAATATATTGCCTGAGTATATAAATTATTTTCAACCTTTGCCCAATTAGTGCTCAAATAGAGAGATTGCTGATTTTGCAATTTAGCTTTCTCATATTCAGCTTTATCTTGAGTCTTTAAAATTTCTTTTTTATCTAACTTATAATCAGGTTGACCTTGACCTAATGTAGAATTAGGACCGAAAGTTGTTGCCAACCTTTGCCAAACCGTTAGATTTTGATTATTATTTTCCATATTAAAAATTTAACTATAGATATAAATATTTCAATAGTTAGTTCCCAGTAGAACCACTTACAGGTTTATTTATAAAATCAGAAGATTTAAATTGATATGGATTGGTTTTTTTTAAAAAGGTCACAGGAAAAACTTTTACGCCTGTTGTTGGTTGACCATTTACAATCATCCTTGATCCATTTGATATTCTAGCAGATACCGGTCTAATATTAAGTCCCATTTTATTATTTCATTAAACCACCAAATAACCAACCATATTTTTGATAGTCTTCTTTTGATGCGCCATTATTATTTAATCCATATCTTTCATTCATAACATTTTGATTTGGGATTACTGGGTCAAAATGAGTTTCTCTACCGACAGCTTCATTATTCACAACCGCCCAAGAGTTAATTAATGATTTTGCTTGTTCTGTTGCCTTTTCTAACTTTGAGAATGATGATTCTGCAATATAAATTGCCATGGATATGCCCATGATAAGGTCATCATGGTGCCCTTTTTGGTGGTCAGGCCTACCATTCATGTAAATGAATGTACTCATTTCGTTATATAGTCTAACACTTCTTACTTTAAATTTATGTCTAATCCATTCCTCAAACGCCGCAATAATTTGAACTCTTTTGTTATTAAAGTTAATCCCCGGTATTTTTTCTACTGATGTTTTATTGTTAGCCCAAATGTTAAACGGATCAATTCCTTCAACATAAAGATTTTTATAACCAAGTTCTTGCATTTTCCTAACAGTTGTAATTCCCATACCACCTGTGATATCGACCACAACAAACGCATTATACATCATTCCCCACTTATATGCAACTTCAGCTAAAGTATCGGGAGGAATCTTACCAACATATTCAAATACTTGTTCTCTTTCATCAAAATCAATAATCTGAATTGATGAAAAATCTTCACTATCCCCTCTAGACACATCGACACCCATAATATATTTATGACCTTCAACAGGCTCTTTCCAAAGCCAAATGGAATTACCCATAAGTTTGGTGGTTGCATCAAGTAAAGAATTATTTTTTATTTCTTCTAATTGTTTATTATCAAACACATTATCTCCAGACCCTAAAAACTCACAATTTAACTCTTGGTTAATTTTTCTTTTATCGTACTTGAGTTTTTTAACCATTTTTTCGTACCAACTTGAACATGGTTTGTACCCTTGTTTGAAAAAGTGGGACATTTCATCATAGTCTCGTTTGTAAGGATCGGTATGTGCTAATGAAATATTTTTTGATTCGTCAAAATTATCTTTATTTAATAGATAATGAACAATATCGTCCGATGGGACTAAATAAAGGTCTTTTGAATATCTTGGATCTCTATACCAATACATCTCAGAAATTTTAAATTGATTCATCCCTTTTAATGATTGATCATATATTTCATAATAAATTTGATCATATCCGTTTGGTGTAGAAACAACAATTACCTTACCACCTGTGGATAAGGATGCCATACAAGCAGGCCAAAAGTCACTATCGGCCTCAATAAACGCGGCCTCATCAAAAACAAGAATAGTTGGTGTAAATCCACGAAGTGCATCTTTTGAGGTTGCAACCGCCTTTACTTCGGACCCATTAGTTAATTTGTAGTGTCTTTGTGAATTTTTATCCACCGAAAATCCAACACCAAGCCAAGTTGGCCATTGACTAACAAACGCGCGAATCTTATTAGCCATCTCCATAGATGTGTCTAATTTGTTTGCAATAATAAGAATTTTTTCAGGTTGTGTTTTTTTGGCAAATACCAATCTTTTTGATACCCAAGCCGCGGTTACTGTTGATACCCCCGCTTGACGATATTTTAATGCAATGTTCTCTTCAAATTCCTCATAGTCTTTTAATAAAGAAACCTGATCCGGGAATAATTCCAATGGAACATATTGTGATACTGTATTGTCGTAAGTTTGTAGATATGTACGAAGTGCGTATGGGGTGTCCTGCATACATCTCACATATTCAATCATTACCTGTTCTTTAGTTAGTCCCATATGATATAAATATCAATTCAAGTTTTTTCTTGTAAAGACTACTTTTTTCCTATCGAAAACATTTTTGCTATTGGTAATTCCATAGGAGCTTCCTTTGAAAACATTGTCATTTTTTTTGGTCTACGAATAATCATAGATTTAGACTTTTTTTTTACTGCCCCAATTAGATCCTTTTTTGACATTTTTGCGTCAATATTATTGTCTACCATTTCTGAGATTTTTTTTTCTAAAAATTTTTCTAAATTTTCATTTGTTTTCTTTTTTTTGTCCTTAACGGTTTTTTCAGGGTGAATTTTTTCAGGCATTTTTTTGTAATCTTTCTTAGATGTTGAATCTGAGAATTCTTTAGCCATTTTACACCATTTACATTTTTTGTCTGAACATTTATTACAACGAGCCCAAAATAAACCTTGTTGTGCTTTTGAATCAAATTTTTCATTTATCTCACCTTCGGTTGCAAGATCTTCTTCTTTATCTATTGTTGCATCACCTAAATCATCCATTCCGTCAGGTGCTTGCACTTGATGTGGATCTTGTGATATTTCACCGGCAGTTGCATTATTTTTATCAACAGTAACATCTTCAGTAACTTCACCTTCTTTTGTTACTACAGTTACCATTCCACTTGCCTGATCATATTTTACATTACCATCTTTTACATCAACACCTGTTTGTGCCAAATCAGCTAAACTACCTTTTAATTGTGTTTGCGATGGAATTGTAACTTTTTCGAACGCTTCCTTTTCTTCAGATTTTTTGAATTTCTCAACCAAAACTTTAACTTGATTATCAGTCATTTTACCAATAACTTTTGATGATAAACCATTTTCAACCAAAAACAAAATATTTTTTTTATTTTTCATAAACAACATCCTTTTCAAATTCTAATACTATATCTCTTTCATATAGTTTGTTTTTAACACTTTCTTCGGATTCTCCAAAATTAAAAACTAATCTTTTAATTAAAGAAAAATCTTTTTCATCATTTTCTTTTTCCCACCCTAACGCAATTACTGTGTCCATTGAGTCTATAATTGAAAAAACATCTGATTCTTGAACCAAATCAAATTGTATATTTTCATTAATCAATGTTCCCACTTTTTTAATGTATTCTATGTCAGGAGGAGAAGGGTAACCATTTGCTGGTTTAGATTCCCAATTTTCACCAAAAACCTCTAAAGTGTTAGAAAAAATAAATTCATAAATGTTATCCCCTTTGTAATTAGGGCCCAAACCATTTATGTAAATTAAATGATTCATATAATTCTACCTAATTTAGTAATAGAAACTTGATTAATACCTTCTTTAAAAATTAAATTCCCCTTATTTGATATTCCTACCATTCTTACTCTTGGGTTTTTATCAATATAGTTAAGTGCGGTTTCTAATTGTTCTTTAGATTCTGCAAGTTTAACTATATTTTGTTTACTATTTTTGTGTGTAATATTTGTTTTTTTATTTTTTTCTTCTTGATAGTTTTTTTGTTCGTTTTCATTTAAAATAAAGTATTTGGAAAGGACTTTATCAACGCTTGATTCTGAAAATGTTCCATGTTCAAAACTATCTACTTCAGGATAAAAATGTCTATTTCTTCTTTCTTTATAATATTCTTCCTCTTCACCCATCTCACTTCTTAATCCTTTAGAACTTTGAGCGGCAAATGACCCCCCAAAATAATCATCAAAAGCATCATTTAAACTATCATAACCTTCAGCCATTTCAGGTTCAATAGGTGGTTCAGGAGACACTTCTTGTTCATCTTCCGTTTCGTCAAATGTCACATCTTCTTCCTCGTCTTCCCCATCTTCATCATCTTCGGTTCCTTCTAATTTATCAATAATTTGTTCAATATCTTCTTCATCTAAAACTTCAACATCAATTGCAGATAAAATAGAATTAATAATATATTTTATTTCTTTAGCACTTAATTCTTTTTCTTCTTCGTAGGATCTAATTTTTTGAGCTAATTTTCCAACAAGAATTTGAATTCTTTTAAGATCCGATACTTTTTTCTCTCTTGGTTTTTTTTCAATTTCAACCTCAGTTTCGTCTTCAACCTCATCTTCTGGCATACCCATATCATCTGCAGGTGGTTCAGTACCCATATCATCTACAGGTGGTTCAGTACCCATATCATCTGCAGATGGTTCAGTACCTCCTTCAGGGGATAACATATTAGGTGCGGGAGCCGGTATTGGATCAGTCGATGGAGCCGGTATTGGATCAGGCGCAGGAGCCGGTATTGGATCAGGCGCTGGAGGTAGAGTTTCTGTTGCAGGTTCTGCAACATTATTTTTCTTAGTCTTTAGTATGAACTTTTTTTTTTGCTCACCTATTAGTGAGATACCTTCTTCGTTTTCATGAAGTACATTAATTTCTTTAGCCATTAAATTTAGTCGTCTTAAGGCTTGTGAATACGAAGAATAGTATTTTCTTGACTTCATTTGGTTAATATAGTCAGAGTCTGACTCATTGATTGCAACTTTAATTATATAACCTTGCCTTTCCTTTTCAATACGGTATGTATTACCGTCTGCAAATTCTATACTATATTCTGTAGATTTTGTTTCGTTTACCGTTTGTGGAATATTTTCATTATAACGAGCAATTTCCATTATTCGTTTAATTTTATCCATTCCCTCAAGTTTTTCACTTCCGATAGGTTTTAATCCTGCCATGTCTTTTTTTTATTTAATGTGAATTATTTTTTTCTTAATAAATATACAGATAAATATAATTATTCTAAATCGTGGTTATTTATTGGTTCATTGATAATTTTTTATCAATAATTTCTGTAGGTAACTCGTATAATTTCTCAACATATCCGTTTCTTCTCAAAAGTTTAAATACTAAATTTTCTAAAGACATTTCACCGCCCTTTTCAAGACCACAATTTCTAAATTTTTTAAGTTTTTCCTTATATTTTTTAACCAAACTTTTAATTTCATCAGGATCCTCATCTTCAATATTATCAAAAACACCATCAATAATTCTCATCCATTGATTTGCCTTTTCCTTGAGAAGTTCTATATCAATATTTTTTTTATCAAGTTTTTTTGGTTCGTTTACCCACATATCGTACAAAACAGAATACACACCACTACTAAATGGTGTTTCAGCCTCATTTTGAACAAAACATTCAACATCGTATCCAAATAGTTTTATGTCGTGTTTGTCGTTAAATATTATTTTTTTTAAATCAAAAAATTCAATATATAATTCTTGCGAGTTGTTTGGAAATTGGTTGTAATTTACAACTATATGTAAATCTATGTCTGAAAATTTTGACCAGTTGTAATTGACTAATGAACCGATCATAACTATATCCGTTACAATTACATCAACCCCTAAAAAATCTATAAAAATATTTGTGGTTTCTAAAAGTTTCTCTCTTACTTCAGGTTTCATCATATACGATTTACCTTCCTTTTCCCAAATTTTTGGGTTTAGTTCGTCTTTTGATTCAAAACTTTTTATAATTTCTGAAGTATTCATAATGATAAATACTTTATGATTATAGTTTCTTGTATGTGTGTGTTTTAGAAATACTTTTATTAAAGAAGTTTCCTTGAGATTCTGACATTCTAAATTGAGTGTAGGTTTGATGTGGAACATCACTATACTCATATCTCACTCCGTTTTTAAACTCTGCAATCATTTTTTTTGTTAATGTATCATATTGTGTTCTAACAATATTTGAGGATTCTACTTCATTTAAAATTGTAGTTCCGTTAATTATTTCGCTTGTTATTGCCATTTGGTTTTTATAATGGGGTTATGTCATCTATATGACGAAGTTTATCCATAATATAATACTGAACTTCGGTTCCGTCAACATTAAAACCATAATCACTGATTGTTTGGTCTATTTCTTGAATCAATGGTTTAATTCTTCTGTGTAATAACATTAAATCATCTGGGTAATACGGTGGTTTTTCAATATCCTTTTGTGACCACCCTTCTCTTTGGAATACTTCTCTAATTTTAAAATAAGTTTTTTCTAACTCTTTTGTTAAATCTAAAGACTCTGCAAATTTTTTCCATCCTTCCATGGCTATAAATATATGAAAAAAAAATCCACACTAAGGTGGATTTAATTTATTTTAATATTAAGAGATTATTTTACTTCCTCAAATTCAACATTTTGGAAGTCTTCTTCAGTTATTTCGTCGTTTGGTGTTGTTTGTTCATACAACTTTTGACTTACTTCTTGGAATGTTTTATTAACTTCTTCCATCAAAGTTTTAACCTCAGAAATTTCTTTTTTAGTATGTGCTTCTCTTAACTTATCAACTTTTAAGTTAATTTCAGATTTTTCTTCTTCACTAATTTTATCCCCAAGATCCTCTAATGATTTACCAACTTGGAAAATCAAAGAATCTGCTGAATTTAATGTATCGATATCCTCTTTTAATTTTTTATCTGAATCGGCATTTATTTCCGCTTCTTGTTTCATTCTTTCAACTTCTTCTTTAGATAAACCTGAAGATGATTCAATTATAATAGATTGTACTTTATTTGTTGCGTTGTCCACCGCAGAAACATTAATAATACCATTCGCGTCAATATCAAAAGTTACCTCAATTTGTGGAGTTCCTCGTCTTGCCGGTGGAATCCCATCTAAATTAAATCTGCCGATAGATCTATTATCTTTTGACATTGTTCTTTCTCCTTGTAAGACATGAATCTCAACTATAGGTTGATTATCTACTGCCGTAGAAAATATTTCAGATTTTTTAGTTGGTATCGTTGTGTTAGAATTAATTAATTTTGTAAACACACCCCCCATAGTTTCAATACCTAACGAAAGTGGAGTCACATCAAGTAATAATACATCTGTAACATCACCCGCTAATACACCACCTTGAATTGCGGCCCCTAAAGCAACTACCTCATCAGGATTTACTCCTTTTGAAGGTTCTTTTCCAAAAAACTTTTTAACCGCTTCTTGAATCGCAGGAATACGAGTAGACCCACCAACCAAAATGATTTCATCAATATCAGATGGGGATAACTTAGCATTCTCCAAAGCCGATTTACAAGGTTTGATTGTTCTATTAACTAAAGATTGTGTTAATTGATCAAACTTAGATTTTGTAATAGTCATTACCAAGTGTTTAGGACCTGTGGAATCTGCCGTTACATAAGGAAGATTAATTTCAGTTTGTGGTGAAGAAGATAATTCGATTTTTGCTTTTTCGGCGGACTCACGAAGTCTCTGAAGTGCCATTGGGTCTTTTGAAATGTCCATTCCATTTTCTTTTTTAAATTCAGAAACTAAAAAGTCAATAAGTACTTGGTCAAAGTCGTCCCCACCTAAGTGAGTGTCCCCGTCAGTTGACAATACTTCAAATACTCCATCGCCGAGTTCCAATACAGATACATCATGAGTTCCACCACCACAGTCAAACACCACAATTTTCATATCTTTAGACATTTTATCAAATCCGTACGCTAAAGCGGCTGCGGTTGGTTCGTTTATAATTCTTTTTACTGTAAGACCTGCGATTTCACCAGCTTCTTTTGTTGCCTGTCTTTGGGCATCATTAAAATAAGCAGGAACCGTAATAACAGCTTCAGTTACAGATTGCCCTAAATAATCTTCAGCAGTCTGTTTCATTTTTTGAAGTATCGCAGCTGAGATTTCTTGTGGCGAATAAGTTCTATCATTAATTTGAACTTTTGGTGAGTTATTTTCTTTAACCAATTTATAAGGGACTTTTCTGATTTCGTTTTTAATATCATCAAAAGAACTTCCCATAAATCTTTTAATTGAGTAAATTGTTTTATCAGGATTTGTTACTGCCTGTCTTTTAGCCGGATCTCCAATTTTTCTTTCACCGTCTTTTACAAATCCTACAATAGATGGCGTGGTTCTTTTTCCTTCACTGTTAGCAATAACCACAGGATCCTTTCCTTCCATTACCGCAACACACGAATTAGTTGTCCCCAAGTCAATTCCAATTATTTTTCCCATTTTTTTATTATTTTATTTTTTATGTTTATTTTTTTTCACATTTATACCAAATATATGCCATTTCAAAAAACATGTCAATATGTCAGTATATTTTTTTTTATACTGACAAAATAACAATATTGGACTTTTGTAAATTTATTTATTAGTTTTTGAATGTAAAACAATATAAGTATGTTAGAATTTATGGATGAAGGAAATGATAAATCAAAAAAAAAGTCTGATACAGGTACACCTGTGTTAGATAATTTTAGTAAGGATTTAAACAAATTAGCTCAAGAGGGTAAGTTAGACCCTGTAATTGGTAGAAAAAAAGAAATATTGAGAATTGCTCAAATTCTATCTAGAAGAAAGAAAAATAACCCAATTATTATTGGTGAACCTGGCGCGGGTAAGACTGCAATCGTTGAGGGTCTTGCAATGATGATTCATAACGGTGAGTGTCCTAAAACTTTAATGGACAAGAGAATTGTATCGTTAGATATGAATTCGTTAGTTGCTGGAACTAAATACAGAGGTCAGTTTGAGGAAAGAATGAAAGTAATTATTGAAGAACTTCAGGATGCCCCCAACATCATTTTATTTATTGATGAGATTCATACAATAGTTGGGGCCGGTAATAGTTCAGGTTCATTAGATGCCTCAAATATATTTAAACCGGCACTTTCTCGTGGTGAGATACAATGTATTGGTGCGACTACTCTTGATGAATATAGGACAAACTTTGAGAAGGACGGAGCATTAGAAAGAAGATTTCAAAAAGTAATTGTAGACCCATCTACAAAAGAGGAAACTTTAGAAATTCTTAAATTAAGTAAGGAAAAATATGAAGATCACCATAAAGTAAGTTATGACGATGAAACATTATTGATATTTGTTGAGTTGGCGGATCGTTATATTACAGATCGTGAATTTCCAGATAAAGCATTTGATATTTTAGATGAGGTTGGGGCAAGAATGCAAATTGACATAAAACTACCACAAGAAATTGAGAATCTTAAAGAAGAGGCAAATAAAATTAAACAAGAAAAACTTGATGTAATTAAAAGACAAGACTACGAACAAGCCGCGGAACTTCGTGATCGCGAAAGAAACATTTTGGTTAAACTTGATGATGAAAAAAAAAAGTTTGAGGAACATTTAAGGAGTAGTAAACGAACCATTCCAGAAGAATTAATATATGAAGTGGTTTCAAATATGACTAAAATTCCAATTTCAAACATTAATGTTGATGAAAGAAATAGTTTAATAAATCTTACAAATAATTTAAGTTCAAAAGTTATTGGTCAAGAAGAAGCGGTATTGAAAATCACAAAGGCTATTCGCAGAAATAGAATGGGAATTAAAGACCCAAACAAACCAATTGGTTCATTTATTTTCTTGGGATCAACTGGTGTTGGTAAAACATATTTGGCAAAACAATTGGCAAAAGAGATATTTGGTAGTGAAGATAATATGATCCGTGTGGATATGAGTGAATACCAAGAGAAACACACTATTTCTCGTTTGATTGGTTCACCTCCAGGATATGTTGGTCACGATGAAGGTGGACAACTAACAGAACAGGTTAAAAACAAACCTTACTCTGTTGTATTGTTTGATGAGATTGAGAAAGCACACAAAGATATTTTTTCAACACTTCTTCAGTTGTTAGATGATGGTCATATCACAGATTCATTGGGTCGTAAAATCAACTTTAAAAATTGTTTAATCATTATGACTTCTAATATTGGCGTTAGAAGATTACAAGATTTTGGAACTGGAGTTGGGTTTAAAACAAACAAAAGTGAGATTGTTATGGAAGAAGAAAAACAAGAGGTTTTGAAAAAAGAATTAAAGAAGTTTTTTGCTCCTGAATTTTTAAATCGTATTGATGATGTTATTATTTTTAACTCATTAGAAAAAATACATATTGACAAAATTACAAAACTTGAAATTGACAAATTATTAAAAAGAGTTAGTGAGAAAAAATATAATTTTACATACGAACAAGATCTTGTGGATTATATATCTAAAGTAGGGTTTGATGAAACATTTGGAGCTCGTCCAATCAAAAGAGCTATTCAAGATAAAATTGAGGATTTAATTTCTGAAAAGATTTTAATGATGGAGATTGAAGAGAATAAGGATTATGTTTTAAAAGTGGAAAATGATGAGGTTTTAGTTTCTAATAAAGAAGAAAAGGCCAAAAAAACAAGAAAAAAGAAAGAATAATTTTTTATTAACATTTATTCAACTATCTTTGTGGAAACAATTTGAAATGAATCTAAATAAATTTAAGGAACTTCTTTCTGTCCCATCCAAAACTTATCAAGAAGATAAGATGGTGAAATACCTAATGGACGAATTATCACAAATGGAGGGAATTGAAGTGGTGTGTGATGACCATAAAAATATCTATGTTACAAAAGGAACATTAGATGAGGGTGAGTATTACCCAATGTTTATATCACACACCGACACGGTTCATAACCTTGTTGATGAAATCATAGTTAAAGAAGAATATCTTCTTCGTCCTTACACATTCGGAAAAGAATTTGGTGATAAACAAGTATTATGTTTAAAGGCGTACGACAAAGACAAAAACCCAACTGGTATTGGTGGTGATGATAAATGCGGTATTTATATTTGTTTAGAATTACTTCGTCAATTAGATAAAGTTAAGGTTGCATTTTTTGTGTCAGAAGAAACAGGTTGTAATGGGTCAAAAATGGTTAATACAGAGTTTTTAAACGATGTTGGTTATTGTACCCAATACGATGCACCAGGAGACCACTTAATTTCATATAGTTGTATGGGAACAGTATTGTTTGATAAAGATGGTGAATTCTTTAATATTTCATTAAGATCAATTACCAAAGGGTTTAAAAATGAAATGATGGTTCAGAGTCATCCATACACAGATATTATGATTATGAAACAAAAATCAGATTTATCCTGTATAAACATGTCTTGTGGTTATTATAATATGCACACAGCAAATGAGTTTGTTTGTATTGATGATGTTGAAAGAGCAATTGTTGCAGGAAAAAACATGGTTGATAGTTTGGGATTAAAAAAGTATGAGTTCAAAACAGAACCAGAAACAATAACTACCACAACGACTTTGTTTGATGATGAAAGCCCATTTTATGATGATGTACACCAATTATCATCTATTGATGTTATTGAAGAAAAGAATGGGTTTATAATTACAGATATTTACGATGAAAATCAATTTTACATCGATGATGAGGATGGCTATAGACTATATGAGATATTAAAAGATCGTTATCGTCTTAATTGACCAGGTTGTATTCTAAAGTCAGCTGGGTTGAATAAACTTGGTTGGGTTGCCATTGCAATTACTGAATCAACAGTAGATAACCCGTATTGTCTATCTCCAAAATAACTATTTGACCCGACAATATATTTTACTTCCAAAGTTTTGGTGTCAACTTTCTCAACTTTAATTCTTAATCCTTTTTGTCCTGGTATTTCTACACCACGATTAGAAAAAAGACCTAACTTAGTAAGTTTTTCCATTACTACTATATAGTCAGGATTAAAGTCTTCTTCAGCTTTTTCTATATACACATCAATTAGATCTTCTAATTTTTGACAAGATTCAGAGTTAAAAATATCATTATCCATAAAATAACCTTCCATCTCGTAAGGATCTGGAAGAGTGTGTCTAAATTTCTTATCTATACTTTCAAGTATCACATCAATAGCCCTTTTGTCAAATTCACCATTTTCAACATAAAGTTGGACCAAATTTCCCCAACTTATAAAATACAAACCAAAACACCATTTACCCCACTTCTCAATACCAAATTCAGAAAGTGTTTCACAGTAGGCAGTTAAGATTGCTTGTTTAGCACCTTCTTCAGTTGCATTTGCTTTTGCTGAACATATTATATCATTAGCTTCATCACCAAGACTACTAAAAAATTTATCTAAAACATCTGTTATTTCTGATTCATCGTCAATTCTTCTACCGTCTTCTGAAATACTATCCGCCAAAGAAGGTGCAATTATTTTTAACAACTCTTTTAGTTTTAAACTAGCTTGATTACAAAAGTAACCTAAAACATAACCTTCACTCCAATCATTAGTAGATCTATCAGAACATTCATATTCCCAATCATAAGAACCATGATACATTTGATCATAGTTTCGAGCATCCCACTCACCATCAGACCCGTCTTCAAAAACTTCAGGAAAAAAAAATTTTAAAAATTGATCTAAACCATCAAAGTCAAATAACAAACCATCATGTTGTACTCTAACACTATTAATATCAATCTTGTCTTCATATTTATCACTTTTGAATTCAACTTCGTCAGAAGATAACTTTCTTTTGTTTAAAAGAAGTATTTTTTGGAAGTCATCTAACTCTGAGACATCATTTTCGATAAGAAGTCTTTTTCTCATATATTTATAAATATATTGAATAATATAAATCTTTGTATTATCTTTGTATTTATAATATTACAAGTTATTTGACATATGGGGGCGTTTTTGGATTTGACAGGTATTGGCTGAGGAATAAGGGCATGTAGGGACTGAGTTAATCTCTTTAAGAACTGACTTAAGAATACAACTGGCAATGTGCTAAACAAAATGGAAACTCTTGGTTTACTAAGAGGTTCTGAAGTTACTGTAGCTTAATAAGATACGGAAACGGGGGGTCGGCAGACATATAACCTAGCAACAGAAGTCGTAGTTGTGGTGGATTACTATTGAACCCTAAATCGAATGGTAACCATTGGTTGTTGATTTACGATGGTGAAGAACAAATCAACTATTTTGGGGTATTAGAAAATACCAACCTAAACATGTAGTTCTTATCTGACAGGATAGACTGGACGAGGGTTCGAGGCCCTCCGCCTCCACAAACTAAACTCCATCTCCACAGGTGGGGTTTTTTTATGCTTTAAAATTATATTTTAGTGTTGTATGAATATTATATTTTAGTGCACAAAAAAAGGGACTAATTGTCCCTAAATGTCTTACATATGTTTTGATAAAAAAAACCTGAGATTACAGTTTTTAGTGAGAAAACTTTAGAAGGATTATTGTTTCCCTTCGTATCCACCATCTTTTGAATGGTATTTCTCAGTGACGATTGGTTAGACCAATCACTTCTTAAGATAACAGTTACTCTCTTATTACTCGACTCTCTCCGAGAATGCCTTCCCAGTTGGTCCTTGCGGGACTAGAGGTGTTTGGTAAGAATACGATCAGACTTGCGATCCTCTCGTGCAATGAACGGCTCATTACTATGTAGTCACCTTTCACTATTACCTGACGAACACTTTTGCTTTATAGTTCTTAGTTTTACTTAATTTCTGTAAAGTTTTTGTGTTGTAGATTGTAGAAGTAGTGGTCCGTCTCGGGCTTCGTCATCTTTTGAACAACAAAATACTCAACTACTCCTTGAAATGTCCCCATTCCCATATTTTAAGATTACTTCGAGATTAATCTCTTGGTAGAGATTTATCAAGGACAATGTCAGCACCACCTGTTTGTTGTCATACCTTTCGGTTTTAAGTATCCTTTAATATTGGAACCCGCAATAACAATATTGGAAATATTGGTTCTTGCATCATCCCTACGAGTTATTCCTATTAGAGTTCCCTCCTCAACAAGATGACCCACATCACCTCGTCATAAAATCACTTTTCCTACACCGTTGGCCTCGGTACTAAAGATTTTATGGTATCTCGCCTGTGTACTCGACCTCAATATTCCGAAGACTATTAAGACGCAAACCCGTTACACTTGGGGGTTCACTTTATCCTACTTTCGTAGTTTATTTTATGGACTATACACGGCCCAATATCTTTATCAGTTTCATTTCTTACTCCTGAATGGATAATCTAATTTTTCAAAGAACTTTTCAGGACTTTTCCTGATTTGTTTCACAAAGATATGACATTTATTTTGATCTGTCAAGTACTTTGTGATATTTTTTTATTTTTTTTTATTCTACAACAATTTTTTCAACATAAACTATGTAAGTGCCATAATGATTTGCTCTTATTTGTGCAAATTCAATATTTGATGACCACAATTCTTTTCCATTTGCAAAATACGCAAACATCTCAACTTCTTTTAATTCTTCACTCATAATAATTTGTTTTTATAGAGAAATGATATCATAAATATATTGTAGAGTCAACAAATCTACAAAACTTTTTTAATTAAATCTAAAATTCTTTCGGTTTCGTAATTAAATGATTCTTTAACCGCCTTAACTTCGGTTTTAGAGATTGCGGGAGGATTGATTTTTTTTGTTTTAAGTACTCTAGTAACACCTGTCCCAGTTCCCCATTTTTTCAAATCGGGACATTCTGCAATTTTAACCGCACCTTTATTACCTTTTAAACCATCAACAATACACTTATAATTTCCATTCTTCATTGTTTTAACAGTTGCGTCAATACCATCTTGTTTGGTTTTATAATTTCTAACCCCACCAACACATTTATCGTTTTTCTTACTCAAACAATTCCATAATGTTGACCCTTCTTTTGATTGTGTGGTATTGAATGGATTGTATGTTGATTTAGCTCCTTCGGCTTGCCTCCAAGCATAGAAAAATAATAAATTTTCTTTTGATATTGGTGCCCCTATATTTGATAAAACTTTGGTGTAGAATTCTTTGTCTTCACTTGATGGTTCTGTTATTTTATAATCTTTTAAATCTACGGTAACATTTGGCAAATTTTTATCAACTTCTTTATCGTCTTCTTTATCGTCTTCTTTATCGTCTTCTTTATCGTCTTCTTTATCTAATGGATCTAAAATATTTCCAACGCTTGTTGTTTCTTTCTCTCCCCTCATCATTCTTGCTAATTTGGCAAATGCACCTAAACCTAATTTTTCAATTTGGGATTCCTCTGATGGTTTTTCTTCTGTGTTAACATTAGTTGATACATCTTCAGGTTTTTCATCTTTAGGTTTTTCATCTTTAGGTTTTTCATCTTTAGGTTTTTCATCTTTAGTTGGTGGTGATGAGGATGATCCAGCTTTATTTGAAATGTGTAAATGGTTGTAGTGATTCCCTCCAGTGTTTGTATGCCACAAAACAGCCTTGTCATTACCCCTCTCGGTATTCCAAGTATATCCCATTGACACTAAAGCATCTTTTAATTTAAACCCTAAATTTCTAAATTTTGCTAACCCATTTGTTGCGTTAGTGGCTTTTCCGGAACCAACACCGTCTAATATTGAGACATCAACACCAGTACCGTTCATATGTCTACTTACATTTTTAGATTTTGTTAATCTACTATGTCCTGTTTTGGCGGTGGTTATTGTTGCAACAAGACCTACAGATTTTGCGGCAGCGTTTATATCATCTAATAACGGTTTATTTACAGAATCGTTTTGAGTCCCATCCTTATCATATTTTAAATTTGAATAATTAGTACTGTTAAGTTTAACTAAACTAAGTCCTTCATTAATGATATTTTTGTTATTTAATATATCACCATATTTTAAAATGATCTCTTTTATTATATCATTTTCTTTTATGTGATTTTTATGAAAATTATTGCTCATGCTAATAAATACTACTTAAATTAAAAACCATTCGGGTATTTCTCTATTTTTCCATTTTGCAAAATATTTTTTTGCTCCAATATAGTAGTTTCTATAAGATTCTATAACATCATCCACTTTATATTCGTCAGGCATTGCCTTTGGTGGTGTGGTGAATTCTTTGTCACAAATGTTGGGTTTATTTGTAACACACCATTCTATCACTTCTTGAGACTTGTGTCGTTTACCATAACGATATGTGTATTCTTTACAGAGTTCTAAACCAAGATCACAAAGGTATAGATAGTTAGATAAAGTTTCACGAGCCCAAATTGCACATGGGTGATTTTTGTGAGATAATTTATATGGGACTTGGTCGGTTACTTGTTCGGTCATATGATGAACACCACACAATAGTTGTGCGGTCTCAAGGATCATTTTAACAACATGTTTGTCACAGTGGTATTGTGAGCATTTTTGGGTATCAAAATCTAAAAAGAAAATATTCATACCATAAAGATATGAACTTTAATTGTATTTACAAAATTATTGTTCTAAATGTGTCATTAACACTCCACCAAGAGCGGTGGCATAAACCTGAAGATGTTTTATTGAATCTTGATCAAGTTTAGTTTTTCTTTTTGTGTAATCAAGTCCTAAAGTTCCA
>Ga0315285_10000682_pt1 | contig 35429 bp, 27 predicted proteins | sample YL17G09_36_MG_FD_203698 | JGI IMG/M metagenome (GOLD analysis project Ga0315285, IMG submission 203698) | Sediment microbial communities from Yellowstone Lake, YNP, Wyoming, USA - YL17G09_36 | ecosystem: Environmental > Aquatic > Freshwater > Lake > Sediment | place: USA: Wyoming | collected...
GATCACATGGTATCTCTCTTAAATAAATTCTTGGGCTCTGGGTTGTCATTCCCGCCCTTCGACTAAGCTCAGGATAAACTCCAGCGGGAATTCGCTCCCCTTGCTTGTCATTCCCACGAAAGTGGGAATCCAGGCGAACAAAAAATACTGGATTCCGCATCAAGTGCGGAATGACGGAATAAGGTAACCCAGTGGCAAGACCACGGGGAATTACAAGTCAAAAATTAAGGGGCGGCCCTCTGGCCGCCCCTTAATTTATTCATAAGCGGATAAAAAACCGCTTTTTTATTTATGGCAGGCCAGACAAACCCCGGCTTTATCCCGGTGTAAGTTGCTCTCCCACCCCTTCGGGTGGGGGCTCAGCCCTCCCGCTACCCCGCCGATCTGATGGCACTGGATGCAGTTGGAACTCATGCCCTGGTCGTGGCAGGCCGCACACCTGAGGATATCCCTCCGGGCGTCCCGGCCGTGATCGTTCTGCCATCCCGCCGGATGGGGATTGGCGGGTGAATTGGAAGAGCCCCGGCCCACACCTTCGCGCGCGTGGCAGGAGTTGCAGCTGGAGAGGCCGTGGCATTGCAGGCAAAGCCTCTGATCCGTCTTCGCGTCAATGGAATGCTGGGCCAGGTAATCCCCCCGATGGATGAATTCCCGCTCGACCATTTCGGGAAACTTGACGCTCGGCTTCAAGCCTTCCCGCTGGGAATGGCAATCCGAGCAGAAAGCCTGATCGTGGCACTGTCCGCAAACCTCCGCGCCCACCCCCTTCAAAGCCGATTCCCGGTGCTCCTTGAGGTAATTGCCCCGGTGGGAAAGCTTCGTAATGGGCTTCAGCTTCATTTCCTTCAAGGCCAGATGGCATTTGGAACACTGGAGCTCCCCGAACATCTGCTGGTGACAGGTTTGACATTCCGGATGGCCCGGGAGGGTGTAGCTGTCCCGCGTATTGCTGATATTCTTCTTCTGGTGGCACGCCTCGCAGTCCGCCTTCGATTTTTCCGTATGCAGTTTATGCGAGAAGGAAAGCTCGATCTTCTTGATATCCACCCGGAGCGGTTTCTGGGGATCGGTATGGCATTTTCCGCAGTCGTTCATGAAAGCTTCGTCGTGGCAGTTCGCGCAAACCTGCTTGGTGGGGATCATATGGCCGGTGCTGGCCTCGCTGGTCGGGATATCCGGATGGCAGGTCAGACATTCCGCGCCGGTTTCCTTATGCATTTTGTGGGAAAAAACCAGAACATCGCTTTTAGAGAAAAGATATGTACAGGCCGCCAGCATTCCCACCACTAGAGGGATCAAAAGAAATCTGCCCTTTTTCCCCATGATTTCCTCCTAATCTTTGTCTATTCCGCGACAAAGCCCGAAAAGTCATAAACCATTTTCAACATCCCCTGATATTCATCCTGGCTGATCGGGCTTTTGGTGTAATCGAAGGCCCCGACAAGCTTGATATTCTTATGCAGGGAGTAACTCAGGTCTCCGCCCAGACTCAGGGAATAATCCTCATCGTTAATCTTTTCATCGAAGTAAGAAAATATCAGGTCCGCATCGAAGCTGAATTTTTTGCCGATTTCCTGTTTCAGGTACAAGCGGGGCTCGATATATCCATTTTCATTCTCATCGCCCCGATGGATACTGGCGGAAACCTTGTTTCGGTTTTTCTTTCCATATTTGAAAATAAAGCCGCCGCTGTATTCGCGGGCGAAGTAATCATCGTAATCGATATAAAGGTAATCGGCCCGGAAGTTCAAATTGTTCAAAATATCGTAATCGGCCCCGCCTCCGATCTGCTGCACCTGGCTATTGGCGAAAACAGAAAAAATCGAGGTCTTGCTGATCAGGGCTGAGGGGTCGGTCCGATTATAGCGGAGGGAAACCTTCAAGGGCTTCCAGATCTGGACAACCGGGAGAACCGATAGGTCATAGATCTCTTTCAGATAGAAGTCATAGTAAACATGTCCGGAAACATCCACCCCGGACATCGGCCTGACCCCGAAATTCAGTCCGGTCAGGCTCTGGGCCGGCTGTTCCTGGCTCTGCAGGGAAAGGTAGGAAATCGCGATCTCACCGCCCAGGTCTTTCCGCAGATTTAGGGTGTAATAAATCTGCCCGCCGGTCAGGTAGCTCCCGTCGGAGCTTTCCCCTATGTCCGCTACCGGGGAGCCGCTCACGATCCCCACCCCCAGGTTATACTTTTCGAACCTGACCATCACCCCGTCTGTCTGCCGGGAAGCCACCCCCATGTACACCAGCTGCCTGCCGGCCCGGATCTGCAGGGCCCGTTTCCCGATGTGCCAATCCAGGTAGCCATAGTTCAGGTCCCCGTTCTTGGAATCACCCGGAAGATAGTCATGTAACTCCGCCTTGGCCCAGCCGGAGAGGTGAAGCGAAAGACCATCAAGCCCGATATCACTCAGGGAGAGTCTCAGATACTCATAAACCGGGGCTTGGACTATCTCCTCCCCCCCGATGGTCTTTTGAAAAAACATCGGCATCGTGGTGGAACTACCGGTGAGCGTGGCTCCCTGGGCGGATGTCAACAGAGTCGTGATCAGGAAAAAAACCGTTAACCCTGTCTTTAATCCCTGTTTCATGCCTGCCTCCTTATTTCTCTCCTTAACTTTTCCCAACCTCGATTGCGGGGTTCAGGGTTGTTACCGATAACCTTCCTTTTTGGCGATCTCATCCAGATAAACAGTGGTAAAATCCTCGGTCCTTAATATTGCCTCCCCCTCCATTTTTCGTTCATCCACGGTTTTAATATACCGCTTGCATTTTTCGCAGACATCCACCCGGTAAGGACTTTCCCCCTTCGTCTGGAAGAACCGCAAATCGCGGGGATTGGAGTTGCCGCAATAAGGGCACTCCACCCTCCGGAACACCCAGAGCGTGTCGCAAAGCGAGCAAGCCAGGATTCGTTTGCCCTGCTTTCGCTCGATCTTAGCCATCCGGGGTTCGTTCCCGCAGATGGGACAGTATCCCCGTAACCAGGCTTGAAAAACCTTTCCGGGCAAACCCTCCGTCCGGGCCGAAAGGAAAATCCGGGCCAGATTCTCCGCGAAGAAGACCAGCAACTCCGGGGCCAGGCCGGTTTCGGCGGAGGTTTTTTTAAAGTATTCGGAATCGCCGGCAGTGATTCTCCGCACCAGCTCGGCGAGTTCGATTCCTCCCCCTTGCCGGAGATCGTCCAACCTCTTTAGTTCCTCCTCCCCGGCCGCCTCGTGTTTTTTCACCATCGCCAGGATCTCTTGAAAAGCCATTCCCAGCAAATCTTCATCCGGGTTCAGGGTCTCGACCTCAACCCAGGGAAGGCCTTTTTTCAATCTTTCCTCCGCCTGACCCGGGTCACACCCCAGTTCCGGCCGGAGTCCCCGGTTTTTCACGCTGAACCTGGACTGGATCTCCCGAATCCCGCCCTGAAAATCCAGGAACTCCTGTCCCAGCCGGTTTTCCACTATTTCCCGGTTTTGCTTTCCGGATTCTTTTCGGAATCCACCCGCGGCGCAACCTGAAGGTTGCGGCTACCTGATGCTTGATTACGCCGGAGAAAAGCGAATCCCAACCCGCCCAGCATTCCCAGATAGGTCAACGGCTTGAACAACCCGGAAACCATGAATCCTTTTCGGGATTCCCGGGCCCGGGCCAGCATGGCCTTTTCCTTCCGGGTGTAATCAGCCTGGGCGAGTGAGTATTTCTCCGGAGCGTATAAAAGCAGCCAGAAATTGTTATAATCGGTGCCGGGATAAATGTTCGCCTCGGGATTGTCCGCCTGGATCACCGCCAGCCGGGCCTGGGCCCTGTCCAGCATCTCGGTCTTGTCCCCGAACTGGATTGCCCCGGGAGGACAGGTCTTGGCGCAGGCCGGGATCTTCCCTTCCTGCACCCGGTCGATGCAGAACCGGCACTTGAAGGCCCGGCGGATATCCCCGTCGAACTTCGGGATTCCAAAGGGGCAGTATTCCGCGCACTGCTTGGCGCAGTCCCCGCATTTCTCCACGTGGTAGTAAACCCCGCCGCTTTCATCCTTGACGATCACGCCCGGGACCGGGCAACCCTCCTGGCAGGGAGGATTTTTGCAATGGCGGCAGCGGTCCGGGGTGAAGAACCAGTTCATCTTGCCGTCCGAACCGGCTTCTTCCCGGAACCTGACCAGATTCCAGGTCTGGTGGGAAAGATCGCCCGGGTTCTGATAGGAACCGGAAAACTTGTATTGAAATTGCACGGAACCCGCCTCATTTTCCGCCGGGAGCTCCGCGGGAAGTCCCCACCATTGCTTGCAGGCCACCTGGCAGGCCCGGCAGCCGATGCACTTCGAGGTATCGATAAAGATTGCTTTCTCTGTCATTTTTCCTCCCTTTAAATCTTTTCGACGTTACAGAGAAACGCCTTGTATTCCGGGATCCGGGTATTCACGTCGCCCACCGAGGGGGTCAGGATGTTGGCGCTGTCACCCTTGGCGATCCCGGCATAGCCATAATGCCAGGGCATCCCGATCTGATGCACCGTCTGCCCGTTCATCTGGAAGGGCTTGAGCCGGCCGGTCACCAGGGCGTAAGCGTCGATCGAGCCCCGGATGGTGGAAACCCTGACCTTGTCGCCGTTCGCGATGCCCTTTTCCGCCGCCAGTTCCAGGCTCATCTCCACGAACATCGACGGCTGGGCCTCGCAGAGCCAGGACAGGTTCCGGGTCATCGCCCCGGCCTGCCAGTGCTCGGCCACGCGGTAGGTGGTGCCCACGATCGGATAGGTGTTCCGGTCCCCGAAAACATTTAACTGCATGTTGACATCACCCGGATATTTGTAGACACAAGGACTGGTAGGCTGAGCAGGGTGCAGGAGGTTTTCCACCGGGCTTTCCATCGGCTCGTAGTGCTCGGGGAAGGGACCGTCGGCCAGGCTGAAGGAGCCGTAAACGCGACCCATCCCGTCGTTGTTCATGATAAAAGGAAGGCGGTAGGAAGACTCGGTGACGATCCCGCTGTTGGCGGCCCCCCCATCGACAATATCCGGACCCAGCCACTTGGCATCGGCCGTGCTCCATTGGACCACCTTCCGGCTGGGATCCCAGGGAAGGCCTGTCTGGGGGTCGACCGAGGCGCGGTTGTAGATAATCCTCCGGTTGAGCGGCCAGCACCAGGCCCAGTTGGAATAAAGCCCGATGCCCGAGGTATCCACGTTGTCCCGCCGGTCCATCATGTTCTTTTCCACCTTGTCGGCCGAGGCGAAACACCCGGAGAAAACCCAGTTCCCGCAGGCGGTGGACCCGGTGTAGGTGAGCTTGGTGAAATTCTGCACCACGGTGTTGTCGGCGGTATAGTAGCCGTTGAGCTCCCGTGACACCTTGGCCGCCTCGGGGATGCCCTCGGTGCCTTCGTAATTCCAGTTCAGGTTCAGGATGGGATCGGGGAAAGCCCCGCCGGAGGCCACATAGCGGCTCTTGATCCGCTTGTATAACTCGTTCAGCATCCAGAGATCATCCTTGGCGTTTCCGGGCGGCTCGACCGCCTTGTGCCGCCACTGGCACCACCGGCCCGAGTTGGAAACGCTCCCTTCCTTTTCCACCATGGCGGCCGCCGGGAGGAAATAAACCGCCGTATTTATCGTGGCCGGGTCTACCCCGGGCCGTTTCCAGAACTGGGCGGTTTCGGTTTCCCAGAGTTCCATGATGACCATCCAGTCGAGCTTATCGAGGGCGGCCCGGGTCCGGTTGGAATTGGGCGACCCGACCGCCGGGTTCATCCCCATCGCCACCAGGCCCTTGATTGTCCCGGTGTGGACGGCCTCCCAGAGGGACATGTAGGAATAATCGCCGCTCCGCTTCGGCAGGTAGGAATAAGCGATATCGGCGCCCGTAGGGTCGGTGGGGGTGATATTGTTCATCTTGGTCGGCCACCAGGCCTTGAGCATGCTCACCAGGTACTTCGAGCGGTTGTGCCACCAGTTGATGCTCTGGGGATCGTTGGTGACCGGGATATTGGCGGCCAGGTAGGAGCCGGAGCGGATGATCATGAAGCTCTGGGCGGTGGCGGCCTTGTTGACCGCGTACTGCAGGGTGAGCTGGTGGGCGCTGTCCACTGAGGTGATCTTGATCCCGCAGCCGGTGTTAGCGCCGGCGTAAAACACGAGGATGTCGTTGACTGCGACCCCGCGAGCGATGAAATCAGAGGCCGGTATAGCCGGGGAGGTCAGTGTGGCCGGCGTATCCACCGAGGTCACCACCTTGGAGCCCGCGCCGGTGGAAACCAGGTCGGTGCCGATCGCCCGGACCCCCAGGGACTGCTGGGTGGAAGTCGGCGACGGCACATAAGCGGGAAGGTAGTGGTAAAGAATGCCCTGGTCGGTGGCGCCCTGCACGTTGGATTCCCCCCGCATGGCGTTGATCCCCCCGCCCGCGATCCCGATGTTGGCGAGAAGCATCTGGAGAATGCCGTAAGCCCGGATATTCTGGGTGCCGTAGGTATGCTGGGTGGCCCCCATCGCGTACATGATGGTTCCGGCCTTGTCCGGCGCCGCCGTCTGGGCGTATTCATCGGTTACTTGAATCAAGGTTGCCTGCGGGCAGCCGGTGATTTTTTCCACTATCTCGGGGGTATAGCGGGAGAAAAACTTCTTCATGATCTGGAAAACACAGTCGGGGTTCTGGAGGGTCGGGTCCCGGAGCGGGATACCCGTATTGGAATCAGCCTGATAACCCCAGTCGGCCTTATTGTATGCGGCCGGATTGGTGGTGGTATTCAGCCCCGGAAAAGTCCCGGGGAAAGGGGCATTCGCCTCCATGTAGGCCCGGAAGTTCGCGTTCACCAGGAATGAGGCGTTGGTGTATGCCTTCACGTAGGCCTCATTGTAAAGATTATTTTCCAGGATGCGATTGATCATCCCGTTGACGAAGGCGATGTCCGTGCCCGAGCGCAACGGGGCGTACATATGGGCCTTGGCCGCGGTGCGGGAAAACCTGGGATCCACCACCAGGAGCTTGGCCCCCCGGTTTTCCAGGGCCTTGGTGATCCAGTGGAAGGCAATCGGATGATTCTCCGCGGGATTGGAGCCGATCACCAGGAAGCAGTCAACGTTCGCGAGATCGGTCCAGTGATTGGTCATTGCCCCCCGGCCAAAGCTTTCCGCCAAACTGGCGACGGTGGCCGAGTGTCATATCCGGGCCTGGGTTTCCAGGTAGACGACCCCCAGGGAGCGGGCGAGCTTGGTATAAAGGTAACCTTCCTCGTTTTCGTTTCCCGATCCGCCGATGAAAGCGATCGCCCGGGTGCGGTTAAGAAGATTACTGGCTGGATTGAGCGGATCTTCTCTTACTTCAAAGTTATCATCCCGAGTCTTTTTAATCTTGTCGGCGATCCCGTTGAGGGCGTCCTCCCAGCTGATCTCCGTCCAGTCCGAAGCCCCGGGCGCCCGGTAGAGGACTTTTTTCATCCGGCGTTCGTTGTTAGCTACCTGATAAAGAGACTGGGCCTTGCTGCAGAGCGCCCCCTGATTGATGGGATGATCGGGATCGCCCTCAATGTTCACAACCTTATTTTCACCGTCAACGAGCGCGGTGGTTACGATGTTGCCGCAGCCGCCCGCGCAGTAGGCGCAAAGCGTGGTGGTTTCCCGTCCGTACTTGGGATCACGGGTATCAACCCAGGCTGGAGTCGCCGAAAGCTTCTCCGCCGGGGCCTGCTCCTTTCCGCAACCGAGGGCAAGCGCGACCGCACTGGAGCTGGAAACCTTCAGAAAATTCCTTCTCGAGATATTCATCCTTATATCCTCCCTCTGGCTAGTAATTTTTATAATTTGTATACAATTTTTGAAAGTTTGTCAAAATAATATATAAAAATAAAGGCCTACTGGAAATAACTATAATAAATTAAACATATTTAAGAGGGTTCTCCAGGCAACAGAAAACATGGGGAATTTTTTCCCCAAGTATTCCAAGCTCTGGGGTGTCATTCCCACAAAAGTGGGAATCCAGATATTGTCATTTAATCAAAAAATCCCTGGATTCCGCATCAAGTGCGGAATGACGGGTTAATTCTGGGTCGTTTTTTAGATCCCGGCCTGGCTCAGGATTTCGGGAACTTTCTCCTCCCAGCCGATGGCCATGATATGCACCCCGGGGCAGACCCCCTTTAAATCCCTGATCAGCCGGGCGCAGAGCTCGATCCCCTTGGCTTCCTTATTTTCCGCCTTGGTCATTTCCTCAATCAGCCGGTCCGGCACATTAACCCCGGCCACGTTCTTATTCATGTATTTGGCCATCCCCGGGGATTTCAGGGGAATGACCCCGGCCAGGATGGGTATCTTGAATCCTTCCACCTTCTTCATGAACCGGGAAAACCCTTCCAGATCGTAGACAGCCTGGGTCTGGAAGAACTGAGCCCCGGCCGCTATCTTCTTCTCGAATTTCATCAGTTGGGGCTCGAGCGGGTTGGACCCCGGGTTGACCGTGGCCCCCACGCAGAATTTCACCGCCCCTTTCAATTCGTTTCCAGCCGAGTCCTTGCCCGCCTCCATCATTTTCGCGATCTGGATAAGCTGGACCGAGTCCAGGTCGAAAACCGGCAGGGCGTCTTTGTGATCCCCGGCGGAAAGGTGGTCGCCGGTCAGGCAGAGCAGGTTATGAACCCCGAGCACGTTGGCGCCGAGCAATTCGGATTCCAGGGCCATCCGGTTCCGGTCCCGGCAGGTCTGCTGGAGAATAGCCTCCCCGCCCTTTTCCTGGACCAGGTGGCAGATCGCCAGGGAGGACACCCGCATCACCGAGCTCTGGTTGTCGGTCACGTTGATCCCGTCCACCCGGTCCTTCAGGAGATCGATGGCCGAGAGGAGCTTCTCGATGTTGGTGCCCTTCGGGGGTCCCACCTCGGCGGTAACGACGAATTTTCCCGACCCCAGCGCTTCTTGAAATGTTTTTCTGCTCATGGATGCACCCTTCGCAGCCTAAAGGCTGCGGCTACCGATCTATTTTTATTTCCAACCACCTAGCCACCTAACCACCCATCAACCAAAAATTTATCATTTTTCACCTTTGACCCTTGACCTTCATCCTTCTTATACGCTTCATTCACCTGGCGCTGGGGATAGATCCGGACCCCGTGTTTCTTGGGGGGATGAATCTTGCGCATTTTCTCCAGTTTCCCCCCCTCCTGCAGACGCCGGTAGATCAGGGTCCAGGCGCAGTCCTTGTCCTTATCCACCTCGCACTTGCCGTCCCTGGTCCCTCCGCAGGGACCGTTCAACAGGCTCTTGGCGCAGATGGTGACCGGGCAGATCCCGGCGGTTTCGGAAAGCACGCAGTCCCCGCAGGCCCGGCACCTCTCGCTCCAGACCCCCTCCGCCTCGGCCACCCCGATGAACCGGGTGTTCAGCCCGGGGAGGATCAGCAGGGGCGCGAGGAGCTCCGCCACGAACTGGACCCCGGCGCCGCAGGCGAGGGAAAGAACGGCTTCGTATTCCCCCGCCATTTTCCGGATCGTCTCGATGAATTCCCGGTCGCACTGGCGCTGGATGGTGGCCTCCTTGATTTCGATCTCCCGATTTTCTTTCTCGAAGGCCATCCTGATCTGGGAGGCCAGGATCTCGGTTTCCTTCTCCCCCCCGGCCATGCACACGCTCACGCAGGTGCCGCAGCCCAGGATGAGGATCTTCCGGTAACCGGAAAGCATTTCCTTGATCTCGGTAAAAGGCTTTCTTTCGGCGACAATCATCTTCTTCTCCTATTGCGCAGGCTAAAGCCTGCGGCTACCGATTACTGATACTCCTTGATCTTTCGTATCTCACCCCTTTTTCTTTTTTGGGGGCTCCGGTAAAACCAAACAAACCCAAAACTTCCTGTTACAAAAGGTTGTCATTCTGAGCCTCGGGCGAAGAATCTCGATTTTGCCTTTGACCTTTCACCTTTGCGCTTTGAGCTTTTATCTCTTACTTATGCCCTTTGCTTTTTCTCAGCGGATTGGGGCCGAGTTTCCGGGCCCTTTCCGTCATCTCGTTGACCGCGGCGGCGAACTTGTTGGCATCGGAGGCCCCGAGGTTGAACATCTCGAGTCTCTCCCCTTCTATTCCCGCCTCCCGAAGCAATTTGCGCGCGTACCCGACCCGCCGCTTGGCCTTTACATTTCCTTCCAGGAAATGGCAGTCGCCTTCCTCTCAGCCGGCGACCAGGACCGCGTCCGCACCGGCCTCGAAGGCCTTGAGCAGATGGGACACGTCCACCCGGCCGGTGCACATGAGTTTCACGATCCTCACGTTCGCGGGATATTCCAGCCGGAGTGAACCCGCCAGGTCCGCCGCGGAGTAAGCGCAGTAATGGCAGCAGAAGGCCACTACCTTGGGCTCAAATTCCACCATTCATCCTCCTTTTAATCAAATTCCAATCACCAAATTCCAATGACCAAACAAATACCAAAATCCAATAACAAGGGTTGTCATTCCCGCGAAAGCGGGAATCCAGGCAAATCCAAGCAAATGAAAAACCCTGGATTCCGCATCAAGTGCGGAATGACGGCAAGAAACAATCGCCCTGCAAAACCACAGTAAAGAAAATATCGATATCGTTTCTGAAAATTGAGTTTTAAAATTTAACTTTTTTCTGGTCATTTTTAATTGTTTGGTAATTGGAATTTGGACATTGGTTTTATCGGTTATTGGTTATTGTTTGATTATTGGAGCTTGGAACTTGGTCATTGTCTTCATAAAGGGCTTTCAATTTGGAGACCACCTGTTCGTCCTTGTAATTCTGCAAAAAGATCGCCTTGCGCGGGCAGGCGGCGGCGCAGATCCCGCAGCCCTGGCAGGCGGCCGCGGCGATCTCGGCCACCCCCTTCTCCCCGATCCGGGGCACCTGGAACGGGCATTCCCGGACGCAGGTGAGGCAGGCCGCGCAGCGCTCCGCGTCCACCACCGAAACGACCCCGCCCACGTTCAGGAAGGGCCGGGAGAGAATCGTGGCCGCCCGGGAAACCGCGCCCTGGGCCTGGGCCAGGCTTTCCCCGATGAACTTGGGGGAGTGGGCCAGGCCGGCGAGGAAAATCCCCTCGTTGATGAAATCCAGGGGCCGGAGCTTCGGATGGGCTTCCATGAAAAAACCATCCGCGTTCAGGGGAAGCTTGAGCCGGGTCGCGAGCTCGTGGGCGTCGGGCCGGGGTCGGACCGCGGCGCTTAAAACCAGGTAGTCCGGGTTTAACCGGACCCACCTTTTCAGGGAAAGATCCAAAACCTCGACCCGCAGACACCCTTTGTCATCCCGGCTCACCCGGGGCTTCTCCTCCGGCTCGTAGCGGAAGAAGAGCACCCCTTTTTCCCGGGCTTTTTTATAGTAAAGTTCCCGGAAGGCATAGGTCCGGATATCCCGGAAGATAATGAAAACCTGGAGCCCCGGATTGATCTCCTTGAGTCTCAGGGCGTTCTTAACCGCCTGACTGCAGCAGATCCGGCTGCAGTACATGTGTTTTTCCTCCCGCGAGCCCACGCACTGAATCATCACCACCGAGCGCGCCTCCCGGAGGCCGGCCTCGCCCCGGCCCGCCATCCCCTCCAGCTCCTTCTGGGTGATGACCCGGTCGGATTGCCCGTAAAGGTATTCCGTCGGTTTATATTCCTCCGCCCCGGTCGCCACGATCGCGACGCCGTGCTCGATCTCCTTCTTCTCTTTCCCGACGGCGATGGTGGTGAGGAAATTACCCACGTAACCGGAGAAATCCGCGATCTCGGCGTTTTTATAAACGTTGATCCGGGGATCCTGTTCCACCTGCGCGATCAGCTTTTCCAGCCAGGGACCGGGGGCGAAGCCCTCGAGGGTGGATTGGATCCCGGCCAGGTTGCCTCCAAGCTTCCCGGTTTTCTCGACCAGGACCGTCTCAAACCCCTGGGCGGAAAGAGAGAGGCTGGCGCTGATTCCCGCGAGCCCCCCTCCGATCACCAGGGCCCGGTGCTTGATCGCCAGGGGAAATTCCTGCAGGGCTTCCAGGGTCGCGGCCCGGGCCACCGCCATCCGGATTAAATCCCCGGCCTTGTCCGTCGCCGCCCGGGGATCGGAGAAATGCACCCAGGAACACTGGTCGCGGATGTTGGCCATCTCGAAGAGGTACTTGTTCAGCCCGGCCTCCCGGAGGGTATCCTGGAAAAGCGGCTCGTGGGTCCGGGGGGAGCAGGAGGCCACCACCACCCGGTTAATCCCCTTCTCCCGGATCACCCCGGCGATCCGGCGCTGGGTATCGGTGGAACAGCTGTAGAGATTTTCCTCCGCGTGCACCACCCCGGGCAGGCGCAAAACCCCCCGCACCAGCGGGGAAATCTCCACCACCCGGGCAATGTTGGTACCGCAGCGGCAGACGAAAACCCCGATCCGCGCTTCTTCCCCCTTTACATCCCTTTCCGGGGGGTAAACCTTTTCGGCGACCAGCGTGCCCCGGACGGAGGCGATCTCCTGGGAAGCCAGGCAGGCGGCGCTCGAGGCCGAGATCACCGACTCGGGAATATCCAGGGGAGCGGAAAAGGCCCCGGCCACGTAAATCCCGGGCCGGGAAGTGACATTGGGGCTGAATTCCTCCGTCAGGCAGAAACCGTAGGGGTTGAGCTTAACCCCCAGCCGCCGGGCCAGTTCCCGGGCCTCCGGGGACGGGTCCAGGCCCACCGAAAGAACCACCAGGTCGAATTCCTCCTCGCGCTTCTCCCGCCCTCCTTCCCCGGAATACTGCAGGACCAGGTTGCAGGTGGATTGCTTCTCCTTGATCGTGGAAATAATACCCCGCTCGTATCTGACCCCGAATTTCGCCCGGGCGGATTCGTAGTATCGCTCAAAGCCCTTGCCGAAAGCCCGGAGATCGTTATGAAAAATCGTGGTTTCCAGGCCGGGCTCGTGCTCCTTGGCCATGATCGCCTCCTTGGTGGCGTACATGCAGCAGACCGAGGAACAGTATTCCCTTCCGCAGAGGGAGTCGCGCGAGCCGACGCACTGAATCCAGGCGACTTTCTGGGGGCGCTTCTTATCGGAAGGACGGAGAACCTGGCCCGCGAACGGCCCCGAAGCCGAGAGAATCCTTTCAAACTCCAGGCTGGTCACGACATTCGGCATCCTCCCGTAGCCGTATTCCCCCTTGATCCGGGCGTCGAAGGGCGCGAACCCCGGGGTCAGGATTATCGACCCCACCTGGAGTTCCACCTCCTCCTTCTTCATCCCGTGATCAATGGCCCGGGCCTGGCAGGCTTCGACGCACTGGTAGCATTCGCTGCAGAGACCGCAGGCCAGGCAGCGGCCGGCCTCCTCCCGGGCTTTCGCCTCGGAGAGGCCGGGCTTGACCTCGGAAAAATCGCGAAGCCTTTCCCGTCCGGCGCGGGCCGGCATTTTCACCCGGGGCCGGGGTTCCACTTCGGTCAGGCCGGGGATCTCCCCGATCCCGGGGAATTCCCGGGGCCGGCCGGTTCGAAGGTCCTCACCCCGGAGGTACCGGTCGATCGAAACCGCCGCCTCTTTCCCGGCGGCGATCGCCTCGATCACGGTCGCCGGGCCGAGGACCATGTCCCCCCCGGCGAACACCCCCTTGACCCCGGTTTCCAGGGTCACCGGGTCCGCCCGCAGATTGGACTGGGAGGTGAGGGAAAATTCTTTTTCGCCAGCGAGCCAGGCGAGGTCCGGAACCTGGCCGACCGCGGGGATGACCGTGTCCGCCTCGAGCCGGAACTCCGAGCCCGGCACCGGAATCGGGCTCCTTCTCCCGCTCGCGTCGGGACTCCCGAGCTCCATCCGGAGGCATTCAATGCCTTTAACCTTTCCCCCTGCGCCCAGGATCCGGACGGGGGCCGCCAGGTAATTTATTTTGATCCCTTCCTCTTCCGCTTCCTCGATTTCCTCCCGGTTCGCGGGTATCTCCGCGCGGGAGCGCCGGTAGAGGATAAAGGCCTCCTCCGCGCCCTGGCGCCGGGCCGTGCGCACGGCGTCAATGGCGACATTGCCGCCTCCGATCACCGCCACCTTTTTCCCGACCGGCAGGGGCCGGCCGAGGTTGGCGGCGCGGAGAAAATCCACCCCCGGGATCACTCCCGATAAATCCTCGCCCGGGATCTCCAGGCCCCGGTTCCGGTGGGCGCCCACCGCCAGGAAGAACGCCTGGAAACCCTGGCTCATCAGCTCCGGGAGGCGGTAAGGGGATTTTCCGACCGTGACCCCGGTTTTGATCTCGACCCCCAGCGCTTTCACCCGCCCGATTTCCCGGTTGAGGATCTCGCGCGGCAGGCGGTAAGGCGGGATCCCCACCGCCATCATTCCGCCCGGCACCGGGAGCGACTCGAAGACCGTCACCGGATATCCCGAGAGGGCCAGGTAATAAGCCGCGGTCAGCCCGGCCGGGCCCGAACCGACGATCGCCACCTTCTCGGTTTTCTTTCCCGCCGGAACCGGGAGCGGATCTTCGCCTCCCGCCGCGACCGCGTCGGCCGCGAACCTTTTCAGGTCGCAGATGGCGATGGGTTCCTCCACGTCCTTCCGGATGCATTTTTCCTCGCAGGGGTGGGGGCAGACCCGCCCCAGGACCGCGGGGAAGGGAGCCTCCGCGCGGATCAGTTCCAGGGCTTCCCGGTATTTGCCCTGGGCGATCAGAGCCACGTAACCCTGGACGCTGATGTGGGTCGGGCAGGCCACCTTGCAGGGCGAGGAGCCCCGCTTGTCGATCAGGTAAGCGCTGGGGATGGCCTGGGGATAGCGCTGGTAAATGGCCTTCCGGAGGGCCAGTTTCTCGTCGAACTCGCTGGCCAGGAACACCGGGCATTTCTCCACGCAGTCCCCGCAGGCGTTGCACTTCTCCAGATCGACGAAGCGGGGGCGTTTTTCCACTCTCACCCGGAAATTGCCCGCCTGCCCCTCCACCGCTTTCACCCCGGCGTTGGTGATGATCTCGATGTTCCGATGCTTGTCCACCTCGATGAGCTTGGGCGAGAGCATGCACATGGAGCAGTCGTTGGTGGGAAAGGTCTTGTCCAGCTCGGCCATCCGGCCGCCGATGGCCGAGTTTTCCTCGACCAGGTAGACCTTGAAACCGGAATTGGCGAGATCCAGGGAGGCCTGGATCCCGGCGATCCCGCCGCCGACCACCATCACCGCGCCGACCTTATTCTGTTGGTCCGGATTTTTGGAAAAGTCTTTTCCCGTTTGGTTTTCCTTCATCAAAGTCCTCGTCATTCCGGGCTTGACCAAGCCTGCCCCGGACTTGATCCGGGGGAATCCAGTTCCTATTAAATGGTTCCCCGCTTTCGCGGGGATGACGATTGATGCGCAATTATTTGAAAAACCAGGCTTAAATCAGCCCTTTCTCTTTTAAAAATTTCCTCGGATCGGTGAGATGCCGCTTCCACCAGCCTTTGGTGTCCGGATTTTGAAAGGCCAGTCCCATCAGCTCGGTAAAATAAAAAATCGGCAGCTTCGGCTTTTTCCCCGATTCCCGGGCAATCTCGTCCTGCTGGCCGTCCAGGTTGGCCTGGCAGAGGGGGCAGGCGGTGACCACGCAGTTCGCCCCGGCTTCCTCCGCGTTCTCCAGGAGCTTCCCGACCAGCCTCCGGACGATGTCCGGCCGGGCCAGCACCAGGCTGCCCCCGCAGCAGTCGGTCTTATAGGACCAGTTCATCACCTGGGCGCCCAAGATTTTAAGGATGTTATCCATCACTTTAGGGTCTTCCGGGTCGCGGGCCCCGGTCACCCGGGGCGGCCGGACCGTAAGGCAGCCGTAATAGCAGACCGGCTTGAGCCCGGGCAGGGGTTTCCTGACCTTTTCCCGGATTTTCTTCGGCCCGACGTCTTCCCAGAGAAAATCCGCCAGGTGCTTGATCCGGATTTTCCCCTGGTAACCGATCGGGATTTCCTCCTTCTCGGGACCCTCGAGAAGCTTCTTCTCCGCCGTCTTCAGCCTCTGGAAACAGGCGGCGCAGGGCACCACCAGGTCCCGGCCGGCCTTTTCCGCGATCCAGAGATTCCGGGCGGAAAGCAGAACATCCAGGCGTTCGTTGGTGGCGTGGCCGGAGGTGGCCCCGCAGCAGTTCCAGTCCGGTAGTTCGCCGAGTTCCACCTCGAGATCCCGGGCCACCGCTTCGGTCGATTCGCCGTATTCCCTTCCCGAGCTGTCCAGGGAGCAGCCGGGATAATATGAAACCTTGATCAATTCGCTATTCTTCATCAGCGATTACGTTATGAAAGCTGCCAAGCAGCCAGGCACGCTTCGCTCCCAGGCACGCTGGCGCTTCCAAGACAGAAAACTGCTTTTTAGTTGAACCCTCGAATTCTTTTCCCCTCGCGTCTCAGCACTCTTAACCTTTGACCTTTGACCTTTCACCTTTGACCTTCTGTTTGGCCTTGGCGAAGATCGCCCGGAGCTCGCGGGATTCCCCCACCGCCCGGGGGATAATCTTCAACTTCCCTTTTTTAAACATTTTCCAGCCCAGCTTGATCTCGCCGCGGTTCAGGGTCCGGGTCCAGGCCTTCAGGGCCCCGAGCATCCCCGGCTCGTAAAGCCGGCCCAGGAACCGAATCGTCATCATGAAAACCCGGTGAAAGGCCAGGATCTCTTTCTGGGCAGGCGTGATTTTTTCCGCGATGGCCGCTTGCCTCAAAGTGTCCATGAGGTGGGCGATATCAATATCGTTCGGGCAGCGGGTGGTGCAGGTCTCGCACGAGGCGCACACCCAGATGGTGGAGCTTTGCAAAACCTCATCCTTAATTCCGAGTTGAACCATCCGGATTACCTGGTGGGGCATGATATCCATGGCGAAGGTAACCGGACAGCCGCCGGTGCACTTCAGACATTGGAAACAGGATGAAACCCGGGTCCGGCTTTTTTCTTCCACCTCCCGGCCGAATCCCGGATCGGGAATGACGGCCCGGGCAACAGGATTAGCGGTTATTTTTTTTGTATCACTCATCCCGGGCAATCCTTTCCGGATGGGAAAAAACCGTGAAAGCGGATTTTCGCAGGTAACCAATCACCGTGAGCCCCAGGTCTTCCGCCTGTTCCAGGGCCAGATCGGTCGGGGAATGGAGCGTGACCAGGACCGGAATCCCGGCCCGGGCCGCTTTGAACACCATTTCGGAGGAAATCCGGCCGGTGGTAAAGAGGATTTTCCCGGTAAAATCTACCCCGCGGAGCAGACAGTCGCCGATAACCTTATCCACGGTATTATGCCTGGCGATATCCCGGGCCGCGGCCTGCTTCCCACCCCCGCCCCAGAGAAATGAATAATGAAGCCCTCGGCCCGGGTCCGTTTGTTCCTCGCCCCGGCTTAAGATTTCCTTCCCCCCCCGCAGAAGCTCCCGGGCCGGAACCCGGAGCTGATCTAAATTCCTATGGCTTCGGGCCAGGAAATCCGGGTTGGAAAAGTTTACGCCTCCCCCGCAGCCGCTCCCGATCTCCCGGTTCCAGCCCCGGCGGGTTTCCGGGGTAATCACCGGGGGATTTTTAACCTCCACCTCGATCCGGCCGCCATTTTCCTTAACCTCCACCAGGTCCTCGATCTTCTCAATCAATCCCCCGGAAAACAGGAAACCGACCGCCAGCTCCCTGCGCATCCCCGGCGAAGCCGGGAGGATGACCAGGGGCACCCCGTTCAGGTAGATTTCGATTTTCTCTTCCCGCGGAGGCCGGACCTCCTGGGATTTCACCTCTTTTTCCCGGTATAAAGAGGCAAGCGTCGGTTTATGCAATTTCGAACCAGACATGTTCCGAAAAATTTTCGCCCGGGGGTCCGAGCCGCCAGTGAGTTACCCCGCCCACGGAGCGGGACATGTAAAAAACCTCTTCTAAAAATAGTAGCTGCCATTATCTGCGGGGGCAATGTCAAAACAATCGAAAATTGACAATGGATAATTGCGGATCGAAAACTGCCGCTATGCCGGCATCCGGATCCGGATGGATTTAGGGAGGATGGTAAAGACGGAAGGCAGGCGGCCGGGCTGTTCGCCGTCCACATCGAGAAGAACCTTCTCTTCGGAAACGGCCTCGACCACCCGGCCGCGAAAAACCTGGACCTTGGGATGTTCCAGGTGCTTTCCCTGGTAGATTTTGGTTCCCCCGGCCAGGATTTCTCCGAAGCTCATGTCGCCCATAACCACGATGTCGAAAAGACCGTCGTCGAGTTTCGAGCCGGGGGCCACCCACATCCCGCCCCCGAAATACTGGCCGTTGGCCACCGCGGCGTTGTAAACCCGGCCCTCCCATTTCTTCTCGCCGTCGATCGAGATCTTCACGTGCTTGTTTTTATAGAGGAGCGTGGCCACCACCGCCCCCCGGAGGAAGGAGATTTTTCCGCCCAGGACCTTGGTCTGGCGGTTGACCCGGTCGTCCACTTCCCCGCCGATCCCGAAACTCGCGATGTTGATGAAGAGCCGCGTCACCTTTTCTTCCCGGTGATTGACCAGGGTGAGCATCCCGGCGTCGATCAGGCGGTCCTTCCCCTCTTGCAATACCCGGATCGCCGGCTCGATATCCTTCTCGATCTTGAGGGCCTTCCGGAAATCCCCCCCCGTGCCCTTGGTCACGACCGCGAGGACGGCCTCCGGGCTCACCGGCGTGGGCTTCCCCCCTTCCAGGTTAAAAAACCCGTTGACCACCTCGTTGTGGGTCCCATCCCCGCCCACGCTCACCACCATCTGGAACCCCGACTTTAACGCTTCCCGGGTGATCCGGGTCGCCTCGCCCGGGGCCCGGGTCAGGAGGGCCTCGAAATCCCCGATCGCCTCCCTGATGGCCCGGCTGATCTGGGGCCATTCCCGCCCGGTCCGGCGGTTGGCGGAATTGGGATTCACGACCACGAATGTTTTAAAAGTATTCATTTTCGGTAGGCGCAGGCTTCAGCCTGCGATATTCTTGCGCAACCTAAAGGTTGCGGCTACCAGGATCTCCCTTTCATGGCTTCCAATTTGTATTTTAAAGCTTTTCCAATACGATGTTGACAATATCCTTCACCGGAATATTGGGATCCTGCCTCTGGAAATTCCGCTCGCAGAACGGGCAGGAGGTAACCAGGAGCTGGCCCCCCTTCCGGCCGAATTCCTCAAGTCTCCGGGCCGTGATTTTGCGCGCGGTCTCCGGGAATAAAAGGGGCACCGCCCCCCCGCCTCCACAGCAGATCGAATCCTGGCGCGACCAGAAAAGCTCCCCCGCCGGTTCGCCGAGAACCCGGGCCAAAATCTTCCGGGGCGGATCAAAAACCCCGAGATAGCGGCCGAGATAGCAGGGATCATGATAGAAAATCGCTGGGATGCTGGGAGGCTGGGACGCGGGGACGCTCCCGGCTTCAAATTCCGATGTCTTCTGACCTCCTGGCGTCCTAGCTTCCCAGCTTCCCAGCTTTTCATCGAGAAACTCGGTGATATGCTGGACCTTCCCCGGGATCCGGATGCCGAATTGCTCATAGCGCACCTTGAGCACGTAGACGCAGGCCGGGCAGCCGGAAAGGATGAGCTTGTAACGGCTTAATTTTTTCGCTACCTTCCCGGCCCGGGCCTTGAAGGCCTCGTATTCCCCGAAATTCAGGAGGGGCATCCCGCAGCAGAATTCCTCCTCGGCGTAAAAGCCGACGTAATCAATCCCCAGCCGGGAAAAAACCTTCTCGGTATCGGTGATATTCCCGGGGCGGTACTTGGTGGCGGTGCAGCCGGCTAAATAAACCGCCTGGGCCTCCGGGACCCGCTTCTCGGCCCGGATCAGCTCGTTGATTCTTTCGTTCAGGCGGGGACCGAAGGGGGTGCCGTCGGCGTTGTAGCGGGAGAGAAAATTTCTGGCTTTCTCCCCACGATAATCCGCGGCCTGGCCCCGGGCCTCTTCCATCACCGCGGGTACCTCGATCAGGTGCTGGCAATAGGTCCGGCAATGCAGGCAAAAGGCGCAGTGGTGAAAGGTCTCGGCGATCTCGGGGGTAAGCGGGAGGCGGCCGGCCCGGACCAGGTGCAGGATCTCCTGCCGGACCTGCGGGATGGATGTCTCTTTCCGCTCGGCCTCGGCCACCGGGCAGGCGAACCGGCAGAGCTTGGGGCAATAGGTGCAGTAACTTATTTCCTTTTTAAAACGATCAAGATTCAATTTCTATCCTGTAGCCGCAGGCTTCAGCCTGCGGCTCCTCGCAACCTAAAGGTTGCGGCTACCGAATTCTACGAGCCCGACGTAGCTTCCCAGCGTCCTAGCTTCTGAGCATTTTTATATCCCCAGCTTCCCCGGATTCATGATCCCGCGGGGATCGAAGGTCCGCTTGAGGGCGCGCAGGGTTTCCATCCCCGCGGTTCCCCATTCCTCCACCATCCAGGGTCCCTTCAATTTGCCGATCCCGTGATGGTGGCTGATCGATCCCCCCGCCCGGGCGCAGGCATCCATCGCCGCTTTCCAGATCAGTTCATAGAGTTTTCTTTTTTCCTCCGCGGTCGGGGCCTGGGCCACGGTGGTGAAATAAATCGAGCAGCCGGTGGTATAGGCGTGAGAGAAATGGGCCATGATCAGGGCCTGGGGCGAAACCGCCTCCCGCATCGAATAGTAAAGCTTTTCCAGGTTGCTCCAGGTCGTGGATACCTCGATCGTGTCGGCAAAGGCCCCGGCGGTGAAAATCTTGGAAAGCTGATAGGAAACCGCGTACCGGCTTTCCCACCAGGCCAAACCCGGATCCGGCCCCAGAAAAGCACCCCCGGCTTTTTCCCCGAGAGCCCGGGCTTCCGTCTCTTCCACTTTCACCTGTTCCGAAAAGCCTTCGAAAACCAGGATCAGGAGGCACTTTTCGGGGGCCAGGGCCGCCAGGCGGTTCAGCATCTTGGGACGGGTCAGGAAAAATCTTTCCCCCTTCTTCAGAATCTCATCGCGGAGACGGGTGGTAATCCCCTCGCCCTTGCCCTTGCCGTCGGGCAGGGGCAGGTCCCCGATTTCTTTACCCCGGGAACCGACCAGGAAAGTGTCCAGTTCGTCATAAAGCCGGGCGACCGCGGGCTTGATCCCTCTCTGCAGTACGGTCCGGATCGCGCCCAGGGCGGGGGAAACCCCTTTGAATTCCATCGCGAAAAATGTCCGGGTCTCCGGTTCCCGGTGGATCTCCATCGTCGCCTGCGTGATCACCCCGAAAATCCCCTCCGACCCGACAAAGAGCTGCTTCAAATCCGGACCGGTCGCGGCCCGGGGGGTAACCCGGGTATTCATGATCTCGCCGCTTGGCAAGACCACCTCCAGGCCCAGGACCATGTCCTCGATTTTCCCGTATTTCGTGGAAAGCTGTCCGGCGGAACGGCCCGCGAGCCACCCGCCCAGTGTCGAGCAATAGATCGAGGAAGGAAAATGCCCCAGGGAAAAACCCCGTTCGTTCAGTCTCCGTTCCAGGATCTCGCCCATGATTCCTGACTGGACCGTGGCCAGGAGCGAGTTTTCGTCGATCCCGATAATCTTATCCATCCTTTTCAGATCCAGGATCAACCCGCCCTTGATCGGAACCGTGCCCCCGCAGACCCCGCTGCCGGCCCCGAAGGGGATGACCGGGACGCCGTTTTTGCCGGCCCACTTCAGAACCCGGGCCACCTCCTCGGCGCTCTCCGGCCAGGCGATCGCGTCCGGGGGATACTCAACAGGTAGAGAGGTGGTTAGATGGCTGGGTGGCTGGACGGATGGTCCCTCCGGGCCGTAAGCCCTACTGGGCCGGAGGCTGCTGGTCTGCTGGTCTGTTTCCCCGAACCCGATCTGCAGATAAGTCCAGAGATCCCGGGCGTAGGCGATTTTATCCGCCGGTTGGGTTGAGACTTTTTCCGCCCCTAAAATTTTGACTAATTCCTGGATTTTCGCTTCCATGTTTCTCCCGTAATTCAAGGCATTTACCCCCTCATAAATCAACCCTTTGATTTCCCCGGTCTAAAGCCCGGGGTATGCTCAAGGTTGGGCATCCGGGATTTCTCCGGCCCGCTGGCGGGCGAATACCGTGATTCGGAAGCCCCGCATCTCCCGATACAGTATTCCCGCGAGCTTTTCCCATAGGGCCGGCATTTTAAATTCCTTGATCACCTCGTATTTGAGCCGGTTGCCCGGGCTCCCCTTCTCCAGCCGGTGATAAACCTCGGCATAATCCCCGAAACCCGGACCGTTAAAAATATCGGAATAGGCCAGGGCCAGATAATCCGGTTCCCGGGAGAGAATCCGCTGGGTCGTGGAACCCCGGGGAAAAACTATATTTTCGCAGTTCTCCCCGCAGATTCGAGGGGTGGGTGAGAAGACCCAGTAATAGCTCAAGACTTTTTTCTCCGCCGGAAGATGCCCCTCAACCCATTGGCCGCAATTCTCATAAGCGGAAAAAAGCGTGCTAAAGTGCGGAACCGCCAAATTGGAAAAATCGAAAAGGAGAATCAAAACCAGCGTCAGCCAACCCCATTTTCTCTTCGCCGGGTTCGCGGCCGGGATATATTCCGCGAGAAAAACCGCGGCTCCCATCGCCGCGAATGGCAAAATCGGGAGCTGATATTGGAACTGCACCAGCTTGGAGACCCCGCTGAGGAGAAAGTAGAAAACCGGGAAGACGATAAAGATGATTCCCAGTTTAAAATTGTTTTTGCCCAGGTAATAAACCCCGGCAAAAAAAACCGGGTAAAGCGGGATCCCCAGCAGGAAAGGGAAAAGGATGAAAAGCTGGTAGAGATATCGGACGGGAATCCAACCTTGTGAATCGAGCTGGAAAAACACATTTTTTTCCGCCATTACCGCCAGCAGATCCAGGCCGTGAGTAAACCCCCGGAAATCCAGAAATATATATGGGCTGGTCAGGGCCAGGGTCATTACTCCCAGGTAGAGCGAGAGCGCCAGGCGGAGATCGAAAATCGTAATCCCCCCCTTACCGCGGCGGTGCGGGGAAAGAAAATGGGCCGCGATAATCGGTAAAAAAGAAATCATATTATACTTAGTCGCCAGCGCCATTCCCGCCCCGACCCCGCTCCAGAGATAACTGCCCAGGTCCGGGGAATCGTAAAGTTTCAAAGAAAAATAGAAGCTAAAAAGCACGAAAAATGCCAAGGCCGAATCCACCTTCAGGATCTGGGAGATAAAAATATGAAACGGGCTCAAGGCTAAAAATAAAGCCGAGAGCAAACCGGCCCTCCGGCCGCCCAGCCTTTTCCCGATCGCGTAAACCAGGTAAATCGAAGCGAGTCCAAATCCCAGGGAAGAAAAACGACCCAGATAAAGAAGGATATAATTGTGATCCGCGTAATTGAAGTTGGCGATCAGTTCCGGGAACCGGCTCTCCCCTCCGAAAAATAACCACTGCCCCCCAAAATAAAGCAGGAAAATAAAGGCCAGAAAATAAAAAAGGAAGGAACCATAAATGAAAAGGTGGGGATTTAGGTCCCCGGTCTTGAGCATATTCAGGGCCTTCTCCAAAAAAAGCCTTTCATCCGGCCCGTACTCAAAATAGGGCAGAAGAAAGCCAATCCCCCGAACCCGCAGCGCCCCGGCCAGCAGGAGAATCAGAAATATCGCCAGCCGGTCTGACGCCGCCAGGCGGGCCCACCATTTCCCGATCGCGCTCAAGTTCGAATCACCCCATTTACCAGGAAGTCCCGAAAAAAGCCTTGAGATCCGAAAGCAGGGTCCGGTGTTTAAGACCGAAAAGCAGCCGCCGCCAAAAAAAGCCCGGGTTCAGATAAACCTTTCGGTAAAACCGGTGAAAATACTTTTCCACCACCTCCCAATCCAAATGGGGATGCCGGTAGACCGAACGCGGAACCCGATAAAAATTGTAATCCCCCCAGCCCCCTCCCCGCAGTAAGCCCTCCGCTTCCAGCCTCTGGTACAGGCTGGTCCCCGGGAGTGGAATCGTGTAGGAGACTTTGGCAAAATCCAGGCGCAGCCGGCGGGCGAAGTTCAGCGTCGAAATCAGATCCTCTTCCTCCTCTTCCGGAAGTCCGATCATGAAAAAACCGAAAACCTCGAGTCCCAATTCCCGGCAATCGGAAACCACCTCCTCCACCTTCTCGATCCGGATTCCCTTCCCGATCTTCTCCAGAATCTGGGGGCTCCCCGATTCAATCCCCAGGTAGACCCGATAGCATCCGGCCCGCTGCATCTGCCGGAGGAGTTCCCGATCCAGCGTATCCACCCGCAACCCGGTAACCGGCGCCCAGGGGAATCGCCAGCCGCTCCGGATGATTTGCGCGCAGATCTCCAGGGCTCGCTCCCGGTCGTGAGCGAAATTATCGTCGGCCAGGTGAATCTCCCGGAAACCCCGGTCCAGCATTTTTCGGACCTCGTCCAGGACCCGCGGGGGCGATTTGGCCCGGAATTTTGTCCCCCATGCCTTCTTGGTGCAATAGGAACAGGTGCCGGGACATCCCCGGCTGGTTTCGAGCCAGCCACAGGGATTTTCCCGGGCCAGGAGATGGGAAGTGCGGTAGCGGGAAAGCTCAAATATTTCCCAGGCGGGAAATGGAAGATCGTCCAGATTTAAAACCGGCGGGCGGGGCGGGGTTAAGCGCGGCCCGTTTCCCCCCCGGTAGGCAATCCCCAAAACCCGGGAAAAATCCCCGGCGGCATATATCTCCGAAAGCGTCCGATCACCTTCCCCCACGACGAGAAAATCGAACGGGATCTCCTTCAGGGTGGCCGCCGGGAGGACCGTCGGGTGGGGCCCTCCCCCGATAATCGGAACTCCCGGGATGCGTTTTTTCAATAAATTCACGACCCGTAAAACCTCCGGGAAATGGGGAGTGGTGAAGGAAATACCCACCCCGTCCGGGGGAAAATCCTTAAGCTTTCGGTCCAGGAAACGCCCGGGCGAGCGATAATGATTTGCGTCAAATATCTGAACCTCGAAACCGGAATCCCGCGCCCCCGCCGCAACCGCGGCCACTCCCAGAGGAGGAGAAAAGGGAGCCCCCGACCGGATGGCCGTGCGCCGATATATCCCCCGGGAGGAAGGGATAACGATCAGCAGCTTTTTCCTCATCGCTTGCTCCGCGCTCCCTTGATCCTCCAGATAATCAGGTCCCCCGAGTAAACCGCGCTGGGAAGAATATCGCACTCGATCCAGCACCCCCGGCAATTTATTACCGCCTGCCGCAGGTCTCGGGCCCGGGATGAATTCCAGATTCCGGAAAGCGAATTTTCCTTGAGGTTCCCACCGCTTTGGTTCAAGCCCGAGCAGGGAATCATTTCGCCATCGGCCCGGATCCGAAAGTGGGAAAAGAAGGCGGAACATTTCGGCTGCGGGTGGCTCTGCCCCCGAAAAATCCGGTTCTCCTCCCCCGCCGTGAGATATTTAACCCCCAGTCCCCAGATCCGGGCCGAGAGGGAAGGAAAAGGGGGCAGGGCCTGCTCGGCGGCCGCCCGCACGTCCCGGTAAACCCGCGCGAGTTCTTCTCGCGGGAGTGAAAAAGCCGGGGCAAAGGGAATTTCTTTTTGCCGGGGATCCAGATCGATCTGGGTGTTCTCGTTATACCGGGCCGCCACCACCATCCGATAGCCGAGGTCATACTCCCGGGCTATGCTGATTACCCGGTCTCGCCATTCCAGGTTTTCCGGCGTCAGGGTGTGATTGATTCCCGCCGGGAAGGGGAACCGCTCCCTCCGCTGGCGAATGAGTTCCAGGGAACGGATCACCTGGGCAAAAGCTCCCGGCACTCCCCGGACGCGGTCATGGATTTCCCCCTCGCCATCCACGCTGATCTGAAGAAAGATGCGGATCCGGTTTTTTTCCACCACCGTCAAAAGGTCGGCTAAGGCCTCCGGCAGGGTGCCGTTGGTGGTGAGATAAATCAAACGGGGCCGGGCCCGGAGGAAAATCCCGCTGATCATCTGCGGCAGATCGGCGCGGAGGAGAGGCTCGCCTCCGGTGATCCGGAGAAGATCCAGCCTATGACTCAGGGGATCCCGAAAGATTTCTTCGATCTCCGACCGGGAGAGTTCCCCTTCTCCCCCTCTCTCCGGAGAGCTGGGGAAAGCGCAGAAGCGACAGCGGGCGTTACAACGCCGGGTCACCTCCAGAGCGATTAGCCGGGGGCGCGGGCTCACTTTCCCCGACCGGGAGAGGCGGGTCTGGAAAATCCCTCGGGTTAGGTTAAACGGGTGCACTAATAAAGGCCCGATCGCCAAATAAACTTCCAGCCATCGAGAATCGTGGCCAGGATAATCCGGGGCCGGACCGAAAAAGACCTCTGGTTTTTCGGGGGCAGGCTCGCCACGGGAATCTCGGATAGTTTCGCTCCCCGTTCCCGGGAGCGGATGACGATCTCGGCCACCGCGAAGGGACTTTGGGAATACCAAGGGGTCTCCCGGAGCACGCTTTTTTTGTAAATCTTCAGGGGAGAATTAAGATCGGCGAAGGCAATCCCAAACAAGCGCCGGAGGGAAAAATTATACAGCCAGGAAATAAACCCCCGAAAGGCCCCGTAGGGTTTGTTGATCCGACGGGTGATCACCCCGTCATGATCAGCGAGAAACTCCAAGAGCCGGGGAATGAAGGAAAGCGCGATGGGATAGTCCCCATCCGTAAAACAAACCAGCTCAAAATCGCGGGTATGTTCCAAACCGGTTTTCAGGGCGGCACCATAGCCCCGATGAACCGGATGCCGAATCAGCCGGACCTGGGGATACTTCTCGGCCATCCTCCGGCCCACCCTTTCGGTTTCATCCGGGCTCCCGTCATCCACGATTATGACCTCAAATTTTTCCGCGCAGTCCGACAGCACCCGCACCCCGTCCTCCACCAATTCGGCAATCGTCCCGGCGTCATTATAGGCGGGAAAGATCAGGGATATGGAATATTTTTTAGGCAAGGGCATGAACCTGACGGACCGGCATGTTTAATGTTTCCCTAGGTTAGTTTAACAAATTCTCTTCCGATAGGATAAACCTTCCCCGACAATTGAATCCGGGGAATCTGCGGATGTAGATCGGGAAAAACGATTTTCCCGGCACCGGGACGCGCTGATTGTCTCGGGAGCGCCGGGGGGCTTACCGCGGGTCCTGGGCGCAGCGGAATCCCCAGTTATAGTACCAGAACGCGCCGATTATCGGGTTTCGGTCGAAAACCCGCAGGGTATGAGGACTCCCGTGCCGCCAATCCCCTCCCCGGAGGATCCGGAGCGAGCCAATCACGGGCCCGGGCGGATCTTGCGGGGGGGATTTGTAGTAATATAATGGGTTATACCAATCCGCTACCCATTCCAAAACGTTCCCGGCCATATCCATCAAGCCGTAAGGGGATGCTCCTCTGGGTTTGCTCCCCACCTCCCAGGTCCTCTTCTTCCCGCATCCGGTTTCTTCTTTCTGCTCGGGAAAGACCGCGTATTCGCAGGTCGGGGGTGTGTTTCCCCAGGGATAAATCCGGTCATCATTCCCCCGGGCCGCTTTTTCCCATTCGGCCTCGGTCGGCAGCCTTTTGCCCTTCCACCGGCAATAGGCCTCGGCCCGGTCCCAATTGATGCAGTTGATCGGATGGCGCCGGCGATCCTTTCGGCCTAAACTGCATTCCTCCCCATTGGGCGTCGGACGGCATTTCCCGGCTTTCCCGCAGGCCTCGTAATCCCCGGTGGTTACCTCGAAACGATCGATGCAATAAGCCCGCAAATAAACCCGATGATAAGGTTTCTCGTCCTTCTCGCAATCCTGGCCGAGGGCTTCCGGGCAACCCATCCCGAACTCCCCCGCGGGAATGAACACCATGTTTTCCGGACAGGGGTTTCTTTTCGCGGCCCCGCTTCCCGGCCCCGCCCCCGCCGAAATCCCGAAAAAAAGAAGCGGGAAAGCCAGGAAGGTTCCGGTGAGAAAAAGTTTAAAACCTCTTGAAGATATAGATCCTGATCGCATCGAGGGCCAGAAAGAAAAGTTCCATGACCGTTACTCCCAGCCAGAGGAAAACCCTAAAACCTTTTTTAATCGTCTTCGCCATTTTGGTTCAGGCCGCGTTGATTTTGATCGCTTTGCCTCAACTCGTTAGCAACCGGAAGAAAGCCCGGATCAGGCTTCGGGCGTCCCGGATCCAGTCGAAATCCACGGGCAGATCCGAAAACTCCTCAGCGAGGATGAACCGTTTCTGGTGGTAAAACCGGAAATATGCCCAGCGGTGGTAGAAGTTCAGGGTTTCCCGGGAAACATCCTTGAGCGGCACCGAGACATCCCCGTAATGCCAGCGTTTCCAGTTGATTTTCGGCAGTTTTCCCTCGGCCCGGAGTTGCTGGTAGATTTCGCTTCCCGGGTGAGGGGTGAAAAGGAAATACTGGACCGCGTCCAGGGGCAGTTCCCGGGAAAAGCGGGCGGTGGCTTTCAAATCTTCCCAGGTATCGGTGGGATAACCCAGGATAAAATAACCCTGGACCAACATTTTAGTGTTCTTTTTGATTAAATTGACCTTCTCGCGTACCAGATCGAGGTCCGCCCTCCGCTTCATCGCCCGGAGCGTCTGCGGCGAGCCCGACTCCACCGCCACGCACATGTAAAAGCACCCGGAGCGCTCCATCAGCTTGAGCATCTCCTCGTCCAAGTTGTCGAACCGGACCGCGTTCTGGGCGCAATCCCAGTGGATTTTCAGGTCCCGGCGGATGATTTCCTCCAGCAGTTTCAAAAAGTATTCCCGGTCCGCGGTCAGGGCGTCATCCACGAAGGCGAAGAAATCGATTCCATAGCGATTTTTCAGCTCGGTGATCCAGCCGATCACGTATTCAATCGAGTGGCGGCGCACCTTCTTGCCCGACAGGCGCCAGGCCGCGCAATAGGTGCAGGGCATCGAGCAACCCCGGGAGGTGACCACCGGAATGTAGTAGTTCCCGACATAACGAATCTTGCGGCTGGTCCGGATGTAGTCCCCCATTTTCAGCATTTCCCAATCCGGGTAACCGAATTCGTCAATGTTCTCGTGAAAATAGGGGGGATTGGCTTTCACCCCTTCGGGGCTCCGGTAGATCAGGCCGGGAATCTCGGAAAAAAATTGCGGATTGCGGATTGCGGATTGCGGATTTTTATTTTCAAGATTTGATCTTTGAACTTCTTTCTCTTGAACCCTTGAACCCTGGAACCCTTGAACCCCGACTTTTTCAAGGAACTTGGACAGCCAGATCTCCGCCTCCCCCTGCCAGGCGAAATCGGTCCCGGGGATATGGTTAAAAACGTCTTCCACGGCTCCGGAAGGGTGGGGACCTCCCACCCCGATGAGAGCCTGGGGACAATGTTTCCTGATTATTTCAATTGTCCGGTTGGCGGCTTGCACCCCCCAGGAATACACTTTCATACCGTAAAAGTCATAGGGATTTTCCCGGATAAACCCTTCGAACTTCTTCCAGGAAAGCTTTTCCCTCATGCAATCGAGAACGCGCACCTCGTGCCCGGCCTTCTGGAGCGCGGTCCCCAGGAAACCCTGGCCGATGTCAATGTAATATTGCTCGTCTTCCCAGCGCCGCCCGATCGGCTTGATTAAACAAATCCGCATATTCTCAATCCGCTCTAAACAGGTGTTTAAACCCGCTCCTTCAAATTATTTTCCCCGAGAAAATACACATCCGGAAATTAAACAAAGGAATTATATCAAACCTCTCTTTCCGTTTAAAAAGCCACCGGATGGCGTCTCAGCCGGGTCCAAAACCCTAATACCAAATTGATTACGACCAGGAAGAAATGATACCGGAGCGTGGCGCTCAAATTCCTGAACCGGATCGGCTTATAGAAAACCCGCTTAAAAAAGGAAGGGAAAGAGTAAAAGGCCCGATAAAAGTCCCAGCAATACTTTTCCAACTCTGCCGGGGTCATGTTCTTCGGGTAAAAGGTTGCGTGGGAACCTTCGTAATATGAAAATTTCCTATGTCTCTCCGGGATCATCCTGCCTTCGGTTTCCAGACGCTCCCATAATTTCGAGCCGGGAACGGGAACCAAAATGTGGGCGAACAGATAGTGAACGTGGTTTTCCACGAGGAAATCCAAAGTGGATTTGAAAGTCTCTTTGCTGTCCTCATCAAATCCGAACATCAGGCCCGCCGCCACGGGAACCCCGTGTTCGTGGAACCGCCGCAAATATTCCCGGTAACGCTCCGCGTTGGCAAAACCCTTGTCGACCTCGTTTAAATTTTTCAGGTTCAGCGATTCCATTCCGAGATAAGCCCCGAGACACCCCGATTCCCGCATCAAATCCAGCAGCTCCTCGTCTTCCGCCACCCGGATTTCGCTTTCCACCACCCACTCGATTTTCAGGGGGATCAAAGCCTTCAGCAGTTCCTTGGTGTAGCTGCGATCCACGGAAAAATTGTCGTCCGCCAGGAAGAAGGTTCGCTTTCTTTTCGACACCTCCACATCCCGAACCACGTCCTCGATCGGGCGCTTCCGGAATTTGCCTCCATAGATCCTCCACATACAGCAGAAATCACAATTGTAAGGGCAGCCCCGGGAGGACCAGATCGGGATGTACAAATAGTGGCCTTTTTTACGGGCCAGATCGTATCGGGGGGGAGGGATGTTTTTCAAATCGTGAAGCCGGTCCGCTTTATAAAACGGTTTGAGCTGGTGCTTTTGAAAGTCTCGAATTAACTGCGTCCAGACTCCCTCCGCCTCCCCCACTACCACCGTATCGCAATTTGCCTTCACTTCCTCGGGAAACATGGTGGCGTGGATCCCCCCGATTACCACCGTTTTTCCCCTTTTCCGAAATTCCGCGGAGATTTCATACGCCCGGGAGGCCTGATGGATCATGGCGGTAATCCCGATCAAATCCGCCGGATCGTCGAAATTAATCTTCCCCTCGATTTCCCGGACGAAATCCACCTCCACGTCCGGAGGAGTCAACCCGGCCACCAGCAGGATCGAAAGCGAAGGGCTGATCCGAACCCGCCGTAACCGGTTGATTTTTCCGTTGTCCCGATAATAAGAAGGCTCAACCAGCAGGACTCTCACTCCCTACCTCCCAGGAAATTTCCCCTTTTCCCTCGGTTAAAAGCCCGCATCTCAGGTGATTTGCAGTCCGGCGAAAACCTCCATTAGATTTTCCGGCCATTCACCCGTCTTTTCCATCCGGATCTGCCGGGCCGGCCGGTCGATCGCCGGCACCAGGCGGGTAATCCGCTCAAAGTTCCTTTTGCTGACGGTCATTGAAAATGCCTAATTTCTAATTAACCTAATTAGTTAATTAGACATTTTTCATTCGGATGTTTCCCGGGATCACTCCCATGCCCCGGTTCCGATTCTGCCCGTCATAATAAGTCACCACGGTTCTCGGTTGGATCGCGTCATTAAAATGCTTGATCCTAAATTCATGGGCTTTCCCGAAGGGATAAATGCCCGCGGCGATTACCTTTTCCAAGGCGGTCGTCCGGCCGAAATCCTTTTCGAGCCCCTTCCGGAGATCGCGAATATCCCGGGCCATCTTCTCGGTGGGGGCCAGGGACTCGGCCGCCCGCAGGAGGATCCGGTAATGCCCCGCCTGGCTTTTGATCTGCTCGGCCCGGCGCCGGAGCATCTCGCTCCCCGAATTCAGGAGATTGGGATAGGCCTCGTAATTGGTTTGAATCCACCGGACGAAGCTCGGCCCGAATTCATGGAAATCCTTCACGTAGGCTTCCCGCTGGATCTGCTCCGACTCGAGCGGGGTGAAATGGGGATGCTTGAACCAGATCTGCTTGAAGGCGTGCCGTTCCTCGAGCGGGATCGAATGCAGGATCCGGCCTTCCTGTTTCATCCGGCGCCACAGCACCGTCCCCTGGATGGGGGAATAATGCGCGAATTGGCTGTAGACCGGCCGGAGCGAGAGATGGTAGTTGATGTCCTCCTCAATGTTCTCCTGGGTGTGTTCGTCCAGGCAGAGGATCGAGGAAAGCACCGTCTTGATCCCGTAGTGGTGGAGCCCCTGCATTAGCCCCTCGATATCAACCCCCGCGTTCTTCCGATAGGGGCGCAGTTTAGACTCGATCCCGATCCAGACCACCTCCAGGCCCATCTCGGAAAGAAGCTTGGGGTCATACCGAGCCAGGTTGTTCACCGAACCGAAGGAAAGGTGGATCGGGTAATACCCGCCGCTTTCCTTCATCAGCCGGTGCAACTCCTCGAATCGGGCCGGTTCGGAAAAAACGTTCTCGTCCCCGATCAGGAGAAAGCTCCGGATCTTGAGCTCCCGCTCGTACCTTCGCATGAGGGCGAAAATCTCCTCCCCCTTTTCGAGGAAAGGGATCCGGCGCGGCGAGAAAAACTGGCCGGTGGAGCAGAAATCGCAACCCTCCGTGCATCCCACCCCGGAGACGATCACGCCCCCGGCGTTGAGATAGGGGTGGATTCCCAGGGCCCGGTAGAGATAGGCCAGGAACCGGATCGGGAGCCCCATGGTGCCGAGGAATTCATAGGTGGGGAGCAAAGGGTGGCGGAACCGGTATTCCTCCGGCTCCCCCAGGAGCTTCCGCAGGAAACCTATCCCCTCGCCCCGGCAGATATGGTCGTGCTCAATGATGTCCTCGACATTGTCGATCATCGTCCCGAAGCCGCCGATCACTATCTGGGAGCGGGGTGAAACCTGCCGGGCCAGCTCCGCCATCTTCTTCGCCTTGAGGAACATGGGCTGGATAAACGAGATCCCGACATAATCGTAACCCTTTTTCAGCTCCTCCTCGTAACGCCCCAGCGTCGGAAAATCGAGCACGGTCACCGGGTGATCGAGATTGTTCGCGATGATGTGGAGCTGGTGGGAATACTGCCGCTCCCGCAGGCCCAATACGCCCTGATACCGGGTCAGTTGATTATGAAATGTGTCGGGAACGATCTCCTTCCGCCCGTAGGCGTTGTCCACCCCGCAGGGTTTGAAGATGGAAGTCAGGAGAACTTTTTTTTGATCATTCATCGTTATATGTCTAATTTCTAATGACCAATTCCTAATTAATTCCCAAAAACAAAATTTCCAATACTGTTTACCGCTTCGACAATACCGAGCTCGTTTCACTTCCTAATCAAATGAATAATCGCTTTCAATTAATAATGGTTTTAAAATCTGTCATTAGAAATTAGTCATTGGGGTTTGATTAGGCATTAGGAATTAGTCATTCGTCATTTGTGATTTTTTACCTGGATGTTCCCCGGGATCACTCCCACGCCCCGGTTCCGGTTTTGCTCGTTAAAATAAGTCACCACGGTTTTCGGCTGGATCGCGTCGTTAAAATGCCTGATCCTGAACCCGTGTCCCTTGCCGAAGGGATAAATGCCCGCGGCGATTACCTTTTCCAAAGCGGTCGTCCGGCCGAAATCCTTTTCGATCGCCTTCCGGAGCTCGCGGATATTCCGGGCCATCTTCTCGGTGGGGACCAGGGACTCGGCCGCCCGTAGGAGGATCCGGTACTGCCCCATCCGGCTCTTGATCAGCTCGGCCCGGCGCCTGAGCATCTCGCTCCCCGAATTCAGAAGATTGGGATAGGCCTCGTGGTTCACCCGGATCAAGCGGACGAAGCTGGGCCCGAACTCGTGAAAATCTTTTTCATAGGCCTGGCGCTGGACGATCTCCGACTCGAGCGGGGTGAAATGGGGATGCTTGAACCAGATCTGCTTGAAGGCGTGCCGTTCCTCGAGCGGGATCGAATGCAGGATCCGGCCTTCCTGTTTCATCCGGCGCCAGAGGACAGTTCCCTGGGCCGGGGAATAATGCGCGAACTGGCTGTAAACCGGCTGGAGAGAGAGATGGTAGTTGATGTCCTCCTGAATGTTCTCCTTGGTGTGTTCGTCCAGGCAGAGGATCGAGGAGAGAATCATCCTGATCCCGTACCGGCGGAACTCCCGGATCAGGCCGGGGATGTCCATCCCGGTATTCTTCGGGTACGGTTGGAACTTGGACTCGATCCCGATCCAGACCACCTCCAGCCCCAGCTCCGAAAGAAAGCGGGGATCGTACTGGGCCAGGTGGTTCATCGAGCTGAAAGAGATTTGAATCCCGTAATATTTTTCCTGCCCCTTTAAACAGCGGTGGAGCTCTTCCATCCTCCCCTGGTCGGAAAAAACATTCTCGTCCCCCACCAGCAGGGTGTTTTCGATCCGGAAAACCCGGTCGTAGGTTTTCATCAGGTCGAAGATCTCCCGCCCGCTCCGGAGGAAGGGGATCCGGCGGGGCGAGAAAAACTGGCCGGTGGAGCAGAAATCGCAACCCTCCGTGCACCCCACCCCGGGCACGATTACCCCCGCCACGTTCTGCCAGCGGAGCTTCGGGAAGAAGGGCCTGATGAGGGCCGTGAGGGCGTTGATGGGAATGCCCATTATCCCCATGAACGCCACCGTGGGCAGGAGGGGATGGCGGAACTGGTATTCCTCCGGCTCCCCCAGGAGCTTACGCATGAAACCTATCCCCTCCCCCCGGCAGACATAATCCACGTCCATGATGCTCTCGATGTCGTCAATCATGGTGCCGAAGTTGCCGATTATTATTTTGGACTTCGGTGACAATTCCCGGGCCACATCCACCATTTCCTTGGCCTTCGCGAAATTGGGCTGTATGAATGAGATCCCGATATAGTCGTAACCCTTTTTCAATTCCTCTTCGTATCTTCTCAGGGTCGGCCAGTCGAGCACCGTGACCGGGGCTTGGATATTGTTGGCGATCACGTAAAGCTGGTGCGAGTGGCTCCGGTCCCGGGGGCTGAAGATCCCCTGATGCATGGTGAGCTGGTTATGCATCAGCTCGGCCTTGTTCTCCTTCCGGCCGTAGACGTCATCCACCCCGCAGGGTTTGAAAACTGAAGTCAGAAGAACTTTTTTTTGATCGCTCATTAAATGTTTAATTCCTAATTGTCCTTGGAGGTAGGGCATCCTGCTTATGGGCGGGCGGGACGTCCGCTCTCCTATGTCACCGGCCACGGTAATTTTTTCGCCAGCCATCGGAGCCCGGCCGTCAGCCGGAAGCAGAATTTCATCCACCCCCGGAGCGGAAGCCGGCGGTCGATGGCTTCCCGGACTTCCCGCCAGCCGAAATACGTCCCCCCGCAGAGTGCGAAAACCAAAACGCACGCCATCTGCGACTGGGTCAGGGGCCAGTTGGGATAGAAAATCTGGGTTTCCGGCCCCCGGGTAAACTCGGCGAAGAATCGAAACAGGGAATAAAAAACCCCGGCCATCAGGATGAGCTCGCCGTCCAGGTAACGTAACCGGAAAAACCGGAAGAGGGGGTAGAAAAACCAGGAGAGAAAAAAGCTCCGCCCTTGGAGATTCCGGGCCCGATGCCAAGCCCACGCCCCCAGGTAGCCCGTGGCCGCGATCACCCCGATATAAAGCGGAAAGGGATGCAGGGGAATCCCCCGCGGACCGGCGAAGCCGGGGCTTCGGTAGATCACCCCCCAGGGAAGTCCGGTGGGTTCCCCCGGATGACAGCCCGCCAGGAAACAACCGCCGGCGTTCTGGATCAGCACCCCGAGCGCCACCCAGGGAATCCCGAGATCCGCGACCCGAGGAAACGGCAGGTCGTACCGGAGCCCATACCAGATCATCCCCCCCACCGTCACCGCCGCCATCCCG